>Ga0194133_10009214_pt1 | contig 11347 bp, 5 predicted proteins | sample TA2KigOf40mmetaG_FD_155448 | JGI IMG/M metagenome (GOLD analysis project Ga0194133, IMG submission 155448) | Freshwater microbial communities from Lake Tanganyika, Tanzania - TA2015055 Kigoma Offshore 40m | ecosystem: Environmental > Aquatic > Freshwater > Lake | place: Tanzania: Lake Tanganyika...
CTTAACTGAGGGTGTCTTGTTGATATTTTTTGCAATACGGAGTTGAAAAGTTGATGGCATGGCTGGGGATTGAAACCGCAACTTTAGATCTAAGTTCACAGTCAAGTGCCTATAAGCCATGGTAACCCCTTTGAATCATTTCATCACCAAATTTTCAAGATGCTCTGATAATTTGAAACTATTAAAGGGTAGCCTTGGTCTTGTGGTCATGAACCTTTAATCCTGGGTTGCCACACCAACAATAATTCCCAAGATGCAGTGAGCCTTCAACAACCAAAAAAATTTTTAAGGCGCACTTAAGAAACTAAAAAAAGATGCCAATATTTCAACATTAATGTTCTGTTTTATCACATTCCCATAAAGCTGATTTAAATACAGGTTCACACCTGATCTCTCAAGTCCACACTCTTTAATATCAAGACAAAACTTTTGCGCAAGGTATACTCCCTCCTCCAATCAGCTAGTGCCAACTAGTTGATAACCCTCATCGGTCCCTACTCTGATCTGAGTCTCTCTTATATAGGGTATATAGTGCTGTCGTTCTATCAATAAACAGTTCAGTATTGATTCTTTTCTCAATTGGGAAGGTCATCACTGGGTTTCCATGCAATCTCTTTTCCAACACACACGCTCTCTCTAGACCAGAGTATCGAGCTCGCAACATATATTTAAAAAAAGTGATTTGGAAAGTCCAAATAATATGTTAAGCAAATACAGCATGAGAATAAAGAAAAGTAGAAAACAAAATTTAATTAAGATGTCTGGTGCATTCAACAAAATATGGGATAGTGCTATTTTGAATAAATTCCAGAAATATTGATATCCCAATAGATGTAAAAATGTCAGCCACTTTATTGACAATCAACATTTGCTTCAATCCTATTGTTGCTTTGGAATTCACCAATCTTTCTCAACTTTTCAGGGATTGCCTCTCACTCATTCAGATAAACTTCAAGAACTATCTGGCACATGGGAAAAAGTCTTCATTCCAGTCCTAAATCCCACCCATTCTTTCACAGTGAAGTCATCATACAACCTAAAACATATTCAACCAGGAGCAGTTTATGAAATTGTTGCTATTGCAAAGAATGCATTTGGATGGTCAGAATATTCCAAAGTGTTCAACTTTTTTAACAAAGGAGTTGGTAAGTGCAAATATCTTTTTAGGGAAACCAAATCTGGTCTAAATTAATGATGCTCTGTGAAAATAATTCTCATTCGTAATTTGCTTGGCTGAAATAAAAGGCTGATTATGATCACATGTAATTGGTATGCAGCTTGAGACTTCTAGGTTGGGAGTCAGGATGGTAAAGTGGGTTATACCTCGGGTTTCCATCCCAAAGGCCTGGGCTTGACTCTCACCCAGGGAAGCTCACGCACAGAAAAAAGGACCACTCACAGTCTGCCTTTATTGAATGAACAGAGTTTCGCAAACAAGACTTTAAAATTGTCAAAAAAACCACATATGATGTTCAGCTATTCAGGTCAAGATTTTTTTTGCTATAGAGTATCGTATATTTATTGCACCTAAGAATATTGCATTTCCCATGATCATGAATCTCATATCAAGAGATTCTACATCTGGGATGCTCATCACATCAGAACTTGTATGATGTCTGGGTTTCTCATCATATACATCATGTTTCTTATCTGACGTCTGGAGAACCACTTATGTGTACTATCTATCTGTATCCTGTTAGAGTAGGATATATAAGAGCTCATATACGAAATCCAGAGTTCAGTTGAGCAAAGATTCAGTATGAATAAGGATGATTTCTTGCTAACAGTCATGGTCTGACAAGAGAAAGCCCAGTATACCTTTTTTAGGTGCATTATTAGCCATTCCTTTTTTTGGCTTGGATTTAGAGCTTTTTCTGTTGCATTTTTTTCCAACCCGGAGTCAAAGGTTGATGCCTAGCCTGGGATTGAACCACAGATAGTTCAATTACCTTACATTGAGTTCCCAACCAGAGTACTGTACCATTAGGCTACGGCATCCCACTTAACATAAATATTCTTAAGTGCCAATATTCAATCCTGTCCTACCAAAAATAAGTCTGCATATGCATGTTTGAATGGAGTACTATGATTTTGATGTGTTTACAAGTGTTTTATGGCAGTATACAATGAAATTTACACCTTTAACACATGTATTCCAGTGTGCCACATATAAACAGAGACGATGTACCTGAAAGCAGGTGGATACACCTGAAAGTTGGCATACAGTGTGTCTTATTTTTGGCTGGGTGACCAAAATTAAAAACTGGACAAGGCTTTATTTTGGGGAGTTTATAAGTTTATGAGGGATCACGAAAAGAATTTTCTTAGACAGTTTAGCTATGTGAGTCACTGAAGTGTAAACAGGATCCAATTTGATAAGTCCTCTAATTGAAATTTCTCTTCTAGATCTTAAGCTTTCCTTCAGAAATAGTTCTTTGAAAAATGTAATTGCAAGATTTACCTCTTATGTAGAAAGTTTGTAAAGGTATTATAATTATACAAAAATTCAATCTTTGGTGATTGTGTTTCTAACAAAAAATTATGAAGAGTGGAAATCTGTTTGTACTTTCAATTACTTGGAAAATAGGGAGAACATAATTTTGAAAAAAAGGTCACTTTTAAGAAAGGTCTAAAGCTCAAAGTGGGTGGCTTATTTGGTGGAAAAAATATGGACCTGCATGATGCATCTAACCTTAGTCTTTCTAAGCAAAAAAGACAAAAAATCCTTTGCTGATAGTTTGAATGCTCATCAATCTCTCCACACCAGAGCCATGCTTTTTTTCAATCTTCTATATAAGAATACTTTTTAGCTTCATAAAATTGATAATTCTGAGAAGAATTCTTCAGAGATTCAAAGTAAAACATCAAAAGTTTTATTGACACAACTTCTTTTTGAGTTGTATTTTATCATTTTATTACAACAAAACTTTGGAAGAGAATTTTGTTTCTTGAAGAAAAAAAAATTATTCCTTTCACACCAGCAGAAAAAACCATCTCACAATCTGAAAGAAAGCTTTTAGCCCGTCGTCAAAGCAAAAAAAGTGTAAAAAGGTTGTCAGAACAAAATTTCCAATTGATAAGTTTTTTAATGGATTTCTATAAAGACCAAAAGTAAGTTTTGGCACCAGAACAGTAAACAATATAATACTCAAACATACTGTTTTTGTAATTGGCCATTTTAGAGTACTGTACAGATGTATAATGACAGCTTTTTTCAATTTTTATTGTACGCCTTACAATTCGTGATCAAATAAGGCACACCTCAAGTGGTCAATTAAGTTAGGCTACCCCGTGCGGGAGTTGAACCCCTACCGCCAGGATGTAAATACGAGGTTTAACCCAGTTGCCCACCCTGACTCCATCCCTAAGTTCTAAGAGTTGCAACCACAATCATTCAAAAATGTGAAATGATTGTTTTGGAGTAAATTAGACCCATTTAGAAATCAAATGATAAAAAGAATCTAACAAATTTATAAAAAGGTCTTCATTGGATTTGACACTCTATTTGACATTTTTCTTAAGAAAAACTCATCAATTACTTTTCAAGAGGATATCATTTTTAGACATCAAAAGCACAGAAAAACTTATTTTTTTACTCTCAAGATTTTTTGAAGAAAACAACTACCTTTTGCAGAATAAGAAGTAATAAAATCTTTTTGGCAGGAACAAGCAAATGCATCTCTTTTAGTGATGATTTATTAAAAGGCATCAATATTAAGTTTTTTAACTTAAGTAGCTGCTATCAGCAAGACTTGATCAATAATTTTTTATGCATCGCAGTGAAGGCTAGGATGATACCATGTCGATTTGTCTAATGACGGTTCTCCTAATGTCATTTCGCTTTAAATGTCAGTTCGCCTAATCAGTATTTGCTAACCTAACCTTAATGGATGTTTCCCCTCCCTGACCCTGCGGGGCATGTTGCCCCTCCCTAACTCTGCAGGCCTAACCCTGCCAGGCACGTTTCCCCCTCCCTTACCCGCATAGTAGGCGAACCGTCGATTAGACAATAAGACATTAGGCGAACTGATATTTTAGGCAAACTGACATGGTAGGTGAACTCTCTTAGGCGAATGACATTAGGCGAACCGTTATTAGACAAATTGATGTGTTCCCTGGGTAGAACACCTTTTTGTTAGATGAATTACAAGCCTTTTTTGGCTGGGATTTGGGGCTTTTTTGTTTTTTGCCAACCTGAGTTTTAAGGTCGGTGCCCAGGATTGAACCATTGACAGTTCAATCCTATCATCAAATTTCCACCCAAGAACCATACAGTTAGTTTTAACAATATGATTTAAGGTTTCATTACAATATTTGATGATTATCAACTTTTTCTTTTTTTCCCAATCAAATAAGCACATGATGAGCAGTGCAATGAGTTTTTCAACAGCTTTAGGCCTTGTCCATGTTTATTTTTATTGCAACAGAATTCAATGTTGTGACTCCAACTCAATCATGCATTATTCTCTTTTAACACTTTTGTTATGTTCACAAAAAATGGACTCTTGACAGAGAGAGAGAACTTAGATACTTGCTGAGAGCCATAAATTGTGGGAAAATGTATTTTTGTTTCACTTGGTTTTACAAAAATGGCATGCCTTGAAATCATAATTTTTGGTTGTACTAAAAAAGAAAATAGTGAAACCAGTCAGTCACTTGACTAGCCTTGAAAAATGAAATGTTGTAAATGCTTTTGTAAAAAAAAGAGAGGTTTATTTCTTACAATAGACAATTGGAACCTCCCTTTTTATCGAAAACTTTTGTTGGAAATGATTGAAAATCAGATGATTGACATCCACAGCTAAAATTTCTGGCTAAGTTTCCTTCTTCCATTTCCTTTTTATTTTATTGATGATTTACAGTTTTGTTTTGCACTGGAATTTCTTCAAATGAACTTTCCAGATCTCAAGTTTTTCAAATAACAATAAAAATTTCAAAGTGTTAAACAACATTTTTTCATAAATCCCGGGAACCACAAATCTAAGACGTGTTCGTTTAAATGAATCTATTTCAATATTGACTCTTTAATAGATTGCACCGACCTACGCTAGTCTTTCACACAGTTTGAAATACAAGGTCTGAAGGGTGATAACACGTAAACTTTCCAAAGAGGAACTCAAGGATGACGTGACTTAACAATTCATACCCAAAAGATATAGAATGGAAATACAAGACTTTTGTCCTTTGTATTTTACCAGCAAAATATTTTTGATGACTTTAAATTATTGAAAAATTTGGGATTTGAAGGGGAAATTTTCCAATTCCAAACCCAAACCAAAGATAGCTATCCTGACCCGACCCAACCCGAGCAATAAAAATTTGCCCCAACCCGACCCGGGTCAAAATTTTTTTACCTGAACCCATCACTACCAAAAATAGTATTTTTGAACCTGATGACAATTTTTTGATCCAAAGGTAAAATTTTAAAAATTTGGGATTTTTTATAGGGAAATTTTACAGATCCCAGGGTGGCTGGACCAATCACTAGTTTTAAGGGAAATGTGGCTCAAATGAAAAATTTACTGTCAAAAATAATGTGATATCTTAAAGAAATGGAACGTTTAAGTCCATCAGAAACTGTGAAAGATATATACTTGACAATTATCATAAAATTTCTTATTTGGTGTCGCTCTAGCCAAATGGCTAGGTTAGGCAACCTTTGACCAAGGGTTGCCAAGAACATAAAAATAGTACATTCCCAACTAGAAAAGGGCCTCTTTTATGCATTCAATTCAAGAGCTGCAATCTTCACATTGAATTGAAAAGTGGCAAATATGGCTTCACAATGTGGTTTCAAAAATGTCTAGCAGCTTTTGCTAATCATAAGATGCCATGTCGATTCATCTAATGATGGTTTGCCTAATGTCGTTTTGCCTAATGTCAGTTCGCTTACTATGTCTGTTTGCCTAATCATCATAGGGTTATTGCTAACTAACCGAACCGAACCAGAGCATGTTTCCTCCTTCCTAATCCTGCGGGTTAGGGAGAGGTACATATGTCAACTGACATGTTGATCAGGTTAGCAATAACCCTATGCTGATTAGGCAAACAGACATTGTAGGCGAATTGACATAGTAGGCGAACTGTCCATTATACGAACAGACATAGTTGGCAAACTGTCATTACACGAATTGACATAGTAGACAAACTGTCATAGGCAAAATGGCATTAGGTGAACTGTCGTTAGACAAATGGACATTTTCCCTAATCATAAAGATAACACTTTTGATTATTTATGAAAGATATTACTTTCATCAAAGACTTGGAAACTGTTTCCTGCCAAAAGTTAGTAGTTGCTGAACATGACTGGGTCAATCATTGTCTACTAGAGCTTTGAGGCAGACGTACGACCGACTGCCCAATCACCCTCCCCCAGAGGGAGACAGTTGAGAGAGATCAGACCTGCGAGTTGGTTTACGAACAAGATGAGACGCTCCAGCTGCGAGCTGGGCATTAAACAACCAATTATTTCTAAGAGAAAGACTTTAGAGTGGAATGGAAAGCTTTGATTAACCGAACCAAAAATGACTGATTAATGTTTTCAAGTGTTCTAAAAAAAGTGAAGTTTTATATTCAACCAAAACTGCTGGCTTAAATTTTATATTATGGCTCATTGCAGAGAAACAAGAGCAATGTCAGTAATTATGCAAATCTCTAAAAAAAAGAAGGCGAAAAATTTAAATGCTGCAGTTGTATATAAATTGAAAGTCTTTGATTTTATTGCCTCTGTTTCAAGAAATCTTTCTTGAGTATAAAAATCCAAATGCATTTTTAAGAGAGGGACTATTGCACCTATTTTAATTAACAGTCTTGAAATTAAGATCCTTGACAACCTTCTAAAACATTTGAAAATTCTCATTTTCTGCTCTTGATCCCTATTTAAAATAGAGCACGTGAGAGTTCGAAACAGAATGACTCTACCTTAAGAATCACATTAAAGTCTCTCTCTCCCTTTCAAGTTTCAATGTGAAAAGTTATAGAAAGAATCAAATAGGACTATTAAATGGGGGCTCTGCTTGAAATTGAGCTCCCTATGCTCGCGAGCAAGTCCTTGAAACTAATATAAGTACTGTTTATATGATGTTCAGGGAATTACAAAGATGATGATGGGAAAAAAGACTAGGTTTACTGGATGGGAAGAAGATATACAAGAAAATTCCATCCAAGCCATTAAATGTCCTAAAATAAATTTGAAGCATTGATAGGCTTCTATTATTGTGGTTAAGTGTCAAGGCCTTTTGATTGAAAATAAGTGGCTGAGAATTTGAAAGACAGTTTTAAAGTCCAGTTGTTGTTTTGTACCCTTTTTTTATTTTCCTCTATCTCAATTCAATTAAAACATATTGATTTTTTTCTTACTCTGAACCCCCATTGTTTTTTGTGGGTTTTCTTAAGAACCAAGAGTCAAAGGCTGTTTAGAAAAGGGTCAAAAGAAACATGATACCAAAACCCTCTGATATCCATGGTGATTCCTCAATCCAAGATCAAGTTTTAAATCTCATATAGTGAGGTCACTAACAAGTACAACTATCTAATGAAAGGATAAAAAAAAGCAAACTCAAAGATTTTAAGGTTGCTTTTTGTAAATGAGGGCAAGTTGTTTTCTCATTTCACTTTGCTCAATATTTTAATTATTCTATTATTATCACACTGCCGTTAAACTCATTTCAAAATAGATTGATACCCAATCTTTCATTTCCAAACCTTTTGGGATCAAGATAGCATTTCTGTGTGTTAGGTATCTTGTTCCTCCAATCAGCTAGTGCCAACTCCCTTGTCTACCGCATTGGTCTTATCTCTGTTCCGAGCCTGTATAAAGGGCTACCATTCTATCAATAAACAGATATTAATTTTTTTCTTGAACTGGAAGATCAACACTGGGTTCTCCACACAAGACGCTCACTCTCTTCAGACCACAGCACAGTACTCGCTATTGTAAATTACATCTCTTAGTACAGGGCTAAACAGCTGAATCTATAGCAGTAAGGTTGCTTTCTCTCTGGGTTATCCTACAATCACAGGAAAAATAAATGCCCCACAAGTTTGAGAAGAAAACCTTAGTTTTGAAAGCTGTCTGGCAATAAATACTTTACATGGAAGTCACAATATCAAAGTGTTACCCAGTCTAACCATCACCACTGCAGTCAGGGTCACCTGTCATAAGCATTATCAGCAGAAAAAAACACAAAGAAAATTCATCCTTGTAATTCATTCTCAGCTTTAAAAAGTAAAATGATGTCCTCATTCGCTTCAAAATGAAGCTGTTTGGGGAATTGCAAATAGAAATTAGAAACTATAGGGGTTACCGTGGCTGAGAGGTCATAGGCACCTAACTGAGAACTCAGATCTAAGGTTGCGGATTCAATCCCTGGCCACCCATGCCAGCAATTTTTCAACCCCGGATTGCAAAAAATTAACAAGACTCTCTCAGTCAGGGTAATAGTAATCTGCAGTGACCATAAACTTCTATGGCGGGACTCTTATAAAGATGTTGGCCGCACATCGGCATTGCCTGAGTCTAAATTGCACAAGATTATTATCATTATTATAATCCAGGGTTCAAGATGTAAAAATCAGTGTTTGATCAAGCAAAATCCAATCCATTCTCAAGCTTTAGTTTAAAAAAGGACAATTTCTGTTGCCTAAGTGGCATCTAACATCTTAAATGTTGTATCCAATAGATCTTTAGTCTGACCAACGAAATCCAAAAATGCATTAATACCAATTGGTAGCAATTATTTTTCCTGTATTTGATTACAATGGATGGGCCAATGGAACATTTGTTCCAGAAAACACACGTCGACTTTTAAGTACCTTTTTTGCTCCTGTGTTTCTCCTTTATCTGTATTCAGCTACTTCTCTTTGTCAATCTTCTCCTTCTTTTTTTGAACTAAAGTCTAAATTAGATTTGACTCTGTTAAAGATGGTCAATCAAGGAGAGGAGAAAAGAAATGTTCCAAGCCAATGATTGCAGCAGTCAAACCTTAAATTTCATTTCTCAAAATATCATGCTGAAAATCTTAGGATTTTTTTGAACTTATTGTTTGCAAGTGAATCAAACAAATGTATTGAATGTATTTTTCTGGTTGCTTTAATTTACTTGTTGGTCCTCATCAAGAAAGAGGTAATTTAATCATTTTGTTGTTTTGAGCAACAATAAGTGAGTTCTACAGACTGATGTTCTTTTAGTAGAAATCATGTATCTCAACGCATACATTGAACCTAGATACAATATTTTATAACATTCTAAACATATGAGCTCCCTAGTAGCAACCATGTAATAATCATCATAATAATCTTGTGCAGTATAGACTGAGGCGATGTTGATGCGCAACCAACAGCTTTATAAGAGTCCCGCCATAGAAGAAGTGATGGGTCAGGGTCAGCCATTTTTGGTTTGGGTCTGAGTTTGGGAAATTTTCCCTAAGAATCCCAAATTTTTCAATTTTTTCCCCTTCAGATAAAAAAAATCTCATAGGGTCAGGTCCAAAAGTACCCAGGTCAGCCTCTTATTTAACATGGGTCAAAAGTAAGCTCGGGTAGGGTCAGGGCCTATCTCTACTTCAGGGCATTTCAAAACAGACTGCAATTATTGTTTCTCAATCCCCCCTCTTATTATTTATTATTCTTGGTGCCAACATTTTTATCCTCCCTAAAGTTGGTGGGGAGGTCTGTACAAAACTTGGTGGAGATTGGTACGGCGGTTCGCACGTGAAAGAGGGACATAGGTTAAGATAAATGATGGTTGGCATGAGTATTTCCAAAAAAGATGTCTTAGCTTTAAAAGCCTTATTTCTAAATTTTTTTATGAAATTAAAACTTGCCATTTTTATTTTCAGATTACTCCACCCAACAATTGTCAGCTGTGGCTGACCAACAATCTAATGGTGAGGCAGGCATCATCTTAACACCAGACCAAAGTCAGCCTTCAAACCTGCGTTCTGACAGTCCTGACACCAGCAATGGGAAGTTCTCGACCTCCATTAGCCATGAGTCGAGCTCCAGGGCACCTCCAACTCTTACAAATACTTCTGTTGTAGTCATTTTATTTTTAGTCTTATGTTACAAGTACTTACATTGAAAGAAAGTTTCAGTACCTTAACATTTTTTTCTTATTGGCTTAATTAATCAATGTTTCAAATAGAAAAGTATTTTTGGCTTTTTGTTTCAAAAGAATTTTATGAAAAAATAGATATCTTATAATGATTTTGCAAATAAATAGAATGAAAACAAAGTGTTAAATTTAAGTGTATGAAATTTTTTCAAAAACTAAAACAATTTCTTTTCAACCATAAATATCAAAACAACATTATTTCAACTTTCTTTGAAATATGTTTATTTTTGAAGATGAATAACAAAAAATAAAGGAAATCCTGTGAAGATCTAACAAAAATTTTTGTTCACAGAGAATATTGTTTGATAAACTTGATTTAAAAAATTGGAAATTAGACCTTAAGGTTGCAGTTTCAGTATAAGAAAACAAATTAAAATGAGCAAAGTTAGATGAGACTTTCAAATTTTTTTTTCTGAAAAAACTGTTTTAGTATGTCATTTTTCAGTGATACTTTTAATTTATTGTCTTTTTTAAAAAAGTAAAAGAAATAAAATACAAAGCTGTAGTTGAAGCCACTTTTTAAGTCTTAAATGTTTTTAATGGATGTTTTGCTTGATGCTTTAACATTATTAGCCGTTTTTCCAAACCTATTTTTCAAAACGAAATAACCTCTGAAAAGTTTTTGCAAAGAAAAAAACTGTAAAAAAGCAGAGCAAATGAACCAGAGATTCATTTTTCCCAAGATGTAATATTACAACTCATCAATTTTTTTTTGCTTTTTAATCATTCATAAATGCTGAAATAAAATAGATTGTTTTTAAAATGAGTAACTATTACAAGTAATTTATTGTTACTTTTTTTCAGTGTGAATCAAGTCTATGAGTATAAAAATTAAATTTTAATAAATGTATTTCAACAACTACTTCTCTGTTCATTGGGTTGTAACTGATTTACCTGTGAATAAGATGTTTTGCCATATGGCTGTTTGCCATATTCCGATTTGCCACAGTCGATTCGCAATAGTCTGTTCGCCAAATGCGCCAGTTCGCGATATGGGCTAGTTCACCATGCACGTGCATTATGACAAGCGCACGTGCATTACAATGAGCGCAGCCCAGCAGGGTTAGGTCCTGTTAGCCCCGCAGTGTTAGGTTAGCGTGCACACTCGTTAGGTTAGGTTAGGTTAGCAATATGTAAGGATGTGCGTGTGTATGGCGAACTGGTGCATATGGCAAACTGGCTCATATGGCGGACTGGCAAATGGCAAAATGACTATGGTGAACTGGCATATCG
>Ga0194133_10009216_pt1 | contig 11346 bp, 12 predicted proteins | sample TA2KigOf40mmetaG_FD_155448 | JGI IMG/M metagenome (GOLD analysis project Ga0194133, IMG submission 155448) | Freshwater microbial communities from Lake Tanganyika, Tanzania - TA2015055 Kigoma Offshore 40m | ecosystem: Environmental > Aquatic > Freshwater > Lake | place: Tanzania: Lake...
TAAGTACGACCGCGTCCATTTCACGCGTGCGCCGATAACCTTCCTCCCGATTAGGGGCTGTAGCTCAGTTGGCAGAGCGCTTCGTTCGCAATGAAGAGGTCAGGGGTTCAATTCCCCTCAGCTCCACTTTTTAATCTCGGCTCCTCAGGAATTCTCCTGCCAAGAGAAATGTTGCAGCTATCTGCTGAAAAGCGCTGTGAGTCTCCACTTTCGCGTCATTGTCCGTCGGGATTATGTAGAGCGAGAAGTGCTTGGATCGTTTCTTCGTCGGCTTCGAAGAACTCTCGCAGGAAGTCTTCGTAAGGTGTGAATAGTTCGATTTCTCCCATTCGCATTCGTAAGAAATATTCCGACATCGTTTTGCTTCTAACCAACTCAATATCGGAAGCGCCGGATTCACGAAGCTTCGTGTGTTCGAAGATCATCTCCAGTCGTGCAATAGCCGAGTCAACAACACTCGGCAGCGTCACGGCCCATTCAAGACCTGCCTCAACAGACTTTTCTGAATCGAAGACGTTTTGAAACGGAACCCCTGCCCAGAGATCCCACGGCGATGGCGCCTGATAGATCTCCGAAATGATCTGTTCGACATCCGTCGTTGAGGACAGTGCGTGAGCAAATTGCCGTAGACCGAATCGAACGCATTCGTCGTAGTCACGGTCCTGGATTTGGCACCAATCGATTCGCGGAATCTGTAGCGATCCGAAGTAGGTGGCAATCACGCCGTCCAAATCGTCTTTAGACACGGCGACAGTAGATCTGTGAACGAGACGACTCTCAGTGTCAACGGGGTACCTGCGGCGCTCGACGAGGGAAAATCCAGAGGCAATCGGATCTTGGATTAAGTCCAACGAAATGATTACTGGCGTGTCTTGGAAAAATCCCCACGCCGCGATGGAAGTCACGACCGGAGTGGCAGGATCCGAACCGTAACGCGAGTGATCTTCGTCAGCGAGCGACACATCGGCGATAACTGGCCATCCTGAACTCGTTTCGTTGCAGCCAGACCAGTGGTCCGCGAATGGGTCGGGCTCCCTTTGGGTTTCAAGTTGCTTCTCACGTAGATAGGCCATGAAAGCATCGGCACGTTGAACAGCATTTCGTGGGCTCAATGCCAACGCGAGGGCAAATCCGAACGCCCCGACGCACTCATCGGCAAGGTCCTTCAACACTGTCGCGGGAAGAAAGGCGCCAAAGAAGATTTGGTCTCGTTTCGCCACCCACGATCCAATCGCAAGCGCTGGAAGGTCAGGAGCCGTCACTGCGAAAAGATTCCTATACGACATGTGATTCAAGACGTTTGCAAGGCGAGACGCCTCTGCATCGCCGGTGATCCCCTTATCCTCACGGAGTTGCTCTTGACGCGTGAAGAACGCAAACGTCTGAGTTTCTTGGACTCCTTGGCCAAGTTCTGGATGTCGCATCTGTTGGATGTTTACAAGTGCGTTGTAATCGCGGACTTGTGACATGCCTCTGTACGAGCCGTGTGCGTAACTTGCCTCCAATCGGACCTCGCTGGAAACATCAAGAGTTGGATCTGACCACGGGTGTGCGTAGGACATTGCCGCTTCAACGAACGGAAGTTGGTCCTTCATGTATTTGTGGAACTCTTCGCCCTCGGCTTCTGCGATCCAAAGGCCAGCTGCAAAGGCCGTGTCTGTCGGATCCAGGACTGGCGTCAAGACAAGAGACAACGGGGCTGTTTCGTGCGCTTCGAGCAGAGGCTGCGGATCTGATGTCAACCCAAGCGCTTCGCGAAGCCACTTCTGTCGTGAGACAACTTCCACCAGACCGATTTGCCGCTTAAGTAGCATTGTAAATAGCGCGAAATTTGTCCAACAATCTTCGCTAATTTGCGCAAACGAGTAGGCGTAAATGACACCAGCATCCCCAATAGGGATGCTGACGAAGGTGAGACCAAGCTGTCTTCTGTTCAGCAATGAAACAACTTCGAGTCCCCGCACCCCATTGTCGATTTCAAAGACAACCGCTGTATACGCGAGGAAGAGACCGCGGTCGCCATGATCAAGAAGAAGGAACCCATGGTCAATGTCACGAGGACGCCAAGTCGCCTCTTTCTCGTTCGCATCGCGGGTAAATGTTGCGCCAAGTTCGTCTTCGAGAAGATCCCAGATAGCACCAAATCCGCCGACCTTACATTGACGAGCCGCGCCCAAGAATCGAGCCATGAGACCTCCTTCGTCATCCTCTCACTCAAATGATTGCAAGCCCTTCTGGGCGAAGTCGTGCTCGGTCGCCCAACCTAAAGAAAGAGGACACGGGAATACAATCTTTGCCTCAGTCGCGATTTGTTTAGACAATCTCGACGTGAAATACCTCAATGTAGATTCTATGAATTCGACGGGTGTGTCCGCGAGCTTTGCTTCACCCAAAAGACCGATATCCGCAAGAAAGGCTCACCGCTTCATGCGACCTCTTGCAGGCCTGGTTACTGCCTCACTGCGCAAGATCCACGTCAAAATTGGGCGTCATCTCTGATGCGCACAACGAGCAACTAACTTTGCCGTCAGAGCTGTGCCGAAATGGGGATGCTCTCTTTGGGGAAATGGGAGACGTATGAAGGCTGAGGGGCTTACGCCGCTACAAATACTCCAACAGGCACAGCGACTCATGGTGCCGCTGTTTCAGCGGCCGTACGTTTGGGGTCGCGAGGCACACTGGCAAGTATCGACTTCTGGTCAGTTGTTGTACGACGTACGCGACGAGTACCTGGCTCGATTCAATCTGAATCTCGCCGAAGACGTCGATGACCTCGAACTCGAAAGGGACTAGGGATGCGAATGCATGAAGGACCAAAGGATGAATGGTATGGATTCGCCTTTGAATGGAGGTTCCTGCGGGCCGAGAGGGTTCGTCGCGCGAGAAAGGACTACGCGTGTGACGGGGTCTTTATCGATTCGGATCTAATACCAACGTGGCAAGCTACGTCGCCTGCTACCGGCGGGGCGGTGTTGGAGGGCTTTGCCCCAAGTTGCACGGGTCGCATTCTCCCTCGCGATTTTTACGTCGACCTCACGAAAGAAGGGGGCGATGCTCCTGAAACTCACGGAACGTATCGTCACACCTATCACACTTGCATCCGGTGCGCTCTCCATCTTGAGGTCGTCGCGGATCGACAACTCAGGGAGCTGATCTCAACCTGACCAAACGGATTTCCACTCTCTCGCGAGTGGATTTCGTGTCAGGTCGTCGTTGGCGAGAAAGGAGACATCCCCGGATTCATAGTGGTTCGAACAACACCTGAAGTCTGTACGGCCGAGGTATTTCAACCTCGGTTTGAGCGTTTCGGCCCGAACGACGAACTCAGGAGCTCGGGGTAATTCGTAATTGGTCAAAAGATCGTCTGGCCAGTAGGTGTCCAAGTTACGTATCGGTATGGATCAGTCGATTTTGCGGCGCGCTTTGGGTCGATCCCTTTCACGTCTTCGGAACTTGTTGAGACAGTTGATGTTTCAGATTTTCCTGAGGAGGACGTAGCAAAGATCAAATCCGACTTCGGTCCCGCCATTGCCGCACGACTTTTGTGCCCAGTTATCGAGAATGTTCAGAGAATCACGGAGGCCACCCCCGCTCGATATGAAGAGATGTTGCCGAAATATGGCCCGTTCAAGGAAGTCTGGGATCGACTTCGGCTGCGCGACAGGAGTTCGTTCGAGGATTTGGGCACAGACAGGTGGGATCTAGAAGGCTGATAGTTCGCATGAATTACGAAGACGTGTCATCGGGAGAAGTTGCTGCGTGGATCGAGGATTAGTCCGAACTAGTCCGAATACGAGAAGTAGCAGGCTCAACAGCAACGGGTCGGGGCTGCAGTCGCCAAATGCTCGAAACTAATGAATCGCAGCCTGAGAAAGTTGTCCGCTCAGTCCATGAAGTCGCCGACTGCGGCATCGGCAAGTCCCTCAACGAGGTCTGCCAAGTATGCATAGCAACCATCGAACGTCGACTGCATCTCTTCACAGATTTCCTCCCATGATTCTTCGTAGTCACCCATTTCGTATTCGTCCGCATCGGGGTGCGCCTTCAGCTCGTGACCCAATTGCTCCATTGCTTCGGTCATCGCTGTGACGTGGGACGCAAGGTTACGAAGGCTTTGCGACTGGCTTAGTTCCTTCGTGCCGTAGTCGTCCCACACGTCATCGTGAAGCATGGGAGCAAAATTCAGCAGGAACAATCCGTGCTCGTTGAACTTCACGGGAATAGTCATTCCGGGAGTCAACGGCTGGACAAGTAGCTTTTGGTCAAGATCCTGTGTCAATTCCAAGCGGCGTCTCCTTGTTCTAGGACTGCTAACGATCAGGGCAAGAGCTCTCGGCCGCGGTCGGAGATGATGAGTTGCCCCCAATGATCAATCAGATCGTGCTCTGACTCAGCGACCGAAATTTCGAATGAGCGCGTGTAACTTGGGAGTTCAACCGGAATGCCACTCAAAGATGTCATGTGGTACATCTAGTCGTCATGGCCCAGCTCTGACTGGAACAACATGTAGTTATCCCCTGATTTGTAAAGCATTTCCCATAGGTGCCAATGCTAAGACCCGTCGTGCCAGTCCGTCATGGCGACATTGCTAATTAAGGGTTCCGAAAACTCAACGAACAGGTCTTCAGGAATAAGTGGTAAGTCGGCGGCAGGCATTCGCCCATCGGTCGAGTCGCACGTTGGTCCCCATCTCACAAGACGACGTGCTGCGTGAAATTCCCCTTGGGGGCAATCAGCTTGAGGACGTCTGCCTTGCACAGTGACTCTGAACTCTCTGCATTGCCTTCACTTGTCTTGATGACGATTAAGAGGTATTCGCCGAGATCGGTTACTTCAAGAAAGTTGACCAGCACCTCGAGAGACCATCTGCCTTCGCGCGGTCCTTTATGTCTCCTTCTGGTGTTCGAAAACTCCAGACCCATTGAGTTCCATCTTCTTCGCGAGCGAAGTGGTGGGTGTCCAGGTTCTCGAACTTGTCGCCAGCCATCCTGTATTGACCAATAGAAAAAGAACCCACCAGTGGAGCTCTATTCGCACTAACTGGTCCCATTGATTCTCCTCTAATCCTCCAGAAACAACAATGGTTGCCGCTTCTTTGATGCGCTTAGGTCACGAGCGACCAGCGGGATGGGAGGCCCGAACCAAATCAGTTCCCATGCGAGGGGCGGCGTTTCCCTCGACGGTAATCCTCGCTTTGCTTGGGCCCAAAGTATGGACAGCGCTATGAGACTTGGACTACCGAACTTCGGCCTAAGTTGGGGAGTCGTCTTGGAAGATTCGACTGAGCCGTGTCCGGGTCGAATTGTGCGTGCATACAAACAGTTGTTCTTTGGTGCTGAGGCATTCGATACGCGTCAACAAGCGCCTATGAAGTGATGATCGCCTGTGACGCGATGTAAGAAATCGCTATCGCGCACCCCAAACGATCGTTGCTCCGCTAGTCGGGTGCTCGCCCCGGGGCGCATTCCGGTCAGTTTCAAATATTGTTGAAGATATCTCTGGTCAACGAGAGTGAATGAAAGAATACCATGGCCTTCGCCTGCTCCTACTTGGAGCCTATTTTGGACAAAATCAGACACTTTCGACTATCGCCGCGGAGAGAATTCGCGGAGGTCGTGCGAGTGCGTCAAGTGCTCTTGGCGCAACGAGTCATCTGAGCTTTTGACTAGGGGAGGATTTAGGTGGACTGCAGAAGCTGAAGAAGTCTCGTCGCCGGGTGTCTCAAGCAAAGTCAAGTTTTGCAGGCTGTCCTAGTGCGCAAGTGGTTGGGAACGATGTGCTTCCTAGGCACTTGAGTATGGAAGCAAGATATGCCTACAGTCCGCGGGCTTGGTGTGTGACCTTTCTCCGATCAATCTCATGCCCAAAGTCCGAAGACTTTCGCTGGAGTAAAGCGCAAGATCTCAATCGTGCTAAGGAACACCCTTGTCGTATTATCGGAGTGTGGTGAACTCGTTGGAGAAGATGGAAACTAAAACGTGGCGGATTCGTTTCGTGCTTGACATCGAAGTTTTCGGGGATCACTCCGCTTTGGTCGACTTCTCATCGAGGACGGACTTCTTTGTTTAGTTACCCCGAAACAATCAAATTTGAAACGTTGAGATCTGTCTCAAATCCGAGGTCCGTGCATGGCATCTATCCCTACAGAGGGAAGATTTCAGCAATTGATGCACGTCAAGTTCTTGCACAGTTCCGGGAGCCCCTTCGGGTTCTAGATCCCTTTTGCGGGTCCGGCACCATTGTCTATGAAGCGGCAAGTCTGGGCCATGAAGCAATTGGTGTAGAGCTCAATCCGATCGCACAAGTGCTGACGGAGGGGAAAGTCAGAATTGATCGGAGTCTCACTGAATACGAGGCTGAGGTTGAAGCACTCTTGCTACGAGCACGCGTATCGAGTGCGAAACTCGTCAGCGACGCGGCAAGTCGCTATTTCCACCCGGCGACGTTTGATGCCATTGCAACTTTGGCTCCACATTTTGATGAGATGTCACCTTACGTCCGCGCATGTTTTTCCGGGGCCGTTTGTCTCGCTGCGCGCGGTTGCAATTGGTACAAGTGGACCTCGAGTACTGTCGGAAAACAGTTTGAGGTGAAGCAATATATTGATTTTCAATCAAAGTTATTCTCAAAAATACGAAAGCACTACTTTCCGATCCCCAAGAACAAAGGAAGTCTTGTCCGAGGAGACGCACGTAATCTTGAAGAGATTCCGGAGTCATCGATTGACCTTGTCTTCACGAGCCCGCCATATTTCGACTGCCTGGACTACACCGCCTATTACGCAAAGATAATTTACGAACTTCTGGGCGTCGATCGATTGGAAGTGAAGAAGGCGCTTATTCAGAAGTTCAGTGACTATCAAGACGACATGTCCCAAGTTCTGACTGAGCTCAGAAGAGTAGTGAAACCAGAGGGGCTCGTTATCTTTGTCGTCGGGGACAAGAAGATACACGGACAAGTAATTAACGGCGGCGATTTCTTCATCGAACTTACCGACATGACGCACCTTCAAACGGTCGAGCGTTCCTATTCCGGGACAAGTTCAAAAGTATTTGATGAAATAAATAAGACCGAGCGTAAAGAGCAGATTGTGGTGTGGAGAAATGATCGAAAATGAAAAGCTGAGAGTCTATGTTTCGGATGCTTCACGCATGTCGCAGCTGGATGATGAGAGCGTAAATCTCGTGATTACGAGCCCTCCGTACTGGTCGTTGAAAGATTACGGAACCGCAGAACAAATTGGTTTAGGAAGCGGTAGTTTCGAACGGTATATCGAAGATCTCAATCGCGTTTGGTCTGAATGTGTAAGAGTCCTCGCGCCAGATGGCAAGATCTGTATCAACATCATGCCTTTTCTGCTGACTGGAAAGGCGGCAAGATTTGAGCGGCGCGAGACCCGCCTATTTCTTGGTGACATTGAGAACTTCATGAATTCAACGGGTCAGATGTACCAATTCGCGCTGTTCATTTGGGATAAACGGAAGATCGCAAGGTTCAGTTCGTTCGGAAGCTATCCCTACCCGACGAATATATTCTCGACTTATCCATACGAGTGGATCACAGTTTTTGCGAAAGCTGGCAAACGGAAACCTATTTCAAAAGAAGTTAAAGAGAAGTCCAAGATTTCTACGGAGGAGTGGCAAACGTGGGCCATCAACTCGATTTGGGAAATGCAACCCGCAAAAGCCAAGGTCGAAGGTCATCCGGCACCGTTTCCTGATGAACTACCTAGAAGGCTTATCAAGTTGTTTAGTTTTCACGGTGACACTGTCTTGGACCCATTTCTTGGAACAGGAACCACGGCGAAAGTAGCCCTTCAGCTTGGAAGGAAGGCGGTTGGGTATGAACTCAACTCAGAATACCTGCCTTTGATCGAAAAAAAGACCCAGCCCTTTTTGTTGTAAGTTCTAGCGAGTGGAGACAATAGAGCTCTCAACAAAGCGAACAATTGAGCAAGTTGTGGCCGGGGAAGAGGGCGGGAGCCAAGAAGTCTTCTTGAAGAGCTGCGACCCTGCGGTTAGGAATTCTGAATGTGTGAAGTTTGCGATCGAACTTCGCCAGGATGCGCACCTGCAGGTTGACTTGCAAGTGAAGGTGAATGTCGGTCGCCGGCCAAAGCGTGTCGATCTAGTGGTTGTTCATCAAGGTGTGATAGTTCTGTGTAATTTTGCCCGAGGCAAGAGTTCGCTTCGTGAAGCGAATCGCTTAGCTGGCGTCCTTGAGGTAACTCGACAGGTGGTGCAAAATTTGTCAAGAGATTTGCGGGTTCTTGGCTTCGTTTTTTTGATCAATGGGAAAGGAGCCCCAACCGCTAATCAGCGAGAGCGCTATCACGACCTCGACGTACATTTTGGGTCAAGCGAGGGTTTCTTGGAGCTGATTCTGAAGTGAGTCATTTAATCAATCGAAAGCCGGCCAGCAGAATCGATTGCCTGCACGCCCTCATGAGAGTCCTCAATAGTCGGTTTCCGACGGGCCAGACCTTTTCGATGAAGGATGCTAAATATTCAAGTGATGCGCGAAATATCCTCGAATTCTGTACCTTGCTGAAACAACACCCAATCCACGGATTTAAGTATTGTCCGTTCAAGGCAAATCCCCTCGACAAAGCTGTCTGCGGCCTGACCAACTCGATCCAAGCCGATACAACAAAGCAAAAAGAGGTCAGTAACACCCTGAATGCGCTCGAGGGCCTTGGCTTCTTAGACAGAAAGGAAGGGGGTTTTCGAATAACGGCCGAAGGTGCTGCATTTGCAACTCTGGAAATCGATAGTGAAGATCTAGTTCCCTTGTTTCGTCGAGCATGCCTGCGCTATGGCCCTTTCGTCGGAATGTTGGGCCAATTTCGTACTTTTCCCGCGGGAGTCGTGACCTCCGGTGACCTCACCGTCGGATACCCAAAGACAGATGAGATGTTAGAAGTAAATGGTAAGACAGTGAGGGTGTCCACCGAGTCAGCCCGCGACGCTAACGTTCGCACGAGGTCTTGCTTGCTTCTCTGGGCGATTGCCGCGGGCTTTATGAAACCCCATGGGATCGAAGCTTTTCCGTCCGACCCGCAAGTTCGCTACCGGCAGTTGATCAATGCTGATATTCGTGCCAGTCGAAAGTTCGATATCAATCTTTCGTTATATGAAGAGTTTCTTCAAAGCCCGCATCGCACTGAACGACCTCTAGATTATTCGAATTTGACCAAGAACGTGGGCAGCCTTCGCGAGAATGGACAGGCTCTTCAGCGCGATGTGACCATGGCGGTGGACTCTGTCATCAAGAACCGTCGCTTTGCGATTTGTTTCGCGCTAAACAGGGCTGCAGAGCGGAGCGAGAACGTAGATGTGGGTGGACTGGTGTCGGTGCTCGCCGGAGCGGAGGACATGTTTGCGATACCAGGGAATGATGTTGGTGCTGCTGTGCGACGTGATCTTCAAATCGGCTTTGTTGCAGGTATCCCGTTCGAGGCTGCGAATCCTGATTCAGTAATGCCGATTTGCTCGCTAGACCTTGAGGTGTTGTCAGCTGGGGTACCAATTGAGGTCGTCAACTACCTGAAAGTCGCCACATGAGCTCGTGCCCGCACTTCACCCCAGATGTCATCCCCTCGTGCACGGCGTTTGAGCGGCTTGTCTTTAGAGACATTCACGAGTTTCTTAATGATGGTGCCGCGAGGCATAAAGAACGACAGGATTTTCCCTTAGTCACGGCAGGCTGTCTCCAGCGGAATAGCGAGTCCAATTCGATAGAGGTTGTAGAGGCAAAGTGCGTCGGGTGTGGCTTCTGTGTTACCGGATGCCCATCCATGAGTTTTAAGATTGACGATAGTCTCGCTCCGATGGCTCGATGTGGGGAAGGCCGCGCGGTCACACATCAATTTCGTCAATTAGTGACTCACGAAAACATCTCTAGCGCCGTGTTCCGAAAACTGACTGGAATATTTGCCGGTGGCCAAAGTAAAAATTTTCGGTCGTTCGCGGACTTTACGAGCTCGGATGAAGTCAAGAATCTTTCGCCGTGGGCGATGCGAGCCCTGACGTACCTGCTTGGTCCGGGTAGTGAGGGGGCACTGGAAGTAAATATTGCAATCGAAGGCAAAGATCGGTCGGGGCGGCTCGACGTTTGTGTTCGAACTGAACGTGAAGTCTTTATTTTCGAAAGTAAGAAGGACTTCAAGGCGATGATGAGCGAAGGAAGGGTTTTTGACCAATTTCTCGACTATCGAATAGAAATTGATCGATCTATCGTAGAAAGCGGTATACACCGCCCCTGTCATCTTATGGTTCTCCTAGGTGGTGAAGAGACCGACGTCTTTCCTCCTGGGCATCCGGAGAGTTCAGCGCACGACTCCGATGCTCTGCGACGGTTCTTGAAATGGCTCCACAGCAACCAAGCCAAGACTGTGTCTGCGCAAGGGCTGCTTTGGCTGCTTTACGGAAAGCTAGCTGGCCTGGAGCGCGACCCATTAGAGCTACTCAGGAAACTAGATCGGACCGACGAGTATGTGGCCTTCACGTCACAGGGGTTTGTTTGCGCGGATGGAGACGATTTCAAGCTATGCACATTCGATTGATTCTGCCTCGAGTGCGCTCGTGCTGAAGTTCGACGGCGGAAGTTGCAAATTTAGGAGTGCTTGATCGCGCCAGAGGTCTGATGTGGATGAACCTTGAGCAACTGGATTTCTGAATGATGCGACGACCGTGATGAACTTTTGTCTGAGCATCAAATGTATGAACACCATTGTTTGAGAGCAAACGTAGAAAGCTATTCTGATCAGTGCGGTAGGCAGACGATTCCTTCCTGTGCCATGCTCTTCCCCCATGGGGATGACATGGGATCAGGCGATTGGGGCAGTGACGGCCGCGGGCCAGCAGTTAGAGCTGACGAAGGCCGTGGTGAATGGCGTCGAGGTGGACGTGTTCAAGAATGCGCCGCCGCATTTGGGGTTGGTGTTTGCGGCCGCCCGTCAGCATGGTGACAAGACGTTTCTGGTGTACGAGGGCGAGCGGTGGTCGTTCAACGATGCGGTCGACCGGTTGGACGCGCTGGCGTCGCTGCTGGTGAACACCTACGGGGTGAAGAAGGGCGACCGCGTGGCGGTGGCGATGCGCAACTACCCGGAGTGGGTCGTGTCGTTCGGTGCGATTCTGTCGGTGGGCGCGGTGTCGGTGTCGATGAACTCGTGGTGGACCGCCGACGAAATGGATTACGCGCTGGAAGACAGCGGCGCGACGGTGATGATCTGCGACGGTCAGCGCTACGAGGCGGGTGCCGCCGCGGTGGCGCGCCTGGGCGTGAAGTGTTTGGTGGTGCGTTCGACTGGTGACTTGCCGTCGGGTGTGGATGCGTGGGAAA
>Ga0194133_10009217_pt1 | contig 11345 bp, 7 predicted proteins | sample TA2KigOf40mmetaG_FD_155448 | JGI IMG/M metagenome (GOLD analysis project Ga0194133, IMG submission 155448) | Freshwater microbial communities from Lake Tanganyika, Tanzania - TA2015055 Kigoma Offshore 40m | ecosystem: Environmental > Aquatic > Freshwater > Lake | place: Tanzania: Lake Tanganyika...
GGCTCGCATCCGGCGCGGTACCGGGGTCCGGTGATTCACGGACGGGAAGCTCGATCCGCGCAAAGCGCGCCTGAAGTTCGCCGGGATCGTCGGCAGAGGGCAGCCGAAAGGAGGCAAACCCCGAGGCTTCGCGCGCCTCGAGGTTGAGTTGCCAGCGGCCCAGGTGCTGGCTTGCGCCAATCACCGCATCGTGAAGGTCGCGTCCGTCGTAGCGCAGCCTTCCGGTTGCGATCGCCAGGCGTTCAGGAACCAGAGGGCTCGGCTGGGTGCCGCTGGCACGCAGCAGCGGCAGCCACGACTCCACCTCGATCAGCGGATGGCGTACCGTGATCGCGAGTCCGCGCGTTGGCAGCAAGGGTTCGGTACCGACCGCAATCACGCCACTCACCACCTCGAGGTCGGACTGCGGTTGCGCGCGCTCGCGCCCCACCCAGACCTGAAGCTGCTCGCGTAGCTGCACACGGATCTGATCCTCCCGGGGCACCACGGTGCCCTGCAGACGCCCCCCATCCTTCCCGGGGGTGGCGGCCAACGGAAAGCGCCGCCCCGGCACGAGGTCCACCCGGATCGGCCACGCCTCCGTCACCTTCTTGCGCAACGGTTCGGGCAGGTCGACGAGCAGCCCCTTGCCGTCGGAGTCCGCCCGCAATTCGACCTCGCGGCCGTTGAGGGTGAGCGCGGCCTTGTAGGCGAGCGAGCCCCGCACCTTCTCGAAGACCGGATGGCCGAGCCAGTCACGCAAGGCGCTTCCGGTGGCGCGGCCCGACGCCTCGAGTCGTAACTGGCCCGAGGTTTCGGAACGACCCGCGAGTTGGATCTCGCCGCCGAGAAACTGGCCGCGCAAGGAACTCAGAAAGAGTGCCGATTCGGTGAAGCCGAAGTCCCCGCGTACCTCGGAAAGAGGTGGAAGGTCCCCGCTGAGGCGAATCTCGTTGTCCACGAGCCGTACCGTCCCGAGCACCTGGGTGCGGTCGAGATCTTCGAGCGGCAGCACCAGCGCCAGATCGAGCTGGGCCTCTCCGCGAGCGTCCATGTCCTCGGAGAACTGACTCAACCGGGTGGCGATCGGGCTCTGATTCACGAAACGGATCATGTCGCTCGTCTTGCCGCGCGCCAGTCCTCCCACCCTCAACACCGGAACGTCGAGTTCGGCAATTGCCGCGCGGGTGTTTTCGAGGCGCAGGCCCATGGATTGACCCGAACGCACTTCGATACGCATCGCCGCCGCCTCAAAGTGAAGCGTTCCCACGATGTTCTCGATCGCTGGCCAGCCCGGCGCATAGTCGAGGCGGCTGCCGGTCAGTTGGCCTTCCACCATGAACTGGCCGCTCCCCGGCGCGCTGAAGGGGAAATCCTCGATGTCGCCACGCAGCACGAAGCGTGCCTGCGACACCATCCCGCCCTGAACCGAAGAACGCAACCACCTGCGAAGTTCGGTGCCGACGACAAGCGGCAGGTAACGCACGACCCGGTCGGCGCGCAGCGCGCGCAACTGCCCCTGAAGGTCGACCAGGCCTGCGCCCTTGCCCCCGGTTCGGTAGGTGCCGCGCACCTGCGCAAGACCGTCGGCATTGGAAAACTCAAGCTGCTCGATTTCCACGTTGAGCCCTGCCCCTGGGACAGTGCCGGCCGGATCTGCGCGTGGGTAGCGCCAGCGCAGCCGCGCCGAGGCCTTGTCGACGGTGAATTCGGGGTCGTCAAAGACGCCAGGAAATCGCAGCGTGGCAACCTCGGGGGCCACAAGCGCCATTTCTCCGCCCTCCTCGCTGATCCGCAAAGTGCCCGAAAGCCCAAGAAACGAGGGCAGGGCCCTGCGATCGGTCTCGGCCGACCGTACCTTAACGCCGATCCTCTCCACCGCCAGCGTTGCGTCGTAGGCGGTGCCCCGCCCCGAGCCAAGCGCCGCGCGGTCCTCGAAGCGCAGGTTCACCTGGCGCAGTTCGCCTTCGACCTCGAGCCGCGCGAGTGCCTGCCGCAGGTCGGGGGGAAGCGGCAGGCGCCTGGCAAAGCCCAGCGCCCCGGCCGCACTGAGCGGCGCGAGTGCGATCTGGCCCTCCAGCAAAGAGCCATCCGGACCAACCCGCAGCCGATGTTCCTTGCCCTCCACCGCCAGCCGGATGCCCCCCGCTTCCTCCACTTCCAGCTCGCCCAGAAGAAGGGTGATCGACTGCAAGGCCTGCGCAGGGGCAGCTTGGGAAAGGGCGTGTTGGGAAAGGGCGGCTTGGGAAAGGGCAGCCTGGGAAAGGTCCACCTGGGCTGACCCGGCCTGGGCTGGCCCGCCAACACCTCGCCCGCCCGCACTTGGCCCGGCCTGGGCTGGCCGGGCTGGTGCGAAGACCGGCTGGGCCTGCAGCGATGCGCGCAAATGGGCAAGGTGGATCTCGCCCTCCGGCAGCGGCAGTTTCAGCGCCTGTCCCTGGAAGCGCATCTGTATAGCGCTCATCCGCGCCTGGGCAAAGTCGATCCAGGAGGCGATCTGCAAGACACCCTCGCGCGGAATGTGAGACGGCAACTTCTCCTCATCGAGCAACGCCTGCGCCTCTGCCAGATCGAGCCGCCGCGCCCCCACAAAGACGCTCCCAGCCCAGTGCCTCCAATCCGCTGGGGACTTGAGCAGACCATGCTGGAAGTGCGCAACCAGGCTGGCGTTTTCGAAGATGCCCCCGGCCTTCACAAGGTCGACCCGCCAGCGATGCTCCCGGAAGCCGTTTTCTGCCTCGACACTGAGCGATTCGAGTTGCATCTCGTTGTTGAGGATCTCGTCATCCCAGCTGAGATTGAGATCGCGCACGCTCAGGCGGGAAAGCGCCAGCGCCTCCTCCAGCCAGCGTGGTGCGCCTTCGGCCGCAGGATCGACGGTCAGTCCGGCAATCCGCAGGCTTCGATCGGCAAGCCGGCGTGCGCTGAGCAGCACGTTCTCCAGACGCAAGCCCTCGATCCGTACCTCTCCAGCGAGGAGCGGAATCAGCGCAATGCGCGCCTCGAGAAAACCGATCTGCAGCTGCGGCCTCCGGGCCGTGTCGGCAAGGCTGAGGCCTCTGATCTGCACCACCGGGAGTCCGCCCAACAGTTCGGCCTGCACCGCATCGGCGCTGAGCGCCACCCCGTAGCGGTCGCCGAGCATGCCGAGCGTGCGCGAACCGAGCTCATGCATCTGCGGCCCAATCAACCATTGCACCGCGAGGTAGGCGCTGGCGAGCAAGGCGGTGAGCACCACCACGGCCCATCCCAGCCATTGGGTGAGGCGTACTACGGTCCGGGCAGCACGGCGGCCGCGCCAATGCTGCGACGCCGACCCTGTAGCTGCTGCTCCACTTCGGGGAGGGTCCTGGGGTTCAGCCAAAGGGGTGTCCATCAAGCTAGGAGGGCGGAACGCATCGCTTGAAGCAAGCTCTCAAGGATACCCCTCCCGGGCCCCCGTCGGTGCCTTTGATCGGAGCAAGGTGCACAGGCTGCGCAAGCCGCGCGAGCTGCGCAAGTTGCCCGATTCCAAAGCCGGTCGGCAAGCGCCTGCGTTATCCTGCAGCGATGACTCAGGCGGCTTCACCCGATGCCCACCGCATGGTTTGAGCGGAGTCTGGCTTCGCTCCCGAGCTGGCCACTGCGCGGGATCGCCGCGCACGACCTGCTCCAGGAGTTTTCCACCGCCGGGACCTCACCCGAAAGTCTGGCCCGCGCGCTTCGCATGCTGCGCGAAGCACTGCCCCAGTGGGCTGCGGATCCAACCGAGCAAACCGCCATGGCGCTTCGCTATCTGCGCCAGCTCACGCTCATGAGCCTCATCGTGCGCGATACTTCGGGGCGCGCGAGTCTGGAGGATGTGACCGCAGGCATGAGCGATCTCGCTCTTCTCGCGTGTTCGGAGCTTCTGCCTCTGGCGGCCCGGCAGCTCGCCGAGCGCTGGGGCCTGCCGCTCGATGAACACGATGCGGTGCAGGACCTTCACGTCCTCGCAATGGGAAAGGCGGGCGGGCGCGAGCTCAATGTGTCGTCCGACCTCGACATCGTGCTGGTGTGCCGGGGGTCGGGCGGCACCCGTCTGTCCGGCGGGAGACCCGCCAGCCGTGCAAGCGACGAGTTCATGCACCGCCTGGCCCGCGACTTGATCCGCCTGCTCAGCGAGCGCAGCGCCGCGGGGTTCATCTTCCGCGTCGACACCAGGCTTCGGCCGCACGGCGACTCCGGCCCACTGGTGGCCAATCTCAACATGCTCGAGCACTACTTCTATGCCGAGGGCCGTGAATGGGAGCGGTTTGCATGGCTCAAGGCAAACCCGTTGGCAAGCTCCAATCTCGGCACGCCCGCACAGACCGAAGAGGACTTGCGGCAACTGCAGTCGATCGTGCAGCCTTTCGTCTTCCGGCGCTATCTCGACTACCAGGCAATTTCGGCGCTGCGCGACCTGCACCATCGGATCGCACAGGAGGTTGCCAAGGCCGATGCGCGCAAGCGCGGCTGGGATGTGAAACTTGGTCGTGGCGGGATCCGGGAGATCGAGTTCATCGCCCAGCTCTTTCAGATCGTGCGTGGCGGACGCGACCCGGGATTGCGCGCGCGGCAGACGCTGGCCACGCTCGCAGCCCTGGGAGAGCGCGGCATGCTGAGCGGGGAACAAGCGACCACGCTCGCCGACGCTTATGCCTTCCTGCGGCAGCTCGAACATGCCATCCAGTATCGCGACGACGAACAATCCCACCGTCTTCCGGACGATGATCGAGTTCAGCGCGAACTCGCAGCACTTCTGCGCCTGAGCCCGGAGGCCTTCGCAGCACGCATCGAGAGCGTCCGGAGCGCAGTCGCGGCGATCTTTGACAGCCTGCTGGCGCCGGAAACCCTTGAACGCAGCGCGGTTGCATGCGGCCCCGAACTCTCGGCAGTGCCGGCGGGTCGCCTCGAGGCACTGCGCGGCGGCGCGCGCTGGCGCGCAGCGCGCGAGGATGCGCGTGTGCACATCGATCGCATCGTCGAACAGGCGCGGCGGCATGCTCCCTCCGACGAAGCGCTTGTCCGGCTTATCGACCTGCTCGAATCGGTGCTGCGCCGCCCGGGCTACCTCGCGCTCCTCGACGCCTACCCTGCCGCGTTGCAGCGGGTGCTCCGGCTGCTTGGCCGCGCGCGCTGGTCGGCCCAATACCTCCTGCAACACCCTGTGGTGCTCGATGAGCTTCTCGACGGACAGATTCTCGCGCCTGTCGACTTTGCGCAGTGGACGCAACAGCAGCACAGCCTTCTGAAGAGCGTGCACAAAGCGGGCCTGCCCGACGACGAGCGGCGAATGGACCACCTCCGCGAGGCGCACCACGCCCAGGTGTTTCGACTTCTGGTGCAGGATCTCGAAGGACTTCTTACGGTCGAGCGACTTTCGGACCATCTGAGCGAACTCGCCGACCAGGTGATCGGCCTGGTGATCGGGTGCGCCTGGGCCTCGCTCAAGGGTCGCCACCGCGACACACCGCGCTTTGCAGTGATTGCCTACGGCAAACTCGGTGGCAAGGAACTCGGCTATGCCTCAGATCTCGACCTCGTATTCGTCTACGACGATCCCCATCCGCAGGCTGCAGGCGCTTATTGTCAGCTCGCGGTGCGCATCAGCAGCTGGATGTCGATGCAGACTGCGGCAGGGCAACTCTTCGAGGTTGATGTACGACTGCGGCCCGACGGGGTTTCGGGGCTCGCCGCAATCAGCGTGTCGGGCCTGGAAAGCTATCTGCGCGACAAGGCCTGGGCCTGGGAGCATCAGGCACTCACCCGAGCCCGCGGTTGCGCGGGGGACACAGACCTGGTGCGCCACTTCGAAAACCTGCGCCGCAGCATGCTCAGCCGCAGCCGCGAAGCGTCCGCACTGGCCAGTGAAATCCTCGCGATGCGCAAGCGCATGCACGCCGGGCACCCAAACCGCAGCCAGGACTTCGACCTCAAGCACGATGCCGGCGGAATGGTCGACATCGAGTTCATCACCCAGTTCCTGGTGCTTGCCCACGGCGCGAACCACCCCGGGCTGCTCGATAACGCCGGCAATATCGCGCTCTTGCAACGCTCAGCCGCTGCGGGATTGATCGAAGGCAGGCTTGCAAGCGCATGCGCGGATGCCTACCGGCGCTACCGCAGCCTCCAGCATGGCTTGCGCCTCAACGAAGCACGTTTTGCCCGGGTACCGCAGGCGGAGATCGCTCACGAGGCGCAGGCCGTCCGCAGCCTCTGGGAACAGGTGTTCGGGCCCTACACGGCAGCCTCGCCCCGCGCCTGACGCCAGCTGAACCAGGCAGCGAGGATCAGGACAAGCAGCCCGAGGGGCAGAGCGATCAGGTTGAGAAGGTTCCAGCCGTTCAGGAAATGGAGCGCTCCCGATGAGGCCGACGAACTCACCATGACTGCAAAGACGCAAAGGTCCATGAAGCCTTGGACCTTGTTCTTCTCGGAGGCACGATAAGCCTGGGTGAGCAGGCTGGTACCCCCGGTGTACATGAAGTTCCAGCCCACACCGAGCAACACCATCGCGACGAGGAAGTGGGTGAAGCTGGTTCCGGTGAGTGCAACCGCACTGGCGAGCAGGTTGAGCAGCACGCCTGCCGTCAGCACCCGCATCAGTCCGAAGCGCCCGATGAGCGATCCGGTGAAGAGGCCAGGCGCAAACATGCCGATCACATGCCACTCGAGCACCAGCGTCGTGGCGGGCCAGCCATGACCACAGACTTCCATCGCAAGCGGTGTGGCCACCATCAGCAGGTTCATCACGCCGTAGCCGACCGCCGCACTCAGGATCGCAAGTGCGGCAACCGGTTGGCGCACGATCTCGGCAAGCGGCCGCGCCACGGATGCGTCAGCGTCGGCCGGTCTGGCGTTGTCGGGAAGGCGCAGCAGTTGCGAGAGCGCAAGCGAAATCAGCGCGAAGGCGCCAAGACTCAGGTAAGACCCCGCAAACTGGTGCTCGAGCGCACCGCGCGACCACTGGGCGAGCTCAGGCCCAACCACACCCCCGGCGATGCCACCGGTAAGCACCAGCGAGATCGCCCGCGCCTTGAAGTGGGGTCGGTGGGTGTCGGCGAGGTCGGCGGCAGCAAAGCGATAACTCTGGGCAAAGGCGTTGTAGAGACCGCATACGAAGGTGCCGGCACAGAGCAGCCAGAGATCGCCCTGAGCCACCGCCTGCCAGGTGAGGAGTGCCCCGAGCACTGCAGCAAGCGAACCCAGCAGGTAGCCGGCCCGCCGACCGTGACGACGCATGAAGAGGGCAGCCGGCATTGCCCAGACGGCGCCGCCCAGCACATAGGCGGTGACGGGAAGCGTGGCCATCCACTTGTCCTGCGCCAGCTGATAGCCCGCGAGGCCGTTCACTGCGATCAGGGTGACGTTGTTGGTGAGAAGCAGCGCCTGCAGAAGCGCGAGCAGGCCCATCTGAAAACGGAATGAGGCGATCATGGGAATCCCGGATGACCCAGGCCTCTCAGGGGAAGGTGTGTGGCAGGAGAAGCGCGGCTGGAACCAGGCTCGCAGGATAAGCCAGGCTCTCGGCCCGGCGCATCCTCAGGCGGGCCCCGATCGGAGCGCTTCAACCCTCACGCAACGCGCCCTTCGCTAGAATGAACGCGTGGTCAGGCGCAGCATGCCGCAACCACCTGCCAGAGCACACCGGGATCGTGCGCAGGCCGATGCGCAACCCGTAGCGTTCGAGGGCGATGGAACAACCGGCTCCTCCGTGAGCCCAAGGAGCACAGGCAATGTCGATGGCGGATCGCGATGGCTGGATATGGTTCGACGGAAAGATCGTGCCCTGGCGGGAGGCCACGATCCATGTACTCACCCATTCACTGCATTACGGAATGGCCGTCTTTGAAGGCGTTCGCGCCTATCACTCTGCAAAAGGCACTGCGGTCTTTCGTCTTCCAGAACACACCCGGCGCCTGTTCAACTCGGCAAAGATCTTCCAGATCGACATACCCTTTGCCCCAGAGGAACTCGTCGAAGCCCAGCGCGCCGTTGTCCGCGAGAACCGCCTCGAAAGCTGCTACATCCGGCCACTGGTCTGGGTGGGTTCCGAGAAGCTGGGGGTGTCCAAGGCCGGCAACCGCATCCATGTGGCGATTGCCGCCTGGCCCTGGGGTGCCTACCTTGGCGAGGAGGGGCTGAGTCGCGGCATCCGGGTGAAGACCTCCTCCTACAGCCGCCACCATGTGAATGTATCGATGGTCCGCGCCAAGGCAAGCGGCTACTACGTCAACTCGATTCTCGCCAACGCCGAAGTCACCGCACACGGCTACGACGAGGCTTTGCTGCTCGACACCGAAGGCTATGTGTCCGAGGGCGCAGGCGAAAATGTGTTCATGGTCCGCGACGGGGTGCTCTACACGCCGGATCTCGCATCCTGCCTCGACGGCATTACCCGCAACGCGGTGATCACGCTGGCGCAGGACCTCGGCATCAGTGTGCGCGAAAAGCGCATCACGCGCGATGAGATGTACTGCGCCGACGAATTGTTCTTCACCGGGACGGCTGCAGAGGTCACCCCGATCCGTGAACTCGACGACCGCAGCATCGGCAATGGCGGGCGGGGCCCGCTCACCGGGCAACTGCAGGCGCTCTTCTTCGACGTGGTCAACGGCAAGGCCGAACGCTACGCCCACTGGCTCACACCGATCTGAGGCATCCCATGACCGAAGCACAGTCCAGCCCTCCAACACGCGCGGTGGTCGAGCTGCTCGCCAGCGATCTGCCGGCCTTTTGTCCGAATCCCAGAATGAGCCTCTGGAATCACCACCCGAAGGTGTTTCTCGATCTCACCCGGGGTCACCCGGTCTCTTGTGCCTATTGCGGAACGCGCTACAGGCTCAGGGACGGCGAAAAGGTCCACAGGCACTGAGCGCTCGAGGTCCGGAGGCACTCCGTATGCGACCCCCGCGCCGCGGCGGCCCCCGTCAACCTGGAGGTGCCGCAGGCTCCTCCGGCCTCAGCAGCCTCGCCGTGGAAGATGCGATCTATGAGGCGCTCGCCCGCGCTGACGTGGATGCCCTGATGGAACTCTGGAGCGATGAGGAAGACACGGTGTGCATCCATCCCTCCGGCACCCGGCTGCTTGGCAACGCCGCGATCCGCCGCTCCTGGGACCTGATCCTGTCGCAGGGTGGGCTGCTGATCATCCGGTCGCAACTCCAGCGGGTTGCCGCCGGCACCCTCGCAGTGCACAACCTGATCGAAACGGTTGAAGTCGTTGAAAACGGGCACAAGCGCAGCTTCCACATGGCGTGTACCAACGCCTACCTACACGGCGGAAAAGGTTGGCGCCAGGTACTGCACCATGCCGCACCGGTCGATCTCGAAGCGCAACCCCCGCCAGGCCAGTCGGGCCATGCGCCAAGGCTGCTGCACTGAGCCAACTGCGCATCCTGCACCTTTGCGCCCTGCACCCCCACGCCCTTCACCTTTGCGCCCTGCACCCCCGCATCGTGCCCCCGTGCCCTGCCCCAGCACCTGGACCATGCTCAACGACTACCGGGCGCCCTGGTGGGCGGTCGGGGGTCATGTCCAGACGATATGGCCCTCGAGGCTTGCACCCAAGCCCCAGGTGCGGTACCGACGTGAACCCTGGAGCACGCCGGACGACGACGTGATTGCGGTGGACTGGCTGCAGCGGCAGGGGATCGATGATGACCTGCGCCTGCCCGACCCTGCAGCTCGGCGGGACCCGCCCATCGCTGGCGTTTTCGGGCAAACGGCAACCGCACAAGGCATTGCGTCGGCATCCCCGGTGAACGGTCCCGGGCAGCCCACACTTGCCCTCTTCCACGGGCTCGAGGGCGACTCGGAAAGCCATTACAGCCGTGCATTCATGGCGGAAGCTGGCCGGCGGCGGTGGAACGGATGCGTTGTGCACTTTCGTGGATGCGGCGGTCTTCCCAACAGACTCCCGAGGGCCTACCACTCGGGCGACTCCGAAGAGATCGACTGGATCCTCAGGCGCTTGCGTGCACTGCTCGGGGGCCCTCTGTTCGTCGTGGGCATCTCGCTCGGCGGCAACGCACTTCTCAAGTGGCTTGGCGAGGTCAGCTTGGGCGCTCAAGGCGTGATCGACGCGGCGGCAGCGGTCTGCCCGCCCCAGGACCTGCGCGCCGGTGCCTACGCGCTTGCAGCCGGCTTCAACCGGCTCTACATGCACAACTTTCTGCGTTCGCTCATCCCGGGCGCGCTCGCCCGTCTGGAGCGCTTCCCCGGCCTCTACGATGCGCAGAAAGTGCGGGGGTGCTCGAGCTTCCTCGACTTCGACGAGGTGGTCACCGCGCCCTTGCATGGCTTTTGCAGCGCGGAGGAGTACTGGCGGCGGAGTTCCTGCGGACCCTTCCTGGCCTCGATTCGAGCCCCAACCCTCGTGGTGAATGCGCTCAACGACCCCTTCATCCCCATCACCTGTTTGCGCCCGCCCGAAGCGGTCAGCCATGCGGTGCGCCTGAGCTATCCCGCCCAGGGTGGCCATGTAGGCTTTCCCGTGGGCCATGCTCCGGGGCGTATCGACTACCTGCCACGCAAGGTTGGTGACTGGTTTGAAGTGGCCCGCGCCAGTCAGGCCGGGCAAAGTTCCACGCGGATCGAATTGCTTTGAGGGGTGAGGATGATCGAACCCGCCGAGCCGTTTTTCGGGTAGACCAAAAACGCCCCTGACGGTATCCTGAGGTTGTAGAAATCGCGAATCCAGTAGGGGTATGCTTCAAGTGTGAATAACTTGAAGTCCTTGCTCGGATTCGCGATTCTTGTAATCACCAGCTCAAACTCGAATGTGGTTGATCTGGGCAGGCGCCCGCCCGAGTTCAAAGGCAACGCATATTCCAGCGTGAACTTGGTAGTGGGATTACTCTGCAGGTAAATATCCTTGGGAAAGAAGCCGCTCTTGGCCTCATCCCAGTAAAGAAGCGCACTCAGCGTCGCCGATTTTGTGGAAACCGGTCGCTTGACGCAGCTATCCACCATCGTAAGCTTCGCATAACCCTGCCCAGCCAGTCGGGTGTATTCCTCTTCGTTACGGCTGACCGCTTCAATGAGTGCGCCCGCCTTGTCAGAGGCGAGGATCTCCTCGATCTGGTTAGGCGTTAGCGGCAATTCTGCTGTCCTTAGTGATGCGGGGACATCCCTGGGTTCAATATCGCCTCCGCCTCCGCCTCCACAGGAGGCCAGCGATCCAATTCATGCCGCAATGAACAACCCCTTTAACCTTGCCGACTTCATCCTTGCGCTCCGCACAGGCTTCCCGACACATGCAAACCTTCAGGGAAAGCATCCCGAAATACCCATTTCTGAGAGGGTACCTCAAAGCTGCCAGACTCGTGTAGTGTTGCATTCATTTGGAGCTTAAGCGGCGA
>Ga0194133_10009220_pt1 | contig 11342 bp, 14 predicted proteins | sample TA2KigOf40mmetaG_FD_155448 | JGI IMG/M metagenome (GOLD analysis project Ga0194133, IMG submission 155448) | Freshwater microbial communities from Lake Tanganyika, Tanzania - TA2015055 Kigoma Offshore 40m | ecosystem: Environmental > Aquatic > Freshwater > Lake | place: Tanzania: Lake...
CCGATAATTCAGAAAGCATCTCAAACGCATGTTCTTCATTTTCAGGTTTACCCAATATCTTTCCATCAATGGAGACAATAGTGTCTGCAGTAATTACTATTTCATTTTCAACCAGCAGATCAAATGCTTTTGCCTTTTTTTCAGAGATATAAACCGCAATTTCAGATGGGGTTAGCTCGGGAGGAAAACTTTCGTCAACTTCCCTTAGAACTACCTGAAAATCAAATCCCATGAGTTTCAGCAGTTCCTGTCTGCGTGGTGATTTGGAAGCAAGAATAATTGGCGGAAATTTTTTGATCATCAGATTGGGCATTTGCCAAAAATAAGAAATTAGGTGGCTGCTTTAAATACTATTAAAGTGATTCTTTGGATAGATTATTATTTAATTATTTGGAAATATGCTGCTGTGCTCCTTTCAAAGGTATTCCCGCTTTTCGCTCATACTCCACAGGCCTTGAGCACAGGCCGGTATCCGCTACAATCGGGTTTAAAAAAATCAGACACTACAATTAATACCTGATCTATCCCCAAATAAACCAAAACGGGTTTATAATTAATTTCCCATTCGGGCACGACGCTTTTCTAGAATGGCTTCATAGGCTTTCTTTTGTTCATCGTTTAGTAATGCATTTATTTTAGATGAAGTTTCGGCCTGTAAGGGCGCCATTTTAGTGCGCAGAGTAAAGAAATCACCCCCATCGCCATCGGTTAAAGTTCTACTGATACTGTCTGTTCGCTTTGCTGCCCAGATAAATACTTGTTTTAATTTATTTATTTGCTCAGCAGAGAGCCTGAGCGTTTCCAATTGAGCCATCTGGCGATCGGCTCTTTCTTCAGGGGTACCCATTTGTTGGGCACCCTGCGCCTTGGCAAATGTTGCCATCCAGAGAATCAATCCCACGACAATAATCAATCCTTTCATATTTTCTGATTTTGCCTTTTGATAGCTAAGATAGCAAAAGGATTAATGCTACCGGAAATAATCAGATTCTGCTTCCGTCAGAAGCAGAAGGATCCTCGCTAGCCCATAAACCCTGGATCCTCAATACTTTTTCAACAATATCCCTTACACAAGAGTCGCCACCATTTTTTGGGGATATATAGTGAGAAACCGCTTTAATCTCTTCCACTGCATCGGCCGGACAAACTGCTAGACCTGCCATTTTCATGAGTTCAAGATCAGGAATATCATCACCCATGAATAGCACTTGCTCCGGTAGTAATCCATTTTTGTCGATAAACTCATGATAAGCATCAGTTTTCGAGTCCAAACCAAGGTAAATATCCTGAACACCGAGCCCTCTTAAGCGATGTTCCACCCCTTTTGATCTTGCACCTGAAAGAACTGCCAATTTAAATCCACGCTTGACTGCCAGTTGAAGGGCATATCCATCTTTGATATTAAACTGCCTTAAAAATTCACCCGACTCAGTAACCAATAGCATACCATTAGTCATGACACCATCAACATCAAAAATAAATGCTTTGATATGCTTTAGTTTTTCTAGGAACATGGGAGTTAAAAACAAGGGTGGTGAGAGAGAAGTTTAAGTTATTACGATTGACCTGAGAATACCATCCTCTGAGTTCCTATTGATTGTCGCGCCACTCATAAACCCAGGCAGTCTGGATTTGTTCCAGGTGACCTTCGTTAGATTCTTCACGAGCACCGGCAAAATTAGGAAGACTTAATATCCAATCCAGAAGATCAGTAAAACGAATTCTATAGATCTGAGATTCTCCGAAATCATCTCCAAATTTTTCATACAGGCCCATGGCTATATCTTCATAATCATTCCAATAAATCGGTAGTTCAAAACTATCTTTCGCCATTTTTATAATTTAATTTTATTAATGTCCTAAAAACTGATTTTGGTCAGGAAGAGTCACTTCAACATTACCACTAATTAAAATACATTGGCAGCCCAATCGTGAATTAATCCTTGGATTTACAGCCCGGTCAATAAAATCCTCCTCTTTTTCCGATATTTCTTGAATATTATCCATACCGGAATTCACATAAACCTGACAGGTACTGCATCCACACACTCCTCCACAATTATGTTGTAATTCAATTCCATTATCCAGACAAACATCCAGAACTGATTCACCCTCTGCTATTGGCAGCTCAACAGCTGACTTTGAAGCCTCTTCAAAATTAATTTTTAGCTTAAAAATGTTCATTATTGCAAAAATAACAAATCAAACTCAGCCTTGGGAGCGCATGTGCAAATTGACTATGCTTTGACTAAGTTTAGAGTATAAGTCAAATAAATCCGGGTGGCTTTTCAATAATTCAAGATGCGTCTGAATGATGGCATGGTCCTCCCTAACGGCCGGTCCGGTTTGAACAGAAACTGGATCATTACCTTCAATTTTACTAAAAGTTTCTTTGATCAATGGTTTCAAAAGCTCGTAATTGAGACCTTTCCCCTCCATTAACTCCTTAGCGAGTCCAACCATATGATTGGTAAAATTACAAGCGAAAACTGCTGCTATGTGCATTACTTTCCGCTCTTCATAATTTACTTCAACAACCTTTTCCGTTAAGCGATCTGCCAGGGTACGAAGAAAGGACAAGACCTCCGGGGTATTTGCCTCAATAAGTATCGGAATTTGCCTAAAGTCAACTGATTTAATCTTTGAAAATGTTTGCAAAGGGTAAAAAACTCCTGTTCTTGTTGATGCTCCTTCAAGAGCCTGCAGTGGGCTTGAACCGGAAGTGTGTAAAAGAAATTGATTGTTGATCTTTAATTTGAGTGCCAAGTCTCTAATACCCTCATCTTTCACAGCGATGATGAAGAAATCAGCAGAATGATCCAAATCAAACAGGTCAGTTATTGGTTCTGCAGCCAAATCATCAGCTAATTTACCTGCATGCATGAGATTACGACTCCATACCTGGCTGATATTATGCCCGCTCATTTTTAACGCACGGCCCAAATGCGTTGCTACATTACCACTTCCTAAAATGACTATATTCATCAGGCAGTTTTAATTTCCTTGTTTCTCCTGAAAATAGAAAGAATAAAGCCAATCACCATGATAATGGTACCACCCCAAAATAAATTGATATATGGAAATTCGATGGCCTTTAATACTACCCAATCTTTCTCAGCTTTAGGTTTCTGATAAACCATTAATTCAAGTTTATCCTTGTCAGGATAAACGTTTGAAAATCTTAATTTAAGCCCTTTTTCATCAAGTACTTTGCCAAAATCAAACTTAGAACCATCTTTCAATAGGTATATCGGCTCTGATTGAAACACCTTGCCATCCGAAACAACATCGAGCTTTAATCCAATCGCTATATCTCGTTCACCAAGGGGAATATTTTGAATTTTTGCATCACGGTTAATTCCCTTAACCAAAATATACCCTTCTCTAAAACGTACGGTATCACCAACATTCACCTCATAAGTAGCAGGTTTTTCATACTTTTCATCTTCTGAATGCCCTTCATGGTCTTCATGATCCTCCTCTTTCAAGGGCACACTACTCACGTGAGTATAAACGTCATGAAAAAGGTAATGCCTTGTATCAGGAGAAGCGATGATCTGCCTCATTTTAGCATTTTGCTGAGCATTTGGATAAAGAGTAAAGTTCTCCTTAACCTCCCCATTGTTTTCATCAATCACTTTATAATTTATTCTATAATACGTATTGACTCCCTGTGTTGAATCACCTAAATAAGTTACGGTATACCTATCCATTCTGGTAGGTTCATCTTTATATAAAATAATATTTTCTCTTGGATTATTACTCTTGGCGAATTCATCTCCAAAACCAATACCGGTATTATTTATAGAGATTACTTTATTTGTAGCAGCAGCAACGAGTGCTCCTACAAGTAACAATGCAAATCCAATGTGAGCAACAGCTGATCCTGCAAGTCTCCATTTTCCTTTGAATGCCTCAGTCAAAATCTTGGCGTTCGCCAGAATTGAAAAAACAGATGCATAAGTAAGAATGATATACATTACATTGGTATAAATATTCATGAAATACACTGCTCCGGCGGTAATGAAAACCGATACAAGTAATGTTATGGAGATACTGACAAAGAACTTCTTTGGATCTGTCTTTTTATATTTGAGAAATTGCGAAAATGCTGAGATAAAGGCGATAACAACTGCAAAAGGAACCTGCCATTTGTTGTAATGGGCCACAACATCGGGTGGAGGAGCAATTTCAGTCCCAAAAATTGCATTAAAAACAGGTACTGAGGTGGAGGCAAGTATCTGAACACAAGCAATAGACAAAACAAGTGCACCGATGAATAACCAAAACTCACGGGAATAAGTTTCTTCGTCCTTTTTTGTTATGGGTAATTCTTTCCAGCGGATCACGAGAAATAAAACAGCGATAAAAAGAAAAGCAACTACATAGAGAACTAAATGCCAGAACATGCCTAAATCAGTAAAAGCGTGTACGGATGTCTCACCAAGAATTCCACTGCGGGTAAGAAAGGATGCGTAAAGTACTAACACAAAACTAATTAATACCAAGAAAGTAGCTGTAAAGTAAGAATGTCCTGAGTTTTTATGGGCTATCAGAACATGAACAGCAGCAATCAGTGTCATCCATGGAATGATTGAGGCATTTTCTACCGGATCCCAGGCCCAAAATCCACCAAAATTGAGTGCTTCATACGCCCAGAATGAGCCCATAATTATACCTGTACCTAGAATCATTACAGCAAAAAGTGTCCAAGGTAAAGCAGGTGTAATCCATTCTGAATATCTCTTTTCCCAAAGTCCTCCAATGGCATAAGCAAAGGGAACAATCATAGATGCAAATCCAAGAAATAGTGTCGGTGGATGTATGACCATCCAATAATTTTGTAAAAGTGGATTCAATCCATTCCCGTCAGTAATCATATTCAGATAGTCACCTCTGCCAAAGATCGGACCGGGCACAGCATCTCTCAACAAGATGAATGGAGAACTTCCGATTCTTAAACCGAAGATCTCAACACCAACCAACATGGAAGCAATAAATGCCTGAGAAAGCATGATGGTAGTCATAACTGAATTCTCCCAAGTTTTACCTTTTGAAAGAATAATTGTACCTAAGAAGGCCTGCCAAAACATCCAAAGCCAAAAACTGCCTTCCTGACCTTCCCAAAAAGATGAAATTATATAATAGACCGGCAGTATCTTCGATGAGTGAGCCCAAGCATAATGATATTCAAAAAGGTGATTATAGATAATGTAGTAAAGACAAGATCCTATTCCTATAACGGCAAGTGTATTTAATCGAAAGGCTATTCTTGCAATTCGGTTCCAACCCCCAGAACTTGCCCGCTCTGATTGATCTTTAGATAGTGCAGTGGTTGTTGCGAAGTAATAAGCAATGGTAGCTAAAAGAGCACTACAAAAAGAAAAGATGATGAAGAACTGACCCAACTTCCCCGGAAGTAGGTTTTCTCCAATGTATTGAATTTCCATTAAGTTTTAGGTTTTTGCGGATTTGGCTGTCACTTCTCTGACCTCAACCTGATCGGTGGTGTATTTAGAAGGGCACTTCATTAAAATTTTGGAAGCATGAAATTCATTACCAACCATTTTTCCCGTCAGTACAATTTGCTCAGAACGCTCAAAATCCTGTGGTTTAGACCCATTAAACACTACTCTACACTCCTTGCCATCATTGTCTTTCATGTAAAAAGCAAAATAATTGGCATCCTGATGTGGTTTATAAAAAAGCTCCTTCTCCTTATTAAGCTGTCCGACAACATGTAAATCTGAACTACTTTCTATGGCATCTGCAAAGGAGCCATAAGTACTCGAATCAGCATAAGTACTTATTATTATACCGATGGCGAAGGCGATGATTATTATGCCGGCTATGGAACTCTTCTTCATAAATCTGCTATTAAATAATCCTATCAAATGCACAACAAAAATACTAATTTATTCCCTTTAGTAGTCAATATAACAAGAATCTTTCTATATTAGAATCATTCTAAATAACAAAGGGAAATCAGATGATCTCCCTTTGGATGTTTATGCTGGTTTGATTAAGGCCAAATTCCCATATTCATGTAGGATACGGCAATTTTATTGATTGAGCCCACAAAAGCTGCAGTTCTGAGTCCGTCAATTTTAGGGTTTGCCATTTGTATATCACGAATTTCATGATAAGAACGGATCATCGTATCTTCCAAACCTGAATTAACCAATTCCAATTCAGATGCCCCTTTTACAATTAAGTTTCTTTGAGTTGGATCAAGAGAAATACCTGTAATTTTTTCAACCATATTGACTATGTTCAGATTAGCATTCTCTTCATATCTTTTATCCATACGACCAAAGGCTACATGCGACAGGTTTTTCAGCCATTCAAAATAAGAAACTGTTACACCGCCGGCATTACAATACATATCTGGGATTAAAATACAGCCTTTATTAATTAAAAAATCAGCCGCATCCGGAGTGGTTGGTCCATTGGCGGCTTCAGCGATGATTTTTGCTTTAATATTAGCCACATTTGCCATAGTTATCTGATTCTCAAGCGCGGCAGGTACCAAAATATCACATTCCTGTTCTAAACCTTTTGCAGAATTGATGAATTCCTTGGTTGATCCCGAAAAATTCAGAATAGAGCCACTCGATTTTCTATGGTTGAATACCTCATCTAAATTTAATCCATTGGGGTTATAAATTGCACCTTCATACTCACAGATTCCGACGACTGTTGCCCCATACTCAATCAGGTACTTGATGGTATGATATCCCACATTACCCAAACCCTGAACAATTATCCGCTTACCTGATAAACCTGTGCTAAGACCAAGTTTATTCATATCTTCTGAGATATTGACACATTCGCGTACTGCAATTGCTACGCCTCGACCGGTAGCTTCTTTACGGCCGGCAATACCGTGTAAAGCGAGTGGCTTGCCTGTAACACAGCCTAAGGCGTCTAATTGTCCGGGATTCATTGTTTGATATGTATCGGCTATCCAACTCATCTCACGTTCTCCGGAACCATAATCCGGTGCAGGAACATCAATACCCGGACCAATAAAATTCTTTTTTATTAATTCCACGGTATATCTTCGGGTGATGGTTTCAAGCTCAGCAATGGAGTAATCTTTAGTATTAATCTTAATTCCACCTTTAGCACCACCAAACGGAACATTAACAATTGCACACTTATAAGACATCAAGGCTGCAAGAGCCATAACTTCATCCTCATTCACCATTTCGCTGTAGCGAATTCCACCTTTTGTTGGGGATTTATGGTGTGAATGCTCAACTCTCCATGCATCAATAACCTCAAAACCATTTTGCCGACGGATCGGAAAACGGAAACGATAAACACTATTACATGACTTAATTTGGTCGAGTAAGCCTTCAGGATGAGAAGTAAATTGTGCTGCATGATCAAAAAACTTGCAAACGTCACCGAAAAATGAAATTTCAGAGTGAGCTGCGTCAATAGACTTAGCCATAAAAAATAAATTAGTTTGAATAATTGGTTATATCTTACAAAGTTGTTAGAAATTCGCCAATACTAAAAACGAAAAAATCCTTTGAATGAATATATTTCTAAGGAATCATCCCAAGCATTTCTTAAAAGAACTTAAATAAGGGCTATTTATTGTTCTGATTTTTCGATTTTTTTCAAACGTCTGTCGATCGAAAAGAGATACATAGCCAATCCGATGAATACGACTGAAATAACTGATACAACAACATAAATCTTTCCGGAACTTCTCAAGGCATCGGCCATCTCCACACCGTTAGAATTTTGCGCGAAAAGATTTAATGAAAATGAGAGCATTAAGCTCAGAATTAGGATATTTTTTTTCATTGTATCGAAAATAAATTTTATTAAGTGTATTTATAGCTCCTAAAAGGGATTGTCTGTTATCTGTAAAATGAATTAAAATCAACTATCTTCTCCAATTGCCAAACCAATTGCTGCCTAGGTCAATTCTCAACTCAATGAATAAAATTCTGCCTATTCTCCACCTTTCTCATCCTATACCTGATTGTAGTAATCCAGACACTGACAAGGATCCAGCCTAACACAGCCGGATAAAAAACCGGGCGTAATTCGGGTGCCATATCTCTGGTATTAAACCCGGGATTGCCCCCATTGCCGGGATGGAGTGAATCGGTCATACGTGGCAGTATAAATAACAGCACTACCATGATCGGAAAGGCAAAAATATTGTAGACTGCAGAAATTCTGCCTCTTTTCTGTTCCTCATCCAAAGCGTTTCTCAGAACAAGGTAAGCCAAATAAACAAGCAAGGCTATCGCCGCACTGTTTTGTTTAGGGTCATTACTCCAGGCTTCACCCCAGGTATATTTTGCCCAGACAGCCCCGGTAACCAGACCCAGAATGCCGAAAATGATTCCTACGTTTGCACTTTCAACAGCCATTAAATCATCATTTTCATTGGCTGAATTCAAATAGCGAATGCTGTAAATGAAGGAAACGGTTAAGATGACAATCATGGCAAACCACATCGGCACGTGAAAATGAATATTCCGGATAGATTCGTTTAAAATCGGCTTTGCAGGCACATGAAATAGAAACCCTGCAATAATTGAGTAAAGCACAAGAACTGTGGCCAGAATTTTCCACCAGTTTTTATTCATAAGGTTCTTTAATTAATCCTTCCAAAGATAAGGAAATAACAATAAAGAGGTAGTGATTACAATGATATTTATGGCTATCAGCACTCCAATTTCATCATAGGATACCGATCGGTCTAAGCCGTCCATGGCATTTTTTGATAACTTGATCAAAACAATCAATAGAGGAATTATTACCGGAAAACTTAAGATGGCCATGAGTCCACCTGCATTGTTAGCTTTAGAGGCAATCCCTGAGATCATCGTAAATACAGATGCAAAACTAATACTGCCCAACAATACAGCAAAAAAATAGAATAGTGGATCTCCCAACAGATTTTTAAAAACCATGGTATAAAAACCTAATGCAATTGCTGAGAGCAGAAGCATCAGTAAGATATTATAAATGATCTTAGAAAGAATAATTGCCTGGGCACTTGTGATGGTGTAGTAATAGAGTTGCCTTCCTTTGCTTTCTTGAATAAAACTTTTGGTAATCGCATTGACTGAAGCGAAGAGCATGATTATCCAAAAGAGTGCATTCCAGGTTGGCGGACTTGTGATCTCGCGAAAAGCCAGATAACAGACAAATACCGTTGAAATCAAATAGAGCAAGATGCCATTCAAAGCATATTTTGAACGCCATTCGAGCGTGATTTCCTTACGGATTAAAAATTTAACCTGATTCAATAAATCCATTGGAACAAATATAGAATTTGCTTTTTAGTTTTGTTATTCAATCCAGAGCAATAAATGAATCGGATATTTCTTTTTATTTTGTATCATGTTTATCTCAATACTTCATAGCCCTATCGGAGAATTGGCCATTGAAGCCGGTGAGCATGAGGTTCATGCCATAATTTTTCCTACCGAATTACCTTTGGAGAATCCGAATAAACTGTCTGAATTGGCAAAAGAGCAGTTGAGCGAGTATTTTAATCAAAAAAGAAAGTATTTCGATTTTCCAATGGCCCAGGCCGGCACCTTATTTCAACAAAAGGTATGGAATGAACTTAGAAAAATTGAAGCCGGCAAACCCATAAGCTATGCAACTTTAGCCCGAATTATAAAAAACTCTTTGGCTATCCGTGCAATCGCTTCAGCAAATGGACGCAATCGTCTGTTGATCGCTGTTCCATGTCACCGGGTAATCGGAAGCAATGGTGATCTGGTTAGTTTTTCGGCGGGATTATGGCGTAAAAAATGGCTGCTTGAACATGAAGCAAAAATGAGCTCTATCGGACAAATCAGTTTAACATTCTGAAATTATCCTAGCTTTTATCAGCACGGCCTTAAAGGCTGTCATTGCGATCATGATCCGCAAGAAGTCCGGATTTGATCAGGACCTCGGTGCCAGTTCAACGTGGTAACGCACAAGATCATCTATAGGAGAGCGTATGATTTTACCTACTTTCATTCCGTACTCAACAGCTGTTTCCTCGAGTACATTTCTGAAATTATATCCAACCGAACCAATACAATTAAAAGTGTAATTCTTGTAGTTAGGATAATGGGAAACCAGGTTTTCGAAGAAATCAACAAACGATGTTTTTACAATATTTCTGGAGTATTCTGCATGTACATTATTGTCATAAAGGAATCTGGCAAAGCTGGCACAGAAACGATTGGCCAGTGGTTTGGTATAAACATGGTCAGTCACTTCATCAGGGGTCAGCTTATACGTTTCCCAGAAACGTTCTCTCACTAAATCGGGCATGTAACCTCTTAAATAATCAGTGAGTAATTTTTTACCAATATCACAACCACTGCCCTCATCACCCAAAATATAGGCAGCAGAATCGATATTGAAGGTAATATCTTTACCATTATAAAGTCCTGTGTTTGTTCCTGTCCCCAAAATAACAGCAAAGCCACTATCCAAGCCGAGTAATGCCCTACCGGCTGCAAGTAGATCATGGCCAACATAAACACTGGCATTATTAAAAACAAGCGCCATGGCTGCTTCAACTATTTTCACTTTATCTTCGGTAGAGCAACCTGCTCCGTAGTAATTCACTTCATGAATCTCAGAAGGATTAAGATCTGTAGGTAAGCCTTTTCTTAATGAATCAATTATATATTCAGTGCTGAGAAAATAAGGGTTGTATCCTTCTGTGTTGAAATAAATTTTTTGACCAGATTTATTCAATAAACACCAATTTGTTTTGGTTGACCCCCCATCTGCAATAATGATCATAGTTTGATAAATATTTTTAAAAGGCTAAATGTATGAATTTAAACTAATTGTTAAGAACACAGGGTTAAATATTGAAACAAAGGCTTCTTTTTATTTGCTAGCAAAAAATTTAGGCTAGAAAATATGGAATCTGACAAAAAAAATTCCTTATCAACTGGATAAACTATAATTTTAGGCATGAATGAGAATAAACTAATTGTTGACCTGCGAAGTGATACGGTAACTAGGCCAACACCGGGAATGTTAGAGGCCATGTATAGCGCGAAAGTTGGAGATGACGTGTTTGAAGAGGATGAAACCGTCAACGCTCTACAAAAGAAAGCGGCAGCCATATTTGGCATGCAAGACGCACTTTTTTGCCCTTCAGGAACCATGACAAACCAGATTGCCATCAAACGTTTTACTAATCCGATGGAAGAAGTAATTTGTGATGAAACTGCACATGTTTATCGTTATGAAGGTGGTGGAATTGCCTATAATTCAATGGCATCTGTCCGTTTGCTGTATGGCGACCGCGGTAGACTCAGTGCCGAGCTGATCGAACCCCATAT
>Ga0194133_10009221_pt1 | contig 11341 bp, 11 predicted proteins | sample TA2KigOf40mmetaG_FD_155448 | JGI IMG/M metagenome (GOLD analysis project Ga0194133, IMG submission 155448) | Freshwater microbial communities from Lake Tanganyika, Tanzania - TA2015055 Kigoma Offshore 40m | ecosystem: Environmental > Aquatic > Freshwater > Lake | place: Tanzania: Lake...
TAAATTATTTTTTTTAAAATCAATAATCTTAATATTGTTTTTGTCTAATATATAAGCGTCTTTTATATTCCATTCTGGGGGTACTCTCCAGTCAAAGACTTTTGTTCCTGATTTAACCTGGTATATTTTTAATTTTGGTAGTTGACTTTTGATAATTTTGAGAGTTTTTTTTATTCCATTACCACTAATGCTTCTACAAATTGGAAATAAAATATTTTTAGCTAAGTTGTAATATTTATTTAAATACATAGAAAAGAATATAATTTTTTTTTGAACTAAAGTTTAAGTCATTAATAATAACTTTTTAAGTAATTTATTTACTTTTTAATAAAAATTAAAATTTAAAGTTTGTAAAGTTAAGAAAAGTTTGAAATTATTAAGCGAGAAACCAGCCTCAAAACAAGTTCTTCCCATTGAGCCGTCGTAGACTACGACGTTGATAGGACGGATGTGGAAGCGTGGTAACACGTTAAGCTTACGGTTACTAATACCTCAATTGGCTTGACTTATGTACTAAAAAAATTTTTAGATTCAAATTACAATGTTCGCCTAATGATTATTGTATGATAAAAACAATAATCTTTACTCATGAAAGGAATAAAAAAAAAAATTAAAGCTAGATTAAGATTTTGGAATACTAATGCAAAACTAAAAAAGTTAGCAGGCACAAAAGATTATAATGCAAAAATTATAGAAATTGAAGCTCTTTCAAAATTTTTTAAAAAGAATATAAGAGTTTTAGAATTCGGGTGTGGAAATGGGTACACAGCCCTTGAGATGGCCAAAAGATTTAGTGCAAGAATTGATGCTTGTGATTATTCACCTGAAATGATTTTGGAAGCAAAAAAATTGCAAAAGAAAAAACTATCTAACAGAGTAAACTTTTTTTTAGCAGATATAAAAAAGAAATTAAAAATTAAACCTATTTATGATTTAGTATTTACGGAGAGAGTGTTAATCAATCTAGACTCGTGGGAATCTCAAAAAAAAAGCATCATTAAGTTAGCTAAATATCTTAAACCAAAAGGACGCTTAGTTCTTATGGAAAATAGTGCGACAGGGTTAAAAAAAATAAATGATTACAGATCTTTATTAGGTTTAAAAAAAGTAAAAGCACCTTGGCACAATCTTTATTTAGATGATAAAAAAATGTTAAATTTTAAAATTAAAAATTGCAAACTAATAGAAGTTATTCCTTATAGTTCAACATATTATTTTTTAAGTAGAGTTATAAATGCATGGCAAGCAAAAGAAAGAGGTACAGAACCGAAATATAGTGCAAAAATAAATAAATTAGCATTTAAATTGCCTTCGATTAGTGATTGTGCTCAAGGAAAAATATATTTATATAAAAAAATATCTTACTAGTACTATCTAGGTTAATTTTTTAACCAGAGTTCCTATTCTTTTATCATCAGAATATATTTTAGACATGACCTTTGCTGTTGCCCCAGGATTGTATTTAAAGGCAATACGAAGAATATTCATCCAATTTACATTATTTTTTTTTCTTATATTTTCAATTTGAGAAATAATTTTAAGGTATTTTTTTGTTTTATTTTTTTTTTTCATATACTTTAAAGATTTAATAATTTATTTTATAAATATATATTAAAAATTATAACTTGATATTTCAGAACTTACAAAAAAAAATACCATTCTTTATTGCAGAAATATCTGCAAATCATAATGGCTCAATATTCCATGCTAAAAAAATTATTAGTTTAGCAAAAAAATCTGGAGTAGATGCTGTAAAGTTGCAAACATATACTGCCGAAACTTTGACCATAAACAGTAAAAAAAATGATTTTAAGATAAAAGGTGGGCTTTGGAATGGAAAAACGCTTTGGGAACTATACAAAAAAGCTCAAACACCATTTGGATGGCATAAAGAATTATTTGATTATGCAAAAAAATTAAAAATAACTTGTTTTAGTACACCCTTTGATGAGTCTGCAGTTGATTTGCTAGAGAGTTTAAACTGTCCATTTTATAAAGTTGCATCATTTGAGATGACCCATATTCCTTTGATAAAAAAAATTGCTAGAACGAAAAAAGTTATGATTATTTCAACAGGTATGGCGAACCTAAAGGAAATTGATTTAACTTATAAAACTGCAATGAACAATGGAGCAAAAGAAGTTATACTTTTATATTGTGTTAGCAACTACCCATCAAAAATAGAAGATTTTAACTTCAATAATATTAAAATTCTTAAAGATAGGTACAAGTGCAAAGTAGGTTTTTCAGATCACTCTAATGACAATAGTGTTGTAGCTTGCGCCATAGCATCTGGTGCAGAAGTTATTGAAAAACATATCGCACTAGAAGGACAAAAAAAAGGACCTGATATTGCTTTTTCACTAAAGGGTAAACAAGTTAAAGAATATATTAATGTAATTAGAAAAACTTCAAAATTACTTGGTAAAAATTATTTCTTTAGAACAAAATCAGAGTTTAAAAATAAGATTTTTAGAAGATCTATCTATGCAACTAAAAATATCAGAAAAGGAGAAAAATTTACTCAAGATAATATAAAAGTTATTAGACCAGGTCATGGTCTAGAGCCAATATATTATGAAAAGTTAATTAACAAAAAATCGCCAATATCTATACTTAAAGAAACATCATTAAAAAAAAATATCTTATCAAAACTTAAAATTAAATAATGAGAGTAATTCCCTATGGGAGGCAGTTTGTTGATAGTGATGATATAAGAGAAGTTTCTAAATCATTAAAGCAAGATTTAATCACAACTGGAAGTTATGTTAAAAAATTCGAAAATAAAATTTCAAAGTTTTTAAAAGTTAAATACGCTTTATCATGCAGTAATGGAACTGCAGCACTTCATTTAGCTTTCATGGCAATAAATTTAAAAAAAAATGATGTAGTTATAATGCCTGCGATAAATTTTATAGCTTCATATAGCATGGCTAAATTTATGAATGCCAAGATATATCTTGCAGATGTTAATTCATTAACAGGGCAGATGACTCCAAAAACATTATTAGATTGTATAAATAAACATAAAATTAAAAAAATTAAAACTGTCATAACCATGTATTTAGGTGGTTATCCAGAAAATGTTATTGAATTTTATAAAATAAAAAAAAAATATAAATTTTTTTTAATAGAGGATGCTTGTCATGCACTTGGAGCGCAGTATTTTTACAACAAAAAGTTTATTCCTATTGGCTCATGTAAGCACTCAGATGTTACAACGTTTTCATTGCATCCTGTAAAAACTATTACTTCCGGTGAGGGAGGTTTAGTAACAACAAATAATAGATTAATTTATAAGCAGATCAGTTTACTTAGGTCTCATGGAATAGAAAAAAATAAAAAATTTCATTGGAAATATAATATTTCAAGACCTAGTTTTAATTACAGATTAAGTGATTTGAACTGTGCTCTTGCATTATCTCAATTAAAAAAAATCAATAAATTTATAAATTACAGAAAAAAAATTTTTAATTTTTATAGAAATCATTTAAAAACAAATAATAAATTTATTAGTTTACCAAATTATGCTAGTGCAAAACCGTCCTATCATCTTTTTTTAATTTCAATTAATTTTAAAAGAACGAAAGAAAAAGATGAATTCTTAAAATTTTTAAAAAAAGGAAATATTTATTGTCAATTTCATTATATTCCAATTTATAAATTTAAATTATTTAAAGAAAAAATAAATTTAAATTTCTTTTTAGGATCAGATAAGTATTTTAAAAATAATATCAGTTTGCCTATTTTTTATGATTTAAAAGCTAGTTCTCAAAAAAAGATAATTAATAAAATCAAAATTTTTTTTAATAAATAACTTCATGAAATTAGTTATAGGTTCTGCACAGCTGGGAATGAATTATGGTTTATTTAATAATAGAAAAATAAATCATAAAGAATTTAAAAAAATAGAAAAGTTAGTTGTTAAATCAAAAATAAATTTTATCGATACAGCAATAAGTTATGGTGATAGTGAAAATATTATTGGAAGCAGTAAATTAAAAAATTTACACATAATTACTAAGATAAAATTACCTTCAAAAAAAAATATTCAGGTTAGAGACTGGGCTTTAAAAGAGATATCAAAATCTCTTTATAAATTAAAAATTAAAAAAATTTATGGAGTATTAATCCACGATTATAAAGACTTATTGGGAAAATATGGAAAAGATTATTTACTTTCTTTGCAGGAATTAAAAAAAAAAAAAATTGTAAAAAAAATTGGTATATCTATTTATGATTCGCATGAAATACAAAAGGTTTGGAAATTTTGGAAGCCAGATCTTATCCAGGTTCCCTTTAATCCACTAGATAACAGAATATTAGATTCTGGATGGGTTGATGTTTTAAGGAAATTTAAAGTAAAAATTTTTGCAAGGTCTATTTTTTTGCAAGGTCTTTTAATTAATGAGCACAATTCTTTTATAATTAATAAAAATTATAAAATTTTATTAAATCAATTTAAAAATTGGTGTTATAAAAATAATATTTCATTATTAGAGGCGTGCATACATTTCGTTAAGCAGTTTAAAAAAATTGATTATTTGGTTGTGGGTTTTAATAATTATAATCAATTAAAAGAAATAATAGATGTTTTTAAAAAAAAACAAATTATTATACCCAGAAATTTCTCTACTAATAAAAAAAATTTAATTGATCCAAGAAAATGGAATTAAAAAAAAAAGTTTTAGCTATCATTCAAGCACGCTATAACTCAACAAGATTTCCCGGAAAAGTAGTAAAAAAAATTAATAATAAAACTATTTTAGACATTTTAATTAGAAGACTCTCTAAATCAAAGCATATTTCAAAAATAATAGTTGCTTGCTCTAACAATCGTAACGATAAAGAAATAGTGACTATTTGCAAAAAATCGAGCGTTAATTATTTTATTGGATCAGAAAATGACGTTTTAGATAGATTTTATCATGCGGCAAAAAAATATAAGGGAATTAATATTGTAAGAATAACCGCTGATTGTCCCTTGATAGATCCCAAGATAGTCGATGACGTTATAAGTATTTTTTTTTTGAAGAACGTAGATTATAGCTCAAATACTAATCCACCGACCTTTCCAGACGGTTTAGATGTAGAAGTTTTTAAATTCAGTGCTTTAAAGGAAGCATATATGAATGCAAAAAAATCTGAAGAAAGAGAACATGTAACTCCTTACATAATTAATAATAAAAAATTTAAAAAATTTAATTTAAAGCATACCATAGATTATTCCTCGTTAAGATTAACTTTAGATGAAAAAGTAGACCTTATTTTAATTGCTAAAATAATAAAGTATTTTAAAAATAATTTAAATTTTAATTTAAAAAATATTTTAGATTTATATAAAAAAAGAAAGAATTTTTTTTTAATTAATAGTCATTTAGCTAGAAACGAAGGGTATACTCTTAATACTGGCCAAAAAATGTGGAAAAGGGCTAATAATGTTATTCCTGGGGGAACAATGCTGTTTTCAAAAAATCCAGATCTTTTTTTGCCAAAATTTTGGCCAGCTTATTTTGAAAAAACTAAAGGGTGCAATGTCTGGGATTTGGAGGGAAAAAAATATTTAGATTTATCAATGATGGGTGTTGGTACAAACACCCTGGGTTATTCTAGAAGAGAGGTTGATAGCGCAGTTAAAGATGCTGTTCGTAAAGGGAATATGTCAACGCTAAATTCAAAAGAAGAAGTTCTGTTAGCAGAAAAATTAGTAGAAATGCATCCCTGGTCAAGCATGGTAAAGTTTACAAGAACAGGTGGCGAAGCAGCAGCAGTTGCAGTCAGAATAGCAAGAGCAGTAAGCGGAAAAGATAATGTTGCTGTATGTGGTTATCATGGATGGCATGATTGGTATTTATCTGCAAATTTATCAGACTCTAATAATTTAAATTCTCATTTAATGAGTGGTCTGCTTATTAGCGGGGTAAATAGAAAATTAAAAAATTCTGTTTTTTCTTTTGAATATAATAAGTTTGATCAGTTAAAAAATATTGTAAAAAAAAATAATATAGGAACGGTTATCATGGAAGTTTCTAGAAATGAAAAACCAGAAAATAATTTTTTAAAAGAAGTTAGATATTTTACTAAAAAAAATAATATTGTTTTAATTTTCGATGAATGCACCTCTGGTTTTAGAGAGACATATGGAGGTCTGCATTTAAAATATAAAATAAATCCCGATATAGCTACTTTTGGAAAAGCCTTGGGCAACGGTTATGCTATAAATGCGATTATTGGCAATTATGAAGTTATGAAATTCGCAAACTCAACCTTTATAAGTAGCACTTTTTGGACAGAAAGGATTGGTTCTGCAGCAGCATTAGCAACTTTAGACTTAATGAAAAAAATTAAATCATGGGAAATTATAAGCGCGATTGGTCGTAAAATTAAAAAAAATTGGTTAACAATTTCCAACAATCATAAATTAAAAATTAAAATTGAAGGACTCGATGCCTTGCCAAGATTTAATTTTGATAGTAATTTTAATCTTTATTATAAGACATTTATTTCCCAGGAGTTTCTAAAAAAAAAATTTTTAGCTAGTAATGCAATATACTTATGCACAGAACACAATTCAAAAATTATTAATCAATACTTTGAAATATTAGATGATATTTTTTATAAAATAAAAAAAATAAAAGATTCTAATAAAGATTTAAATGTGCAACTCGATGGTCCTTGCTGCATAAAAAGCTTAAGAGATAAAATTTATGATTAAGAAAAAAATACTATTAATTAAATTCAAAATTACAGATATCACAGAAGATTATATTAGTTGGATAAGAAGTGAATCAATAACAAAATTTACAAAGATAAAAAAAAATAAAATTGAAGATATAATTCAATATGTTCTAAAAAATATCAGTGATAAGAATGTATTTTTCTTAAAAATTCTTTTCAATAATATTCATATTGGAAACGTTAGAATACAAAAAATCAGAAACAAAAAAGAGGAGGCTAGTGTTGCAATTATAATTGGTAATAAAAGATTTCATAACAAAGGAATTGGCAGTGCAGTTATTGCTAAAGTCATTAAAATAATGAAAAAAGATAAAAACATAAAGACTCTTTCGGCTTATATACATAAAAATAACTATTCTAGTATTTCCATTTTTAAAAAAAATGGCTTTGTTAAAGATTTAACAAATCAATCAATAAATCAAAGATGGTCTTTAAGTATTTAATAACTAGTCTTTAAATGTATGAAAATAAATTTAAAAAATAAAACAATTTTAATTACTGGAGGAACAGGTTCTTTTGGTCAAAAATTTACAGAAGCAGTTCTTAATAATTTTAAACCTAAAAAAGTTATAATTTTTAGTAGAGATGAATTTAAACAATACAATATGCAATTAAAGTTTCATAAGTATAAAAAAAAATTACGATTTTTTTTAGGTGATATAAGAGATGCTAATAGATTAGATTTAGCTTTTGAAGGCGTTGATATAGCTATTCATGCAGCTGCACTTAAACAAGTTCCGGCATCAGAATATAATCCATTTGAATTTATTAAAACAAATATTTTGGGAACCCAAAATGTCATTGATGCAGCTCATAAAAATAAAGTTTCAAAAGTCCTAACTTTAAGTACCGATAAAGCTTCATCACCAATTAACCTGTATGGAGCTACAAAATTAACTGCCGACAAAATTACAATAAGTGCTAATAATTTCTCTCCAAGAACTAAATACTCAGTTGTAAGGTATGGAAATGTATTTGGTTCACGTGGATCACTAGTTCCAACAATTTTAAGTCAACTTAAAGATGATTTTGTAACTATTACAGAAAAGAAAATGACGCGCTTTTCAATAACCTTAGAGCAGAGTATTACTTTTGTATTAAATTGCTTAGACAGAATGTTAGGTGGTGAAATATTTGTCCCTAAGATTCCATCCTATCGCGTAATAGATGTAATAAAAGCATTGGCTCCGAACAAAAAAATTAAAATTCTTGGAATTAGACCTGGTGAAAAATTGCATGAAGAAATGATATCGCACTCTGAGTCTTTAAATACTATAGAGCTTGAGGATTTTTTCATAATCATAAATAATATAAAATCAGATATTATAGCTAAACAATATAAAAAAAAATTTATGAGATATTCAAGTTATAACAGTTTTGAAAATATTTACTTAACCATAAAGGAGATTAAAGAAATATCTTCTAAAATTTTATTAAATCAAAATTGATTGCAAGTATCGTTAATTATAAATAACGTTAAAAAAAATTGGAATTTATGCCATCCTACAAAGAAATTTAAACCAACTGGATTACTTAAAAGTGTCTATGTACAGGAATAAATAATAAAAAATTTTTTATTAATTATTTTTTATACATTGTAGCTAATAGAATTTTTTATTTTAATAATGAAGCAAACCAGCTTTTGCTGTGCCATAATGCGGCGGATTGTGTGGTGGGGATTTATAATTATACCCATGGTATAGATTTGGATCTGGAGAAATTAAAGCGTACATACTTAAAATATTTATGATTGATGAATTTCCATTTTCTTTAGCTCCTTGAATAAGACTCTTCTCGGATGCCTTAATTATATGGGCAACAGAAATAATTCCTTCATTTAGAGAATTTTTAAATCTTTCTTTCCTAAAATAGTCGTAATGATTTAATTTAACAGAAAAAGCATTGTTAACTAAGGTATGAATTTTTTTATTCTTTCTAAAAAAATCTTTTACTGCTCTAAAATCATTTATATTAAATATTGCAGGTTCTGCTTTTAGATTTTCCGATTTAAATTTTTTAACTAACAGATTTATTTTTCTTTTATTACGCCCATTTAAAAAAACCATCGCTCCCATTTTAGCAAACCCATATGAAATAGTTTGACCTAAATAACCACTTGCCCCAGTTACAAGCACATTATAATTTTTATGATTAAAATAATTCACAATAAATTTAAACTTTTAAAATAAATCTTTTATTTTATAAATTGCTAATTTAGCCTAATACAAAAACTAATCCTACTGATTATATTCTTATTAGACCAGTCTTGACAGATCTAAAAAAAAATTTTTAAAAGGCACTTTTCTATAGAAATAGTAGAATTGGGTTATTTAGGTTATTTTCTAAGTATTGCTTGCGTATAATAAAACATCACAATTTTAAGGATAAGACAATTATATAAAAAAAATTGAAAAGTTAATAAACTAGATAAGTTATATCAATACAGTTAGCAATAAATTATTATAAAAAATTTACTAAAAAATTATTTTCTTTTATTAATGCAGAATTATTTTTAGATCAACAATAATAAACTAGATTCGTGTAAAAAATTAAGTATTATCAAATACGAGTGAATTAAATAATTTTATTTATTAAAAAATATCATTAAAAAAAATCACATAGTCACTGTAGTAATGGCAGTGTCCAGAAATGAAAGTCTGAAAAATGATTTTTTTGATTAAAGTAAAGTAAAGCCATTGACTATAAAAAATAATATAGTTCTAATTTTTGATGATTTACATTTAAATTAAATCTAAATTCTGATATAGTTCTTTTTGGAAACGTATTTAGTAATGGTTATGCAATATTTCTAATCCTCATTTATTAATAGTACCTCTTCAACTCAGAGAATCTGTTCTGTGACCAGATTAGCAACTCTAATAATAATTGAAAAAATTAAATCATAGAAAATAATATGTGTTATTACCCATAAAACCCAAATGGAACTGGAAAAAAGCTGAATTATTATCTAAAGTATTTAAACTTTTTTAAAAAATGAAGGAGAAGATTTGTATTTTGAACTATGGCTCAGGTAATCAGAGGTCATTATATAATTTTATCAGTCATCTTGGATATATTGTAAATATGTCTCGAGATTTAAACGACATAAAGAATTCAAGTCATTTGTTATTACCAGGAGTAGGTTCTTATATAGATTTAATGCAAAGATTAAGAAATTTAAACTTTTTAGATATTTTAAATGAGCATTGTTTAATAAAGAAAAAACCTTTTTTAGGAATTTGCGTTGGTATGCAGATCTTATCGACCTTTGGGAATGAATTTAATCGTATAGAAGGACTGAATTTTATTAATGGCAATGTTAGAAAAATTAATTCTGGCTTCTTAAAGCTACCTCACATTGGCTGGAATAATGTAGTTTTTAAAGAAAATAAATATTTTGATATTCATAATTTACAGAATTTAGATTTTTATTTTTTACACAGCTTTATTTTTGAAGCCAAAGATCCAAATAACATAATTGGATTTACAGATTATGGTGAAAATTTTCCAAGTATAATTAATAAAGAAAATATTTGGGGTTTTCAATTTCATCCAGAAAAAAGTCAAAAGGCAGGAGAAATAATACTTAAAAAATTTTTTCAAATTTAATATTATGAAAAAAAGAAGAATTATACCCATCATATTAATTAAAAATGGTTATGCAGTTCAGAGTAGAAATTTTAAAGAATTTCAAAAACTTGGATTACCAAAAACTTGCATTAAAAGATGTAGCGAATGGGGTTCTGATGAACTAATTTTGTTAGATATATCTAGGGAAGTTTATCATGATATAAATAGAGATGATCTAAATTTTGATAACCCAAAATTTTTTTTGGATTTAGTTTCAAATATATCTAAATTTTGTTTTATGCCTATTACTGTTGGAGGTAAAATAAGATCTCTAGAAGATATTGAAAATTATCTTTTAGCTGGTGCAGATAAAGTTTCAATTAATACTCATGGCGTTTTAAATCCAAAATTTTTATATGAAGCTTCAAAAAAGTACGGCTCTCAATGTATTGTAAATTCAATAGATGTTAAATTTAATTCGAAAAAATATATTGTTTATATAAACAATGGACAAGTTGCGACAAACTACTTACTCGAGGAATGGCTAAAAATAAGCCAAGATCATGGTGTTGGAGAAATATTTATAAACTCGATAGATAACGATGGTAAGGGTGATGGATTTGATATTAATCTTATAAATTTAACTGAATCTTTGTCTGATGTACCTGTTATTTGTTGTGGTGGAGCTGGTAATGTTAATCATTTCTTAGATGTAGCTAAAAATACAAAAGTTGATGGAATAGCTGCAGCAAATTTTTTTCAACATATTGATCAAAGTGTATTTTTTACAAAAAAAAAACTTTATGATGAAAGCTTAAATTTTAGAGAGCCAATACTTTTAAATATATAATGATTTATTGTAAAAAATGCGTTTACCCTAGTATTGCTGTAAATCTAGAAATAGATAATGATGGTATATGCTCTAGCTGTAAGACTTTTGATTTATTCAATTTTATGTCCGAACAAGATTGGAATTCTAGAAAAAAAAAATTTGAAATTTTAATTGATCAAATAAAAAAAAATAATAAATCTA
>Ga0194133_10009225_pt1 | contig 11339 bp, 9 predicted proteins | sample TA2KigOf40mmetaG_FD_155448 | JGI IMG/M metagenome (GOLD analysis project Ga0194133, IMG submission 155448) | Freshwater microbial communities from Lake Tanganyika, Tanzania - TA2015055 Kigoma Offshore 40m | ecosystem: Environmental > Aquatic > Freshwater > Lake | place: Tanzania: Lake Tanganyika...
GCGTGGTCTTCGCCTGGCTCTGGACGCGACAGGCGACGATCGCGTCGCGCGCGCTCGCCACGGGCGCGACTGGCGATGAGGGGGCGTTCTATGAAGGGAAGGTCGCGGCGGCGCGCTTCTATGCGCGGTTCGAGCTCCCGAAGAACGGTCCCGATGTGGCGCTCCTGCTCCGCAACGATCCCGCGGCGTTGGAGTTCAGGGACGACTGGTTCTAGATCGTACCGCGGACACGCCTCACCCGTGAGGAGCGTCCGCGCGAGTGATCAGAACCAGTGCCCGACGCAGATCAGCGCCTGACGCGGTCCGCGGCCGGCGAATCCTTCCTCCACGCGGATCGGGCCGAACGGGGTCTCGAGCTCGAGTCCCGCGCGCACGCCGCCGAGTAGATCACCGACATATGCCCCGGTGCCAGCGCGCAGTCCAGCCGTGCCGAGCACACCGACCATCGGTTCCACTCGGGCGCTGAGTCGCCGGACGAGCGGGACGCGGAGCGCCACCGACGCGAAGGCCTCATGATCTCCTCACACGGCGAGGAGCGGTGACCCGGCGAAGCCATCGAGTCCGCCGAGGGTGAACTGTTCCTGCATTGGGAGGTCGCGCCCGGTGCCGAGTCGGAGGTGCGGTTCGACGATGAGGCGACCGATGGTATCGCGGTGGATCACCTCGAGTCGCACCCGACGCCAATCATCGAGGAGCACCGTCTCGAAGGTCACCCGCGGACTCGGGACCCCCGCGCGTCGATGGCGCACCGCGTAGCGCACATCGGCACTCGCGGCCAACGACCGACCGGGTTGTCGCCAGGTGAGCCAGTCGATCCCGAGCTCCTGCGTCCACCCCGCCTCGAAGAGGGGACGCACCCCGACGAAGAGACCGTACGACTCCGTGGTCACCGAGGGGAGCTCGGTCACGCCGTCATAGCGACGGACCTCCTCGATCGCCCCGTCGAGCGAGAATCCCACCGGGAGGGTCCGCGCACCGAAGCGTGTCTGTCGACTGCGCGCCGCCGTCAGATCGCTCCGATAGGTCCCGACGGTCGCGAGCGCCGTCCCCTCGAGCGCGGTTCCGAGCACGTGCTGATGCACGCCCCCCATCCAGAGACGCCCAGACATCGTGTGATCGAAGCCGAACCCCATCCCGACACGCTGCGGCGGGGCCGAGGTGACGCGCACCGCGAGATCGACCGAATCGCCACGCGCGGTTGGCGTGAGCCAGGCCGCGCAGATACGGTCGGAGCGACCGAGTCGCGCGATCCCTTCCAGGAGTACCGCGGTGTCGAGCGCGACATGGGACCGGGGGATGAGCTGTCGACGAGCGAGTGTCGCATCGCTGACCTGCTCGGCGACTACTGACGTGTCACCCAGCCAATGCACCATCGAGGAGGTGGGACGCAAAGGATGCTCCGGTCGCACGCACGCAGCGCCGCTGAGCGCCGCATCGGCGGTGCGCCGATCGAGTCGCACCAAGGCATCGATCGTCTCCGTTCGGAAGTCGAGCATGCCGAGGGACTCAGTCGCATGCCGCATCATCACATCCCCCGCGCGCGGGATGAGCGAGTCCTGGATGAAGAGGAATTCGAAGAGTGCGGTGGAGACCGTGAGCGGGTCGGAGACCTCACGCAGGTCGGGGACGGGTGATGCCACCGACGAGACGATCACACGCTCGGCGCCAAGATCACGCGCCACGCGGATCGGATTGTTGGAGCCGATCCCACCGTCGACGAGCGCGCGTCCGTCGCGCACGATCGGCCGGAAGAGCACGGGGATCCCCATGCTCGCGCGGAGCGCTGCAGCAAGGTCGCCGTCAGCGAGTACCACCACCTCGCGTGTCGCGAGATCGGTCGCGACGGCGCGGAAGGGGATCGGGAGCCGATCGAACGAGCCCGCTGCCATCAGGTTCGCGCGCAGGCTCAGCGCGGAGAGGATCGCGTTGACCTCCCCTTCGCGCACCGCGCCGCTCTGCAGCACCCATCGTGAGGGGGATCGCTCCCAGACGGCGGCGGCAGGGAGCCCCACCAGCGAGGGGGAGATGGTGGGATCGTATTCGTGGACCACGGCGTCGAGGCGCGCGGCCGCGAAGCGCCGACGAATGCTCATCGGGGATTCCCCGGCGGCGTAGAGTGCTCCGATCACCGCGCCAGCGCTCGCCCCGACGATCAGGTCGGGGACGATCCCCAGCGAGTCGAGGGTCTGCAGGACCCCGAGATGCGTGAACCCTTTCGCCCCGCCACCGCTGAGGACGAGGGCGGTGCGCGCCGGCGGGCAGCTCGCGCGCTGCGCCGTGGCGCGGGGCAGGGGGGCGCCGAGTGCGACGCCGCAGAGGAGGAGGGCGAGTCGATACCGCATCTCCCCTCAATATGCCTGAGATGTAGCTTTCGTTTCCTGTGACCCCGATCGACGACCTCGACCCCCTCGGCCCGAGCGCCGGAGCCGCCGGCACCCTCCCCGAGGCGCAGCGCCTCGCGGCCGATGCGCCCGATACCGGAGTCGCCCTCTGGGCGATCGTCTTCGCCGGTGGGATCGGCTCGCGCTTCTGGCCCCTCTCCACACCCGATCGGCCGAAGCCCCTCCTCGCCCTCGTCTCCGATCGCACGCTGATCGAGGACACCGTCGGGCGCCTGCAGCCCGATATCCCGCCGGAGCGGGTGCTGATCCTGACGAGCCGCGACATCGCGCCGGCCATCCGCTCCGTAACCTCCGAGGTGCCGGAGGAGAATTTGCTCGTCGAGCCTCGTCCGCTCGGGACCGCGGCGGCGCTCGCCTGGGCAGCGCAAGAGTTGGTGCAGCGTGCCGGGCCCGGTGCGATCGCTTGTGCGGTGCACGCCGATCTCGCGATCACCTTCCCCGACGAGTTCCGTCGTACGGTGCGGCGCGCGGCGGCGTACGCGGCGCGCGAGCAGGCGCTCGTCTCCATCGGGATCCCCGCGACCCGCGCCGAGACCGGGTTCGGCTATGTGCTCCCGGGGCCGCCGCTCGATCTCGATCTCTCGCTCGAGGCCGGCGGGGTGGCCGAGACGCGGGGCTACATCGAGAAGCCGAGCGAGATGGAGGCCCGCCAGCGGATCATCGATGGGGCGCTCTGGCACGGCGGGGTCCTCATCGGGACGGCCGGCATCTTCCTTGACCAGCTGGCGCAGCATTGCATCGAGGTACGCGATGGACTCGATCCCCTCCGGCGTGGGAATCTCCCCGGCTTCGTCGGGATGGTGCGTGCGACCTCGCTCGAGCGCGGACTCCTCGAGCGTAGCGATCGACTCCTCGTGGTGCGCGGGGAGTTCGGATGGGACGATGTCGGCACCTGGGCGGCACTCCGCCGCGCGCGCGAGCTCGACGACGACGGCAACGGCGCCTCAGGCGATGTGCGCTTCGTCGACGCCGAGAGCAACGTGGTGCACGCGGGCCATGGCCGCGTGGTGCTCTACGGGGTGAACCGGATGCTGGTGGTGACGCTCGATGGGCTGACCTTCGTGACGACGCTCGACCGCGCCACCGATCTCAACCGATTGCTCGACCAGCTCCCGGGGTCGATGCGGATCCATCCCGCCGGTCCGCCGCGAGCGTAGCGGCCGCGAGCAGGACGAGGACGATCCAGAGGAGATCGGCCAGCAAGAGATGGACGAGCTGCATCCAGGTCGGGGCGAGCAATACGAGGTTCACGAGCCCGGCGAGGAGCTGTGTCGCCACCAAGCCGATGGTGACGGTCCCGAGATGGCGTGTCATCGGCGAGGGGCGGCGCACCATCGCGACACCCGCGGTGAGCGCGATCAGCGTACCGACCCCGATCGCGAGTGTCGGATGGATCACGCGGAGTCGCACGAGGAGATGCGATGTGGGGTCGAGGTCCTGCGCGAGTCCCGCGGCGAGCGAGGTCGCCGGGAAGAGGGTATCGCCCAGTGCGGTCACCGCTCCACTCATCCCGACGGCGAGCATCCCGAAGAGGCTCGCCACGAGGAGTCCGCGTTCCCCGCTCGGCTCGTCGAGTCGCGGCGCGCGCGCCCCCGAGGCGAACCAGGGCACGAGGGTGAGGGCGGCGATGAGGAGGAAGGTGTTGAGCAGATGCGCCGCCAACCACCACGCGCGCGCCAAGCTCACGTTGTCAGCGACCATCTCGAAGAGCACGAGCCCAGCGCCCACCAACGCTTCAGTGATCATCAGCGTCATCGCCACATGCGTGGCGACCCAGGTCGTGCTCCTGCGCGGGGCGAGGCGGCGGGCCCAGACCAGCTGCACCACCACCAGCAGCAGCGCCACGCCCGAGGTAGCCCGATGCGTGAGCTCGATCAACGTCTCGATCGCCGGCTCGCGCGGGATGACCACCCCGTTACAGAGCGGCCAGTGCGCGCCGCACCCGGCGCCCGACCCTGAGGCGCGCACGTAGGCACCCCAGAGGATGACGAGTAGGTTATACCCAAGGACCGCCCAGCCAAATCGCGCGAATCGCGTCATCGCCTGACCTACCCCTCCTAAGATGAAGCCTAGCACCCTGCTCACCCTCGCCGCCATCGTGGGATTCGGCGGCCTCCTGCTCTACACCACGCTGCAGGCGCAGCAGGTGGAGTGCAGCGCCTGCGTCACCTTCAAGGGCGGGCAGAACTGCGCGACCGCCTCGGGGAAGGATTCGCTCGAGGCGTTGCGCACCGTCTTGAACACCGCCTGTGGACCATTGGCCACCGGGATGGCCGAGTCGATCCAGTGCAGCGGCCTCCCGCCGCAACGCCCGCAGTGCCGCACCCGCTGAGTGACGAAGTCTAATCGCCTCGCCCGAGCGCTCGCGCTCCTCCTCGCCTTTGGGGTGGGGTGTGGTGAGGCGCCGGTCGAGACCGCGCCGGTGGGGGGATCGTTGGCGATCCTGGTCCCCGCGCTCGAGTTGCGCCCGGGGCGAATGATGCAGGCGGAGGTCCGGGTGCTCACGCCCGAAGGTGAGGTGGTCGAGGGCGCACGGGTGAGCTGGCGGTCGCTGACGCCGAACACGGTCCAGGTCGACACCGCTGGACGATTGCTCGGGATCGCGCCGGGCCCCGGGACGGTGCGGGTCAGCGCCGGTGCCCTGTCGGCGGAGCTCGCCCTCATCTTGAAGAACCCGCCCGCGCGCACCATCACGCTCGACGCAGGCGCGCTTCGGCTCTCCCTGCCGAACGGGACCCGACAGCTCGCTGCGGTCGCGCGCGATTCCGTCGGCGAGCCGCTCCTCGGGGCGAGCATCCAATGGCGCTCGTCCGCCACGCGGATCGCCGCCGTCTCCCCGCTCGGGCAGGTGACCGCGGTCGCGGTCGGGCAGGCGCAGGTCATCGCACAGACCGATGCGATCATGACCACGATCGATGTCGAGGTGGTCACCGATCCCTCGCCGACGGCGCCAGTGATCGATGCCGTCGCCCCGCTCGTCGTCGTCCCTGGACAGACCTTGGTGGTCAACGGGTCGCTCTTCGCGGCGACCCCGAGTGCGAATGCCGTGATGCTCGATGGGGTGCCGATCCCGGTCACCCAGGCGAGCGCCACGCAGCTGGTGCTCGCCATCCCACCGGCGACGAGCTTCGTCTGTGCGCCGAGGCGCACCGTCGCCCTGCAGGTCGGCACCGCCGGCGGGATCGGCGTGCGACAGGTCCCACTCGAGGTGGCGACCACCCGGAACTTCACCTCTGGTGCCTTCGCCGTGCTGACCCCGGCCACCGCCCACTGTCTCGACCTCTCCGCGAGCCCCGGTGGGTATCGCCTCGCGGTCGTGAACGTCGCGCGCGCGATCGGCGCACCAGCGATCACGCCGATGGTGACCGGTGTCGTGCCAGCCGACGCGTTGCACGCGATCTCGGTCGGGGATACGGCGGGGCGTTCGTCGCTCGACGCCCGACGCGTCACTCCGTCGCATCTCGCGATGCTCGCCACCATGCCGATGCCCGCACGGTCATCACCGGCGGGTGCGCCGCGCCTCGTCGAACCTCGCGTTGGCGATCTCAGACAGGTCCGACTCCCCTCACTCGGCCAACCTGACCTCTGCACCCGCTTCACCCCGATCACCGCGCGCGTGGCGTGGGTCGGACGTCGCCTCGCGATCCTCGAGGACACCACCACCATCATCGATGGCGTGCGCACCGTCGCGGGGACGCAGGACGCGCTCTACGCGCAGGTCGGATACGAGCTCGACTCCCTCGGCTGGTCGATCGTCCGCCGGTTCGGCGACCCCCTCGTGATGGACAGCCGCCTCGACGACGATGGACGCGTGACGATCGTCCTCACCCCGCGCATGAACACCATCCTCGGTGGGGGCGCGCTCGCCGCGACGGTCACCTGCGACTTCTTCCCGCGCGCCCAGTTCGCCGCGAGCGATATGGGAGAGTTCATCTACGCCCAGGTGCCGACGGTCGATCAGCTGGGTGATGCGCCTGGCACTCCAGCTCGGTGGCGTCGTGAGATGCGGGCGACTCTGGTGCATGAACTCAAGCACATCGCCTCGTATGCGGAGCATGTGGTGCGCGGACAGCCACTCGAGGAGGCGTGGCTCGAGGAGGCGACGGCCCGTCACGCGGAGGAGCTCTTTGCGCGCGCCATCTACGGTCACGTGCGCGGGGCGAATGTCGGCTTCGCGACGAGTCTCGCCTGTGAGATCACCGGTAGTGGATGCCCCGATGCGCCGCGCGCCATCCAGCCGCACCTCGAGGCGTTGTACGAGATGCTCAGTACCTCCGCCGCACGCTCCCCACTTGGTCCGACGACGGCGGGTGATGTCTCGTACTATGGGTCCGCCTGGGCCCTCACGCGGTGGGTGCTCGATCAGCAGGGCAGTGACGAATCGGCCGTCCTGACCGCGCTGACCACGGGGGGACTCTCGGGGATCGCCAACCTCGAGGCGCGCGCCCAACGACCATGGGAGGACCTCCTCCCCGAATGGGCCCTCACGATGATGGTCGATGATGCTGGGTTCTCTGTCCCGTCGCGTCTCACCTTCCCGTCCTGGAATCTGCAAAGCCAGTTCCGTGGGCTCTGCGAGCAGGTGGGACGCTGTCTCTCTTCGAGTGGGGATGCACGCTTCACTCGCGCTGAGCCCATCCAGTCGATTCGCATCGCGCCCGCCTCGCTGACACAGAGCACGAGCGCCGCCACACTCGAGCTCTCACTTGGCGCGATCGTCCCCGGTGGTTTTGCTCCCGTCGAGCTCACCGTCGTCCCTGGGGGGAATGGGGTGCTTGGGGTGACGGGGGGCGGAACCCTGCGGCTCGGGCTGGTGCGGATCGAATAGCCCTCATCCCTCTCGAAGCGCTGCCATCGGCGTTTCGCGGAACACATCCCGCCCCGTCAGCAACCCAATCCCCACCGCCAGCAGGACGATCGTCGTCGCGATCGCGAGCGCGGGGAGCACCGCCGGCGCAAAGGTTCCCTTGAAGACGAAGGTCACCAAGGCCCACGATCCAGCGATGGCGAGCACCATCCCGCTCAGACTCCCGAGAAGCCCCAGTACCGCGTATTCCGCGAGAAGGATCCACCCGATCTGTCGCTTGGTCGCACCGAGCGTCTTGAGCAGCACCCCCTCGCGTAGGCGATCACGCCTCGTCGCCGCCACGGCGCTGAAGAGCACGGGGATCCCCATCGCCAAGCTGAAGAGCGCGAGGAAGCGCACGGTGAGCGTCACGCGATCGAGGATCTGCTGGATCGTACGACGGATCAACGAGAGGTCGATGCTCGAGACGTTGGGATAGGCGCGCACGGCATCCCGCTGCAGGAGCGCGACCGCGGTATCACTCGGCGCCGCCGCCACGAGCACGAACTGCTTCGGCGCCGCATCGATCGCCGCAGGCTGGAAGACGGCGAAGAAGTTCGGTTGAAATCTCCCCCAGTCGACCTCGCGGAGTGAGGTGATCCGTGCCCGCACGCGCACCCCCTGCACGTCCCAGCTCACCGTGTCCCCGATCGCGAGCTTGAGATCCTTGGCGATATCCTGCTCGAAGGAGAACTCGTAGATCGAGTCCCCGGGGCTCGCCGCTCCGAACCACTCACCCGCGGTGATCTTCTCCGTCTCCACCACCGCGTCGCGATAGGTGGAGCGATACTCGCGCCGTAGTGCCCAGTAGCGGGGCGGGAGCACCTTGGAGGTCGCCCACTCCTCGGCGCTCACACCGTTCACCCCCGCCAGGCGCATGGTCACGATCGGCGTCGCGCTCACCTGCTCGCTGCCGTTCGCGGTGATCATCTGCGTGAGCCCGGGCTCCTGATCCTCCTGCACATCGAAGAAGACGAGGTTCCCGCGTGTCGCCGCCGCAGTGAGGTCGAATCCTGAGAGGAGGTTCGTCTGTACCACGATGTTGGTGGTGATCAGGAACGAGCCGAAGCCGAGCGCGAGCACCACCGAGCGCGTCTGGCTGGCTGGACGATAGAGGTTTGCGATCCCCTGTCGGATCACATAGGGCCACCGACGCGAGACGAGTCGGCGCGCGAGTCCGCTGGTGACCACCGCACTGGCCCCGAGCACACCCAAGCTGACGAGGATCCCGGCGGTGAACCACACCCCCTGCATCGCCGTCTCCGCGCGGCCGATGGCGAGCGCGAGGATACTCCCGAGGAGTCCCGCATCGACGAGCCAACCCCACACATCGGTGCGCCGCGAGGCCGCGAGCGCGGCGTCATCACGTCGGATCGCCTGCAACGGTGAGACGCGTCGGAGCACGAGCAGGGGTCGCAGCGCGAAGACCAACGCCACCCAGACACCGATCCCGATCCCCAAGAGGATCGCAGATGGGACGATCGAGACCGTCACATCCACGGGAAGCAATCCCGAGAGGATCTCCGGGAGGATGATCTGGATCCCGATGCCGAGCCCCGCACCGATGGTCGCGCCGACGAGCCCCATCACCGCCGCCTGCACCAGGTAGATCGTCAGCACCTGCGCGCTCGAGGCACCGAGGCACCGGAGGACCGCCACGGTGTCGATCTTCCGCTGCACGAAGGCGTTCACCCCGCTCGCCACGCCGATCCCACCCAAGAGCAGCGCGACGAGGCCGATCACGCCCAGGAACCGCGCCAGCTGCTGGATCGCGTCGGTGAGATCGACCTCGTTCTCGGCCGAGGTGCGCACGCGGAGTCCGAGGGAGTCGAGACGTGGTCCCTGATCGAAGGCCCACTTCTCGGGATTCAGCCTGGCCGGGAACTTGAGCACCGCCTCATGCTCCACGCGACTCCCGAACCCGGTGAGCTGCGTCTCTGCGAGATACCGTCCAGGGATGAAGATGCGTGGCGCCACCGTCCCCGCGATCCCCGGATCGCCCGGTACGTTCACGATCGTCCCTTGGATCACGAAGCGCGCGAAGCCGATCGCCAGCGTATCCCCCACCTGCGCGCCGAGCGAGAGCATCAGCGAAGGGTCGACGAAGGCGTGACGATCCTGCTGGAGCCGTGGCCAGCTCCCTGCCGGTTCGGTGAGCACCTCTCCATAGAAGGGATAGCCCTCGCTCACGGCGCGGACCTGCGCGAGGCGGGTCGCACCGGTGCGCGTCACGATCGCCATCGAGCCGAAGCTCTCGACCGTCGCCGAGGGGATCCCCGCCGCCGCGAGCGAGTCGAGCAGGGAATCAGCGGCCGATGTGAAGCCGTTGCGCGCCCGCAGGTTCACATCGCCACCCAGCAAGGCCTTCGACTGCGCGCTGATCGACTCCTGCACATTCGCCGCGAAGGAGTCGATCGCGACGAGCGCGGCGACGCCCAGCGAGATCGAGCTCATGTAGAGCAGGAGCCGCCGGCGTGCGGTGCGGCTCTCGCGCCAGGCGAGGCGGAGCAGGGGCGCGAGCCCCGGGGAATGCTGGCTCACGCGACCGGCGCCGTCGCGGTGGTCGCGGCCTCGGCGGTCGTGGGGCGTCCACGCCCCGGGCGATCCTCGATCACCAACCCATCACGGAGGCGGATCACCCGCTGCGCATGCTCGGCGAGGGTGAGGTCGTGCGTGACGATCACCACCGTCGCGCCTGATTCACGATTCAGCTGGTCGAGGAGGGCGACGATCTTCTCGCCGGTCGTCCCGTCGAGGTTCCCCGTCGGTTCATCGGCGAAGAGGATCCGCGGGCGGTTGGCGAAGGCGCGCGCGATGGCGACCCGCTGCTGTTCGCCCCCGGAGAGCTGGTTGGGGTAGTGATGGGTGCGGTCGCCGAGCCCGACGCGGGCGAGGAGGTCGCGGGCGCGCGTCGCGGCGTCGGGTTCGCCGCGCAGTTCGAGCGGGACCTGCACGTTCTCCGCCGCGGTGAGCGTCGGGATCAGTTGAAAGCTCTGAAAGATGAACCCAACTTTCTCCCCACGGAGCTTGGCGCGGCCATCTTCGTCGAGGGCGTTGAGGTCGACGCCGTCGAGCACGACCGCGCCGCGGCTCGGGAGGTCCAAGCCGGCGAGGAGACCGAGCAGCGTCGTCTTCCCGCTGCCGGAGGGGCCCACGATCGCGACGAACGCCCCTTGGGGGATCTCGAAGGTCACGTCGCGGAGCACGGCCAGGCGGGAGGTCCCGCTCTGGTATTCTTTCGTCAGATCACGGGTGGCGAGCATCGATGCGGAGCGTCTGGAGAGGGCGGATCACCACGGTGGTCGTGGTGGGAGTGATGATGAGCGCGTGCGGTGGCTCCGAGCAGAAGCCCGCATCGAGCGCGTCGGTTCCCGCGGAATCAACCATGGTGGCGTCGGCGCCAGCAACGGGCGGCGTGGCATCGGGTGTCGCCGCGGTCCCGCGCGTGCTCATCATCGGGACGAGCCTCACCGCTGGATTGGGGCTCGATCCTGATTCGGCGTACCCCGCGGTCCTGCAAAGGTTGGCCGATTCGGTGGGGCGCCGGGTGCAGATCGTCGGGGCGGGGCTCTCGGGGGAGACCTCGGCGGGGGCACTGCGGCGGGCCGACTGGTTGCTTCGCGACCGCGCCGATCTGGTGGTGATCGAGACCGGGGCGAACGACGGGCTCCGCGGGTTGGATCCCGATAGCACCAAGGCGAATCTGGTGGCGATCATCGGGAAGGTTCGGCGGGCGAACCCGAAGGCGACCGTGCTGCTGGCGCAGATGGAGGCGCCGAAGAACCTCGGGGCGGCCTATACCACGGCCTTTCGCGGGGTCTTCACCTCGGTCGGGAAGGAGCAGGGGGTGGGGGTGATCCCCTTCTTCTTGGAGGGGGTGGCTGGGGTTCCGGCGATGAACCAGGACGACGGGATCCACCCCACCGAGGAGGGGGCCCGAAAGGCGGCGCGGAACATGTGGCGGACCTTAGGGCCGGCCATCGAGGGGCTCAAGGGTCCGCAGAGTTGACCCTGAGGGGCAACAGCGGCTAAATTGCGAGGCTGTCGAAGTTTAGCCGTCCTTTTCACCTGTCGCTCCCAGTCCCATGGCG
>Ga0194133_10009226_pt1 | contig 11339 bp, 10 predicted proteins | sample TA2KigOf40mmetaG_FD_155448 | JGI IMG/M metagenome (GOLD analysis project Ga0194133, IMG submission 155448) | Freshwater microbial communities from Lake Tanganyika, Tanzania - TA2015055 Kigoma Offshore 40m | ecosystem: Environmental > Aquatic > Freshwater > Lake | place: Tanzania: Lake...
TATCGGCACTGCATTATTGATGAAATGGATCGATAGCGCTGAATGGCCGCCAATTTTCAATGATCTGGTTTTAATGTTCCAGCGTGAAGTGGCTGAACGCATCGTCGCTACTCCAGATACGCCGCATAATTATGGTCGGTTGGGTGTTTTTTGTGGTTGGCGAACGGACGCAAAAATTCTGTTTGATGTTTCACCGCAAGCTTTCACACCACCACCGAAGGTTGTTTCTTCCATTGTTAGAGTTACGCCGCGAGTTAATCCTACTGTTTGCAATCCGAAAATGCTTGCGCACGTGACACAAGCAGCTTTTGGTCAGAGACGAAAAATGCTCCGTCAAAGTTTGAAGAGCCTAGGCGTGGATTCCATCACACTTTGCGAGGACGTAGGACTTGATCCCACCGCGCGCGCCGAAACGGTAACGATTGATCAATTCGTCGCTTTGGCTCAAGCGTTGACTTCAAAATGATTATTGATCGACCAATCGATCAATAATGGGCTCAAGCCCTGTTTGCCTCTCACGCTTTAATCTTTCAGCGGCGAGGATCATACGAAGTTGTAAGAAGGTCTTATCTAAATCATCATTGACCAAAACATAACGATAATCACGCCAGCTATTGATTTCTTTGCGCGCAGCGGCCAAGCGTTTCTCAATAATTTCTGCCGAGTCCTCTGCACGTCTTTCTAATCTGGCGCGCAATTCCTGCATGGAAGGCGGCAGAATAAAGATGCTGACCACATCATCAGGCGAACTCGCGGTTAATTGCTGCGCACCTTGATAATCAATATCGAAAAGAACGTCTTTTCCTTCATTCAAAGCTTGTTCAACACGATCACGCGGTGACCCATAATGATTGCCGTGAACATGGGCCGATTCCAAAAGCGCACCGCACTCGCGCATCGCGAAGAACTCGGATTCGCGTATAAAATGATAATGAACGCCATCGACTTCACTTGGACGACGTTTCCGTGTTGTCACAGACACTGACAAAATCAGACTTGGCTCCTGTTCACGCAAGAGACGTGTCAAAGTTGTTTTGCCAGCACCTGAGGGCGATGAAAGTACAAACATCAAACCGCGACGTGCGATCTGCTCATTCGCAAAATGGGCAATCATTGATGCGGCACTCCTCAAGCAAACAAAATCAAAAAGACTTCAATCAATCCAAACGAAGTTCAATCTGGAGCCGGCGCTGTCTTTGCTCCTGTTTCCGGATTGACGGCTTTTTTCTTAGGCGGTTTTGTAGGCGCCTTGGTTGGCGTGTTGGTTTTGACGGTTGTAGGCGCTTGTGTTTCGCTAGATGTCGTCGTCTTGGTCGAACTGCTCGTTGTGTTATTCGTTGAGGGCGCTGTCACAACCGGTGCTGTATCGACTTTTTGTCCTTCGATTTGCCGCCACTTCGCTACATTCTTCAAATGCTGCTCATAGGTTTCGGCAAAAACGTGACCGCCAGCTCCATCAGCAACAAAGAAAAGTTCCTTCGTGCGCGAGGGATTGGCAACCGCTTCAAGCGCCGCACGCCCAGGATTTGTAATGGGACCTACAGGCAAGCCCGGCAATGTATAGGTGTTATAGGGCGTTGGTTGATCGAGCTCTGATTTCGTCAAACCGCGCCCCAAAGATCCCTTCCCGCCAACCAAGCCGTAAACAACGGTCGGATCGGATTCGAGTCTTATTTTTTTCAACAGACGATTTACAAACACACCAGCAACGCGTGGCCGTTCATCAGCTTTACCTGTTTCTTTTTCAACGATTGAGGCGAGGATGACGAGATCTTGCGGACTCGCGAGTGGTAGATCAGGGTCGCGCTTCGCCCAAATTTCACGCACGAGCTTCATTTGCTCTTGCGTCATATGCTCAATAATTTTCGAGCGCGACATACCATAATCAAATTTATAGGTTTCTGGCAGCAGTGTTCCTTCACGTGGAATGTCTTTTACCTCACCGGCTAGATTTATATCAGCGAGAAGAAGCCCAACAATTTCTTGAGACGTTTTGCCTTCAGCTATCGTCAGTGAATGTTTGATGGTCTTGCCTTCGATAAGTGTCTTGGTTACTTGATCAAGGCTTGCTTCTTTTTTAAATTGATATTCACCGCCTTTGATTTGTGAAGAATGACCAGTCAGTTGCCAGTAAAGCGTGAGCAAAAACGCTTTATCAATCACGCCTTCGCGTTCCAATCGATCAATAACCTCCGCCGTGCTTCCGCGCACGAGAACAACTTTATCGTCATCGAGTGGACCGGGTGCATAAATCTGTCGCTCGGCCAAGAGAAAAAGGCCTGCAAGACAAGCGGCAACAATCGCTATGAAAGACAAAAGCCCGCTCAAGAAATTTGTGAGCGGTCTTTCTTTTCTTTCGGACGTTACATGTTGTGGCGGCTCAGGAACGGTCTCGGGATGAATGGCGGCTGCAGGACTTCGGACCATCATCCGACGCATAAATCCGCGCGGCTTTGGTCTCACCATTTCGCTGACAGGACTTGGTAATGAAGATGCGCCTTCAACGGCCTCGTTTTGTAGCGTTTCATATTTGCGGTTAACGGTCAACGCATCGGCTTGAGTAGCGGGAACGCCATCGGTCTGCGAGACAACCGCAAGCATATCATTAGCCGACGCGGATTTTTGATCCGCGTCCACTTTATCATTTCCGACGGTCAATTTGTCTTCGGTCATCCGTTTCTAAAACCCCAACGCGGCCTTCAAAGCTTGAATACCGAAATTGCGGCGACCATGGGGCTTACGGCTCGTATCGTTTGAAGACGAGCGAGGCGTTTGTACCCCCGAAGCCGAATGAATTGGATAAAACCGCCTCCACCTTACGTGATTTTGCTTTGTGCGGCACAAGATCAATCGCGGTCTCAACTGATGGATTGTCGAGATTAAGCGTCGGCGGCACTTTTTGATCGCGGATCGCAAGAATGGAGAAAATCGCTTCAATTGCGCCGGCTGCTCCGAGCAAATGTCCCGTGGCCGATTTGGTTGAAGACATCGACGCTTTCGTCGTGTCATTGCCAAGCAATCGCTCAACCGCGCGCAATTCGATTTCATCGCCCAAAGGTGTCGATGTGCCATGCGCATTGATGTAGTCAATGTCAGAGGCCTGAAGTCCTGCGCGCTTCAACGCAGCTGACATGCAACGATAAGCGCCATCACCATCTTCAGCCGGTGATGTAATGTGATAGGCATCGCCTGACATGCCATAGCCGACAATCTCGGCATAAATTTTTGCACCGCGCGCTTTCGCATGTTCGAGTTCTTCGAGCACAACGACGCCTGAGCCCTCGCCCATCACGAACCCATCACGATCCTTGTCATAGGGGCGTGAAGCACGCTTCGGATCATTATTGAAATTCGTCGACAAGGCGCGGCAGGCAGCAAAACCCGCAAGCGAAATGCAATTGATCGGCGATTCAGTGCCGCCGGCCACCATCACATCAGCGTCACCAAGCATGATAAGACGCGACGCATCACCGATCGCATGCGCGCCGGTTGAACAGGCCGTCACGACTGAATGATTGGGGCCCTTCAACCCATGACGAATGGAAATCCAACCAGAGGCAAGATTGATAATCGCGCTCGGAATAAAGAAAGGCGAAACGCGACGCGGACCCTTTTCGAACAAGGTCACCGATGTTTCGTAGATCGTGCCGATGCCACCAATACCGGAGCCAACCATGACACCGGTGCGATGTTTCTCTTCATCTGTAGAGGGCGCCCATTTCGCATCAGCGAGCGCTTGCGTAGCCGCCGCCATGCCGAAGACGATAAATTCATCGGCTTTGCGCTGATCTTTTGGATCCATCCAGTCATTGGCATTGAAGGTACCGCCCGATCCATCACCGCGCGGCACTTCGCATGCAATCTGCGAGGCTAAATCCGAGGCGTCACAACGCGTGACATTCACGGCGCCGCTCTCGCCCGCAAGCAACTTTGACCAAGAGGATTCCGCGGAACCGCCAAGCGGCGAAACCATGCCGATCCCCGTTACGACGACACGCCGCATGGCCTCAACTCCCCGCTCTGACATCCACGATCAATTTCCCCAGTGGGGATTAGGCGGACTTCTTCGTAATGAAGGCCACTGCGTCACCCACGGTGCGGATCGTCTCAGCCGCATCATCGGGGATTTCGACGCTGAATTCTTCTTCGAACGCCATCACAAGCTCGACCGTATCGAGGCTGTCGGCACCGAGATCATCGATGAAATTGGCGCTCTCAACGACCTTGTCGGCGTCAACACCGAGATGCTCGATGACAATCTTCTTCACGCGGGCTGCGATATCGCTCATGTCCTTATGTCCTCACTGTCTTCCTGTTGCGACGCCGCTGTTACTTCTTCACAAACGCCGACACGGTTTCCCTCAAACAATCGGCCTTCGCAGCCGATCACAATCAAGGCCGCAGGCAAAGCCGGAGGAAACCTGAACCTCGGAGCGTTCAAACGACGCCATCAGCGCGACGTCAAGCCCCTGAGGCCAAACTTGGCAAGGCTTACCACACTCCATTGCTGAAGGCGAGATAGGCCTTTTATTCAAATTTTAGACGAGAATAATTGCGTAACCCATTTAAATCATTGCCATTCCACCATTCACATGGAGTGTCTGACCGGTGATATAGGCGGCTTCACGGCTCGCCAGATAAAGCGTTGCGGCGGCAATTTCCCCAGGCTCGCCAAGGCGCCCCATCGGGACTTTATGCATCACCGACTCACGTTGTTTCTCATTGAGCTCATCGGTCATCGGGGTGGCGACAAAGCCTGGCGCCACGCAATTGACCGTAATGTTTCTGCTTGCCACTTCCGCAGCGAGTGCTTTTGACATACCCACAATCGCGGCTTTCGCGGCCGCATAATTACCCTGCCCCGGATTGCCTGTGGTGCCGACAACCGATGTGATCGAGATGATCCGGCCATAGCGTTTACGCATCATTGTTTTCGCAGCAGCTCGGCTCAAGCGAAAGACAGAGTCGAGATTGACTCGCATCACATCGAACCATTCTTCATCTTTCATGCGAATGAAAAGATTGTCGCGTGTGATACCCGCATTGTTAACGAGAATATCCAGACCACCCATCGCTTCTTGAGCCCATGGTACAAGCGCTTCAACCGAAGCCGCGTCCGACAAATTCGCGGGACAAATATGAACACGCGCGCCCAACTCTGAGGCAAGCGCTTCAAGCGCTTCGCGACGCGTTCCAGAGATCGCGACGGTTGCGCCTTGTGCGTGAAGAGCCCGCGCAATCGCTCCGCCAATACCACCCGTCGCGCCGGTTACGAGAGCCGACTGGCCCGTCAAATCAAACATGAAAACGCTCCTGAACTAAAACTCAAACGCCAAGCTGCGCGCGTAAATTCGTGACGTCATCAGGCTGGCAAACAGACAAACCCTCGGCCTCAGCAGCTATTCTTTTCACGAGTCCGGTTAACACTTTGACCGAACCAATCTCGACAAATTTCGTGATCCCTTGAGCAGCCATATAGGCAATGCTTTCGCGCCAGCGCACGATGCCTGTCACTTGGGTCACGAGATTACGGCGGATCGCTTCGGGATCCGAACCTGCGGCTGCCGTAACGTTTCCGACCAGAGGGACGACCGGGGCGTTGATATTCACTTTCGAAAGAGCCTCAGCCATCGCATCCGCAGCCGGTTGCATCAACGCGCAATGGAAGGGCGCAGATACCGAAAGCATAACGGCGCGCTTTGCGCCCTTGGTTTTAGCAAGCTCAACCGCGCGTTCAACGGCCGCTTTACTGCCTGAAACAACAACCTGACCACCACCATTATCATTGGCGGCTTGGCAGATTTCGCCTTGCGCCGCTTCTTGAGCCACCGCAGCGGCAGCATCAAAATCGAGACCCAGCAAAGCTGCCATGGCGCCAACACCGGGCCCCACCGCCGCTTGCATCGCATTTCCACGGATACGTAAAAGCCCCGCCGTATCAGCAATAGAGAGACTGCCTGCCGCCGCAAGCGCTGAATATTCACCGAGCGAGTGACCCGCCACGAAACGTGCATTTTTAGCAGGCGTGATCCCCGCTTCCGATTCAAGAACACGCAAAATCGCAAGACTCACCGCCATCAAGGCAGGCTGAGCATTGGCAGTTAGGGTCAGCTGATCCTGAGGTCCTTCGAACATCAGCGCGGAGAGTTTTTGAGACAGCGCATCATCCACTTCTGCAAAAACGGCACGTGCGGGCGCAAAATTATCGGCAAATCCCTTGCCCATACCCACCGCCTGGCTGCCCTGCCCCGGAAATGTGAATGCCACCGTCATAATTGAGATCTCCTGCCGCGTTCATTGATGACGCGTTTCTTTCGCCGCGCGCTCGTGAGCCACGATGCGGGAAGAGTCAAGCTGTCCATCGCGACCCGAAAATACGCCCCGCACTGGTCAGCCCCCTACGTCTCTCGTAATCTTACCGCTCCCGAATCCCTAACCGCCGGAATTTGCCATGCGTATCGCCACTTGGAACGTAAATTCGGTTCGCCAAAGAATCGAGCATTTGACTGCATGGCTCAAAGAAGCTGCTCCCGATGTCGTCTGTCTGCAGGAATTGAAATGTCTTGATGACGCATTTCCGCGGCTTGAGATCGAATCGCTCGGTTATCATGTCGAAACACTCGGGCAGAGGACATTCAATGGTGTAGCAATATTGTCGAAACATAAGATTGAAGAGTGTCGGCGCGGGTTGCCGCATCAACCGAGCGAGCCGCAATCTCGTTACATCGAAGCGCTCATTGCGCCCAAAGGACAAACACCCATTTGCGTAGCCTCGCTCTATGCTCCCAACGGAAATCCGCTCGGCACAGAAAAGTTTTCCTATAAGCTCGACTTTCTTGAAGCGCTCATTGCGCATGCAAAAACTTGGCTTCAGAGCGAAGAATGTTTTGTGATCGCGGGCGATTACAACATCATTCCGAAACCACAAGATGCCGCTCATCCCGATCTATGGGTGAATGACGCGCTTTTTCGCCCCGAGTCCCGCGCGAAATGGCAGGAACTTCTTGCCCTCGGATTAACCGATGCCGTGCGCGCGACAAGCGATGCCGATCAGATCTATACATTCTGGGATTATCAAGCGGGCGCCTGGCAAAAAAACAATGGCATTCGCATTGATCATCTTTTGTTGTCACCGCAGGCAACTGACGCATTAAAATCATCCACGATTGACGCTCATGTTCGCGGATGGGAAAAACCCTCCGATCACGTGCCCGTGCGTATTGATCTTGAATTTTGAAAATTTATCCTGCGCCTAAATCGTAAAACTATTTTGAGCGCTTCTCTCGTTGGCTGCCATAGGCAATGGCTGCATAACGATCAGCCTCGCTCGCTTTTTCCATCGCTTCTTCGTGCGCATCAATGATCCACGCATCTTTCTGCGGATCAGCGCCCACCCGTGCAACACTTAACCACATCAAACCGCGTGCACGTTGTTTCATTCCGGCTTCGCCTGAAAATAAAAGTTGGCCTAATTGCGCTTGCGCAATGCGATTGCCTTTTTCCGCTGAGTGATTGAGCCAGCGCACGGCTTGCTTCATATCTTTCGAGCCACCAATGCCTTCAAGGTGAAGCCGCGCAAGAATGAGTTGTGCCTGCGCGTCACCGAAATAGCTCGCAGAATAATTGAACATCTCTCGCGCGCGTGAGGGATTGGCTTTCACCGCACTATTCGGGATGCCATTCAGATAATAGGAACCCAAAGCCACAAAAGCATTCGCCACAAAAGGCGCAGTTGGCGAGTCTGGTGCCTCGTCGGCATGACGGTCACAAACTTTTGAGAAGGCTTCAAACGCACGCAGATCATCGCGCGGTACGCCATCACCTTCCGCATACATCCGCGCCAATTTCCATTGCGCAGGCGCATGACCTTGATCCGCTGCATATTCAAGCGATTTGACGGCCTCGTCTTTATTGCCGGCAAGATAAGAGCGGATTGCATTGCGTGTTGCATCAACAACCGAACTCAACGCTTCAAGCGGTGCTTTTGTGAGATCCGCAGTACTTGGCGGACCTTCTACCATTTCAGATGAACTGCTTTGTTCCTCATCATATCTTTGAACCGGAGAGGCTAAAATCGGTGAGGTCGATGACTTAGCGGTCTTTACTGATGAACCATCAACATCATCATCGACGTCATTAGTTTGTTTCTGAATCGATACCGTCGAATGTCCGGAGCTGCGATCAAGCGCGTAGACTTTTGTGATGCATGACCCACCGGCCACAAAGAGAGCCGGTAGGACAAACATCAACCCTGGTCTTATTGCCTCAAATATCCGCATAGACGAATTTTTCACCCTTGCCGCCGGGATGGGTCACCGCGCCGGCCCGTGCAGACCCAACAGTCTGCGCGTATTTCCAAATCGCGCCCGATCCATATTCATGTTCGCGCGACTTCCAGTCTTTTTTGCGGCGAGCCAACTCATCATCTGACAAATCGACCGATAAAATTCCTTTGATCGCGTCGAGATGAATCATGTCGCCATCTTTTAAGAGCGCAATGGGACCGCCGACCGCTGCTTCGGGGCCAACATGGCCCACGCAGAAGCCGCGCGTTGCGCCTGAGAATCGTCCATCTGTGATGAGCGCCACTTTATCGCCCATGCCTTGCCCATAAAGTGCCGCAGTTGTTGCCAGCATTTCACGCATGCCCGGACCACCGCGCGGACCTTCATGGCGAATGACAAGCACTTCGCCTTCTTTGTATTGGCGCTTTGTGACCGCCTCGAAGCAAGCTTCTTCATTATCAAACACGCGTGCAGGTCCGGTGAAGACTTGTTTTTCAACCGGCATGCCAGCGACTTTCACAATCGCGCCTTCAGGAGCGAGATTGCCCTTAAGACCGACAACACCGCCTGTTGGTGTCAAAGGCTTATTGGCCGCATAAACAACATCCTGATCTGGATTCCATTTCACGCTCGCCATGTTCTCGGCCATCGTGCGTCCAGTAACCGTCATGCAGTCACCATGCAGATAGCCATGATCAAGAAGCGTCTTCATGAGAAGCGGAATGCCGCCCACTTCAAACATATCTTTCGCGACATATTTTCCGCCTGGCTTCAAATCGGCGATGTAAGGCGTCTTTTTGAAGATCTCGGCAACGTCGAACAAATCGAAATCAATACCCGCTTCATGGGCAATTGCAGGAAGATGCAGTGCTGCATTGGTAGAACCACCAGAGGCCGCAACAACCGTCGCCGCATTCTCAAGCGCTTTTCTCGTCACGATGTCACGCGGCCGGATATTTTTGGCGATCAAATCCATGATCATCTCGCCTGCTGTGCGGCAGAATTGTTCACGAATTTCATAAGGTGCAGGCGCGCCAGCTGAATAAGGAAGCGCAAGACCAATAGCTTCTGAAACTGTGGCCATTGTGTTGGCGGTAAATTGCGCGCCACACGCACCTGATGAGGGACAGGCAACAGATTCGAGTTCGTAGAGATCTTCTTCATTCATCGCGCCGACCGAATATTTTCCGACCGCTTCGAAGACATCTTGAACTGTTACCGGCTTGCCTTTGAAAGTGCCCGGCAAAATAGATCCGCCATAGATAAAGACCGAAGGCACATTCAAGCGTACCATCGCCATCATCATGCCCGGCAAAGATTTGTCACAACCTGCAAGACCGACAATTGCATCATAAGAATGGCCGCGCATGGTGAGCTCAACCGAGTCAGCAATCACTTCACGCGACACAAGCGATGACTTCATGCCTTGATGGCCCATCGCGATGCCGTCTGTCACTGTGATGGTCACGAACTCGCGCGGTGTGCCGCCGGCCGCGTCCACGCCACGCTTCACGAATTGCGCTTGATGCATGAGCGTGTTGTTGCACGGTGCCGCTTCATTCCAACACGAGGCCACGCCAACAAAGGGGCGGCTCATCTGCGCGCGGTTCAATCCCATGGCGTAATAATAAGACCGATGCGGCGCACGCGCCGGGCCTTCCGTCACATGGCGGCTGGGCAATTTGGATTTATCAAAAACACGATCGCTCATGAGACGTTCTGGCCTTTCAAACCTTCTCTCTCGCGGACCGAAAACCCACGCTTTCGTCCGCCTCTCCCCCGGAACCCGACTTCATATTGGGCAACGCGGGCGACACCATGGCGACAAAGGCGTTACTTTTCAATTGCCAAGCCTGTTTTTAAAAAGCAGACGTCACTCCAGATCAGCTTCATTGTGGCCATTTTTCGTCAAAGCTCTTCCTTCTGCGGGAGGAGACACTGTTTTGAAACTCAGTGTTGTGGTGAAGCCACAAAAATGCCGATCTTCATCGCCCTAGTGCGGGGAAAAAAATGGACCGCAGACCTTGAGGATCGGAAGGCAATAGGCAATTTATAGAGAATGAATGAGATTTCAGACGCCAACCGCCCGGCCACAATCCATGGCTTGCGGGCCGATCACGGGACTGTGCCCGTTGCCGCCCATTGGTCCTTTGGGCGTAAGCTCTTGGCCTTTCTCGGTCCGGGCTATCTTGTTGCGGTCGGCTATATGGATCCCGGCAATTGGGCGACCTCGCTCGCGGGCGGTTCGAAATTTGGCTACACGCTTCTCTGAGTGGTGCTGCTCTCAAGCCTGACAGCCATTCTCTTACAGGCCTTGGCCGCGCGTCTTGCGGTCGCCACCGGCAAGGATCTCGCGGAAACCTGCCGAGAGACCCTGCCTGCACCGATCAATCTCATCCTCTTCTTTCTGGCGGAAATCGCCATCATCGCCACCGATATTGCCGAAGTCATCGGCACCGCCATCGGGCTGCAATTACTCTTCGGCTGGCCGCTGCCCATTGGCATTGCGGTGACGGCGTTGGATGCGCTCTTGATCCTTGCGCTCCAACGTTATGGGTTCCGCACGATCGAAGCGGTTGTGATCGGTGTCCTCGCCTTGATCACATTCTGCTTTGTTATCGAAATTGCACTCGCAAAACCCGATTGGAACGCGGTTTTTCCCGCGTTGATGCCAAGTTCAACGATCCTCACCAATCCGGAGATGCTCTATCTCGCGCTCGGGATTTTGGGCGCGACCGTGATGCCCCATAATCTCTATCTCCATTCCGGCGTCATTCAGACACGCGTGCTTGGCACGACGCCAAAGGCCAGAAAAGAAAGCCTGACTTTCGCGACGATCGATTCAACCGTCGCCCTTTGTTTCGCCTTCCTGATCAATGCGTCGATTTTGATCCTGTCGGCCGCAACTTTTCACGCGAATGGTAAAACCGAGATCGCAGAATTGTCCGACGCCCATGCGTTGCTCGAGCCCCTCTTGGGTACATCGCTCGCACCGATCCTCTTCGCGATTGCGCTCATCGGCTGCGGTCTCAGCGCCACAGTGACAGCCACACT
>Ga0194133_10009228_pt1 | contig 11338 bp, 11 predicted proteins | sample TA2KigOf40mmetaG_FD_155448 | JGI IMG/M metagenome (GOLD analysis project Ga0194133, IMG submission 155448) | Freshwater microbial communities from Lake Tanganyika, Tanzania - TA2015055 Kigoma Offshore 40m | ecosystem: Environmental > Aquatic > Freshwater > Lake | place: Tanzania: Lake...
GCAAACAATAAAAATTTTAAATTTGACCATTATAAACCTGACAATAAAGATTTAAATATGATTATTTTTTTGTTTAAAATCTCAAAAATTAGTGAGCTGCAATTTATTAATTTAATTAAAAAATATTATTTTAATAATTTCTATAAATTAGGACACATACTCAGATGTACATTAAATCGATTAAAAAAAGAAAATATAAAGCTTATTGTTAAAAAATCTTTAAAATTAAGGAATAGTTATACTAACATAAATTTTTTAGCTGACATCTATTTTTATAATTTTATGTATCGTGAATTTATTGAAATCTTAAATTTCTCAAATTTAAAATTATCATCTTTAATTCAATTTAAAAAATCTATTTTTTTTTACTTAAAAAGAATTAAAAAAATTAATAATAATGTAATTGTAAAAAATGTTTATTTTCAAATTTTTAATTCTGGGTACACTAGTTTGTTACCATTTTTGCACCCAGGTGGTAATTCTGTTTATTTATCGGGTTTGGTCAAATTTAGAAGATAAAAAAATAATTATTTAATCTATTTCTGATTGAATTTTTATTTTATTAATTATATTATAATTTTTATGAACAATGTATTTAAGGAAGTTTTTAATGGTGCTGGTTATGTAGTAACTAAAATTGAAAATATGGGCATCTTTAATACACTTAGAGACTCTTTATTAAAAAAATTAGGTGATGATATTAATTTTAAAAGTATTACTTCACTTAGAAAAAATATGCTTAATATGACAAAGACACAGATTAACAATTTAATGGTAAAATTATTATCCTTTTCTGAAGCTTCTGAATTGATGGTTCAGTCTTGCAGAGGTCTCGTAGAAGCTTTATGTGGTAAAGAGATTTTTCTACAACGTAGGGCTAATACAATATTTAACATCCCGGGGAAAGATCAAAGAAGACAATGGCCCCATTATGAAATGATGTCTGGAATATCGCCTTTTACTTATGTTTTTTGGGCACCATTTCATGATTTAGATGATGAAGGAGGTGTTTTTTATATTAATCAAAAAAAATCATTAGAAATTATAAAAAAAGAACATTCCTTAGGTTTAGTTAATGGTCCTACTATTCTTGAAATGAAATATAATGAAAAACCAACAAAACTAAAGTACGGAGAAGTTTTAGTTTTTAATCCATTTATACTTCATGGAAATGTTAATTTTGATTCAAAATTTTCACGAATTGCATGTAGCATAAGATTACAAAGTACTAAAAAACCTATAATGCAAAGAAATTCTGATTTTTATAAATATTACGAAATTAATTAGTTTTTTAAATCTTATAATATGACAATTGCAAGCGTTACTACAGATATCAATATTGGTCCTTTTAAAATTCCTAGTAATGCTCAAAATATGATTATGAATTTTCATGCTAACAAAAATAATTTATCTGTTGAAATGGTCATTCCAGAACCCATAATGTCCTATGAACTTTTGACTACTCGGTGGCTGCATAAAGAATATAAATTTTCGAAAATCATTTTATGTTCAATTCATCAATTACCGCAAAAAAAAGAGGCAATTGATGACATATTGATTAATATGCAAAATGTTGAGTTTCATTTTGCAATAGAGGGACTAATAGGTAATAAAAATAATTTCCTTCTCAAATGCATCAATGAGGCGAGGATTTTTATGAATGCAGATCAGATTGACAGTCAAAAAAATAATTGGTTAGATTTGTATAATTTATATAAGACCGGCTAAATAATACATAATTTGACAATGTTAATTTTTATTAAGCAAAAAATTATTTATTTCATATAATATTTCCTCAAAAGAGTTCTCAATTATTACGTCGTTATAGTAAAAATCTGCGACAGATTTGTAATTATTCAATGTAAGTACATGTAATCTGTTATTAATTTTAATTTTTTTATTAAGATATTTATTAAATTTAATTTCATGTTCAGTATAATCGTCATGAATATAAGATTTAAAAAATGAATTTAATAAAATATTTTTTTTTTGCAAATAATAGAATAATATACTAATTCCTGAGGGGCTGCCTATATATCCTAAGCTGTTTAAGCAGGTGTCTACTTGGTTAGCAAAGGAATAATTTTTTGAATAATCAGCTAAAAACTTTATATTTTCACAATTTACATTACTAAAAATTTTTTTTAATTTAATTACAAAAAGTTCATTGTTTTGACCTAATATACAAATTTTATAATTATTTTTAGTTAAATAGTTGATTACACTTATAATCACATCTAGCTTATTAGTAGCTCTAAGTATTGTAAGATCTCCAAAGTCATTTCTGGGTATCGTTTTGATACCTATACAAAAATAATTTTTGCCAAAAATTTCTTTTGCGTTAAAATTTTTATCGTAACCTTTGTTAAATTTTGCAATGATTAAATTTTTAATTGAGTCTTTATTTTTTGGAAGGTATGTGTTGTCAACTAATTGATTTTTAAATTCTTTATTAAAAAAATTAGGTTTAAAATTTTTAGATTTTATTAAATATCTTCTAATATTATAATGTGGAAAAAACTTAAAAATAAAAAAAAAAATTTTCTTTATTTTTTTTTTTTCAAAAAAAAAATTAGTTAAATCACTTGTTAAATAACTAAAGTCAATTACATAACCAGCCTTTTTTATTTTGTTATAATAAGCAATATAGTAGCAAAAACTGTCCCCGAAACCCAAAGAATGGTTATAACAAAGATTTTTGTATATTTTATTTAATATATATAGGTTTAAAGAAATTAGTTTTGCATAAGAAATAAACATTAAACTAATTATTTTTTTTTTAAAATGCATAAATTAATAAAAATCATTTTAGTAACATGAGTATTTTAAAATAAAAATATTGAGTAACTTTATCAAAATTTATAATATATCAAAGGATTTCTTTTTTGTTAAATCTGTATCTTATAAACTGCGATATCATATGCATGATTGATGAAAAAATATCCTCTGTGATTCCGTAATTTTTACAATTTAAATTTAGATGTAAATTTATATTTTTAATATTCTTTTTCGCAAAACCAGTTATAAAAATTATTTTTACTTTATGTTTTTTTGCGCTCTTAATTGCTTCTAAAATATTTTTCGAAGTTCCTGAACAAGAAAATAATATTAAACAATCATTTTTTTTTATGTAATTTTCCATTTGAAAACTAAATATTTTATCATAATTTATATCATTTGATATCGCCGTTATGAGTTCAATAGAGTTGGATAATGAGATTATTTTAGGATTTAATTTCTTATTACTGGAATTTTTTATACCCTTATTGAAATCACACAAAAAATGATTTGCTATTGAAGCAGAACCTCCATTTCCCGCAGTAAAAATTTGATTTCCATTTTGCATCGCCAAATCTAGAATTTTACATATTCTGTCTAACTTTTTATAATTAATTGAATTTAATGTTTGAATTAATTTTGTTGTGTAGTTTTTAAAAAAAGGTGTAGATCTTAAATTTCTATTAGGTGTCATTTACTTTTATTTTTAATATTTATTTTGTATTTATAGTCCCCAGATGACAAGTTTAATTTAATTCCTTCTTAATTATCTTTTTAATAAAATTGATTATTTCTGTTGATGTTGGCGGTAAATTATCAGCCTTTTCATGATGTCCCGCACTTTTATTTTTTAATCCTAATATATATATTTTTTTTAAAACTTTTTCATTTATTTTAGAAGCTAAAATGCTTGGCAAGCCATCCGCGTAGTCATTATCAGTAATAATAGTGCCATATTTTGAGCTCTTTATATAATTTATTTGTTTTTTTTTTAGATTAAAAGGTTTCAGTTCAATCAAGTGAATTACACCTATTTTAATTTTAGATTTTTCTTGTTCAAAAAAATTTAATACTTTTTCTATTTCAAATCTTGTTACTGAAACAGGCATTAAAATAATATCAGGGTTCTTTGGGAGATAATTTTTTAAATTTTTAGAAAAATTATAACTTTTTCTATGTTCTGAAATATAATATACCGCATCATCTTTTATAAATTTTTTATAAACTTTTTTATATTCAATAGATGTCATTGGACTATAGATTTTTATACCTGGCATTTTATAAAAAATTGAAACATGGCTAGATCCTGCAACAGGGCCGATGCTTCCTTCTAGGGATATACCTCTTATAAAAATTGGACATGGTCTTTTCCATATTTCCTTGGACTTGCAGGCATAATTAATTATAAAAATCATATTAAACCAATTGTATCCTTGGTACCTTATTATATAAAATGGTTTTTTTTTCATTAAAGCCGCCCCTGTTACAATTCCTCCATCAGCAACATCTGCCATTGGTAATTCAATTACACCATCCTTCTCATGAAGTTTAGGCAAAGTATTATCTACCCAACCTACAGCAGTTAAGTTTTGTCCAAAAACTAGACTATTGAATTTTTTTAAATGTTTTTTAGTAATTATTTTTATTGTCTCTCTAAGAGATTGTTCCATAAATTATTAATTAGTTTATTATTCTTAAAATAAATTTCTTTAGCTCTTTTTCCAAGTATTTTCATTTCATTATTTAATCTATCAAATACAGTATCATTATCTTTGCCGGCCCCGGAGTGCCAATAGAGTCTATTGGTTCTAATATTTATTAAAAATGGTTCCTCAAAATTATAATTTTTTAATTTTTGATATATCTTTATAGGATTATCATCAACATCAATCGCTTTAACATTAAAAGATCTCGCAACTTTATCTATATTCCAATCTCTCCTTTCACTTTTGCTAGTTAATACAGCAAAATTATTATCTTCTATAACGAAAAGTATAGGCAATTTTTTTTTGGCGATCCAACTTATAGACGATAATACATAGTCTTCCTCAACTGCAGCATCTCCGAGAAAAACAATTGTTGGTTTATTAGATGCAAGGCAGGCTCCCACAGCAATTGGTGCATTACTACCCATAAAACCATCATGTCCAAACATATTTATTTTTTTTGAATGAATTGATAGGGATCCGCCCATTCCATAAGTACAACCATTTTTTTTTCCTAACATTTCATTTATTAAGTCAGTTAAATTTCCATTGAATGATATATAGATTGAATGCCCCCTGTGCTGTCCAAAAAGCATGGGTTTGATCTTTTTTAAATTACAAATTTCAGCTATCGTAGCGGCTACATATTCTTGTCCAGCAGAAAGATACACTGGGAATTTAATAATTTTATTTTTGATTAAATTAAAGACTCTTTCGTCAAAGACACGACATTTTGAAGATCTATTCAATACTTTTAGTCTAAAATTTAACATTTAATATATAACTTTTAATTATCTAATTTATAATTAGATTTATAAAAGCTGTATAATAGTATCAACTATTTTATTTTTATGAAATTTTTATTGTTTAAATTTTGTTTATTCTTAAGTCATTTGATTGATTTTGTAAGAAGAAGAATAATTGCCCCCCCCCCTGGCTCTGTAAATTATAGACCGAAATATCATTATACATGGGGAATGACAAAGACTAATTATGATTATTATAAAGAAGATGAAGTGAAGTCTAGTTATGAACACTTTAAAAAATTTTTTCCTAGTTCTGTTTTTTTTACTACTAAAACTGAAATTAGAAGAGAAATTATAAATAAGGCAATAAGGTACTCTTTAGATAAAAAACAACTAAATAAATTACAAGATCAAGAAGATGAATTTTTTCTTGAATTTGGAGTTTTTAATGGTTTAAGCACAAATATCTTTTCCAAGCAGTTAAAGTTAGAAAATATGAAACTTTTTGCTTTTGATAGTTTTGAAGGATTGTTTGAAGATCAAATCGGACATATTGACAATTACAAAGGTAAATTTAATAGATTTAAAAAAATTCCAAAATTAGATTCCAACGTATCTCCAGTTGTTGGATGGATACAGGATACTTTGCCTATTTTTTTAAAAGAAAAAGTAAATGAAAAATTCAAGATTAGATTTATTCATATAGACGTAGATACTTATGAAACCACAAAGTATATTTTAGAAAATTTAAAAAAATATTTAGTTAAAGATTCTATAATTTTGTTCGATGAGCTTTATAATATGCCGGGATGGCGAGTTGGTGAGTATAAAGCCCTAATAGAAACTTTTTTAGAAGATGAATATTCTTATATTGGATTTACTGCTTATGGCGAGCAAGTGGCTATAAAAATTAATAAATAGAACTTTTAAATTGATATAATTTTCTTTTTAATTCAATTTTTGTTGTTTCCTGTAGATTTTTTACTGCATTAATCCCAAATTTTTTTTCTAATAAATTTAGATATTTATTATTTGTATGATATTTTGTCCATGCGTAATCTCTGAACTTTAATATTTCAGCTGCAGGCAATTTATCTGATGGTAAATTTAATGTTTCGTAAGAATGTTGACTATAGCCCGAATAACTTTGGGGAAGAGGTATGTTTTTCTTTTTTGCTTCTAAGTGAAGAGGACTGCCAGGGTAAGCCATTGCAGAATAAAAATTAGCCATTTCTGTATTTGCCTCAAGAGCGAATTCAAGCGTAAATTTCATACTCTCAATCGTTTCCTCTGGAAGACCAAATATATAATTTGCCGCTACATTAATGCCATTTTCACGTATTGAGTTAATTATATCTATAATTTTAACTTCTTTAAAAGAATCTTTTTGCACTTCTTTTCGAATATTTGAACTCGGATTTTCAATTCCAAGACCTAGCCAGTTAACCCCAGCTTTTTTTAATTTTTCTAAATATTGTGGCTTGCAAGTATCAATTCTAGAGTATGCCCAAATATTAAACTTATAACCTCTCTCAATTATTAAGTCACAAATTTTTATAAAATGATTTGGATTGAGAACGAAAAGTTCATCTGCTATTTTTATATTTTTAACATTATTTTTAGCAAAATAATCAAATTGTTTTATTATAAATTCAGGACTCCACCATCGAAAAATATTCGAATTTTGCGAAGAAATATCTTTATGATTATCCGTTCTATTTATAATATTAATCATACAAAAAGAGCATTTGTAAGGACAGCCTAAACTAGTGTAAAGCGCTGCAAATGGGCTTTTTTCAGAATTATTAGACCAAGAGTGCCAACCAGCTGTTCTATATTTATCAAAACTAGGCAGAAGCTCCCAGGCAGGTCCAGGCAAGACACTATCTAGAAGATTTTTTGGAACAATTTCTTCAGGATTGTTAATAATAATATTTCCATCTTTATCTCTAAAACCAATTCCATTTATTTTTTTAAGATAATTGTCATCATTTAAGTTGGAGGTTTTTAATAAATTTGAAATCGCGTACACACCCTCATTGGTACATACAAAGTCAATAGAACTTTCTTTTTTAAGTGTTTCAAATGGAAGTGCAGCAACATGACCGCCAACAAATAATGATTTAATTTCAGGATTTTTTTTTTTCAATAAATTTGATAGAGTAGTTGCACCTTCCATGTTTTGAGAAGAGGCGGAAGGTTGCTGTCCGTAAACTACAAAGCAGGCAATTTTTGGACTTAATTCAATTATTATCTGACTACTTTCTTCAAAATCAAGACGTAACACCTCACAATCAAGTATTTCAGCTCTATAGTTGTTAATTAAACAGTGTTTGGCCAACATTCCAGCCCAAATTGGGGGCTCTATCCCCGAGTGTTTTTCACTTAACCCTTGATATATTTCTTTTGAAGCATTGGCGTGAATAAATAATATATCAAGTTTCATCACTAATAGTCCTTAAAAGCATCAAATATTTTTTGATTATGGTCAGTTATAACTTCTACAAAGACAGGACCTCCTATACTTAATATATTTTTAATATCACTATTTATTTTTTTAGTATTTTTAATTAAATAATGCTTCAAATCAAATGCATTTGCAATTTTTTTTAGATTAAGAGTACCATCACCAGTATCTTCGGGCGTATCCAATCTCCTTCCTTTAAAAAAAGTATCAGCCCAATTATGCATAGAAACATAGCCACCATTGTTTATTACAAATAATTTAACATTGAGTCTGTAATGTGAAATTGTTTTTAATTCTTGTATATTCAGTTCTAAAGAACCATCACCAGTGACTGCTAAAATTACTTTATTTGAGGATGCTACAGCGGCACCAATTGCTAGCGGAATAGTCAATCCCATAGCAGCATTTGATATAGAGGTTAATTCTTTTTGCCCTTTATTAAATTTCCAAACTTGGCCACCGATATAATAATTTGAACCAGCATCAGTAACTAGAATGCTTTTAGCAGGAGAAATATTTCCTAATTTATTCATAAAATCATAAAGATCTATTGGATTTTTATTATTTTTATTATTCCATATTGGCATAGTATTTTTTAAATTTTTACAGTGACTAAACCATGTTTCAAAATTATTGATTTTATTTTTTTTAAGAATTTTTAAAAAGTTAGGTATAAAAAATTTTAAATCTTCATTAATAGGTAAAAAAATTTTTGCACCTTTTTTTTTTAACTCATCATTAACAACATCAACTGCTATAATTTTAGCATTTGAAAAAGCCTCAAAATTATGACCTGCTAATTGAGGTGAAAGACGGCAACCAAGGGACAAAATTAAATCAGCACTAGTCATAATTCTCTTACAAAATTTTGATCCCTTTATTCCTGCTTGTCCAAATATATATTTTTTGTTGTGAGAATCTAAATCTTGCACAGCTCTAGAAAAAAAAACTGGAATTTTCAAATAATTAATAATTTTTTTTAAATCTTTATAAGTATTGCTACTTTTGATGCCACCTCCGCAAATGAGTATTGGTTTTTTAAATTTATTAAAATGTTTAATGATTTTAAAATATTTTTTACTTTTAATTTTTTCTTTTCTAGTTGGTTTTATAAATTTTTTAAGTTTTTTAAAATTAATTTTTGACTTTTGTATATTAAGCGGAACATCTATCCAAACCGGACCTGGTCTTTGATCTTGAGCAATGAAAAAAGCTTTTTCAAGAATATACCTTACATCATTTGGATTTTTTATTATTTCGACATATTTTGTCAAAGGTCTGACTATTGGAATTATATTTATTTCAGCAGTGCCAAAAGTTCTAATATTTTTTAATTTTGTATTATAAGTTGTCTGTTTTAAATCTACTTGCCCAGAAAGTACTAGAATAGGCGCTGAATCAACAAAAGCTTCAGCTAAGCCAGGAATTGCATTGGTAGCTCCAGGTCCAGCAGTGACACACGCTACTCCAATACCGCCTTTAACTTTTGCGTACGCTTCTGCCATAATAGGCGCCGTAGCCTCGTTTCTTGTTGCGTAGTATTTAATTCCTGATTTCTTTATAGCATCATTTAGATACATTGCTCCATAACCTGTAAGCATAAAAATATTTTTAATTTTTTTCTTTTTGATAAAATTTGCTATAAATTCTGCTACAGTCATTTAAATTTTTATAAATATATTTTTTATAATGTATATTAAATAAAAACTAAACTGTAAGATTTAATATGATTATTAATAAAACTCCTTTTCGAATATCTTTCTTTGGCGGTGGGACAGATTATCCAATTTGGTATAAAAATCATGGGGGGGAGGTGATTTCAACAACGATTGATAAATATATTTATTTAACCTGTAGGTATTTACCTGAGTTTTTTGATCATAAGTATCGCATAGTTTATTCAAAAATAGAACTAGCCAAAAAAGTTGATGACCTCAAGCATGTGGTTGTAAAAAAATTAATTAAAATAACAAAAATTAAAAAAGGATTAGAATTACATTACGATGGCGATCTTCCAGCTCAAAGCGGTATGGGTTCAAGCTCCTCTTTTGTTGTAGGCTGTATGAGTATTTTTTTAGCAATGAAAAATATAAATATTTCAAAAAAAAAATTGGCAAAACAGAGTGTTGATTTTGAGCAAAAAATTTTAAAAGAAATTGTTGGTTCCCAAGATCAAATAGCAGCTGCTTACGGAGGTTTTAATTCGATAAAATTTAATACTGATGGATCTTACTTAATTCAAAAGATTAAAATGGAAGAAAAAGTTGCGAATGATTTAAATAGAAGATTATTATTACTTTATACAGGCAATCAAAGGAGAGCAAATGATATAGCAAAGACTTATGTGTATGATCTGACTAAAAAAAAAAAGATAGAAATGGAGTCAATACAAAATTTTGTGCATAAAGCAAAAACTTATCTAAAAAATAAATCATTAGATGATTTTGGTGATCTTTTAGATGAAAGTTGGAATAAAAAAAAAGAATTAAGTAAGAATATAACCTCAGATTATATTGATAGTATATATTCAAAAGCTATTAAAAATGGAGCTTTAGGAGGCAAAATACTAGGTGCAGGAGGAGGGGGTTTTTTTTTGTTTTATGTTAAAGAAGGAAAGGAGTTAAATTTTAAAAGATCGTTTAAAAAATATCCGATTATATCGTTTAAATTTGAAAACAAGGGGTCCCATATAATCTTTAATAATCAAATTAATGATTAATTTAACAATTGTATTGCCGACTAAAAATTCTGAAAAATTTATAGTGGAATTTTTAGACTCATTAAAAGAACAAGATTTCCAAGATTTTTTTTTGTTTGTTGCAGATAGTTCATCTTCAGATAATACAATTAAGATTTTAAAAAAATATAATTTCAATCTAACGATTATTTCTAATACAGACAAAAGTGCAGAAGATGGAATTAATAAATGCTTAGTAAGAATAAGAACAGAATATTTTATTATTTTAAATTCTGATGATATGCTTGGGCAAAAAAACTATATTTCTAGCCTGATAAAATTATTAAAGTTAGGAGCAGATGTCGCTTTTCCAAATTTTGGTTCTATAGTTGACGGAAAAAAAAAATTTTTAGATCAGCAATATGATTTTAAAAGAATACTAGTTAATAACGTAGTTCCTGATATTGGTTGGATTGCAAAATCGATTGTTTTAAAAGAGGGTTTTTTTACAGAAAAATACAAAGTAGCCACTGCGTATCATTTTCTTCTTAGATTATATAAATTAAATTATGTTTTTAAAAGAGACAAAAGTATTAATTATTTTTTCAGAATGGGTGGAAACTCTTACAAAGCAGGTCTTTTAGGTTATTTTGAATGCAAAAAGATTGCTTTGGAATTTGGATCAAATAAAATTTTAGTTTATAAAGAATTTTTAATTAATTTTTTTAAATTTATTATCAAATATAAACTTTTAAAATTATTTTTTAGTGTGAAAAGATGAATAAGTTTATGCATCCATTAATGGATAATAATATTACTCAGTCAGATATTAATGCACTAATTTTTTTTTTAAAAAAAAATAAAAAAAAGATTTTTACACAGTCTATAAAAGTCAGCAATTTTGAAAAAAAGTGGTCAAACTGGTTGGGGGTTAAATATAGTGTTTTTGTAAATTCAGGATCCT
>Ga0194133_10009231_pt1 | contig 11334 bp, 7 predicted proteins | sample TA2KigOf40mmetaG_FD_155448 | JGI IMG/M metagenome (GOLD analysis project Ga0194133, IMG submission 155448) | Freshwater microbial communities from Lake Tanganyika, Tanzania - TA2015055 Kigoma Offshore 40m | ecosystem: Environmental > Aquatic > Freshwater > Lake | place: Tanzania: Lake Tanganyika...
CTTCCTTGAGCTCGTCTGCGAGCTCCCCTGGGAGAAGCGCGCCGAGGAGCGCGCCCTCAGCCTCGACGAGGTGGCCGCCGCCCTCGACGCGCGCCACGAGGGACTCGCGGAGGTCAAGGAGCGCGTCTTGGAGCACCTCGCCGTGACGCGCCTCTCGGGGCGCCCGCAGGGCACCGTCCTGTGCCTCTCGGGCCCCCCCGGCGTGGGCAAGACCACGCTCGTGCGCGAGGTGGCCGCCGCCCTCGGGCGCCCGTTCGTGCGCGTGTCGCTCGGCGGCGTGCACGACGAGGCCGACATCCGCGGTCACCGCCGCACCTACGTGGCGTCGGTCCCGGGGCGAATCTGCGACGCGCTGCGGCTCGCCAAGGTCAAGAATCCCGTGCTCCTGCTCGACGAGCTCGACAAGCTCGGCGAGGGGCGGCGCGGCAGCCCCGAGGCCGCCCTGCTCGAGGTGCTCGACCCCGAGCAGAATCGCGCCTTCCGCGACCACTACCTCGAGATTCCCCTCGACCTCTCCGAGGTGCTCTTTATCTGCACCGTCAACGACCCGCGCGCCCTCAGCGCCCCCCTGCGCGACCGCCTCGAGCTCGTGGAGCTGAGCGGCTACACCGACGCCGAGAAGCACTCCATCACCCGCGCGCACCTGCTCCCGCACGCCCTCAGCCGCCACGGCCTGCCCGCCGGCGCGCTCACTCTCAGCGGCGAGGTGCTCACCGAGCTCATCGCGCGCTACACCAAGGAGGCGGGGGTGCGCCAGCTCGAGCGCGCCGTGGCGCGCCTGTGCCGCAAGCTCGCCCTCCGCGCCGCGCGCGCCCCCGCCGGCGCCCTCCCCCCCACCCTCGCCCCCGCCGTGGGGGACCTCGTGGCGCTGCTCGGCCCCCCCAAGCACGCCCGCGAGCGCGCGGTGCCCCTGCTCGCCCCCGGCGTGGTCAACGGCCTCGCCTGGACGGCGGTGGGCGGCGCTGTGCTCCACATCGAGGCGGCGCGCTACAAGGGCAAGGGGGCGCTCCGACTCACGGGGCGGCTCGGCGAGGTGATGCAGGAGTCGGCGCAGGCGGCGCTCACGGCGCTGCGCGTGCGCCGCGGCGAGGAGCTCGCGTCGCTGCACGACTTTGACGCCCTCGACGTCCACGTCCACCTCCCCGACGGCGCCGTCCCCAAGGACGGCCCCTCGGCGGGGGTGGCGCTCTACTGCGTGCTCTACTCGCTGATGTCGGGGCGGGCGCTGCGCGAGGACGTGGCGATGACGGGGGAGTGCACCCTCCAGGGGCGCGTGCTGGCCGTGGGCGGGCTCCGCGAGAAGCTGCTCGGCGCTCAGCGCGAGGGGATGCGCCGGGTGATCATGCCGCGCTCCAACCAGGAGGAGGTGATGGCCTTTGAGCCAGAGGCGCGCGGCGCCCTAGAGCTCGTGTGGGTGGACCTCGTTGAGCAGGCGCTCGCGGCGGCGCTCCCCGGGGCGCCCGCCGCCCTCGGCCCCTCAGGGGAGGGCGCGCAGGAGCTGCAGGCGCAGGGTGGGGCGGTCCTCAGCGCCGCCGACGGCGCGAATCAGCAAGGTGGAGGTCTCACCGCCCAGCAGGTCGTCGTCCACGAAGTCTGAGTCCCCCCGCGGCAGGTGGTCGGTGGAGATGTTGACGGTGGCGCCGGGGGTCACGCGCAGGAACTCCGACACCTCCACGTCGTCATCGGCGGACGTCTGCGGGAGGGCGAGCACGGCGCGAGGGCAGCGCGCCGCCTCGTCGGGGCAGGACCCGCCGGCGGGCGGCGTCTGGTTCGACAGGCTCAGCTCAAACGAGAGGTCACCCGCGAGGTTGACCACCTCGAGGGCGTGCTCGTCGAGACTCACGTCGGGCAGGGGGCGGTTGACCTCCGTGACGGCGATGTCCCGCCCCTCGCCCCCGAGCACCAGCAGGTTGACGCGCTCGCTGAGGGTGATGTCGCGCGCGAGCAGCTCCTCGGCGCCGCCCGTGAACCGCAGCGAGAGCGCGTGGTTGCCCGCGGCGAGGTTGAGGTCCTGGCTGAGCTCGCTCGGCGTGATCTCGAGCTTGAACTCATCATCAATCCAGACCTCGATGTTGGCCACGCCCCGCACGTCGTGCAGCACGCGCAGACGCGCGTCCTCGCCGAGGCCGAGGTCGCATGAGGTGAGGAGCGCGAGGAGCGCGAGGGGCGAGAGAGGCGAGAGAGGCGAGAGGGGGCGGCGGGGGCGCATCGAGGGGACTCCTTTGATTTGAGGCGGGCTATCTAGCAGAAGAATCGCGCTCGGGGCGGGCGCGGGGCGGGCGAGGGGCGGGCGAGGGGCGGGCTAGGGGCGCGCGAGGCGGATCTGCTCTAAGAAGGCGCGCCGGAGGCCCTCGTCGCCCTCAAAGTCGCCGCGCGCGGCGCGCGTGATCATCTTGACGCCGGGCTTCTTGACGCCGCGCAGACTCGCGCACGCGTGCTCCCCCTCCAGCACCACCATCACCCCGCGCGCCCCCGACACGCCCTCGATGGCGGCGGCGATCTCCTGCGTGAGGCGCTCCTGCACCTGCAGGCGGCGGGCGAAGATGTCGACGATGCGAGGAATCTTGCTGAGGCCGATCACCCGCCCCCGCGGCAGGTACCCTACGTGCGCCACGCCCACGAACGGGAGTATGTGGTGCTCGCAGAGGGAGGCGTAAGGGACGCCACACACCGCCACGAGGTCGTCGCCCTCGCAGGAGAACAGCGCGTCCCCCACCACCAGCGCGGGGTCCTCAGCGTAGCCGGAGAGCAGCTCGGCGTACATGCGCGCCACGCGCTCAGGCGTCTTGAGCAGCCCCTCGCGCGCCGGGTCTTCGCCCACCGCCTCTAGAATCGCGCGCACGGCGCCCTCCACCACCCCCGCGCGCTCCGCGCGCCTTGCGCTCCCTGCTCCGCTCATGTGGCTCTTCATCCGGTACTCTGTCCTCTCTCCGCCCCGCGGGCGCCGCGCTCGTGGGCGCCCTCGCGTGGCGCCTTGATAGCGACTTTTTGAGCGGCGCGCACCCTTTTTCGCCATTTAGCGTCACCGCTTGACGCTCCCCCTTCCGCGCCCCATGATCCACGCCCACCCACCCGCACGAGCGAGGCTCAACCCCATGAGCGCCCACCTCCGCCCTCACCCCAACGCTGACTCCCCCCTCGCGCGCGCCCTCGCCGAGCGCCTGCTGATCATCGACGGCGCCATGGGCACCATGATCCAGGGCTACGGGCTCGCGGAGGCGGACTATCGCGGCGCTGAGTTCGCCGACCACCCCCTCTCGCAGCGCGGCAACAACGACCTCCTCTGCCTCACGCGCCCCGACGTCATCGAGGAGATCCACATCGGCTACCTGCGCGCCGGCGCTGACCTCATCGAGACCAACACCTTCAACGCCAACGCCATCTCCATGGCCGACTACGGCATGGAGGCGCAGGTCTACCGCATGAACCGAGAGGGCGCGGCGGTGGCGCGGCGGGCGGTGGCGCGCTTTGAGGAGGAGCGCGCGCGCGGCGAGCACGCGGCGCTGCCGGCGGGCCCGCGGTTCGTGATCGGAATCCTCGGCCCCACCAACCGCACCGCCAGCCTCTCCCCCGATGTGAACCGCCCCGGCTTCCGCAACGTGCGCTTTGAGCAGCTCGTGGACGCCTACACCGAGGCGGCGCGCGGGCTGCTCGACGGCGGGGCGGACGCGCTGATGGTGGAGACGATCTTTGACACCCTCAACGCCAAGGCGGCGCTCTTTGCCGTGAGCGCGCTGCTCGACGCGCGGGCGGCGGAGGGGCGCGGGCGCGCGCCCGTGATGATCTCGGTGACTATCACCGACGCGAGCGGGCGCACGCTCTCGGGGCAGACGGCGGAGGCGTTCTGGGCCTCGGTGCGCCACAGCGAGCCCCTGAGCGTGGGCCTCAACTGCGCCCTCGGCGCCGAGGAGATGCGCCCCTACGTGGAGGTGTTCTCGCGGGTGGCGGGCTGCTACGTGACCCTCCACCCCAACGCGGGGCTCCCCAACGCCTTTGGGGGCTACGACGAGACGCCTGAGCACATGGCCGCCGTGGTGCAGGGCTTCGCGCGCCGCGGGCTGCTCAACGCCGCCGGCGGCTGCTGCGGCACAGGCCCCGCCCACATCCGCGCCATCGCCGAGGCGCTCCGCGGGCTCCCCCCGCGCCCGCGTCCCGCCCTGCCTCCCCTCACGCGCCTCAGCGGCCTCGAGCCGCTCAACGTCACCCCCGAGCTGCTGTTCGTCAACGTGGGCGAGCGCACCAACGTCACCGGCTCGGCGCGCTTCCGTCGCCTCGTGCGCGAGGGCAAGCTCGACGAGGCGCTCCACGTGGCGCGCGAGCAGGTGGAGGGCGGCGCGCAGGTGATCGACGTCAACATGGACGAGGGCCTCCTCGACTCGGCGGCGATGATGGGCGACTTCCTCGACCTGATCGCCAGCGAGCCCGACATCTCGCGCGTGCCCGTCATGATCGACTCCTCGCGCTGGGATGTGATCGAGGCGGGCCTGCAGCGCGTGCAGGGCAAGCCCATCGTGAACTCCATCTCGCTCAAGGAGGGGGAGGAGTCCTTCAAGGCTCAGGCGCTCCTCGCCCGCCGCTACGGCGCCGCCGTGGTGGTGATGGCGTTTGACGAGCGCGGGCAGGCGGATTCCTTGGCGCGCAAGGTGGAGGTGTGCGAGCGCGCCTACCGCGTGCTCACCGAGGAGGTGGGCTTCCCCCCCGAGGACGTGATCTTTGACGTGAACGTGTTCGCCGTGGGCACCGGCATCGACGAGCACCGCCGCTACGCCATCGACTTTATCGAGGCGGTGCGCCACCTCAAGGCCTCCTGCCCTCACGTCCACTTCAGCGGCGGCGTCAGCAACCTCTCGTTCTCGTTCCGCGGGCAGGAGGCGCTCCGCGAGGCCATGCACTCGGCGTTCCTCTACCACGCCATCCAGGCGGGCCTCGACATGGGCATCGTCAACGCGGGGCAGCTCGCGGTGTATGACGATATCGAGCCTGAGCTGCGCGTGCGCGTGGAGGACTTGCTCTTTGACCGCCGCGCTGACGCCACCGAGCGCCTGCTCGAGTGGGCGGAGCGAGCGGCGGGGGGGGAGCGCAAGGGGCGCGGCGAGGACCTCGCGTGGCGCGAGGGGGCGGTGGAGGAGCGCCTGCGCTACGCGCTCGTGCGCGGCGACGCGCGCTTTGTGGTGGAGGACACCGCCGAGGCGTTCGCGGCGCTCAAGAGCCCCCTCGCGGTGATCGAGGGGCCGCTGATGGCGGGGATGTCGACGGTGGGCGACCTCTTTGGGGCGGGCAAGATGTTCTTGCCGCAGGTGGTCAAGAGCGCGCGCGTGATGAAGCAGGCGGTGGCGTGGCTCGAGCCCCACCTCCGCGCCGCCGGGGAGGGGCAGCGCCGCTCGGCGGGCAAGGTGGTGCTCGCCACCGTCAAGGGCGACGTGCACGACATCGGCAAGAACATCGTGGGGGTGGTGCTCCAGTGCAACGACTTTGAGGTGGTGGACCTCGGCGTGATGGTGCCGGGCGCCGAGATTCTGCGCCGCGCCCGCGAGGAGGGCGCCGACCTCATCGGGCTGAGCGGGCTGATCACGCCCTCTCTCGACGAGATGTCGCAGGTGGCGGAGGAGATGGAGCGGCAGGGCTTTACGCAGCCCCTCTTGATCGGCGGCGCCACCACCTCCAAGAAGCACACGGCGGTGAAGATCGCGCCCCGCTACAGCGGCCCCGTGACACACGTGCTCGACGCCTCGCGGGCGGTGGGGGTGGCGTCGCGCCTCCTGAGCCCCACGCAGCGCGCGGCGTTCATGGAGGAGCTGCGCGCCGAGCAGGAGGAGCTGCGCGCGCAGCACGCCCGCTCGCGCCGCGCGCCGCTGGTGCCCCTCGCCGAGGCGAGGGCGCGGCGCGCGCGCCTCGACTGGGCGGCGCACCCGCCCGCCCGCCCGCGGCGGATGGGCGTCCACACCCTCGACTCCTACCCGCTAGAGGAGCTCGCCGCGCGGGTGGACTGGACCCCCTTCTTTCAGTCGTGGGGGCTCGCCGGGCGCTTCCCGGCGATCTTGAGCGACGAGGTGGTGGGGACGCAGGCGACGCAGCTCTACGAGGAGGGGCGCGAGCTGCTCGATGAGGTGATCGCGGGGGGGCTCATGCGCGCTCGGGGCGTGGTGGGGCTCTTTGAGGCGCACCAGTCGGAGCGGGAGGGGGAGGAGGACGACATCGTGGTGTATGTGCCCGCTGAGGGCGCTGAGGGCGCTGAGGGCGCTGAGGGCGGGCGCGCGCGGCGGGTGCTCCGCTGCCTGCGCCAGCAGGTCCCGCGCCCGGCGGGGCAGCCGCACCTGAGTCTGGCGGACTTTGTGCCCCCCGCGCCCTCCGCCGACGCGGACTCCCCCCCCGCCGCCCCCGTGGGCTACATCGGCGCCTTCGCGGTGTGCATCGAGGCGGAGGGGGTGATCGCGGCGGCGGAGGGCGCGGGGGACGACTACCGCGCCATCCTGCTCAAGGCGCTCGCCGACCGCCTCGCCGAGGCGTTCGCCGAGCGACTGCATGAGCGCGTCCGCAAGGAGCTGTGGGGGTACGCCCCCGACGAGGCGCTGAGCAACGACGACCTGATCGCCGAGCGCTACGAGGGGATCCGCCCCGCGCCGGGCTACCCCGCCTGCCCCGAGCACAGCGAGAAGGCGACCCTCTTTGAGCTCCTCGACGCCACGGCGCGCGTGGGCGTGCGCCTCACCGAGTCCTACGCCATGACGCCGCCGAGCGCGGTGAGCGGGCTCTATTTCGCCCACCCCGACGCGCGCTACTTTGGGCTCGGGCGCGTGGACCGCGACCAGGTGGATTCGTACGCGGCGCGCAAGGGCTGGTCGCGCTCAGAGGCGGAGCGCTGGCTCGCGCCGAGCCTAGGGTACGAGCCGTGACCCTCCGCTGGCGGGTGGCGCCGGAGGAGGGCGCCGCGGGGGGCGCCGCGGAGGGCGCCGCGGAGGGCGCCGCGGAGGGCGCCGCGGAGGGCGCCGCGGGGGGCGCCGCGGGGGGCGCCGCGGGGGGCGCCGCGTGGCGCGCGGAGTCCGCCGAGGACCTCCTCGCGGGCCTCGAGGAGGGCCGCTACACCCTCAACAACCTCGTCTGCGTCGGGGAGGGGGCGGCCGCCAAGCCCCTGCGGCGCCTGCTGCGCGAGCTGGTGTGGAGCGCGCGCGCGGACCTCGAGCGGCGCGCGGGGGCGGCGGCGGAGGAGGGGACGCGCCGCGACGCGTATCGCGACCTCGTGGACCGCGCCCCCGTCCCCGCCGCCATCAGCGACCTCGCCGGGCGCCTCACCTACGTCAACGACGCTCTCTGCGTCTTCCTCGGCTATCCGCGCGAGGAGCTCGTGGGGATGACGGTGGGGGCGCTGAGCCACCCTGAGGACCACGCCCGCGAGGGGCGCGAGGCGCAGGGGCTGATCGAGGGCAGCCTGCGGCACTTTCAGATGGAGAAGCGCTACATCACCAAGGGCGGCGAGGAGCGGGCGGGCGCCCTGAGCCTAGTGCTGCTGCACGATCCCGGCGGCGCCCCCTACGCCGCCCTCGCCCTGGTGGCGGACCTCACGCCCCTCAAGCGCTTGCAGGAGAGCGCGACGCGCGCGCGCACGCTCAGCGCCCTCGCGGAGATGGGGCAGCGCGTGACGCATGACCTCAAGAACCTGCTCATGGTGCTCCGCGGCACCCTCGACCTCCTCAAGGACCGCGCGCACCTGCTCGACGACGACGACCACGAGCTGATCGCGAGCGGCCTGCGGATGTGCCAGAGCGGCGAGGGGCTGGTGCGGAGTCTGCTCGACCTCGGGGCGGCGCCGGCGGCGCCGCTGGCGCCCGTGTGCCTGCAGGGGCTGCTGCGCGCCTTCGCGCCCACCCTGAGCCGCGCCGTGGCGCCCACGCCGCTGCGCGTGGAGCTCGACGAGGCGGAAGGCGGCGCGGGGGCGGAGGGCGGCGCGGGCGCGTGCGCGGTGGCGGACCCGCAGCTCCTTGAGCGCGCGCTGCTCAACCTGTGCGTCAACGCCGGCCACGCCGTGGAGGAGGCGCGCGCCGCCCTGCCTCCCCGCGACCACGCCGTCACCGTCGCCCTCCGCCTCGCCACGGACGAGGAGCGGGCGCGGTGGTCGTCGGATCTGGTGGTCTTGGAGGTGCGCGACACGGGGGTGGGCATCCCCGAGGCCCTGCGCGCCCGCATTCTAGAGCCCTACGTGAGCACCCGCCGTGGCCGCGGCGGGCACGGGCTGGGGCTCGCCACGGTGCAGGCGGTGTGCGCGCAGCTCGGCGGCGCTCTCGAGGTGGGCGGCGAGGAGGGGGTGGGCGCCATCTTCCGCCTCCTGTTGCCCCGCGCGGCGTGCCCCCTCTGAGGGCGCCGCCCCCGCGCTCAGAGCACGTCCGCCGCCAGCGCCGCCAGCGCGCTCCGCTCGCCCTTGAGGAGCGCCACGTGGGCGGCGCAGGGCTGCCCGCGGAAGCGCTCCGCCGCGTGGGTGAGCCCGTTGTGCTGCGCGTCGAGGTAGGGGTTGTCCACCTGCTGCGGGTCGCCGATGAGCACCACCTTGGTGCCCTGCCCGGCGCGCGTGAGCAGGGTCTTCACCTCGTGGGCGGTGAGGTTCTGCGCCTCGTCGATGATCATGTACTGCCGCGGGATCGAGCGCCCGCGGATGTAGGTGATGGGGGTGACCTCCACGGCGCCGAGGTCGAGCAGCTCGTCGGCGCGGGGGCGCCCGCGGTGGGGCTGGCGTGAGGGGCGGGCGCGCAGCAGGAAGTCGAGGTTGTCGTAGATGGGCTGCAGCCACGGCGCCATCTTCTCCTCTAGGGTCCCGGGCAGGTAGCCGATGTCGCGCCCGAGGGGGAAGATGGCGCGGCTCACCAAGACCCGCTCGTAGCGCGCCTCGTCGCCCGCCGCCAGCCCCTGCACCTGCGCGAGCCCCGCGGCGAGGGCGAGGAGCGTCTTGCCGGTGCCCGCCTTGCCGGTGAGCGTCACGAGGGTGACGGCGGGGTCGCGCAGGTGGTGGAGGGCGAGGCGCTGCTCGTCGTTGAGGGGGGTGAGGCCCCACGCGGGGGCGTCGTTGAGCCCGGCGCCGAGGGCGGCGAGCTGATCGGCGACGCTCACCTGCGCGGGGATGCCGACGGGGTCGGTGTCGCCAGAGCCCTCGGGGCCGAGCGCCTCCTCGGCGTCCACCCCGTAGGCGGCGGCGCGCACGCGGAGGTTGGTGTCGCGGGTGATGAGGGTGGCCTTGAGGCGGCGGGCGCAGCGCATGAGGAGCGTGTCGACGCGCAGGGAGGGGTTTTCGTCTGTGGAGTCGAACACATACGGAGTGCCTGGCACCTCAAGAAACACATCCCCGTCTAGCGACCCCTCCCCCATGCTCGACCCATCGTAGGGGCCGCCCGCCGCGTCCTCCTCGTGGAGGGAGGAGTGGACCGTGACTAGGCGCAGCCACCCCCCGTCGGGCAACGGCACACCCTTGGCGAGGTCGCCGCGGGCGCGGAGCTGGTCGAGGGCGCGGGTGACCGCGCGGGCGCGCTGGCCGCGGTCGCTGCTCTCGCCCTTGAAGGCGTCGAGCTCCTCGAGCACGTAGACGGGCACGTAGATGACCCCCTCGCCGACGGCGTAGCGGATGAGGGCGAGGGAGTCGTCGAGCAAGACGTTGGTGTCGAGCACCACCGAGCCGCGGGGGCGCGGGCGGCTCACGACTCGGCCCCCGCCGCGCCCGCCGGGGTGGACACAAAGCAGAGGCGCTCGCGGTCCTTCTTGACGCCGGGGAAGCGCAGGACCTGGTTGTGCATGCACACATACACGCCCGCCGGTAAAAGCTGCGCCGCCATGAGCGCCTCGGTGAGGTTCTGTAGCGCGTCGGTGCTCCGCAGCTCGTAGGGGCGCATCGCCCCGGTGAAGACTACGGGCCCCTTGAGCTGGTGCGCGGGAATCTGCTCCACGCAGGCGTGCCCCGTGCGCTCAAGCGTGTCGGTGCCGTGGGTGACCACCACGCCGTCGTACTCCTCGAGGCACGACTCCACGGTGCGGGCGATGAGCTCGTGGTCACGCGGCTTCATGTCGAGGCTGTCTTTGTTCATGAGCTGCAGGCGGCTGAGGCGGACGCCGCGCAGGGTGAGCTGGCTGAGCATGATCTCCAAGACGCTGACCTCATTATTGAGGAGCCCCGAGAGGGGGTTGTAGGTCTTCTCGATCGTGCCGCCCGTGGAGATGATGGCGATGTTCTTCATAGGCGCGCGGGGCCTCGCTGGGGCGCGGGGGAGGGGCTGGGGCGCGCGGTGCGACAACTCACCACACCCGCGCGCGCCGAGAGGGTGCTACAAACCGCCGCGCGCCGCAAGGGAGGGCGCGCGCCCCCCTCCTTCTCCCTCGCCCCCACCCCCACACGCACCTCTCTATGAAGACCTCCCGCGCGCCCCGCGCCCCCCGCGCGCTGACCCTCGCGCTCCCCGCGACCCTCGCGCTCCTGTGCTCGCCGCGACCCGCAGCGGCGCACCACCCCTCCTCCCCCTATGGCGTGAGCAGCGCCGCGCCGCAGAGCCTCCTTGAGCTCGACGCGCGGCTCGCCTCCTACGGGGCGGGGCTCGACGGGGCGGGCGGGCGCTGGTGGCAGAGCGCGCTGCGGGTAGAGGTGGCGCTCCTTGAGCGGCTCTCGGTGTCGGGGACGCTGCCCTACGCGGGCGTGTGGCCGCGGGGGGCGGCGGGGCGCGCGGGGCTCAGCGACGCGGGGCTGGCCCTCAAGGGCACGCTGTGGCGCCCGGCGCACGGGCGCGCGCACCTCTCGGCGGGGGTGGGGGCGGAGCTGCCCACGGGGGACGCGGGGGCGGGGCTGGGCGGGGGGCACGTCGCGCTCAGCCCCGCCCTGAGCTTTAACGCCGACCTCAGCGCGCGCGTGGTCGCGTTTGGGAGCGCGGCGCTCGCCCTCAGCGCCAGCGCCGCGCCGCCCGCCGCGCGCGCCACCCCCGTCCTGCAGACCCGCCAGCTGCCCCACTCCTTCACCCTCGACGGCGCGCCCCTCCCGCCCGCCGCGGGCGTGGCGCGGGAGAGCGGCGCGGCGCGGGCGCACGGCTCGGTCATCGCCCCCCACAGCGGGCGCGAGCTCGCCGCCACCCTCGGGGCCGCCTACCTGCTCGCCTGGGGGTATGCCTCGCTCTCGTGGGGCGCCGCCGAGCCCCTCGCGCCCCTCCTCGCCCCCGCGCTCCCCGCGGCGCGCAGCCACTCCGTGAGCGTGGAGGTGGGCTGGACGCCCTCCCCCGCCTTTCGCGTGGCCGCCGCCCTTGAGGCGCCCGCCCTTGGCGCGGCGCGCTTTGAGGGGCGGGCGCGCCTCGGGGTGGCGTACTGGCTCTGAGCGCG
>Ga0194133_10009235_pt1 | contig 11333 bp, 15 predicted proteins | sample TA2KigOf40mmetaG_FD_155448 | JGI IMG/M metagenome (GOLD analysis project Ga0194133, IMG submission 155448) | Freshwater microbial communities from Lake Tanganyika, Tanzania - TA2015055 Kigoma Offshore 40m | ecosystem: Environmental > Aquatic > Freshwater > Lake | place: Tanzania: Lake...
AAAAACGCAGTGTACCGTCTTCTTCGTAGACTGGCTGCATCTCTTTGAGATAGCCGTTGTTCCACCGTTGTGCCGCGCAGGCAAGTTCCAAAACTTCTTGGGTATTGAACTCTTTAGCCACAGTATCCGCTCCGTTTTCGTTTACGATAGACATATTTTAGCGGAAAATCTGTGCGCTGTCAAGTGAATCTAAATGCTTATTGATCTTTTTGGCTAACCTTTTGAGCAAGGGATTGTTACCAAAATAATCAACATAAGCTCGTAAATTTGGACTTATAAGGTAGCCGTTTCTTTTCATTTTGCTGAACAGTGTCATTTTGGTCATGTACCGTTTGGCTCGATCTACTGGCATTACTCTTAGAATCTCTATGGCTATGCTCACACTATAGGCATCTAATTCATCAGGGTCTGCTAAGTATGTTGAAAACGGTTCATGGGTATGATCACTGTAAGTTTTATAATTACGTTTTCTGCTCTGCTGTTGGTGACGTAGTTCGTGAACTACAGCATCAAAAATCTGTATCAAAAATTCTGTAATATGATGAGGCTTAAATTCGTTATCCGAATCAAAACAATGATGTATTATCAGCTCAATAGCCGTATTGTTTGATAGGTCGTCTTCGGGATCATAGTAGCCCATTACATAGAAATGATCTACTTCTAAAGACTTATCTTTTTTGATTTTTATGTTAACATCAATTTCGTTGATTCGAAACTCTTTGCGTGTTAGTGTAATTAACTTTCTAAATGTAATTGACTCGTTACTCTTTACTCGAACGTTTTTACAGACTAAATTTACACGTTCAAGTATAGAGTTCATCTTACATCCTATAGGTTATTCTTCCTTTGGTAAGATCGTACGGACTCATTTCAATCTTTACAGCATCTCCCAGAATAACTTTGATCTTATTCTGCTTGAGCCTGCCGCCCATATAACATAGTACAATCTGTTCCATGTTGTCTACCTTGACTCTAAATGTAGAGTTCGGTAATACTTCTTCTACTTTGCCTGTAAGTTCTATAAGTTCTGTGTTTTTAGCCATTTTTAGAGATAACTAATGCTCCATCTTCGAGAGTAATATTTAGTGTGTCGCCTTCTTTCCAGCCTACTTGTTCAAGTAGTTCGGGTGGAAACTTTAACATAACATTGTCCGGGTCTCCGGGAATGTCTTCAAAAATTTCTTCTGCGTTAAAAACCAATCGATCTGGTCGTTCCATGATTATTCCTCGTTACTGTATTTAACAACAATCCATCCAAGTTTGTATAAATCGTTTTCAATTTCTTCTGTGACCACGCTTTCAGCAACATATCTATCGTAGATGGCTTTTCTTTGAAGTTGTTCTTCGGTAAGTTCTTTTGGCTCGTCTGGATCATCTTGGTATCCAACGTCTCGAATTCCCGAGCAATACCAGTCAATGTAGTCGCCCTTTTCCTGCATGTGAGCAATAATACCCCCAGCATAGCGCCATGAGCATGACCATTTTTGTTCTTTGAGCAAAGGCCACATCTCACGTTTGATGAAATCGTTGTTGCACATTGCCGCATACAGGTTTTGAGCATAGGCATCATCGGCACGAACCTTGGCTAAAATCCAATCTGTGGTGCGTAGATCCCATTCAAGGTTATCCTTTTGCCATTCAGGATCAACTTCTTGAGCATCTTCTTTCTCATCCCAACTTTCGTAATACTCGAGCATAGCCTTAGTATCTTCGTCGTTGTCGGGAGTTTTACCTTTTTTGGTTTGACGCTCAAGGTACCGTTCCTTTTGAAAGGTATTGCGATCGGGGCTTTTGGATATTTTGCTCATATAGACATTATACAGTAGTATTTTTTTCTTGTCAAATGATTTAGGTTAAATATGTGTTATGCTATCAGCTTCTAAAAACTCATTAATCATTTATCAACTCGTTGCACATTCGGTATTAGCCTATGCCATTTATATTGGTACTTGGTCTAATTGGCTTGTTGCTTTTGCCGTTTATCTGTTCTTGGCCACAGTGGGCGGTACTGTTACTTATCACAGACTGTTAAGTCACAAAGCCTTTCAATCCCCAAAATGGTTTGAATACTTTGGAACTATTTGTGCTACCTTAGGGGGCAACGGTTCAAGTATTGGGTGGGTCGCTGTACATAGAGAACATCATAGATACACAGACACTGCCAATGATCCGCATAGTCCGCATCATGACAGTATTTTAAGAATACAGTTTGGCAGTATGCTTGATCATCCAAAGATAAAATATGTTCCCGATCTGTTAAGATCAAAGTTTCACCAATGGATGCACAAAAATTACTGGTTAGTCAATTTTGCCTACGTTCTAATCTTAGCTGTGCTATTTGGAGTAGAGGGTGTAGTGTTTGGTTATTTTGTGCCTACTTTAGCAGTATGGCACGCTGGCAGTTCTATCAACACAATTAATCATTTATTGGGTTATAGAACTTACGAAACTAATGAAAAGAGTACAAATAACTTTGTTACTGGTGTCTTAGTTGCTGGAGAAGGTTGGCATAACAATCATCATGCATTTCCTGCACAGGCTAAGTTTGGACACAGATGGTGGGAATTAGACCTTGGGTGGTGGGTAATTAAATTAGTTCAGAAATAAAAAACGGTCTTTACGGCCGTTTTTTTAAACTATTGATTCAACATGTTTTTCTACAGCATGACCGGCATTACTCATATGCCCGTTCATCCATTGATTTTCAAGTAGTTGAATTTCATTTGCCCAGCGAGTTCTAAAAGCAGTATTGCTTTCTTTCGAATCCCAAATATATACAACTCTCATCTGAGTAGGACTTACGACTTCTTCTCGAGCGTCTAACAGACCGTTTTCCATAGCCCAAATTCTCATTTCTTGAACTGTTTGCAATAAAGACTCGGGTGGGTTTTGTGGCCCTTGAGCTCCTTCTGCATGATTAATAGTATAGGTTACTTTCCACATACTGTGTCCTCCATTATAATGTATTTATATAATTATCTATAATGCGTCCCAAAGTTGGGGCCGATATTCTTTTTTTAGATGTGCTTGTCTAATAACTACAGTTTTAGTATTTTGAGTACCTAATAACATACGTGCATAATCAAATACGACAAATTTAGAAGTTTGTCCAGGTTGTAAAAGTTCTACATTGCTTACTTCGTATCTTTCTTTAAAATTAGGACTTGCGTTAACTAACATATCAAGTCTATGATCTAAATGATCTCTAACACCGTAGTAAAAATCGTAAAGCCCTCTCTTTTCTGCTTCCGATGTAATAAAATCTATACCAGCTGAGCAGGCTCGAATAGTGTTTCTTACCAAATTTCTGTCAGCTGTGTGTTTCATAAATCCAAAATCTATGAACCATACAGGTATCTTATCAGACCAAGTAACTCTCAAAATACCATGTATGGTGCCATCATCATCGGCTACACATATCGATCCTTTGCCTGTTTCTCGAGTTGCAAACAGCTCAACAAATTTGTTGGTTACCTTGCTAATATCAACTCCGTGCATACGACTATTACTTGTAATAATATCCTGCACCTGTAACAGATCTTGTTTAGTATAATATCTTGCTTTCATTTTATCTTCTTAAACACATAATGGAATACGGGTCGCATACCAACTTTCTCTGCAGACTTTAATCTAACACTGTTATTTTTGTGTATATGACTCGAAATAGCAGAGCAGCCTAATTCCTTAGCTTTGTTTTCAAAATGTTTGTGTAAAAGTGTGTATATTCCACGACCTCTGCATTCGGGATTAACTGCGCTAAGTGTAATGTATAGTACGCTTTCGTTACCTGTTAGTCCGCCTCTACTGTAAACAATATGTCCTAATATTTTATCTCCGTCGACGGCATAGACTGCACTATCATTGTCAGTCCATGTGGTTACCGGAAATGCAAATTTATTGTCAATAAGCTCAGCCATCTGCCTTAGGAAAAATGTAAAGATTGGACTCATACCAATCTTGTCGGTGTGTAGTATATCGATACTATTGCCCAATTTGTCTTGTTCTGTAGCTAAGTGTTCTGTTGGCATGTTATTACCTCTGAATATTTAACAGCAATAATCTACAGCCAAAAAAAAAGGCCCCAAAGGGCCTTTTTGTATTAGTGATTAGTGCAATTGGATCTTGCTTACTAACCCTGGAGTAAAGTAGTCTTGGTACATTCCATAGACTTTAGAAGTAACTTGTTTGAACTTAGCTTCTTCTTCAGCGTTCATCTTAACAACTTCAACGCCTTTTTCTTGGCACTCTGCAAGGATGTTAGGAATATCTGCAACACTTTCACGACGCTCTGCGCGAGCAGCATTAAATGCGGCTGTGGCAAAGATTTCTTGTGTAGCAGCATCAAACTGATTCATAAAATCTTGGTTAACAATGATGCTGGTTAAGAACAAGCTGTGCGCTGTATCGTTAACAACTTCAAAGCTCTTGTACTGATCGAGTGGGAATACACGAACATAAGTGCTTTCACCTGCTTCGATAACTCCGTTATCGGCAGCTTGATTCATTTCTTCTAAGGAAATTTGCTCGTTTGGCAAAGCACCGAGCAGTTTGAATGTATCAACAGCTACAGGGCTACGGCTTGTGCGAACTTTCTTACCCTGCCATGCTTCAACAGTGTCAGCACGGAAGTTAGCTGGAACAACACGATATCCGCCGCTATAGGTAAAACTCATGGCTTTAATATTGCTCTGCTTAGAAACACCTGCTAATAGTTCTGCACCAATGTCACCTTCGAGAACACGATCTGCGTGTTCATGATCACGGAACAAGAACGGTAGATCAAGTGCGTGTAAATCCTTGTTGTAGTCAGCAAGCCATGTAGTATAGATGTGACTCATTTCAATAACGCCATCATTGATCATCTGCATTAGATCATTCTTGGTAACTTTCTTACCATCGTTATACTTGTTGGCATAGTCTGTTAGACTTAGCACTTCGATATCAAACTGGCCGCCAGTCTTTTCGTTTACTTCTTTAGCAAATCGTTCTGCTACTTTTAGAAAGAGACCGATAGGTTCGTGTGCAATTACCCAACGAATTTTTGTACTCATAAATTTCTCCATTTAACGTTAAATTAAGCAGGGTCATGACTCCTGATAACTTATTTAGTCTTTTTATTCTAACAACAACGTAATATGCTATGTTTTCTATTTAACTTGGTAACCAATCAATTTGGTAGTCTTTTAAATGATGCGTAAAGTATTCTTTAACTCCAGGATCGTTAATGTAGATCATTTCGTAATTCTTGGTTAGACCTACACGGGCAACTGGTCTATGATCAACAGCCACGTGCTGTATATTCTGTTGGTGTGCAATAGTCCACATAGACTCAAGTTTTATCTTAAAGTTTTTAAACCAGTCGTTACGATCAAACTGCCAAATATATTCTTTAGCCGCAGTCTTATATGAAGCAAGAGTTAGACCTATTTTTTGACCGTTATTGTTATTGACCATACTCCATTTTTGATACTCGTGATCACTATACCAGTTGACCACTGTTTCTATTGCGGTCTTCCATTCTACTCTATCGTTGTAATATAATGCTCCACGCACAGCACAATTAAGATACTTTACATTAAAAATAAGCCACCAAAAGAAATCGTGTAAACTATGTACAGGTACAGCAGATGTTTTTATATTATGTGCATACTTCTCATAGAGTAGATTGCCAAATTTCAAATCACCTTCGATGCTAAGATGTCTTACAATAAGTTCTTTAAAGTTACTAAAATGCACAGACGGATTACTGATCTTATCTTTGATTCCACGCAATCTTATTCTAATATTACGATCCATGTCCTGTATATAGTAGTCGTAGTTGTTGTAAAGTGTTAGACCAAACACTGTGCCAAAAATACAATCCCCCTCGTCCGCAGTAATAGGAATCAATCCTTGTTCAATCAAGTCGTCGTACTTGTTACTGTTTGAATCAAGAGTTTTAAATTTTCCATAGATATGCTTATTAAAGAATACCGGGTTCTCAATAATAGTTTCGTTACTTAGGCATATGACAACGCTGCTAAGTTCTTCCTTAGAAAGATTTTTTAGTAACGAAACTAAGATTACTGTGCTGTCAATGCCTCCTGAAAACATGACTGCAAATCTTTTACCTGCAACAATCTGCTGTTTAATTTTTATTGCTTTTTCATCGCAGACTTGTGCAAACGATTTATTAAAGGTAGGATCGTATGCGGGCATTTCAAAACCGGGAATTAGTTCTTGAGGCCATGGCAAGCTCCACTCGCCCTGTCGAGTTACAAACCTACAGGGATTTAATCTTTTAGCAACATTAATATAGAACTGCCCTCCTGCGCCTGATTCTTTATAGATGTCATTCCAAAATTGATCGTAGTAGTTGTTAAAGCTAATGCTTGAAAAGTATAAAGGTTGGTTGAGTTCTAACATATTAAACAATAAAGGTTGACACAGTCTCTGGTTTGTAGGACGACACTTCAGATAATTCTTCGGGAACTGGTCTATTCCAAATCTTATAAAATCCGTGTAACATATATTGTTGCTCGTGATAGTGTTCCTTCCATAAGTCTAAAATGCGAGACTCTGCTTCTTCAATAGTTTCGGACATATAGAGAGCATGCCGGATTTCAAAGAACACACCCTTAGGTGTTGATGATCGATCAACTTTAGATTTTAATTCATTGATCCATTCAGGTCTATGATATTTCTCAATAAAGTCTTTACTGTTATATGGATTGAACATAGTTTCTGTCAATCTTGTAACGTAAACAACAGTGTGTACAAATATTGCATATTCTTGTAAACGACGAAGCATTTCAAGTTTTTCAGGAGTTCTATAATCTTCCGGTGTGTCCGCAAATGCAATTTTGTTATAATCAAATAAAAATTTTAGTTGTGGATTTTGTCTGGCAACACTGATTGGACTTGGACCAATTCGCTGTTTTGTTTTGTTGAAGATTGTGTATGTTATACAATTTTCGTTAGTAAGGTCAAAGTTAGTAGGTGGCAAAAAGTATGCCACAGTAGGTAATTTTGAACTTAGTAGTTCGGCAGTCTCCAAAGTGGACCAAACATCATAGTCATCAATTAAGATAAACCTATCAAGACCGGGAGCAAAAATTCCGTGTTTTCTTCGCTGTCCTCTTGAGTCTTTATAAAAATGTTCGTAGCCTATTTTTAATCTATCCATAGTAGTGTGCAGTAAATAACTTTGTTAATGTAGAGGTATTTATGAACTACGGGTTTGAAGAAGGAAAATTTTATTTCGATTTTAGCTCTTGTAATAGACAAGCTGGAAATATGAAGGAAGAAAATGATAGACGAGCATTAGAGTTAGCAGAACAAAGTTCAAAGTTAATGCTTAGTCTCAGTTCAGGATTAGATAGCCAAAGTGTGTTACATAGTTTTCATACACAGGGCATTCCCATTGATACGTACTTTATGTATCTTCCTGGGTACAATGATAATGAATATGAAAATTTAAAGATATTAGATAAAAAATACCAAATTAAAACAAACATCGTTGATGTCAATGTCGATGCTATTAGACAAGACTTAGAGGAAGAATCAGTAAAGACCGGGATACACAAGTACAGTTTACTATGGAAGCATTTTTTAAGTCTGTTACCTGATAATTATGATTTCATACAAATGGCTCATGATCCGTTTATTCATATCAGTCGACGCAAACAATACTTTTATTACATAAGTTATAACTCACCTGAAGTTGTGCGTCATCGGGCATTTAGTCTGTTAAACAGGGCAGGGAAAGTGATCTTTTATGGAAATACTCCTGAGTTTCTTTTCAGTATATTAAACGATGACATTTTTAAAGCAGCCCTGTATTCTCACGAATACTTTGACACTAATGGATTATCCAAGAAAGGTGTAAAGTTGACTACAGTTGATAGATGGGACTATTATGTCAAACCGTTAATTTACGGCAAGTACTGGAAGGATCAACTGATTTACTTTGGAAAATTTGTCGGGTTCGAAAACCTTTCTTGGTTATCATCACCTAACTTAGAATATAAGAAACACGGAATAAGTATTTCTTATTTTGAAATGCTACGAGTGTTAAAATTAGAACCGGGCTCTGTAACCAGATTTTACGAAAACGTTAACGGCTAAGAAAAGATCTAAAGTGTATCTTAGAAGCTTCGAGATTTCTATAAGTAAACTCTGTTAACATTTCTGCTTGATCCTTATCTTGCGACCATGCTTGTTCCCAGACAGCTTGATTGTTTAAAAAACTTTCTTCGCTGTAGTTTGTGTCTTTGTACTTATAAACTACCACTTTTGATTTGTTAGCCGCATCCTTAATAGCCACAGTGATAAACAAAGAGCCAGGTTGCCATTCTATCATTGATCCTGGATAAATTGCCAACCACGCTGCTCCGTAGCCGTTAGGACCGGGAACTAATTGTAGGCTTCCGTTAGAGTAATAGAACCAGTCGACAGAATTAATTCTATCTAAACCAATTTTATCATAAACACCTGCGTGTACAGTTTCGATGTGATCCACATCTAAAAACAGGTCCATAACATTTTCTGGTTGCGCATAGACTGTGTCAATTCTTTTTTCTACAAGTTTCATAGATTTAAGATCTATAAAATCAAGTTCTCGACAGTGTAAAGGAACTGTGGTCAGCAATCCGTTCCATTCATAGACAGGCATTTTTTCTAATGCTTGCTCGTTTTTACAGTAGTATTCAGTTCTGCCAGACTTAATAGGATCTCCGCCAATGCTAAAACTCCAATTGTGATAGGGGCACACTCGAATACCGGACCCTGCTATTTTAGAAATTAGACTTTTCTGATGAGGGCATACATTCGATACAACACTGTATTGATTGTCTTCCTTAACTAATACCCACTTATTATTAAGTTGTTCAATTGGGGTATATGTATTATTTTCAAAATCGTTAATGTGTCCTAAAAACATATTATTCTAAAATTCCTATCATTTCTTCGTGTGTGCCTATAAAAGACATTTCACTGTTTCCGTATTTGCGCTTAATTAAATTCTGATATTCTCTTAACAGATACCAAACAGCATCGGGAGCCCCAATCTTTGGTCGAGGCAAACAGTTCATTATTCTAAATTTATTCTCTTCAGAGTTAATAGACATGTCTCTTTCTTTTACATAGGCGAGAACTATTTCTGGACTCCAGCTTAAAAAGTTGTATGGATGATATCCTGGGTCATTCATATCTACATAAAAATCATCTTCGTGCAGTAACCACCCAGATCGAAGACTTCCGTCTGGAAGATAGAATCCCTTATCTCGAATAACATCAATAAGATAATCAAGCGTATGATCTGGAAAGTACTCAGGAAAGGCCTGGCCGTTTATTATAATACCGTCATGTTCTTTGGCATACTGAGCTAAAATAACATTTTGTGCAGGGTATAATTTTCGACCTTTAATTTTATCAATAATTGGTTTTATATCTGCGAATAACTCAAGTGTAGTTGTTTTCCTAACTACAGGCTCAATATTATTTTCTTTGCACCAACGATATGCCCACCAACTATCTGTATATGTTAAAGGAAATCCTAAACCCCAAACTTCGTGAATGATTGGTGTAAATTTAATTTTTAACTTGTGTAATGTGTTAGCAACGGTTTCGCTATCACAGCCGCCGCTCATGGGAACAAAAATATTTTTGCCTTTGTTTAGCTCATAGAGTTCTTCTGCAACTTGTTTACATGCTTGAGAAAATGTAGGTCGAGCAGTTGCTTTTTTTGTAAACTTAACTTGAAAATTAGATTTAGGATTTTCTCGAGTTACCTTACCACCAAAATGATATTTAATCCATTTATTTTGACCAATGCCGTTTAATGTTGATTCCATTATGCTCTTTCGTTTTTAGCCAATCCCAGTAATATTAAAAAATTAATCACATACTTGCCTGGATCAAACTCCCACCACTTGCGGCCTATTCTATAATCTCCGGGATACAAGTGATGATTATTATGCCATCCTTCCCCGAATGTCAAGAGGGACCACCACCAAACGTTGTGTGATTGATCGTTTTTGTTTTTACTAATCTTTCTACCAAACAACGGTGTATGATCAATCCAGTTACTTAATCTTGATGCCATGGTGTTTAGAAAAACTGGAATGAAGAAGAAGTAAACGGCTAACATAGGATCAATGGTATACAGTAGTAAAGGAGTTAGCAATACTAATAAAAGATAATATTCGTGCATAAATCTATGAACAGGATCGTTAATGATATCCCTAACATCCCATTTATTAAATTTTCCACTGTAATCACCTATAAATGCACCTAATGGTCCCAGCGTCACAGGGCTATGCGGATCACCTGGCTTGTCTGCATATCTATGATGTGTGCGATGCACAAAGACCCAACCAACAGAGCTGCCAGTACAACCAATATTTCCTAAAAATGAAAATAGATATTCTAAAGGTTTTGACAGTTTGTATGACTTGTGTGTTAGCAGTCTGTGAAAAGTCACCGTGATGCCGAGGCAGGTAATTAAAAAGTAACCAAATAATGCTAACAGCCAATAATTAATTCCTGCAGGATTACAAATAGCCCATACAGTGACCGCTGCCGATATGATCTGCATTAAAACAAAAAACCATTCTCTTGGATAGAAGTAATACTTCATTTTTTAATTATCCTAATAATAAATGCAGCAGGATCAATCTCCCACCAATGAACCTGTGTGGTAATCAATGCTGGATTACCGTGATGATTATTATGCCACGCTTCGCCAAGTATAGCCGGAAACAACCATGTGTTATTTCTACTGTTGTCGGCTGTATCAAAATTTCTATATCCGTGCAAGTGCCCAAAGTAGTTAAAATTATACTGACTTAGTCCTATTAGAAACACAGGCACAATCCAACCAAAGTATAATATTTCAATATTAATCAATGCTAACACCGCTACAAAAGACACCAAAAAAAGCATATACCATTTGTGTATAAACAACTGTTCTGGTGTCATTAGTTCCTTCACTAAGAAAATTTTCATTTTATCTTCTTGTTTCTTCATATGACTGAACCCAAATAGCTTATAACCTGTGTTCTTAGGACTATGCGGATCACCTTCGTTATCGCTGTAGGCATGATGTTGACGATGTATATAGACCCAGCCCAACGGGCTACCGCGCCCTGCCAATATAGACAGGGCTGTAAATGTCCACTTCAATAGAGGATGCCTAAATTCAAAGGCCTTATGTGAATAGTATCTGTGTAAAGTAATCCAAATACCTAATATATTTAGAACATAGAATGCCACAACGGTAGTGACAATATTAGCCCAAGTAACGGTATCTATATAAAAAACACCCAGCAGAGACAGCACTGCTGAAAGAATAG
>Ga0194133_10009242_pt1 | contig 11327 bp, 12 predicted proteins | sample TA2KigOf40mmetaG_FD_155448 | JGI IMG/M metagenome (GOLD analysis project Ga0194133, IMG submission 155448) | Freshwater microbial communities from Lake Tanganyika, Tanzania - TA2015055 Kigoma Offshore 40m | ecosystem: Environmental > Aquatic > Freshwater > Lake | place: Tanzania: Lake...
TGGACCTAGAAATGTTAGAGGTGGAGGACAACTTCAGTCTACTTCAAAACCAGCAGCAAAACCAGCTCCTGCAGCAGCAAAACCAGCAGCAAAACCAGCAGCAAAACCAGCTCCTGCAGCAGCAAAACCAGCACCAACCGCTCCTGCAGCAAAACCAGCAGCAGCAAAACCAGCACCAACTCCCTCTGCTAAACCCGCATCACAACCAGCAGCAGCAAAACCATCTGCGATGGATCAGTGGGCAAAGGCAAATCCAAGACTTGCTCAAGCACAAAAAATTAGACAACAGGGTGGTTCTAGAGCAGAAGTAAATAAATCACTTTATAATAAAGGAACAGCACCTGCCACTTCAACACCTACAGTTGTAAAAGCAGGAGTTGATCTTTTTGATATTGTTAGGGGGTATCTTCTTGATGGAGGATTTGCAGAAACCCTGGAAGAGGCAGAGTGGTTAATGGCGAATGTGATTGATGAAGAAGCAGTTGCGATTATTCTTGGCGAAGAGGAACTTGATGAAGGTGCTGCGGGAGATGTTGCTTCTAGAGCACAAAAACTTGCTAATCAGAGAAAGGGTCAAACTCCCGAAAGAAAGAAAATGTATCAGGGTCTTGCTGATAAATCTGCAGCAAGAGAAAGAGGACCATTCAAGGGCGGTACTTCTAGACAGGGTATGACACCTTCTGAAAGAACCAGATCAAGAGAAGCAGCAGCATATCAAGCAGATGTTCATGGTGGGTCTGCTACTTATGGAAAAGGTTCTCTTCCAAAAGGTAAGAAACTTGAAAGACAGAGAGCAAGAGGTGTGAGTGAGAGATTTGAAGCATGGCTTGATGAAGCACTAACTGGTGAGCGTTACAAGAAAGTAATGAAGAAGCCTGGTGGAACCGCATATAGTCGTAGGGTAAGTGCAGACCCAGCAAAGAGGGCTACAAGAGGTGGTAGAGGTGGCGAAAGTGATTTTGGTGCTGGTGATAGAGGATCAGGAAACAAAGCAGCAAGAAGAGCAGGAACTTATAAAGAATATAATGTAAATGAAGCACAAGCAGCAAGAGAAAATCCAGAGAAGTATGAAAGAGAGCAGGCAAAGAAATCTGCTCCTGTTCGTGGTGAAAGAACTCCTATGCCCCCAAGAGGTGATAAGCGTAGAGAGGACTTTGAAAAGTGGTATGCCAAACAAATGGGTCGCTGATAGATAATAAAAAAAGGAGGGATAAAACCCTCCTTTAACTTTATTTGGAACTTACAAAATCATTAATGATTTCTGCTTGTTCTAAAACTTGATTGAGTGTTGGAAAATCTGGATAATCCATCGGTACTTCTTTTTTCTCAACTTCATTCCAACGAACAGCAGTATCATATTCAATACTGAACTGGTCGTTTAACATATTGTATGCTTGCTTAAAGATTTCAAAGCGAAGTTCGTAAGGTGTCATAGGTATTCTCCTAATGTGTGTGATGTGTGTTTCCACGAAAGCACTATATCATAAATAATCAAAAAGTCAAGTAATAATGAAAACCTTTCAACAATTTAATGAAGATGTAAAACAGCGTAGACAAGAACTACGTAAAAGACAAAGGGAGAATGAAAAAAGATTTAAAGAAAAAGCAAGAGCACATGTAGAGGCTCAAAGGCAAAAAAGAGAAGAAGGTGAGGAGCGTAGAAGATTGAAAGATGAAATTAAAAGAGAGTTAAGAGGCGAAAAGTAATAAATACCTAAAAAGGTAAGAATATGGCTGATGGAGTAAAAATAGGAAATGTTGCCGAAGGCGCTTTTGTTATTGCTTTAGGTCTTATTATTGCTGAAAATGAAATTCCTACAGGGAAAACAAAGGCCGAACTCACGCCAAATGCATCTAATATTAAGAGACTGATGAAAAAATTTGATCCAGAAAAATGGGTTAATGGGGGAGTTCAGTATCTTCAACTTTATAATGGTCGAGCAACATTAAAATCAAAGGCAAAGATTGGTGGAAGACATTCTACAAATAATCCTAATGAGGTTCCTCCAGACTTACTTGAAGTTAATTTGGCTATTCAACTTAATAGGGGTGAAGTAGAACCTTTTTATGGTCCGAATGCTGTAGTTGAGCATAAAGATTGGCCAAAACTAGATGGCATAATTAATCAGATGTTGTCAACATCTAACAGATATAGAAGTCAAATTCAAAGAGTAAAGGAAAAATATCTTTCTAACACTAGAGAAGAATATATTAAGGTAGATATACGCGCAATGGGAGCTGAAGGGGCTTATAGTGGTGGCAATGTTAAAGGTGATGTTACTCTTGAAGTAAAGATTACTCCAGTTTCTATTAATGGTTCAACTACTGGTTCTGGTAGACCATTCAGACTACCAAAAATGAGTTATTCTTTAAAAGCTTCTGGTCAACCACCAAGAACAATTTCAAATCAAGGTCCGATTAAAACCTTAATGTCTTTTGAAAGTAAGTTTGGGGTCAATGTTATAAATTCCAGAGATCCAAGAAAAAATCCCACTATCGGTAAAGTTCGTGACGGTCTTTTTAGATACATTGAAAATAGCGTTGCTTCAGAGCTTAATTTTCCAGAACTTCCAAAGAAAAGAGTAGATAGGAAACTTCATCTAGTTCTCGAAGATTCTAAAAAAAATGAAGTTTATATACCGATTGGTGGAATGAGAAAATGGGATTTGTTGGATGGAACAAAGTTTCCATTACTACATCCAGCAAAAGGAAATAGAAATAGTTGGGTTAGAAGTTGGATTATTAACGAATACTACGATGCATTTTTGGAGGCATTTGAAGAAACTATCCCAAATGGAGTTTTGACTGGCACCAATTCAGAAAAAGCATGGTCTTTGTTTATTGATGCTGCATTTGGATCTGATAAAGCAGAAATTATAAGTTTTGGAGAAAATATAACAAAAATGTCAACTTTACCTTATATTAATAAATTGAAAGAATCTGTTGATGGTCAACTATACGCAAAGAGGGATGGCAATAATTTAGAGTTTCATCTCCCAACAAAAAATAATAACGGACATAATTCTAAAACAAAGCTTTATTTTGTTAGATATAAGAATAGAACTCCCGGAACATCAGAAGGAGTTAAAGAATTTAGAACCGCTGGATTAGTAGAACTGAAAATGATGGTAGAGGCTGGTGATATGTCATATGAACCTGCGGGATATACTACAAATTCTACTATTGAATGGGATCCAGAAAAGAAACAGAGAAAGGTAGATGGGCAATATGTAAAGTAATAAATATATAAAGATAAAAAGAAGTGCGTTAAGATACATTAATGAAAAACTTTTTCCAATTTTTGTCGGAAGCTGCACAATCGCAAGCAGCGATGCAAGCGAAGAAACTTGGATTGTCCGGTGATGGTCATGGAGGATGGATTGATCGTTCCGGTAAAGTTATTGCAAGAACAGAGAAAGGAAAACTAAAATTTACCAGCGGAAGACAAGCAAAGGGATCAGAAGAACCAGCAGCGCAAGCACAACAAACTGCTGCTCCTGCTCCACAAGCTGCTCCCCCAACGTCTCAAGAACCAGTCCCTGAACCTCAATCTGCACCTCAACAAGCACCAGAAGAGCAACCAGTTGAAGAAGTTCCGCCCCTAACTGTTGTATTTGGTCGCTTTAATCCACCAACAATTGGACACGAAAAACTTTTGAAGTCGGCAAGTAGAATTGCTGCAGGTGGAGATGTTAAGATTTATCCTTCAAGAACACAGGATCCAAAGAAAAATCCATTAGACCCTGACATCAAAGTTTCATATATGAAAAAGATGTTCCCTGAATTTGAGGAGAACATCATTAATGACGCAGATATGAAAACTATATTTGATGTTTTGATTAACGCAAATGAGGATGGATACAGCAGCGTTAATATTGTAGTTGGTTCAGATCGCCAGTCTGAATTTGAAAATCTAGCACAAAAGTATAATGGAGATTTGTATAATTTTGATTTAATTCGTGTTGTATCTGCTGGTGTTCGTGATGCTGATGCTGAAGGTGTTGAGGGAATGTCCGCTTCTAAGATGAGGAAAGCGGTTATGGATAATGATTTTAGATCTTTCCGTAGAGGGACACCAAAAACACTTGAAGATGCTGATACTCAAGGTCTTTTTAATGCGGTTCGTCAAGGAATGCAGATTACAAAGGCAAAACTCAAAAAAGAAAGTTATTCTTTATGGGAAGTTGCTCCAAAGTATGACATGATAAATCTTCGTGAAAATTACGTGAGAGGTAACATTTTCAATATTGGAGACGAAGTTCAGAACTTAAATACTGGACTAGTTGGAGAAGTTACGCGCAGAGGAACCAATTATCTCATTTGTGTAACTGAAGAAGGTTGTATGTTTAAATCTTGGATTAAAGATGTGATGGAATATACTGAAGTTAAAATGGATAGAAAATACAGAGTTCCTGGAAAACCAAATACATTAATAGGGACATCTGGATATTTTAAATATGCTACTGACATGACACCTGGATTTGATAAAAATGATAAAACAAATCTTCAATTTGGAGCAAAGCCATATAAAGGATATTCTACATCAAATATTAGGGAATTCCTAAATAAGTATAAGGCAAAAAAAGCAATTACTTGTTAAAATGAACTCTAATAATTTAAACGATATTTCTAGACTTTATCTGGAGCAGGTTGCCTCTGTAGATGAGGGTTACAAACCAATTGATAGAGAAAAAGAGTCTGCAATGTATCGCCGTGCAGGAAATCTTGCTCGCACTTCATTGTCCTCAAGAGGAAAGAAAAAGGAAGAAGCACAAACTAAGTCTGCTAATATCGTAAGAGCCATTACTAGTCAAAAAGAAAGAGAAAGATTTGATAGAATCGGACAATCTCCTCAACATAATGAAGCACTAGATCCTGTAGGTCGGGAGGATGCTGATATTGATAATGATGGTGATACTGATAAGTCAGATAAGTATTTGCATAAGCGTCGTAAAGTTATTGGTAAAGCAATTTCACTTCGTAAAGAAGCACTAGATCCTGTAGGTCGGGAGGATGCTGATATTGATAATGATGGAGATACTGATAAGTCGGACAAGTATCTTCATAACAGAAGAAAAGCAATTGGAAAAGCAATTGCTACAAAGAAAGGAATGAAAGAGGGTTTCTCAAACTGGAGACAAGATCTCTCTGAGGTCATGACTGATGATATTGCAGATAAACCAATCAAAGAAAAAAAAATTAATAATAAAATTATAGTTAATCCAACCTTAGGTGAAGCCGTAGAGCAACTTGGTGGACAACTTATTGAGATGTTTGAAATCAGCGGAATTCTTGATCAAATTGATGATGAAGAATTAGAGTTCATCTCTGACAGAATGATTGAGGAGTCTGTTAGAGAAATTTTCTATGATTGCCTTAATGAAGGATATGAAATTGAAGAAATTGAAGAGATGATTTGTGAGTCCGTTGATACTTCTCTTACTCTACTGACGGAAGCAGAAGTTACATATGGGCATGATACTGAAAATCCAAATAAGGAAAAGAGATCTGGTATTCTCCAAAAAATTAAAGGTGCCGTAAAGACTATTGGTAAAGGTCTAGCTAGAGGTGCTGGATATGTTGCCGGCGCAGCAGTAAGAGGGGCAAAAGCAGTAGGTAGAGAAACTGCTGCTGGTTATCAAAGAGGCAGACAAGGATCTTCTGCTTCTGGATCCACAAGTTCAACTTCTTCGTCACAAGAAAGTGGTGGTGATAGTGGAGAGAAAAAACCTGGAATTATTTCTAGAATTGGATCTAAACTTAAGAGTGGTTTGAAAAAAGCAGTTGCTTCTGGAGCAAGGGCAGTTTCTAGAGGAGCAAGAAATGTTGCTCGTAGAATGGAGGGCGGTCAGACTTCAAGTTCGCCTGCAAAAAAAGGACAATCTTCAGAACCAGAAACTTCTGAACCAGAGGAAACTGGTAGACCTGCGAAAAAAAGAAAGGGAGGCCCTTCTTATGCTGAGGTAAAAGCAGAGATTGAAAAAAGAGAAGCAGAGAAAAAAGCAAAAAAAGCAAAAAAAGATGATAAGTTAGACAATCTGCTTGCTTCTATTAGGAATGAGAGTGTGATTGGCGACAGAGCAAGAAATGCTGTCGCTGATGATAGACTTTCTTCGGAGCAAGAAAGAACAGATGCTTCAATGGAAAAACTTAGATCTCAGGATAAGAGACATAAAAAGAGTACTTCTTTATCAAGAACACAAGCAAAAATTGCTGCTAAGAAGTCAGAAGATACTGCAAGAGCGATGCATCCTAAACCAGGAGTTCGTGGACATCGTATTGAAGAAGTTCAAATTAATGAAATGCCTTATCAAGTGATGGGATCTACTGATGGAAAGAAAGAAAAGAAAATTGGCAAACCAGTAAAGAGTAGAAAGTATGCTGATGCCAGAGCGGCAGAACTAGAAGATACTCATAAGAAAACTGGTGGAAAATATCGCTCTCAGTATGTTGAGGAAGTTCAGAGTGAGGGATTATTTGGTGGTCCTATCCAACAAAATTCTTCCGGACCAATAGCAAAACCAAAACCATCTCCTATCAAATCTGCTCCATCTAAAATTCAATCTTCTCCATCCAAGATTCAATCTGGACCAAAAATTACTCAAATTAATTCTTATGAACCAGATGGTGAGCAGATTGACGAAAAGATATTAACTAAAAAAGAAATGTCTAAGCGTGAAGAGATTGTCAAGTCTATGAAGGATAAAATAGCAGACTTTGAAAAGAGATATCCTGGTCGTGGTAAAGAAGTGATGTATGCGACTGCTACTAAGATGGCAAAGAAAATCGCAGAACAAAATCTTGATGAAAATATTTTAAGTAATATTGTTGATAAAATTAAAGGTAGAAAAGAAGTTGGTAGAACTGGAAGTGGTGGAAAGATTTATATGTCAACAAAAGTAAAACCATCAAATGTTCAGTACCAATCAACACCAAAACCAGCAGCAGCAAAACCTGCTCCTACTGGAAATGCAGCAGTTCAGGCAGTTAAAGCAGATCCTTGGACTAAAGGTGCTATATCAAGAGATGATGTGATGAGAGCAAGAGCAGACATGAGAGCTGCTAGAGGAACCTCTCCAAAACCAACCTCTTCTAAGCCAAGTAAAGGTGGGTCTTCTTCGCTATCAAATGCATCTTCATCCCAATCTCCATCAGGTGTAACTGGTAAATATCAAGTTGGTGGATCTAGAGGTTATGGTATTTCTGGCATAAAGCTAGCTGATTGAGTGCGATATCCTAAATAGACACGGATACTCTTTTACGGAGGACATTATGGGCGCAGCAGTAGCGGTATTAAAACCACTTCTAATTCAAATTGCAACTCATCCCGCTGTTAAAAATCTTGTGCTTGACTTGCTCAAAAAGTATGTTGATAGCACAGATAACAGCATTGATAACGTCGTTTATGAACTGGTTAAGGATAAACTCTTCACCCCACAAGCATGATTACTTGCTTTGTGACTAATTGGGGAGTGACCATTGTTCTCGGTCTTTTATTAACTGCTTCCGAATGGTTAGCAAAAACAAAAAGATTTGAGGAAAATGGGATACTTGACCTAACAACACATTTTTTAAAAATAGTGTTACATAAAGGAGACCGAAAGTAAGGTCTCCCTTTTTTATAAATATTATTAGCAAATAATTTTTTACGGAAGAAAGAACATGGCACTCTGGGGAAATAACGATGCAGTAGGTGCTGGTGGTACAGTAACATTAGATTATTCCACTGGCGTTGTAATTGGAAGTGGAACCACTTTTGGTACTGTTGGTGCTGCTGCTACTGGTGACGTAATTAGATTTGGATCACGCACTGGTGTTTATTATGGTGATGCTGTTATTGTTGGAATTGCGAGCACAACCCAACTCACAATTGGATCAACTGCTGGTCTAAGTGGAGTTGCCATCGCGGGAACTAGTTTTAAAGTTTCCCAACTTCCAAAGTATACTATTCGAGATTCTAAGTACAGTGAATCTGCATCTGGTACTGAGGACTCATATGTTTATGGAGTTGCTGATGGCGGTATCGCTGTTGCTCAAGGAACATCATATGCCCTAACCCATCAAGGTTGGGTTGGTGTTACTACATATAATGGTTCTGAAGGTAATCTGAGAGTGAAGAGTGAAGTTCTTGTTGCTATGTCAGGAATTACAACTGGCAATACGCCTACATTCCCACCTGTATGATAATATATGATTTTTAATGAGTTGAATGAGGATACTTTCCTCCTTTTTGCAATTAAACATTATGAGAATCCTCAAGCAGTGACACGAGAAGATTTTGAAAAAGATTTAAATCATTTTAAGTATATTAAAAGATTACTTAAAAGATATAAAAATACTGGCGAATTGAAAACGCATCTTCTCATTAATCATTTCATTATTCTTTATAATATATTTGGGGAAGCAACTACTCCAATGTTGTTTTATAAAATTGAAGAAACTTTGTGGTCTGCTATAAAAACTTTTATTGTATTTCTTAATAGACTGCCAGAGTATCCAAAATGTTATATTCATGATATAGAATTGGATTACTATTGTCTACAAGAGCTTAATAAAATTCAAGATGGAAAATCCCAAAATTGATAAAGTTATTGAAATATTTCGGAATCATATTTACTTGAAGGAAGATGGTGCAATAGTTACTTCTGGTAATGTTGTTGGTACTGGAGAAAAATCTCTTGGTTTTAATCTTGAAAAGGATACTCCACCAGTAGATTTGGGAAAAGGTAGAAGGAGATATTGGAATCCTTTTTTTAAAGATCTTGCAAAAGTTCAAAAGAGAAATACAAAATATAGTTCCAAATAAATAAAAATAATACTACTTTTGAGGTTTTGTTTCATAATAGTAGTAGTGAAAAATAATAACCTCAGAGAAAAAATGTTCAATCAAAATACATCAGCAGATACTAAAATTGCTGTACTAGAAGAACGTCTTTCTGCATATGAATCTATGATGCATAAGATTGATGAAGCAATTCAAATTATGGGAAAGACAAGTCAGAATATCAGTAAAATGCTTGCCGTTCATGATGAAAGAATTGAGCAGTGTCATAAAGCAGATGATTATATTAGTAGATTAATTGAAGAGTTAAAAATAGAAAATAGAGATCAACATGAAGTAGTCTCTGAAAGAATAGAAAAAATAGAAACTAAATTAGAAGAATTTGTAAAATTTCGTTGGGTTTTAGTTGGTGTAGTTGCTGTGGTTACATTTGCAATTTCCCAATCAAATATCGTAGTTGATTTCTTAACTCCAAATACGCCACAAGTTCAAATACAAAATTCTAAATAGTTTTGTGTTGGCACATTGATGCCATGAAAACTAAAAATAAGACAACGCTTTATTCCCTTCAAAAAATTACAAACTCTGTTATAAAATGGACTGCAATTATAACCGAGTTGTGTCTTGACAAAACTAAGTGATCTGATAGACTAGAATCACATATCAGAGTTTTGTCATGGATTTTGTTGATGTTAAATACATCAATTTAATTTCTGCACGTTTTCAGAAATTTAAAAAAATTAAGAATAATCTTTATAATTTTCGTTGCCCTATCTGTGGAGATTCTCAAAAGAATAAAAATAAAGCAAGGGGATATTTGTATCAAGTAAAGAATAACACTAATTTTAAGTGTCATAATTGTGGTGTAAACGTTTCTTTTAATAATTTTTTAAAGCAAGTTGATCCAGTTATTCACAAGCAGTATACATTTGAAAAGTTTAAGGAAGGACATACTGGAAAAAATTTTGTAACGGAAGAACCAAAGATTTTTCAGTTTTCTCCAGTTTTCACAAAAAATGAAAAATCAGAAAAGTTGAAAATTCCAAAAGCATCAGAAAACCCTGAAGCAAAAGAGTATCTAGTAAAGAGAAAATTAAATCCGGATAAATTTTATTACACGGATAAATTCAAGTCATGGACAAACTCTTTTAAAGAGGTGTTCGATGATACAACCAAAGATGAACCTAGGATTATTATTCCTTTGTTCTATCAAAATACTCTTGTTGGATTTCAGGGTAGATCACTCGGTTCGAGCAAGATTAAATATATTACTATAATGCTTGACGATGACGCACCAAAAATCTACGGTCTCGATGAGATTCAAAAAGATAAAACTGTATACGTCACGGAAGGTCCATTCGATTCCACTTTCATTCCAAACTCGGTTGCTCTTTGCGGAGCTGACGGTGATCTTGGTAAGTGGGGTATTTGCGATCCTATTTGGATATACGATAACGAACCACGCAATAGAGAAATCCTATCAAGAATTTCCCGTGTTATCGAAATGGGACAAAAAGTTGTCATCTGGCCTTCAACAATAAAAGAGAAGGACATCAATGATATGATATTGTCTGGACTGAATGTTCAGTCTGTGATAGAATCTAATACTTATTCTGGACTAGAAGCAAAACTTAAATTTACTACCTGGAAGAAAATATGAGCAACGGCACCAAAGTTAAAAAACGTGATGGACGAATTGAGTCTCTAGACCTAGACAAGATGCATTTAATGGTTGAAGAGGCGTGTAAGGGTCTTGCAGGCGTCTCTGCGAGTCAAGTTGAGATGACCTCTGGGATTCAGTTTTATGATGGTATTACAACTGCAGAGATTCAAGAGATTTTGATTCGTGCTGCTTCTGACTTGATTGATTTGGATCATCCCAACTATCAATATGTTGCTGCTCGTCTGCTTCTCTTTGCCGTTCGTAAACAACTCTATGGGAAGATGAAAGAACTTCCCACGTTAGAACAGCACATCATCGATTGCGTATGTGCTGAGGTTTATGATCATGATATCTACACCAAATACTCTCAAGAGGAAATTGAAAAAGCAAATAACTTTATTGATCATGATCGTGACTTTCTGTTCACTTATGCAGGTCTACGTCAAGTCGTTGACAAGTATCTTGTGCAGGACAGAAGCGGTGGTGGAGTATATGAAACTCCGCAATTTATGTATATGATGATTGCTCTGACAATTTTTGCGGAATATCCAAAAGAAACCAGAATGTCATATGTCAGGAGGTACTATGACGCAATCTCAAGGCACAAAATCAACATTCCCACGCCCATCATGGCAGGAGTGCGAACGCCACTTAGACAATTCGCTAGCTGTGTTCTTGTTGATGTTGATGACACCCTCGATAGTATCTTTAGTAGCGATATGGCTATTGGCAGATATGTTGCACAAAGGGCGGGTATCGGTATCAACGCAGGTCGCATCAGGGGCATCAACAGCAAAATACGAGGTGGCGAGGTTCAGCACACGGGTGTTGTACCGTTCCTCAAAAAGTTTGAAGCGACTGTCCGATGCTGTACTCAAAATG
>Ga0194133_10009245_pt1 | contig 11326 bp, 9 predicted proteins | sample TA2KigOf40mmetaG_FD_155448 | JGI IMG/M metagenome (GOLD analysis project Ga0194133, IMG submission 155448) | Freshwater microbial communities from Lake Tanganyika, Tanzania - TA2015055 Kigoma Offshore 40m | ecosystem: Environmental > Aquatic > Freshwater > Lake | place: Tanzania: Lake Tanganyika...
TGAGCACATGGCCTTTGGTCGCGGCGGCCCGCACATGTGCCTGGGCAACTCGCTCGCGCGCATGGAGATCCGGATCATGTTCGAGGACCTCCTATCGCGCATCGACTTCATGGAGCGGACAGGGCCCGTGGAGCGGCTGCGCTCGAACTTCGTCAACGGGATCAAGCGCTTCCCGGTCAAGGTGTCACTGCGGTAACCACTGCGCCGAGTGTCGAGTAGCGGGTGCGAAATCCCGCGATTTCGACCCGCTACTCGACACTCGGCGTGACGGGGCGGGCGGCCCTGGCATCCCGGGCAGACTGGACCTTGGCCGCGAGCCGCTCGGGGTGAGACACGTCCTCTGCGACAACGGTGACGATAAGCCAGTCGTTGACCGCGAGTTTGCCGCGACGAGAGGCGTCCTTGGCCTGAGTCTCCCGGGTGAGGTGGTGCTCCCCGTCGTACTCAATGATGATGCGCTCCTTCTCGTAGACAAGATCCCCTCGTGCGATGAACTGTCCTTGCGCGTCGAAGATGTTCACCTGAGGAGTGGGCGCGGGGAAGCCCCGCTCGTGAAGCAGGATCCGGACGATGGACTCCCGTGGGGATTCAGACCGGGGGTCGATCAGGGGAATCGCCTGCCGAGCTCGCCGGACTCCCCGCTGCCCCTTCATGCGTTGGACGACTTCCTCGATATCGGCTCGCGTGCACAGACCACGGCGTACAAAGTCATCGCCCACCGCAACGAGCCTGGGCAGGGACAACAGGCGCGCCACGTCCACGAAGGTGCGCTGTGGTGTCGTGACAGCCAGACCCTTCGCGCGCGTGATGTCGCGGTCGTCGATGGTACGCCGGCGACAGATCACCTGGGGACGCTGAATGAGCGGATCGTCGGCGCCCACGGTGACCTCGATGTCGGGACTGCGGTCCTCAACCCCCTCCCAGAGAGTGACGGACGTCAGGCTCGAGAAAACCACGGGACGTTGCGCGACCAGATCCAGGGCCTCGCACCGGGCAATGACGCTGTCCTCATCCTCGGGTAGGCGAACTCCGCGGCTGGGCTTCCAATAGCCGCGGGCGAACTGAGTGCGTGTGCGGTCATTGACGAGTCGGGCGCCATGGGGCGCCGGAGGGCTATCCCTCGGCAGAGGTTCCCGTGCAGCAGACATGGATCCACGGTGGCCGCGCCGGTGCTGCGCCGAGTCGAGCCGCTGACTTTTGGGGACATGGGCGATGGAGCGCCCCTGTGCACGAGCGGGCACCGTCGAGTGCCGAGTGTCGAGTAGCGGGCCGAAATCGGTGGATTCCCGGCCCGCTACTCGACACTCGCGGGTGAAGTGGGTCTCAGGACTTCTTGAGCGAGTAGCAGCGGATTGCGGTGTAGCCCGCCACCCACTCGGTCTCATTGGGGCCGTACCAGAAGAACTTCCGGTGACCGAGCTCCTTCTCGCAGAAGCGTGCGGCCCTGTTCTGAAGGCGGTTGCCGGGGAAGGGCTGGTTGGCGAGGGCCGTCATGGGCTTGCGGAAGGTGTAGGTGCCCGTGCCGTAGTCCGTAGTGAAGGTGATGGGCTTGGACAGGGTCGGTGCGCCGGCGATCGACCCCGTGACGGGGATGAGCTCGCCCGGACGATTCGGTCGCTCCTTGCTGGGCACCGACGCTGCGGCGCAGGAGACCCAGTGGTTGCCGGCCTTCCACTGCTTCCCCGTGGGGGTGTACCAGAAGTACCACGTGCGCGTGCCGGGTGCCGCGATGTCGGGACTGGCGACGCCGGCGTAGCGATTGACCTCCGGCTGGCATCGCGCGTCGACCCAGAGCACGAGATCCCGGCTCGACGGTCCCTTGGCTGCGATGTCACGGGGCACGTCAAGCGTGGCGACCGTCTCGACCGTGTGCGGCTCGGCGCAGTCGACAGGTTCACCGGAGTAGGCGCTTTTGCTGCCCTGCGCGTAGGTGTAGTCCCAGCAGGTGCCGGGCGCTGGCGCTGGGGCCTCGACGCGCGGCCCGGGGGGAGCGGCATTCGCCGCGGCCAGCCCGGTCAGGACGCTGGTCGCGAGGGCGGAAGCGGTGAGGGCGGAAGCGGTGAGGGCAGAAGCGGTGAGGGCGGCGGCACGGCGTACATGCATGGGCCCATTGTCACCCGCCGAGCGCGGGGATTCGCGCTGGGTTCACAGGTCGCGCTGGGTTCACAGGTCGACGACGATCCGGTCGAGGAAGGAGTCGACGAGGGCGTGGGCGCGGGCGATGGAGGCGGGCTCCTCCTTGAGGGCCCCGGCGAGGAGCTCATCGGGGTCGAGGCCGTCCCTGAGTGCTTCCTCGACGCCGCCCTCCTCCATCCAGCCGGCTAGGCAGGCGGCCGTGACCTCCGGATGGAACTGCACACCGAGGGACCGGCCGATGACGAAGGCCTGCGAGGCACGCGGGGTGCGGGCGATCTCGACTGCTCCGGGCGGCACGGTGTAGCGGTCGTAGTGCCACTCGAACCACGGGCCGGGGCAGACCAGGTCGGTGTCGTCTGAGTTGATCCACGTGTAGCCGATCTCCGGGCGCGGCCCGGGAGCGACCGTGCCCCCGAGGGTGCGCGCCAGCGCTTGGGCGCCGAAGCAGATGCCGAAGATCGGTACGTCGTGTGCCTGCAGGTCGCGCAGCCAGTCGAGTTCGGGCTTGAGCCAGGTGCCGATCCGATCGTCGTCCCACGCACCCCAGGGGGCGCCCATGGGTACGACGACATCGTGCTCGTGGACCTCGGGGAAGTCGAAGTCGACGTCGGGGGAGAAGAAGCGATCCCGCGGCACCACGATGGCCTCGACGACCTCGAAGCCCCTCTGGGCGAAGCGCTCGGCCACCGGCCCGGGCGGGCTCACATGGTCATGTTGGAGAAACAGGACACGCACGGCGGCATCCTCCCATACGATCCGTTCGTACCCGAACGATCGGAGTCAACCATGGATTCCCACCGGCCGCTTGATCTGGGCGACGTCCGCGCGACCCTGCAGGCCCGCGGCATCGACGTCCTGCGTGTCCTCTACTCCGACGTGCTCGGCATCACCCGCTCCAAGGACATGCTCGTCTCCCAGATGGAGCGGGCCCTCGGCCACGGTCCGACGTTCTGCCAGGGCGTGTGGGTGACGACCACGGGTGGAGACGTGCTCGACGGGCACGGCTCGGTCTCGGACGGCCTGCCCGACCTCGTCACGCAGATCGTCCCGTCGATGATCCGCGACATCCCCTGGGAGCCGGGCGTGGCGTACGTCGTCGCCGATGTCTTCGAGCCCGACGGTTCGGCGCACCCGACCGCGCCGCGCTCTGTCCTGCAGCGCGTCATCGACGGCTACACCGAGCTCGGTCTCACTCCGGTGACCGGCCCGGAGTTGGAGTACTACGTGATGGAGCGGCGCGACGGGGTGTGGGAGCGCACCTTCGACCACAAAGGCCTCGTCTATACGACGGGCGCGATGGTCGACCCGCACGGCTACTTCCTGCACACGCTGCGCATGTGCGACAAGCTTGATATCGGTGCCTTCGCGGGCAACCACGAGTTCTGCCCATCGCAGTATGAGATCAACCTCTGGCATGCCGACGCGATGCTCTCGGCCGATCGGACGTTCATCTTCAAGACCGCGGTGAAGGACATTACTGCTCGCCAGGGTTTCCTCGCGTCCTTCATGGGCAAGCCCTTCAATGACGAGGGGGGCAGCGGCTTCCACGTGCACTTCTCGGTCGAGCGCGACGGTGACAACGTCATGGCCGACGCGAGCGGTGAGCTCACGCCGACAGCCCTGTCGATGATCGCCGGAATCCTCGAGCACGCGCCCGCTCTCTCAGCGCTCACCAACCCGACGGTCAATGCCTTCAAGCGGCTCGGGCCGGACACTCTCGCGCCCTACCGCATCAACTGGGGATTCGACAATCGTTCGACGATGGTGCGGATCCCGCCCGAGCGCGGCAAGGGCACGCGCCTGGAGCTGCGCATCGGCGATGGCGCGGCCAACCCTTACGTCATCAGCGCCGCGGTGCTCGCGGCCGCACTCGACGGCATCCAGCGGGGCCTTACGCCACCCGATGCACTCGAGGGCTGGACCTACGAGGACCCGGCGGCCGAGGTGCTCCCGATGTCGCTCGCGGATGCTCTCGCCGCACTCGACGCCGACGACGTACTCAGGGGCATGCTCGGCAAGACCTTCGTCGACACCTTCGTCACCATGAAGGCCGACGAGATCCGCCGCTACAGCGAAGCGGCGGCCGATCCGTCGACCCGCGAGGTCACCGACTGGGAGGTGCAGGAGTACCTCCTGCACTACTGAGACGGGGGCGGCCACGACTCTCTAGGCTGCGCCCATGAGTCAGGTCGACGCACCGCCCGATCCCGCGGCTGCTGTCGACGCGCGCGCATCCGTGGCGAGCCGCCCGCTCGTCGTCGCGCTCGTGGGACTGTGCCTGCTGGTCGCGGCGGTCTTCGCGTGGGCGGCTTTCGGGCGGGCGCCGCAGACGGTCACGGGTTTTGGCTACGTCGTCCCCGACGGGGGATTCACCGAGGTGGGCACGACCGTGTCCGGCCTGGTGAAGAGTGTCAACGCCGAGCCGGGCCAGCGAGTCAGCACCGGCGAGGAACTTGTCCGCGTCGTGAGCGAGGACGGCGACAGCATCGTCGAGTCCGTGGTGAGCCCGGCGGACGGGGTCGTCGTCGAGGTGGTCGCCCTGCCCGGACGCATCACGGACCCGGGCGATCCCATGGTCTACCTGCAGCCGGATGGCGCGCCCCTCATCGTGAAGGGCTTCATCGCGGCGACGTCGTCGGAGACCATCGCCGTGGGCATGTCGGCATCGGTGTCCCCCGCGGATGCGCCCCGCAAGGCTCAGTACGGCGTCATCCTCGGCAGAGTGTCGGCGATCTCTCCTACCCCGGTGACGGCTGAGCGGATCGGCTTCATCGTGGGTGGCAACACCTCGCTCGTCGACTACTTCCTGTCAGCGGGCCCGGTCATCGAGGTCACCATCGCGATGCAGCAGGATCCCTCGACTCCGTCGGGCTACGCGTGGAGCATCGGTCAGGGGCCCGACATCGAGGTCAGGGCGGGCACGCTGAGCGAGGCCACGGTGATGGTGCGCGACACCCCCGTGATCGGTTGGTTCACGCAGTGAACGCCGGCGCATGAGCCAGGTCGAACGCGTCGTCCGGGCGCTCTCCCGGCACGGCAGGATCGTGTCGGCGGAGGAGATCGAACGTCAGCTCGGAGGCTTCGACGGACTTCCGGCCGAGGCGGCGGGCGACGCCCTGCTGCGCACGTATCGCCTCGCCCCCGATGGTGCGCCGCTCCCCGGCTTCGAGCCCGATCGCACGTCGGTCCAGGTGGTCGTGTCACTGCTCAGGGAGTCGCGCTGGACCGTCGCCTTCGTCCTGGTCGCCGCTCTCATCGGCCTGGTGCCGGCAATCGGGGTCCCGCTGCTCATGCGGCTCTTCGTTGATCGCTACATCGTCGCCCAGGACACCACGTGGGGCGCCGCGATCCTGCTCGCGGTCATTGGCGCGGCCGTGATCGCTGCGACGGTCGTCGCGCTGCAGTCCGCCGTACTGGAGCGGCTGACCGTGCGACTGACCCGCACCGGCAGCGTGGGCTTCGTGTGGAGCACACTCACCATGTGCGTGCCGAGGCTCCAGGCCTACGGGACCGGCTATGTCATCGCCCGCCGCGTGGCGGTGCACAACTACTCCTACCAGGGCGGTGTTCGACTGCCGCAGGCGCTGGTGAACTCGCTCACGGCCGTCGTCTTCCTCGTCATGATCTTCCTCTTGGACACGGTCATGGGAGTGGCGGCTATCGTCATCGTGGTCGCGTCACTGCTCATCTCGCGGGTGGTTCTCGCCCGCCGCAACCCCGTCCAGCGGAGCTTCAGCAACGATCGCGTGAGGTTGACCGGCTTCACCTCGGATGTCGTTACCTCGGCGGAGTCGATCAAGGCCGCAGCCTGGGAGCAGTTCGCCTTCTCGCGATGGGCCGAGACGCGCCAGCGCATGTCTGGCTCGAGCACCCGCCTGGGTGTCGCCGACCAGCAGGTGACACTCGTGCCGATTCTCGCGCAGACAGTCGGCCTCGGCGTCTTCCTGGCGATTGGAGTCGCCCAGGTCTTCGCGGGCACGGTGAGCCTGGGCACCGTCGTGGCGGCACAGGCCTACATGGTGTCCCTGCTGACGACAGCCGGGATGCTCGTGCTCCTCGGCGTGATCCTGCAGGAGCTCGCTAGCGCACACCGGCAGTTCGGTCCCGTGCTGCGCGAGCCCATGGATCCGGAGATGCTCACCGTCACGACCATGGAGCCGCGCGACTCGGGTGACCCCCCGCGACTGACCGGCGCACTCTCTCTCCGTCGGGTGTCCTTCGGATACGACCCCGAGGCTGCCCCACTCCTGGTGGATCTGTCTCTCGAGGTCGCCGCGGCGCGCCGCATCGCCCTTGTCGGGCCCAGTGGCAGCGGCAAGACGACAATCGCCAAGCTCATCGTCGGCGAATTGCGGCCGTGGTCGGGCTTCGTCACCTTGGATGATGTGCCACGGCTCGGCATCCCGCGGGAGCGTCGCACGCGCGATGTCGCCTACGTCCCGCAGACGTCGGTGCTCTTTCCCGGCACGATCCGCGACAACCTCACGCTGTGGGACGACTCGCACGAGATCGATGCGTTGGAGCGGGCCGCACGCGACGCCTGCATTGCCGACACGATCCTCGGCAGGCCCGGCGGGTTCTTCCACGAGGTCACGTCAGCCGACGGGGGATTCAGCGGGGGCGAGATGCAGCGCCTCGCAATCGCGCGAGCCCTTGTCGACGACCCTCGCATCATCGTGCTCGACGAGGCCACGAGTGCCCTCGATCCCGTGGTCGAGGCCGAGGTGGAGGCCCGCCTGAGAGCGCGCGGGGTGACCGCGATCGTTATCGCGCACCGCCTCAGCACGATCCGCGATGCCGATGAGATTCTCGTGGTCGACGGAGGGCGCATCGTCCAGCGCGGGCCCTTTGCCGAACTGGTGCGCGAGGGACTCTTCGCGGAGTTGGTCCATGGCTGACGATCGGGACACGTCTTTGGACGACGCCATCGACATGATGGCCAGCGCCGGCACATCCGAGGAGCGGCTCGCGCGTGCGCAGCGTTTCCGCTCGCCACTGGTCGATGCCTTCTCCATCGCTCTGGCGACCATCGAGGACGAGGCTCGCGCTGCCGACCCGCAGGTGGAGCGGCACCTCTCCGCCCTCGATGCGACCGCTGCGGCCTCGGGGGTGATGACATCAGCAGTGCCGGGCGAGGCACGGTGGTGGACATCGCTGCCCGGCCCGGCGGTCGCGCAGGATGGCGAGCGGGCCGAGGCGATCCTGCCCCGCGGAGGCGGCGCACTCGCCGTGGAGGGAGGCTCCCGCGCTCGCACACGCATCGGCAGGGAGGGACCCGCGGGAGAGGTCGTCGTCATCACCGGCCCGCTGCCCGCGGGTGCGTCGTGGCGATCGCTCGTGTGGTGGTCTGTGAGTCGTCGGCGTTCCCAGGTCGTGGCGATGGTCGTGCTCTCACTGCTGGGAGGCCTTGTCGGCCTGCTCCTGCCCCTCGCAACCGCCGCGCTCTTCGGCTACGCGGTTCCCACGGGCAGCACGAGCATGGCTGCTGCCATCCTCCTCGCGTTCGCCCTCGGCAGCGCGGGGGGTGCCCTTCTCATCCTGGCGCGCAACATCCTCATCATCCGCGTGCGCGATGCGAGCGATGCGCGCATGTCCCCCGGGATCATGTCGCACCTCCTGCGCCTTCCCATGCCCTTCTTCCGGCGCACCTCCTCCGGTGACATCCTCAACCGGGCCCTCACCGTCGAGAGTGCACGCGAGGTCGCGAACGACGGCGTGCTCGCCCTGGTGCTGAGCTCTGCCTTCGGATTGGTCAACCTGGTCTTCCTCTTCGCGATTGATGTCTCCCTGGGCATCGTGATGTCACTGGCCATCGCGGTCATCGTGGTCATCGTGGGGCTCGCGCAGCGTCGGTCCCGTCACTTCCACCAGCGCTTGCTCCAGGAGCGCAGCGACGCCGATGCCCATCTGATGTCCCTCATCCAGGCCATCGTTCCCATCCGGGTCAACGGCGCCGAGTCGCGCGCCCTCGCAAGTTGGACAGGTTGGGCGGCACCCGCGATCAGCACCCTCGGTCGGCGACTGGTTGCCAACAACTTTTCGCAACCTGTCCTGGTCGCGGCACCGATTGCCATGAACGTCGTCCTGATCCTGGCCGTGATCGGCGAGGGACTTGCCTTCACGGCCGCGGCGTTCATGAGCGCGTACGTCGCGGTGGTGCAGCTCACGATTGCCGTGGGGCTGCTGACACAGAACCTGTGGATGCTCAATGAGATCGGCCCGACGCTCGAGCGCATGGTGCCGATCACATCCACTCCCGTGGAGCGCCCGGGCCCGACGCGCGCACCCGGCGCACTGCAGGGACGCATCCAGCTCACCGACATCGTCTTTGGCTACGACCCCGACCAGCCGCCACTGCTCGATGGCGTGAGCATCAGCGTCGAGCCGGGTGAGTTCGTCGCGGTCGTGGGCCCGTCGGGGTCGGGCAAGTCCACGGTGATGCGCTTGCTCCTCGGCTTCGAGACACCGTGGAGCGGGGTGGTGTCGTACGACGGCCAGGACCTGGCCGATCTCGATGTTGCGGCGGTGCGCCGGCAGATGGGCACCGTCCTGCAGGCCTCCGTGCCCTTCGGGTCGACGTACCGCGAGTGCATCTGCGGCCCGCTGCAGATCGACGATGACCGTCTCTGGCAGGTGATCGCCGAGTCCGGACTGCAGACCGAGGTGCGCGAACGCGGCCTTGACGCACCCATCGGCGATCGCGGTGGTGGGATCTCCGGTGGGCAGCGTCAACGCCTCATGATTGCGCGTGCCCTCGTGAGCGATCCGCGCGTCATCCTGCTCGACGAGGCGACCAGTGCGCTTGACAACCTCACGCAAGACATCGTCATGCGCTCAATCCTCGGCCGTCCGGTGACGCGGATCGCCATCGCGCATCGGCTCACCACGGTCGAGCGTGCCGACCGCATCCTCGTGGTGTCGTCGGGACGCATCGTGGAGGAAGGCTCGCCCTCGGAGCTGCTCGCGAGCGGCGGACACTTCGCGCGGCTCGCGGCACGCCAGGAGTTCTAGCGTCTGCCGAGTGCGTCCAGGACAGCGATAAGGGTGCGCGGGCTGGCGATTCGCAATCCGTGCACGGTGTGACTGCGCAGAGCCGCGTCTCCGGTGACAAGGCAGTCCGCGCGCGAGGCCACCGCAAGATCGCTGAGGTAGCGGTCCAGGGCGAACTCGAAGACCTCGAAGTCCTTCATGTCCTTGCGGTCCGCGTAGACGCGCGCGCCGCTCAGGAGGTCCTCGTCGACGTCGATGGTCGTCTTCGCCTTGGCCATGCGAAGAGAACAGCATCAAAGAAGAAAAACGGAAAGACGTCAGACCGGCTTCGAGCGGTCCTCGAGCAACGTGCCGCCGGCGAAGGTCACGCCGACCTCGCGGTGGTAGCCGCCGATCACCTCGCGCACGGGCAGGAGCGAGGCGGGCTGGTCCCACTCGGAGTCGTGCAGGGTGAGTTCGGCGTCGCCGCGCCACGGCTGGCCGAGGTCCGCGTCGCGGCCACCCATCGTGACGATCTGGTCCAGGCTGAGTGCACCGCCCGCGATGCTGGGCATTTGACGGTGATGCAGCATCGGCAGGGCGTTGACAAATCCGTTGGTGTCACTCGGCTCGCGCAGCGTGACCTTCGCTGTCGCCAGGCGATGGTCGTACGCCGCAAGCGTCGCGCCGAAGGTGCCGCCAGGTGCGACGCGCGGCGCCGCCCTGCCATGGTTCATCGCCCGCGTGACGTAGATGCTGCCGAGCTTCTTGGGGTAGCCCTGGAACCACCCGCGCCCGATCGCGAAGTCCGTCGTCACCCAGATGAGCACGCATCGGCTGTACGTCGTCCCGGCGTATGAGCACCGCACGACCGCGAAGGTCTCGAGGTACTGCGAGCGCGAGGGATCGAGCAGCTCGCGGCCCTCGGCGCTGCAGGACTGCCAGTCGGCCCAGATGAAGGCGACCGCCCCCGGGTCCTCGGGCGCGAGGTCCACGTCGGGCGGCAGCAGGGCGCGCACCTTCTCGACGTCGGTGCGGTACTCGACCGTGAGCAGGGTGCCCGAGTAGTGCCAGGGCATCTCCGGCACGAGGGCGGAGCCGCCGTCGGGGGTGTAGGGAGGGAGGAATCCGGCCACGGGTGGAGGCTATCGGACTGTCGTTCGGGCCCGAACCAATTTGGCGAATGTGCTTGACCTACCCGCGGGTATGCGTCACCCTCGCGTTCATTCGGGGCCCAATGATCACGGCCCCTCGATCGGAGGCATCTGACATGGCCGATCTGCAGCCGGCTCCCGCCGAGACCCCCGAGACCTCCCTGCGCAAGGGCCGGATCGGCGTACTCGGGATCGTGTTCTTCGTCATCGCGGCGGCGGCACCCCTGGTGGGGATGACCGGCGCCGTGCCGGTCGCCATCGTCCTGGGCAATGGCGCGGGCGTGCCCGGCGCCTACCTCGCGGTGGCGATCATCCTGCTGCTCTTCAGCGTCGGCTACTCGGCGATGAGCCAGCACGTCACCAACGCGGGCGCGTTCTTCGCCTACGTCGGCCGTGGCCTGGGCATCAATGTCGGCGTCGGCTCGGCGTTCGTCTCCCTGGTGGCCTATCTCGCGATCCAACTCGCGATCTTCGGCTTCTTCGGAGCGGTGATGGCTGGGCAGATGAATGCGCAGTTCGGGCTCGACCTGCCCTGGTGGGCGTGGGTCTTCATCGCGTGGGCGCTCGTGCTCATCCTCTCGGTGCTGTCGGTCGATGTCGGCGCGAAGGTACTCGGCGTGCTGCTGACCCTGGAGCTCCTCGCCCTCGTCATCACCGCGATCGCGGTCTTCGTCAAGGGTGGCCCTGAGCCCATTGATGTCGCGGCTTCCTTCTCACCCACGGCGGTCCTCGCCGGGGGCATTGCTGGCACGGCGGGCATCGCCCTCGCCTTCGCCTTCGCCTCCTACATCGGCTTCGAGGCGACGGCGATCTACGGCGAGGAGTCGCGCGAGCCCAAGAAGACCGTGCCGCGGGCCACCTACACCGCGATCATCCTCATCGGTGTCGTCTTCGCCTTCGTCACCTTCGCCATGGTCACTGCGCTCGGCTCACAGACGGTCATCGACCAGGTGCTTGCTCGCTCGACGGTCGATGACATCCCGCTACTCGACCCGGCCGCCGTGCTCTTCTCCATCGCTGCGGAGTACGTCGGGGAGTGGATGGCCACGGTGATGAGCTGGCTGGTG
>Ga0194133_10009247_pt1 | contig 11325 bp, 3 predicted proteins | sample TA2KigOf40mmetaG_FD_155448 | JGI IMG/M metagenome (GOLD analysis project Ga0194133, IMG submission 155448) | Freshwater microbial communities from Lake Tanganyika, Tanzania - TA2015055 Kigoma Offshore 40m | ecosystem: Environmental > Aquatic > Freshwater > Lake | place: Tanzania: Lake Tanganyika...
CGAAAGTGACGATAAAATCCTCCGAGGCACCCATTTTTTTACTACATAAATTTCTTACTATACACACCACAAGATACGGTCCTTTTTTCCGGTCGGGTACTATCATATTCACATCCATTCAAAAGAGATTATAAACTCTAATGATTGCAACAGTTCAGACCACCTTCAGATAAGGAAATCTATTTCTGAGGAATGTCACAACATTGACCGTTTCCCTCCAAATATTTGTTGATAGGTAAACACTCATTTACTATTTTCCTCCAATAAATCCGATCAGACCTTTTGATGCTTGATCTGTATCAAAACTATATAAACAACGTGTAGCAAGAAAAGAGTTGGGAAGAACAGCTTTGCGAACAGAGCAAAAACCATCTGTGAGACAATCCCATTTGAATGGCTTGATATGTCGCCCACACTGTTTGATATAACCATGAAGCAAACAACTCCGGTTTCCATATGAAATGGAATAATGTTGGCACTGATATCTGAAAATGTCATTTCTTACTTAACTAACGACAGCATTATACGCTCTAATGGCCGAGCAACATGGCGGCAGTTTTTCTCCCCCCTTGGGCCAAATGCTCTATAATAGACTTCACAGCAAGGATAAAATAAAAAATGGGTTTTTCTACCATCACACAAACCATGTTGTTAAGACCCCAGGCCTTAATTTCATCCTAACATAAGCATTTTACACTATCCAATTATTAAATTATGTAAAAATTTGTCCTAAGATTTCTTATACTAATTTGATGTTAGTTTGAAGTTCATCAAAGTCGAAAACTAAGTCACTCCTCCAAGAAAACAATGGTCTTAATTAAGGCTGAAAATTTTTTTAGATAAAGAAGAATATTAAATTTTAGTGAGTCTTTTTCATCATTTTTAATATGAATCATATGTATTGGCTTTTGGAGGGAGGGAAAGGAGGTCATTCATTACAAAAAAATTTATACAAACAAATATTGATTGACACTATAGGTAATCAATTATTTGATTATGAAATGTGACAATCTAGGTTGTACTTTTGATAACACAAGAACATGAAAAAAGTGGTATTCAGTTTAATATAACCAACTTAAAATTGTTTGCTTAAAACTTTCTCTGTAATAAAAAATGTTTATAATCAGTTTATAATCTTGAATTTTGAATTTATTCAGTCTCTGAAAAACAATCTTTGGGTGAAGAGCAGTTCTCTTTTAAAACCAATATTTTAGAAAGGTTTTGAGTTGTCCCAAGAGCTGAACTTGCAATGACTTTATGAGTTCTCGCAGAAAAATTTTCAATCCTTGGGATATATGGTCTGTAAAAATTTCCAAACCTTAAATTATGCTACCAATTTTTGCTTTGTAAATGAACTGTCTTTACATGTGATATTTTATATATAACGATGTTTTTGACCCAAATTGCTCATTTGTTTCACATCACTGACTTTACAATATCGTGCATTTACACACACCAGTCTCTCACACAGTAGAAAGTACAAGGTCAGAAGGGTTGTGGCGCACTATCCTTCCAAATAGGAACTCAAGGATAGGGTGACACAACATAACACACCCAATAGAATTTAGGACAGAAACCTAAGCTATCAAGTGATTATTTATGTTAGTTCCCACACTTATTGACACGTTACATTAGCTCACCGAAAACAATTGACGTATCATTCTAGAACTAAGAGTTCCATTTTTCCTTTGGTCATTACGATTGGTACGATTGATACGATTGATCTGATCCCTACCTAAAGGATTGCCATTCCATCAGTAAACAGTTCAGTTTTTTCTTGGGAAGGTCATCAAAGGGCTATTACAACAAGCCCACACAAACCTTGTCCAGCCAAGTACCGCAGGCATTATAACAATATGAATAATATGGGTATGCTATACGAAGCCTTTAAAGTTGAATGAATGTAAATCTCTCAATAGTTCTGCTAGGTTTCTTATATCTACGGGTTCAATTCATATTCCCCACATGTTCTGTGAATCCCTTTTCCCTGCTCAGAATGGGCTCTTATATGCCTTCCATTCTTCGCACGCTTTTACCTTAGGAGATAATCATCACATTGTAATCAAACAAAGACAGTTACTTTTAGAAATCAGAATAGAAACCACGTGTGTATTACTTTCATGAGACATTCATGGTGCTACGAAAATCCGTCGAATCGCCATTTTACCAAAAATTTGTTTCGTCAAACCTCTGTTTTTACCGAAAATTCATTCCATCAAATTAACGATTCGTTAAATTAACCTAACCTAACCTAAGCTAACCTAACTCTGTCAGACTAACCTAACTGTGGTTGGGGTTGGCTGACCCTGACCCTGACCTTAGAGCTTTGTGCAGTTCGTAGTACTGGCTCTAAGGTTAGGTTAGGGGTCAGCCAAACCCGACCCCAGTTAGGTTAGCCCCGCAGGTTTAGGTTAGCTTAGGTCAGGTTAGGTTAGGACAGGTTAGAACTAGAAATTTGGTAAAAACGGAGATTCGACGAACCGGAAATTCGATGAATCTGAAATTTGACGAATCATTAATTTTGACAAACCGAAAATTCGACGAATCGTGATTTGACGGATTTTCATAGCACCACATTCATGGCAGAATCTTGGCTGCTAAAATCAAGTGTATATTGAAAAATGTACCTTTAAAGTCAAGCTTTTTGGAAGAGGTGCTGAACTCAGAGTCTTCTGAGAGGCGCTTTCGCCTCTGAAGTAAAACCTTGTGAGTCATTTTTCGATGAAGATAATCAAAGCCAAGATTTCTTCTGTAAAATATAAAAAAGAAATTAATTTTTGCCTTAAACAAAAGAATCTTTTAATTTAAATCAAACAATACATGGTAGAAAGTAGAATATGACATTATGAAAAATAGATAGGTATAACATTTGAGACAAAAAGCAGGAAATGAAAAAATATTTTTCTAAAGGCTCATAAAGCTTAAAAATTCTCTATGAAATAGGTAAATAGAATAAATTAAAAAATAAAAAAAGAATGTGGAAACTTAGTTGAAAGCATTTTGAAAGGCTTCAAACAATTATAAGCTTAAATTTTAATTTTTTTAATAAACAATTTTTTTACATATGGCATGGAATTTTTTACTGGATATAGAAACTGCTTATTTTACAGAAAATAGAAACAATGAGAATGGAAGGAAGGTAGTTCAATTAATCTTTGTGATAGTGTAAAAATTACATTCATCTTCATCAAAGTAACAGGTTTTTCATAAAAGTAAGCAATCAATTTGTCCCTTGAGCTTCTAAAGGATAGATCCCATATTTTCTTATTATAACCTTGTCCAAAAAAGAAAAGAAAAAGGCTTTTTTGAAAGATAAAAAAACCTCCATAACTTATTGCAATTTTTGGAATTGTCCATCCATTTTTATACTTTCATATCTACTAAAATGTTTTCCTTTACCTTTGCCAAAGTTCATAAATAAAGTTTTTGATTTTGTTCCTGTCTATGACACATTTTTTGAGTTTCAAGGCCAACTTGAGAACAAATGTTACAATGGGGTAATGGTCATTGCGCCAGACTGTCATCCTGTGAGTCCAGGTTCGAATCTCTGTCCCAAAAAAAGACCTCCAACTTCATCAATGAAAAAGATGACCACTAATAATGAAATATTCATTCTGTCAACTGTCAACATGACATTCACTATGTACTCTTAAAAAGCAATCAATTGTAAATAGAAGTTACAAATACAATGCGCAAGAGTTAAGAAAGAGATATAAAAATGTTGTCAAAGATATAGGGCCTCTAATTACCAACCATATGAATTTACCACCAGCACTTTAAGAATCATCTTCTTGGTGTCTATCTACTCTACTTGTAGGGATAGGATCGGTCAAAGACGTGTGAACGCTTCATTGCGTTGAATCTGAATGAATATAACAACGACAACTACCCTGGTCTACCCTAGTAAACTGGAATCTCTGATCACCTATTGATCCTAGATCAGACCTCTGCAGAGAATTTGGCTTCCGTGCTACGCTTGTCTGCCTGCTTCAAATGCGTTCTCGCTGTGAGAGAAGTTTCAGCTTATCACAAGTAGACATGAATAAAGCCCACCTGTAAAGTGTAACATAGTCAAGACAAATTCACTTGAATTTGTGGTGAGCCTATTTTTATTATAAACCAGGGAGTTTAGATCTCATAAGAATGGGTTAGTGTTATAAGATTTACATTGCTTACCTAAACCTCGCGATCAGCAACAACCCATCGCTTGGAATAGTAAGTCTACATTTATTTCTGTGATATTTTTGACATTTTTACAGTATTTGAGAATAACATCCATGTGAACCTAAAAAATCTACATGGATGATTACCAGGCTATTAAAAAAGCATGATTAGTTCTTTTTGAAATTTAATTGTGAGATGAAGCCGCCCAAGAAATACAAATGGTCAAGTGGGTTACACGCTGGATTTCCAACCAGTCTTTGACTCTGGTACTTTTTGACCCGAAGAGACAAAAATTGAAACAATTTGGGATTGATTTTCCAAATCCAGACCCAAACCAAAGATGGGTGACTCGACCCAACCTCAGCAAGAAAAAATTGACGCGGCCCAACCCGGATCAAAAACTTTTGACCAGATCCCATCAATGATCTTTTGTCATGAGCCCAAGTCTATGCTATAAAGTAGCTTTTTTAATTTACAATGAAAATGGAGGCATGGGCACAACCTTAGAGGTCCAAAATGTTCTTTTTTTAATGACTTTTAAGGCAACTAGAGGCCAACTTTTTTCCTTTTTAATGGTTAAAATCCTATCCAGTTCAATGAGATATTGTCCTCATTTGATTTCTGTTAATATAAGGCAATGTTGCAATTGTAAAATCATTAGCAACCAAAATTGTTAGAATATTCAATACCTTAAAGTGAGGTGTCCATCAATAAATAACTTAGAGCTACAAAATAAAATGACCCATTTGGTTTTTCAAGTTCTTTCCTAGCTGAATTAATACTTTTTGAACACAATTCCATTTTTGAATCTCAATTTATTTTTGAAATTATAAAACTCAAGTTTAACAGCAAAGTAAAAAAAGTTTTCATAGCTTCTTTTCTAATTTACCAAATGAAATGCATTGCTAGATTTTTCTTTTCTCCATCCTTTATTCCCTAGAGAGATGAAAGTTTTCCACCTGAGAAATCAAGATTTGTCTTCATCATTTTTCCTTAAAATGAAATATCTCAAAAAACAACTATGTTTTTAAAAAATCGAAAAATTTCTTCCCTTAATCAAAGATTTTTTGGTCATGCAAAAAAATCTGTTGGTAACTTTATCTGAAAGTTTTTGATTGCTTTCACCTTGTGTGGTGCTAAAAATTTTCAAACTCTGTGACAAAAAATGAAGTAATAATATGGGAAGAATAACTTCAAAGCATTCAATTTTTGAAAAAACTACAAAACCAGTTTGGCTGAAAGTTTCCCTTGGTTTTGAAATTTAAATGCTCTGCAATGAAAACTCAAGCAAGATATTACACAAGTTTTCATGGGATCATCACCAAATCCATTTGATTAATTACATGATCTATTTACAACTTGTAGAACAAGTTTAAGTCTTTAAGGCACCACATCTTGGAATTATTTTCAAGATGACTGGACCATAAAAATAATTTTACATAGGTACATCTTTTATCTAGGAAGAGATACTATGATCTTTTGCTTAATGCAAGTTCGCCAATACCAGTTCGCCTAATCAAAAGTTGGCAAAACGGTTTGCCAACTACGAACTACTAACTCATTGAACAACAAACTCATTGAACTATGAACTTGCCGAACTACGAACTCGCCGAACTATTAACTCGTCAAACTACAAACTCATTGAACAACCCTTACCTAACCTAACCAGACCCAACCAACCTTCCAAAGCATGTTTCCCCCTTCCTAACCCTCCGGGCATGTTTCCCCCTCATTTATTCAACCAACCCACTCCTTTTAACAAAAAGGGCATTTATTGCTAACCTAACCAAACATATAACCTGACCCCCCCAAGCATGTTTCTCTTCCTAACCCTGTGGGGCATGTTTCCCCCTCATAGGTTGGCAAACTTACATGGTTAGCGAACTTGCGTTAGGCAAAAGATCATAGACCCTTAGGAAACATGTGATAAAATATAAAATTGACGCATGGCAGTTTTCAAACTTCTATAAAAGTATTTTGAATATTCATGATCTTTAGAAGCGACATTTAAATATGCTTTTTAATATTTTAAAGTACGGTTGCAAATTAAATTAGGTACTAAAGGCATACTAGGGCTGGGAATATTTGTTGTTGTTGCCAACCCGGGGTCAGAAGGTTCCCCGGAGGTGCCGGACTTTGAACCCTGACCCTCAGATTCCCAGACTGATGTTCTGACCATTCGGCCATGGCAACATCATGTTGAGCTGCTTTTTACATGTAATATAATGCAACATTTTCTTTATTTTTTCTCTAAAAAATGGTAAAAGAAGTAAAAAATCCATTTAGAAATACTCAAGAGAATTTTTCCTGGATACATAAATACCACAAGATGGGAATTTGAAATAATTTTCAATCTGTTTCATTGCAACTGGTTTGTAGTTTTTTGAATGACTAGGCCTTAACCCAGGGCAATCTTTACATTTCAAGTTTTTGGATTACATAACAACTTTCTTTTCTAATCCTTTTGATGTAGAAGTTTAGCATGAAACTCTTTTTTCTATCGAAGTGGCTAAGTTCTATGATTTCAAAGTCCTGACATCCTTACAGTCTGACCAAATCTTTTGGTCAGATTTATATAACCTTTTGTAGTCACTATAAGTTAGAATTTATAGATTCATTTTTGCTGTGGGGGGGTTAGCTTAGCCACTTTAAGACTGCTAGTCCATTTGCCAAGAATAGCCACTAAGTAAACAATTACTCTAACCTTTTTGTGGCATGAAGCAATGAAAATATCAAATTACAGCACAACCTTAAACTAGGGGTCGCTGTGGCGGAGAGGTCATAGGCACCTGACTAAGAACTAAGATCTAAGGTTGTCGGTTTAATCCCCGGCCACCCATGACATCAAGTTTTCAACCCCTGATTGCAAAAAAAATCAACAAGGTACCCTCAGTCAGGGTAATAGTAATCTGCAGTGACCATAGACTTCTATGGCGGGACTCTTATAAATGTGTTGATCACGCATTAACATAAGATGAGTCTATACTGCACAAGATTATTTTTATCATTAGTGACTTTCTAATTCAGTTTTCTTTCTCTGAATGAATAATTTTAGTGAAAATTTCATCTTTTAGTGAGAATAAATTTCAATTTTAGCATCAAATGATGAAATAAATCTGGAATTCTGCACATCAAAAGTGCCTCTTTTTTCATCAAACTCCTTTAAAGCAGAGTGTGATGATTTTGATTTCCCAGAGGTGTAAATGTCAAATTATAAAATATTTTCTCTCATCAAAAAGATAGGGTAAAACATATGCTATGTTAAATATATAAAAGAAATTAATTAAAATTAAGTTTATGTGTCCAAAAAGATAAAGATCTTCCTGCAAAAAGTTCATTTTGTTTGAAGGTGCAAGATATTGTGAAAAAAAGTTCTGTTGCCCTAAGTGTTTCTTTGCTGAAAGCTTTTGTTACAAAATATATTTCATTTTGAAATATAAAGCACTCAAAGGAATTATAAAACTTTTAAAGTGTTGCTTTATTTACCTCTCATTTGTTTGTTTGTTTCACATTTTTCAAGGTCAATATTCAATCTCACTTCAATTACTCTAATGAAATTCAAGAAAATTTGAAACCTTGGCCCTAAGATTTTATTGAGTCAGAAGGGATGCTATGAGAAGTTGTTGAATCCAAACTCGTCGAACAGAAATCTTCGAATTACAAACTCGTAGAACAAATGAACTCGTCGAACAAACTCGTAGAATTACAAACTCATCAAAAGAACCTAACCTAGCCTAACCTAACCTGACCTAACCTAGCCTAACCTAACCTTGCCTACCCTAGCTTACCCTAGCCTTGCCTAGCCTAACCTAACCTAACCTAACCTAACCTAACCTAACTGAACCTAAACAGACCTAACCAACCCCCCCTCTTTGAACTTGTCGAAGTCGTCGACGAAGTTCAACGAGTTCGTTCATTTGTTCGATGAGCTCGTGATGAGTTTGGATTCGACGACTTCTCGTATTCCCGTCGGAAGGTGCTTTGTTAATAAAAATATGGTGCAGAATAGACTAAGACGATGTTAATTGGCAATCAACACTTTTTAGGGAGTCCTTCCATAGTCATGTCTGTGGAAACTGTAGATTACTATTTTGCTGACCGTGGGTGCCTTGTTGATTTTTTTGCAATGCCGGATGAAAAATTGGCGGCATGGCTGGGGATTGAACCCATAACCATAAATCTTAGTACTAAGTCAGGTCCCTTTTATCTAGAGATTAGCCCTGACCCGACCCGAGCATACTTTTGAACCAGAGTAAATAAGAGGCCACATGTTTTTGACCTGGGTACTTTTTGACCCGATGTGATGATATTTTTTTAACCTGAAGGGAAAAAAATTCAAAAATTTGACATTTTCGCAGCTATTTTTCTTTAAAAGCATCAAGTAGACCATGAATTTAAAAAAAAAATTTCCTTCAAATTTTAATTTTGATAAAAGTTTCAAATTTATGGTTACTTTACCAACAGATAATTAACTTCAAAGACAAAATCACTTTTAAAGTCCCAAGGGAGATAATCTTTTTTTGATGATTTTCTCATAAATTTGATTACTTAAAAATCGATTTTTAAACTAATTGGATTACACTTTTAGTATTTCCTCTCTACATGGATTATTATTTTTCTTGTAAGATGAGAACATGTTTAAATCTTTTGGCGCTGTTAATAATAAGTATAGCAAGGAATAAAAAGAGGGGAATCTAATCAAGATGAAAAAGATTTTCTGAACCATCATGTAAAGTTAGAATTGTTGAGAAAAAAGTCCTTTTTCTTCTTTTCTTTATAAATACAAATCAAAAGGCTTGAAAGGTCTCAAAATGAAAACAAAAAATAAAGAAGTAAAATATGTCATTATAATTTACCTAGATCTAACTGCAAAAAGTTCATTTGACTTGATTTGAAGTAGTGATGGGTCCAGGTCAAAAAATTTTGATCCAAGTCGGGTCAGCCATCTTTGGTTTTGGTTCGGAAAATTTCCCCTTAAATTCAAAATTTTTCCAATTTTTACCCTTCGAGTCAAAAAAATTGCTGTGGGTCGGATCAAAAAGTGCCAGGGTTAAAGACAGGTTGGCCTCTTATTTGCTGCGGGTCAAAACTCAAAAGTATGCTCGGGTCAGGGCCCATCTCTAATTTGAAGCCTTTTAAGAAATTTACTATTTAGTGCAGTGCTGTGATCTTACGAGAGCATGTGTTGGGAAGAGATAATGTGTTGACCTTCCCAATCAAGAAAAGAATCAATACCGAACTATTTATATGAATAGAACACCAGCCCATTGGATCATAACTATGACCAATGAACGTGAACAGCGAGTTGTCACTAGCTGATTGGAGGATTAAACGTACCTTGGACAGAAATGCTACCTTGATCTAAAAGGTGTGGAAATGAAAGATTGGGTGTCAACTTATCTTGAAACGAAGTCAGCAGGAACGTGTTAAAAATAGAACATTGTTGTTAAAATATTGTGAGTAGCGAAATAAAGAAAATATCTCAAATTAATTGCATTGTGCAATACTTATTAGTAATCTAAGTTAAAAATGTGGGTTTTTTTACCCATTAATACACTTATTGCCTAAGATTATATCCACTGAAAATGCATTCATGTAAAAATAAGGGCTGTCAGTTGCTCCCTTTAAACCATGACCCAAGAAATTTGTTTTTCTTTACTAATGCCTGTTGAAGGAAGAGTGGAAAACAAGTTTGAATGTCTCTTTTTAATGTTCCATGATATCAAGTAACCAGATGCATCATCTTTCACTCCAACAGAGATACCAAAAAACTTTTAGAAAAGCAAATAAGGAAAGAAGAGAAATAAGTTTATTTACACTAACTTTTGAAATATTCACAATCTTTTTCAAAATCAAATCAGATCTTTACTACTCAGAGGTTATTGGATTTGTAAAGCAAGAATAAAATGAAATGTTTTACATCTTTGAAAGGCCATTTGAATATTTTTATCACTGTTTCTTACATAATGTTCCTAATTGGGTACCAGGGCATATAACTTGTAGCATTTGGATACAAATAGTTGGCCATTAAAAAAATCAGGATGTTGTCAGCCGCGCTGGACAACAGGGTCGGGAATCTTTCAGGTCTCAACAAACTACCTCCGACCCTCAAGAGTTGGAGAAGGTGATATGTCAAACCAGCCCGTGCAACCAAAGGTGTTAAGTTTATACAAAATAAAGCTGTATCCACTTGTGAAATAAAGATACTGTCAGGCGATAAACCTGAATCCAGCCTCTGTCTTCTGCCAAATGGGTAACCGGTATACGAAATAAACAACACAAAAACACAAAACACTGACACCAGCGGGAAGCGCGTCTCCACACACTGGTATCGTCCCACCCTTACCACCTTCTTGGGATCGGATGGGGTTGACCCTGGTTTATAACACAGGATCAACTCTTGCTTCGATCTCAGAAGCTAGGAAAACTGGGTTCTGATCGCAGACTAGGATACCAGTACAACACTCAGCCCTAAATAGGTGCTGGAAAGCTAGTGAGCAGCCTCGCCACCAACCCTAACGGGGTTGGTAAAGCCCAGAGGTGTCCAAGCACTTCGGCCGCAGGGTCAGGTTCTGGACCCTGACCCTTATTGCCTCAGTTGAGGTTCCCGACCCTGACAACAAGGATCAACAGCATTGGACAAGCTCCAGTAACAAGAGAAGATTATTGAACCCCAGTCTCCCAGTTTACAGTCAGTGCTACACAACCATAATTTCAAACATTATACCTCAATTTTTATTAGAATGCACATAAAAGTGGAAAGGGATCAAAGGTCTTATAAAATTTCAACATGTAGTAGACTTAGTGATGGGTTTGGGTCAAATATTTTTGACCCGTGTCGGGTCAGTTTGGGTCAGCCATCTTTGGTTTGGCATTGGAAAATCTTCCCCCCCAAAATCCAAATTTTTAATTTTTTCCTTTCGGGTCAAAAAAATCTCTTCGGGTCAGGTCAAAAAGTACCTGGATGTGTTGGCCTCTAATTTACTGCGGGTTAAAAGTATGCTCCGCTCGTGTCGGGTTGGGTCAGGGCCCATCTCTTCTAATAGAAGATTTCTCTAGCATAACTGGGACACCAAGAGTTTTGACAAAAGAGTTTTTCACGATATCGATAAAACAAGGTTTTCCAGAAAATGTTCTCTTGATCATACCATCCCATAAATT
>Ga0194133_10009248_pt1 | contig 11324 bp, 11 predicted proteins | sample TA2KigOf40mmetaG_FD_155448 | JGI IMG/M metagenome (GOLD analysis project Ga0194133, IMG submission 155448) | Freshwater microbial communities from Lake Tanganyika, Tanzania - TA2015055 Kigoma Offshore 40m | ecosystem: Environmental > Aquatic > Freshwater > Lake | place: Tanzania: Lake...
CACCAGGTCTATACGTCTGTCTCGCCCACTTACACCAGGCAAAAAAAGTGGGTTTGATTGATTCAACTAGGCATGTTAAAACACTTTTTTTTTGTCCCCGCTCTGAGAGATCTTTTTACACAGAGCACATTTGTCTCTGCATCAAGATAAATTGTGCAATTTCGTACTTGAAAAAAAAAATGAAGCCTGGTCGGGGAATATACAAAGCAGAGAACTTATAGACACTGCGTTTCACGACGACCTAAGAATATTCATTGGTGATTAAAAAGATGAAGAATAGAAACAATTTTGCAAATTCAAATTTCTAAATTTGGCCATTTTTTTCCCCTCAAGAAAGAGTTTTGAGATGGGCCAAACTTTCTCAACAGAATTAAATTTTCGATGTGTGAGGGACCAATTCACATAAAAATTCTTTTCGAACATTTGGAACCATGTAACCAAAAGTTAAGTCTTACAGACTGGACAGAGCTCTTTATATTGGCATGATGTTGTGATATTAAATCTGATTCTGGCGGCCAAACTCTTAATGACATCATATCAGCTTATTAGCAGCAAACTTTTGGCCTTCCAGACACAATTAAAAATGAGATGTGGATGGATGGTTGCAATACAAAATGGTAGAGATATCATTGTCATAGAGCCAATCATTATTAAGATTAGTTTGTTTTAGGATTGTGTTTGTTAGATCATTTTGAACTGATAAACTGATGCGGCAATGTCAAAGTACTTGCTTGAACTCCGTTTAAAAGCAAAAAAAAATGCCTTCCAATAAATCTTCTTTAAAAGCTTTACCATTTCCCATCACCTGTGCATAAATCAAATACCCAAAAAATATTGCCTCATCTAGAATTTTATCTTGGAGAGAAGGTTTAAAATAAGCATTTCTTTTTTGCTTTCGTATATATTGAAAAACTTTTAAAATGTAAATGAATTGTAAACTGAAAACTTTTTCCATCACTAAATGAAAAGATGAGCCGAAACAATTTCATTGAGCGATATCTTTTTGGATTGAATCTTGTGGCACGTTTTACCGTTTTCGGTATGGAAAACTTGTTTGCAGATGTTCTTGGAGCTTTTCGGAGGGGATATTAAATTTTGTATTTGATGCACTTGATTGTCCTAAAAATAAGAGCTAAACATAGAGATGGGCCCTGACCCGACCCGACCTGAGCTTACTTTTGACCCGCAGTAAATGAGAGGCCCACCCGCCTTTGACCTGGGTACTTTCCGACCCGACCTGAAGATATTTTTTTTGATCCGAAGGGAAAAATTTGAAAAATTTGATGTTTTTAGGGGAAATTTTCCAAATTCTAACCCAAACCATAAATGGCTGACCCAACTTGACCCGACCTGAGCCACAAAAAATTGACCCGGACCCATCACTAAGCTAAACACTCAAATAGATCTTCTTGTTTTATTCCATGATTAGCACTTCATTGATCTCAAAAAGTTTCCATTTAGTCGAGACAAGTGATGGGTCCGGGTCAAAAATCTTTGAACCGGGTGGGGTCGGGTCAATTTTTTGTGACTCATGTCGGGTCAGGTCAACCATCTATGGTTTTGGTAAGGAAAATTACCCCTAAAAGCCTCAAATTTATCATTTATTTAAAAAAAATCTCTTTCGGTCGGGTCAAAAAGTACCCCGATCAAATGCGGGTCGGCCTCTTATTTGCTGTGGGTCAAAAGAAAGCTCGGGTCGGGTCAGGGCCTATCTCTAGTCAATACAGATTATAAAGATTCTTTCAATTATTAAGTTCAAAAAGGTTGTGCTTTGCCATCTCAAATCTTGATCAAGAGAAAAATCCCTTTGTAATATTAACAGACAGAGATATGGCCTGACATTTTTTCAAACAGGCGGACTACCAAAAAAACAACCTGTTTTTTTGCAATGTACTGACATGTTTCTTATCTCAAATTTGGTAATCAACTGGGATTTATTTTTAGTAGTGTAATACATGCACTCACAACAACATCACCAACAAAAGATAGAGGTGTGTTTTCACCATTCGACCATGAGAAAGTAAATTTATATACCAACAAAAGTTTTTTTCAAACAAAATATGAAAAGTTGTTTGATCTCTCAAAGAGAAATAAATTTCCTTCAGATGTCTGAAAAGAAACTTTTTTAAACCTCAATTATAAATTGTTGAAATATAGAAAAGTGAATATATGACAACTTAGGATAAGCTCCCTCATCTTAATCATACCTCCACCCGGACGTCGTCCAGTGACCGCTTACCCGAGTTATCGACAATAAAACTTTTACTATATTGGAATTACTTTCTACCAAACATTTTTCAAGCATCAATTAGTTGTACATTAACTGAAAAATGCCATCTTCACTTCTAATAACTGGAGTTAATTGAGTTGAACTCTATTAAAAAATGTCAACTGCAACTTAAAGACTTTTTTGGTGTGGAAAAAAAACCCCTTAAATTATTTACTTTTAAGTATTGACAAAAAAAAAGTTTGTAACTTTCATCATCTTTGAATGCAAGGACCAAGTATAAAATAGAAATACATATGCGACATGAGGAAGAACCTCGGGCATACCTCACCGTAAAAAGCCAATAAGTGGATGAAGTTTTTACGGTCGATTTCTCAACTTTTTTTCCTTACTGTAGTGTATTTATGAGGATGCTTTGTTTTTTTAAGAGTTTATTTTTATGTGCATTTTGTATATTCTATGCCAAGAGGAAGTTTTTTTTGACGGTGCATTCGAGTCAATTCACTGCGTGTGTCTATTTTCCTGGCATGCCTTTTTTTTCCTTACCTATGTATCGAATGATTGGCTTTTTCAGCAGCAGTGGTTCATAAGGTACGATACTTGAAAGACAAAAAATGTCTGAAGACATGAAATCAAGAAGAAAAGGTGTGTGAGGAGCATCACATGGAGAAATTTGTGTCATCTTGTACATAATCTTCAGAGTTTTATCCGGATCATAGAGTGATGAGTTGTCAATCAGTGTTTGTTGTGAGAAAATTTTACAAGAGCTTGTTCAATTCAACTTTGGTTTAATTCAACTTGATTCATTCATATTTCATTTTTCACACTTTTGCTCTCAAAATTTGGATATCATTATCTTTGTGGTTCTCATGCTCACAAAGATACGAATTGAGGCCCAAGGAGGCGATAGCCTTTTACGGTCAGAAACAAATTTTGTTTTCTGCATATGGATTCATACACAGTCTTGTTACTAAAAAGTAAAACAAACAGGTTTTCTTACATCCACTTGCATGCACTAGAGAACAAATTCTCTTTTCTTCTCTCTTCAGCTTGATAGAATGTGAGATTTGAATTTCAGAGGGGAAGAAGAAACAGACAGGCTTTAGAATTAATTAACCATATTTCTATGAAAACGATTATGAGTATCTATATATTGAGGTGTCATCTGCAAGCTGCAAGTCATGGGGCAAGATAAACATTTTCAAATGGTTGTTGGGTTGGGTTCAAGAGAAAGAGCATGATGATGATCTACCTGCAAAGGCCATATAATTGTCATCCATCAAAATTAAATCTCCAGGGAAATTGATTGCAAGCATATCTTTTTTACCTGTCCCTTTTTATTTGCCTTTTCATGTGATAAAGCTTTTTAAAATGCATGCTAATTTTGACATGGCAACGGCCTTGGTGTCTCTGCCGATCGATAAAAGCTATTTTTTTTATTTGAGAAAGAGAAAAAAATGGAAATGCTCCAGGCCAATGAGAAGTGTATCTTTATGCCAATATTCCTGCTCTAATATTTGTCTGTTTGTTGGTTGCAGTATACTTTTGCCCTGTAGGTATTTGACAATTATTTTCTTCTTAAACAAAATTTATGCATCAAAGCATCACAGAGATTGTTTGTCGAGTGTGGGCATAAACCCACCTCTGTGGACCATAACCACCACTTGAATTTGAATTCAGATTGACTTACAAATTCTCACTGCTGGTAGCAAGAAAAACCCTGCTTGTCAATGTTTTATTTTTCACTCTGCTGTTATTTTGTCTTATATATATATATATACTGAACACTTGTCATATGAAACCTGACACCATTCGCATAAAAACTTTTAGAATGTGATATAAGAAGTTTTGTATTGAAACATTCTTTTATGCTATATGTAGGTTTATAATATTCATTTGTCCTCTGGGTAAATCTGTTGACCAATGAGTAGAAAAGTTGAGTTTGTGGTTGTGGGAGAAAAAATTTCAGACATGATTTTTCCAAACCTTATATATATCTACTCTGAGTTCAAATCAGGACAAGAAGTTCTTTTTTTACATTTCATTTTCAAAAGTATAAGATCCTATCTCGTAACTCTCTTTTCCTTCATTGCTGCATGAGATGTATCAGATAAAGTGTCTGGACTATCCACATAAATATTTAAGATGGCGCCTCAGCTTCCCACTGATTGGTTTGAAAGCTTTTTAACGCTGTTTCTATTGCCATTTATTTCCACAACAACAAATGCAGTGGACATAAACATTGCTTGCGAAGAAGATTTTCATCTTATGAGTAGCATTTCCACATTTCTAGTGATGGGTCCGGGTCAAAATTTTTTGTGGCTCGGGTCGGGTCAGCCATTTATGGTTTGGCTTTGAATTTGGAAAATTTCCCCTAAAAACATCAAATTTTTCAGTTTTTTTCCCCTCAAGTCAAAAAAAATCTCCTCGGGTCGGGTCAAAAAGTACCTGGGTCAAAGGCGGGTCAGCCTCTTATTTACTTTGGGTCAAAGGTAAGTTCGGGTTGGGTCGGATCAGGGCCCATCTCTATGGGGAAGCCTTAGGAGGTCAGGTTTGGGGCTCACAAAAAATTTGCACCCTTTAATTTAGCTCTACTGAACAGTTTTTGTTTAGTCATGTTGTTTTTTAAGAGCTTTTGGAGTAGGCATAAAAAGGTACCCCTGAGCACCCCAAAGCTTATATTCCAGGGCTTAAATCAGTTTTTCTTATAAAACAAACCCCATGTCAATTTCCCAGGAAGGGGGGGGGGTCATTTTTCAATCAAACACCCAAAAAATGACTTTTAGATTATGCCTTCAAACTTTTTGAGACCCCGAGGACCACAAAATCACAGATCTCTACGCTTCAAAAATGCCAGAGATAAATAGATTCCTGCAACTTGCTTATTCAAAGCCACGGATGGCCCTTCTTTTAAATTATGGATTTGAAATTCAGCAGCATTTCTCTCAGTGTCACATTAAGAGAAAGGCAGAGTTGATTTTTTTTTGTATCGACCTATTCCTCTTTTCCTGATGATGACTGCGGTCAAACTGTAATTGCAATCCCACAGTTTGGAAAATTTTCACTTCAGTTGCTGCAAAATGACAATAACTCACTATAAAGAAACATGATTTTGTCATTGAAACATCAGCTTTTAAGCTCTTTCAAACATGAACGTTTGATTATTATTATAACATGAGAAGTTGTCTATAAAACATGTGAGATGATGAGGATTTTTTTTGCCTGCTGATATAGAAACAAAAAATTTAGTATGGCCCTTAACTGAACGGGGTGGGACTTTTTTCACCACTCCCTTCGCGTCGTCGAAGTTGATCATGTCCTCCTTCTTGATTGTGGATTACTTTTTTTTTACTTCTCTCCACCGATCTGCATGGATCGCCTGCTGAGTTTTAAAAGGTGATTACGACTACAACGACGACCCCCCCACCCCCCCTTTTTTACACATAAAAAAGTACTGATCGAAAATTAGTTAGTTGAGGGAAAGGTAATAACCGTTTGTTTTTGAGAGGAAAAATCAATACAGATATATTTGATTAACTTTCTCCATCTAAGGTTGTGTTTGAATTTTTACATAGCCTTATTTGTCTCATAGTGTTCCTGAGAAACTTGAATATGGTAGACGTGTGTGAAGTGAAGGTGGACATTGTGTAGAAAAAAAAACTTCATTTATTTTTGAGGAGAGAAAACTGAAGAATTTTGTCTGGGTTGGGTGCAGTGGACTTTGTTTTTAGTTTGAGCGGCGGTCATCAAATTTTTCTACTTGACCCCTACCAGCTTTTTACACAATGTCGATGACTGGGCAGAAAATATAAAGAAAATGAATTTTTTTTTCTTTCCAAATAGTCGATGGAATAAGCGATGTTCGAGTGAGGACAAAATTTGCGTCTCATTCTTCGGGCATAATTTGTCCTTCCCATATTTACGCATGCTTTGCGTACGTAGGTGTGCAAAGAGAAATCGACCAATGATGGTGGCTGATCAAACATTCCCATAAATTATCCTCAAATCTAGAATCAAGATAGGCTGCAGTTGTCTTCTAAAGCCAAATGGTGAATTTGACAAGCTCATATTCTACTTTTTTTTCTCTCACCCATAAGAAAAACTATTGCTAAACGTGAAAGATGTTATATGGATCAATGAGACAAAAGACACATTCCTAATTGGGGGATACATTCAACAGAATTGTCAATCAACGCGAACGAAAAATGTCTCTCTATTGACGATTCATCTAGCTAGAAGAAATGATGATGAGTTGCCCAACAACACCACGTACGAAACACAAAAAGATGTCTGCCTGTGTCAATAACAGCAGCAGAGGAAAGAATACAGGTCACGGGATGGACGCCCACACCGGCACGGTAGCAACCCGAAAGGGTGCTAGTATGGTCGGGTTGGGACTGGCAGACCTGAACCAACAACTGTGCAATGCCATGTTTGGAGTCGTGCTCGGAGAGAGACAATCCACCCACCCACTGGGTCCAAAGGTTAAGCCTGAAATTTAACCTCATTTCATTAAATCGTACTTAATGGAACTAGAAAAGTTGCTTGAATAGCAGTCAGAATATGAGAAAATCTATATTTTTTTCAATGTGCAAAAACTTATAGTGGATGAAGCCCATTAAAATGTGACTATATATGTATTGAATTAAGTTTACTTGGACTTGGCACGAACAGAATTTTTACGGCCCGACATTCTCATACTTTTTACGGCCTTTTTTTTCCTTTCACAATCTAACAACATGTTGTTGAACATGCAAATTTTAATGTTGTTCGTTTGTGAACTTGTCTGCACAGTCTCACTCTAACTATCTACTTAGGGTCTTTTTTTATTCAAGAGTGATCACGTTGTTTCTGCCACATAAATAGTGTGTGCGGAGGTGGGGATCGAACTCTACAATAATAGAACTGGATTATAACGTGAAAACTGATTTCAGGCTTTGAAAATAAACTATTGAAACATTATTGGCGAACATGGTTTTCCTTGTCAAAAAAACCCACCAGCTATGATTGCTTATGAAAAAAATACTGTATAATAAATTATGCAATAATAGCCAACCGGGGTCCGGCACTGCCCGGGAAAAATTTAATGGATTTTTTGTATGTCAAAGTTTTTTCTCCAGTGATCTGCTTAGGTTTTGGAGTTTGAGGTACCCTGGGGTCAGGGGGTTCAGTTGGCGAGGTCATACTTGTGTTGGGAACCTTCCCTGTGTTGGTGGGGAGGTCTGTGCAATATTTGGTGGCGGTTGGTCTGGCGGTTCGCACATGAAAGAGGGACAGTCTGTTTATATAGACATAAAGACAAGCCAACCAGGGCCCAGCGCTGCCCGGGACAAAAATTTTAAGGGTTTACCCATCCGAACATTTTACGTTACACAAAGCTTTTTTTCTGTGACCTACTTAGGTCAGGTCATACTTGTGTTAAGAACCTTCCCTGAGTTGGTGGGGATATCTATGCAAAATATGGTGGAAATTGGTCTTGCAGTTTGTGCGTGAAAGAGGGTCACAGGTATATACATAGGCACAAACAGTCTCTTTTATATATAGATAGACATTATTGTTTCTGTGTTTCTGCGACATCCTTTTTTAAAACCACCTGTATTATTAAAACCTTGTAGTAGCTCGCTGTTACCGAATGAAAAAACGAAGCACACTTGTTATAGTGTCAATTTTCAAGACCTTTGTTAGAGGCACATTTAGTTCTCTGTTGCAATTGAAGAAGAAACTATTTGTGCTTGTTTTACACGCAGAGAAAATTAGATGTTATAAGATCTTTTAAAGGGCTTTTTTTCCAACACCATGTGTTTCGTAAAGTGGTTTATTACCTCCACTGTTTCCTTGTTGTTGCAGCTTTCGCAGACAGCTCCTCCTCCGTCGGGGTCTGAGACCATGGGCAACAAGTTGGGGCACACAAGTGATGTCGGCACAGCTGAGGACAAGGGTAAAGTGGGACACACAGCCAATGGTGAGGATTCAGATGAGCCTGTTGCATCTGATGTCCACCATCATCCCATCCACCAGCCAATCTCTTTGATACCTGTAGCTTCGTCCACATCAACAAATAATTTAGACCAAAAGGTAAGCAAAAAACAATTGACTCATTTTCGTCATTCGTCATTGATGAAAAAGCTTCTTTTTTTTAAATTGCCCTTTCCGCCCTGCGAAATTTTTTCCCATATATCCATTAACTTAAGTGCAAAAAGTCTCGCACAACAAAGCTAAGCCTTTCTTTGCCTTCAGCAAATTATTCAATTTGATCATTTTTGACAGAAATATTTTTTTTTAACGACAAAATTTTTTTTTATCCTACCCACATAAAGCACGACAAACCCACATTTCAAACAAATACAGAAATATGGAGGTGTGACAATACAGTTTTGATTTGGGTTTTCCAATGTTGACACTATTTCAGGGTGAGGGTTGGATGGCGAATCCAAACGACCACAGCGCCACTGGCAACGTCGTGGCCAACGATGAAACATCTGACACGCTGGATCCCGCTGAAGTCGAGAAAGCCATTGAACAGGTAAGGAGAATCTTCCAGTGGCCATACATTGTTTCGAGAATTAAACTGTGACTTTAAACTTGCAGCGGAGTTATCGTTTGCAAGAGCTGTTAGAGTCAGAAAAAGTGTACATCTGTGACTTGGAACAGTGCTGTCAGTATATCAAATACATGAAAGAGACTAAAGAAGCTGAAGATCCTGAAATTGCAATGCCAGAAGGCCTAAAGGATGGAAAAGACAGGATGATCTTTGGCAACATTGAAGCCATTTATGAATGGCACAGAGAGTGAGTAATTTTCTAACTTGGAATTAAGGGAAAGCTATCTAAATAATAAAAGGATTTGTATTAGTTTTTGAGTATATCCCACAGGATTTCAAACCCTTAGAGTACAGATTTTCACAAGTGATAGAATTTCCTTGAACTGAAAGAGCTTTTAAGTTGGAAGTTCATAAAAAGTTTATTAGAAATGAACTAATTCGTTTCCGATTAGAAAGTTGGTGTGATTTTAGGTCATCCACATTTCATTTTTTGACATCAATTAGTTTTCATCAAAAATTCAAGCTTTTAACTCCCTATAAAAACTTGATTTATTAAATTAATCATTAAGGTAGAGAGATGTTACATCAGAATCATCCACAAATGAAGAGAAAAAGTTTATCTAAAATTGTTCTTATCTCCCTTTTAGATATTTCTTGAATGATACAATTAGACATTTATTATTCCAAGCCACCAAAGGAGATTTAAGTCACGATTAAGCTTTCATACAAATTTAAATTAACAGACAATTTTGAAAGATTTCATCTTGAAATGAAATGCATGTAATCCCTCACGAGCGACCAAGGCAAAGAGTGGCCGTGGCCGAGTGGTCATGGCATCAGGCTGGAAATCTGAGGGTCCGGGGTTCAAATCCCGGCGGGTCCAGTCCAGGGTTCAAAATCCGGCGGCTCCAGGCAACCTTTGACCCCGCGTTGCCAAAAAAATAACAAGTGATTCCCAGCCAATAAAACAGTACGCCTCTCATGAAATAAATTCAAAGGCGCACTTTAAGAGATTCAGAAAAAATATAGCGATAAAGGGAAAAGTTAAACTTTGCATTATCTCCACCTACAGTTTTGAAGCTAGGGGGTTGAAATTTAGCATGATGATTCATTTAATTAATACGGTGAAACCGTTCCTCCAAATTTTTGAATTTTTGTCTTGGTGCTGAGATAAATGAGCTTAAGTGCAAATAGCTAAGTGGACATTTTGCCCAACTTATTTCGACATTTTGCCCAACTTATTTCGACATTTCACCAAACATATTTTTATACATGTTTCTTTGAGAAACAAGTGTCAGGCAAAGCATACTTTTGCTTAGAAACATCAGCTCAGTTTCTGAGTTCCGAACAAAATCATTAGTTACATGATAACCAAGTCTCCTGAAATCAGATTTATGCCCAGGAACTCTGTATCCTGAAATCCTGGAAAGCTTTTTTCAACCTGGATTGCCCTCCATTTTCGGACACGAGGTCCACCCTGAGGGTCTTGGGATTGTGATGGACAAAAAATTGCAAAATACTTTATGTTAGGAGGATAGATGGAGCAGATTTCCATAAAAATTTATCTTATTAGTTTTTGCATCTCAAAACATGCAATAAAGTTTCTTGACAAATTTAAGGTGAACCAATGGACTACTCAGTTTGTGAGTTCCAAACAAAATCATTGGTTATTTGAGAATCAAGTCTCCTGAAAAACAGATTTTTGCTAAGGAAAATAAGGGACACTGTATCCTGAAATCCTGGGAAGGTTTTTTTCAACCCGCATTGCCCTCCCATTTTTGGGTGGGGGGGGAGTTTGGTTGCCCAGGAGGGTTTGGTATTTTTCCCTGAATAAAAAATACTTGTCTACTTAATTTAGATTTTATTCATTTTGTGCCATAAAACTTTAAACAATTTTATGAAGCACTCACATCATAGTCTCAAATACTTCTTTCTTATTACTCTTGAGCATCTATTTCATAAATAAAGGTGTGCGGTAGCCCCTGTCAGTCGGGTCGGTTTGGTCAACCAATCTTGCGTGGACTGATAAACCCTCTTGTCACCATTTGACGACAACTGAGCATTAATGGCAACTGTTGAACGCCCTGCACTATAACTTAGTTTGGAACATGTTTTTTGTGCCTTTTGGTAATGAAAGTACCTTACCTTTCTAAAAAGGCTACCCCTTAAATCTGGTATGGACATATTGCACTTGACTCTGAAAAATCAATCTTGAATGACCTCATTTAGCATTTTTCTCGAGGTCATTTCGGCAACATGCCCGGCTTTGTCAGCAGACCTACCCAACCCTGGATAGTTAATCCAGGGTTGTCCCGCCATCAGCACCTTTTTCCATCTTTTCATGCTAAAGCTCCAACGCTTTTGCTACCTTTTTTATTCCGTTAAAGAAGCTTTAACATATTTTATAAACAAATGTAACAGACAAAAAATTGGAGACATATTCTTGATAAGATTTTCCAAACAAGGAAGGAATTTTCTACAACCTCCTTAGCAGTTTTCTAAATTTAAAGTTCACTCTAAATGTCACAAAAACTTAGCGGTCAAATCTGCCCCCTA
>Ga0194133_10009249_pt1 | contig 11321 bp, 8 predicted proteins | sample TA2KigOf40mmetaG_FD_155448 | JGI IMG/M metagenome (GOLD analysis project Ga0194133, IMG submission 155448) | Freshwater microbial communities from Lake Tanganyika, Tanzania - TA2015055 Kigoma Offshore 40m | ecosystem: Environmental > Aquatic > Freshwater > Lake | place: Tanzania: Lake Tanganyika...
TGGGTCTGTACGGGGCGGTTTACAAATTATCCATCCTGATGAGCTTGTTTACCCAGGCATTCCGCATGGGGGCTGAGCCGTATTTTCTGGGATCAGGACAGTCTGTTCAGGAAGATGATCCCGCCGACGCACGACCACGACAGCCTCGTTACGGGGAGGTTTTCTGGTACTACAGTTTGACGGGGTGGGGGATTTTCTTGACGGTCATGCTCTGGTTGGATTGGGCCAAGGTTTTCATCGGACCGGCCTACCACGAAGGACTGGCGGTGGTTCCGATCTTGTTGGCCGCCAATCTATGCCTGGGCTGGTACTACAATCACTCGATTTGGTTCAAGCGAAGCGATCAAACCCGCTGGGGTCTGTGGCTGGGTTTGGGTTCAGCGGTCATCACCTTGGCCGGAAACTGGTGGGGCATTCCGCTGTACGGATACACGGCCTGCGCTTGGGTGACACTCTTGTGTTATGCCTCGTTGTTTGGGGCCTCAGCGCTGATTGGTCACCGGCTCCATCCCATTCCCTATCCTTGGAAAGCCTGGTTCTTGCTGGGTTGCTGGGCTTTGTGCCTTTTTGGGGTTGATCGCCTTTGGGTTGGCCCGGAAATTACCGCCATGTCCGCCGTCTTCAAGGTGCTGCTCATGGGGGCGCTCTTGGGCATCATCCCCTTGAGCAAATGGCTTAAATTTGTGGCTTGAATTGATTTTATGAACATAATAGTCCCTATGGCCGGGCTGGGCAAGCGCATGCGGCCTCATACCTTGACCACCGCCAAACCTTTGTTGCCAATCGCCGGAAAGCCCATCGTCGAAAGATTGATGGAAGATATTGTTAAGGTGTGCGGGCAGAAGGTGGAACATATTGCGTTCATCACTGCCCCTTCCTTCGGGGCCTCCGTCGAAGAACAATTGCTGGACATCGCTCGTCACCTTGGTGCCAAGGGCAGTATTCATTACCAGGAAGAAGCCTTGGGCACCGCTCACGCCATTCTTTGTGCCAAAGACAGTCTGAAGGGCCCCATGGTGGTGGCCTTCGCGGATACCTTGTTCAAGGCTGATTTTGTTCTAGACACTGAACAGGAAGGCATCATCTGGGTTCAGCGGGTGGAAGATCCCCGGGCCTTTGGGGTGGTGGAACTGAACGAGGCGGGTTGGATTGGGGCATTTCACGAGAAACCCCCCTTCTTCATATCGGACCTGGCCATTATCGGTATTTACTATTTCAAAGACGGGGCTAACCTGCGTTCCGAATTGCAATACCTGATTGATCACGGAGTGATGGACAAAGGCGAATACCAATTGACTTCCGCCTTGGAAAACATGAAATCGAAAGGCTTGCGCTTTTATCCGGGTACAGTGACCGAGTGGCTGGATTGCGGAAACAAGGACGCGACCGTGCATACCAACGGGCGCTATTTGGACTATTTGAACGAGCGTCAAAACGAAACCCTGGTGGATCCCACGGCCATGCTGGAGGATTGTGAGCTTATCGCCCCGTGTTATGTGGGGCCTGGTTGCCAAATTAGCCATTCTACCCTGGGGCCTCATGTTTCCGTAGGGGCGGGGACCCGGGTTTCTCAATCCAACATCACCTCCTCCATTGTGGGTGAACATTCCGTGATTCAAGGAATGACTTTGCGCAATTCCATGCTGGGCCGTTACGTTAAACTAAGCGGGAACCCATCACCCACGCCCTTGGAACTCAGCCTTAGCGATTACAGCGAAATTTTATGCCCTTGAGACTACTCTTCCTTCTGATCATCATGCTGGCCGGCCTTTCTTGCGCCAAGCGACCCACGACAAACGCATCCAACGCATCCAAATCCGCAAGCAGCCCTGTTCTGTCAGAGATCCAAAGAAGCCAGGTGCAATTCTATTTCTTTGAGGGGACCGCTGCCAAATCCATTGGTCAATGGGACAAAGCCGAACAGGGTTTTATGCGGGCCCTGTCCATCGATCCAACCAATGCAACCTGCGCTTACGAAGCAGCGCGCATGGCCTTGCAAAGCGGAGATGCTCGCCGTGCCTTGGAGCATAGTCGCAAGGCGGTGGCCCTGAATCCCTTGAATCCCTGGTTTCTCAAATTGCTTGCCCAATTGGAGCAGAGCAATGCCTTGAACCAAGAAGCCATCAAGACGCTGAAGTACCTAACAACCTTAGGCGAAGAACATGCCCTGGAAGCCTGGGAAAATATGGGAATGATTCACCTTCAATTGCAGGAATACCCCAAGGCCCTTCAATGCTACCAAGAAATTGAGAAAATTGTGGGACCGCAGGCTGAAATTCTGGAGCAGAAGAAAACCCTGTATGTGTTAATGAATCGCAAAGAACTTGCGGTCAAAGAAATGCAACGCCTCATCGCCTTGTACCCGGACGAGTTAAGCTATAAGCTCAGCCTGGTTCAAATGCACTCCGAATGGGGTCAATATGCCCAGGCCCTTAGCCTGATTGAAGAAGCCCTCAAGGGAAATGGCCCCGGTAATTTGCCGAAGCTGTACCTGGCGGCATCGGAATTGCATTATGCGTTGCGTCAACCCGAGGATGCCGAAAAGAGATTTATTGATGCGCTGGAAACCAAGGGTTTAGACTCCGAGGAGCTTTTGCAGGGAATGTTCCGTATGCTGGAAAGGCAAGGTGAAAATCAAGCATCGCGAGAAGCATGGTTGCGACGAGCCCTCAAGGCTTACCCGCAGGTTAGTTTGCTTTATGCGTTGTTAGGCGAAAGCCTGATGAAGCAAGATCGAGGCCAAGATGCGGCGGAACAATACCGTATGGCCCTGTCCTTGCCATCGGTCTCGGTGGAGTATGTGATTTGGCAGCAATACCAATCATGCCTTCTGAATCTTCAACTCATGGACAGCTTGGAGGCAGTTTCGCGTAGAGCCATTGATTTGTACCCATCGCAAGGGGCTAATTATTTCTTCCTTGGAATTTCCCTTCAGCAAAACCGCAAAGAAGATGAAGCGGCCACTACCCTTCGCAGCGGATTGACCTACCTCGCTGATCAACCCGAACTGGAAGCGCAATTCCATATCATGTTGGGCGATATCGAACACCGCAGAGCCAATCATGCCGAATCAGATCGATGTTACGGTAAGGCCTTACGCTTGCAGCCTGACAATTCCTTGGTGCTTAACAATTTTGCCTATTACCTCAGCTTGCGTCGCGAAAACCTGGATTCGGCCTTGGCCATGAGCCTGCGGGCAACCTTGGAAGAGCCCTCCAATGCATCCTATCAGGATACCTACGCCTGGGTTTTGTTTCAAATGGGGCGCTACGAACAGGCCCTGGCGCCTATCCAAAAGGCCTTGCAAAACAGCCCTACCGACAATGCAACCTTGCTGGAGCATTACGGAGACATCCTCTTTCGCCTGAATCGAAAGGAAGAAGCCAAGACCCAATGGCTCAAAGCCTCGGAATCCGACCCCAACAATGCGGCTCTTCAGGACAGAGTCCTTCACGGCCTTCCGCTCCAACCATAAATCCATTTCGAGGATCATGTTCTGCCTTTGGAATCCCCGTTTCAATCCCGGGCTACGTTGGAGCTTCTTTTTAGTTAGCGTAGCCCTCCTGTGGATGACATCCTCTTGCCGTTCCAGGCTACGAAACACAGGACCTGCCAAGCACCCTGTGAACCATAACCCTTCCAAAGACACCGCTTCCCTTCCTGAATCCCTCAAGGCCGATGAACAGCCCTCAAGGCCTAGTCCCGCAGATTTAGAAAAGAGCTGGCTCAAAATATTGGGGCGCAAGGATTACCTCCGTGGCGACCTCAAAATGGAGGGGAACTGGAACATTACATACAACGAAACCCAAATTGCCTCACCAGTGATCATGCTAATACGTCCGCAACATTTTATATACCTCAGCATTCGTCCTGCCCTTGGAATAGAAATGTTACGAATAATCCTTAGACCGGATTCTCTTTGGATGATTAGCCGCCTCAACAAAAATTATTGGAGCGGCACTTGGGCTGAACTGGAGCCCTCCCTGGGGATGTCGTTGGATTATCGCTGGTTTCAGGATGCCCTGCTCCACGGGCATCGTTCCTTGATTGACCGGGCAGTCCTTGGCGGTTTATCCCCATCATCTTCCGGAGAACAGCGTATCCGCTTTGAAAACATTGCCTTGGGAACAAGTTTGGGAACAAGCCCACTGGGTAAGCGTAACGCCACGTTCCAAGCCGAATGGGGGCGATGGCCTTCCAAGATTCATCACCTCAAAATCCAAGCCTCCAGCGGGAGCCTCCAAATGGATTACCTCAAAATCTTCGAAACAGAAAGCGCCTCCCTGCCCGCCCAGATGACCTTTGACCTCCAAATTCCTCGGAATCAGGCCCTGCTAGAAATGCATTGGAAAGAGCCCAAAATTCAAGCCGTAGAATTGCCTACCATCAAAATCCCGGAGGATTACCGTAAACTCAAAATCAATCCTTAACATCACCCATCCATGATGCTCAATAAACGGTTGCGATCGCTGGTGCTTGGGTTGTCCTGCGCCATGTTGGGGACCATCGGGCAAGATTTGCTTACAGGATTTTTGATTCATCCGGTTGCGGCCCAAAAGAACCCGGAAGCTGCTGCTTCAGGCGAACCTTCAAATTCCAAAAACCTACAGAGAGCGGGTCTTGAAGAACAACGACGCGCCCTCAACGAAAGCATCCAAAAAACCCGGCTCGAACTTGAACAGGTCCAACAAAAAAAACGCAGCGGTCTCAAACAACTCGAACTGATTCGTGGTCAGATCCAAACCCGCGAGAAAATCATCCTCAACTACAACCGCGAAATTGAGGTTCGTCAAGGACAAATCTCTGAACTAGAAGGCGTGATTGGAACCCTGCAAGCCGATTTGATTCGTCTCAAAAAAGCTTATGCTCAATTGCTTCGACAATATCACCGGCAAATGCAGACCCAATCCCCTGCATTGCTAGTGCTCTCCGCCAAAGACGTTAACCAGGCCTTGCGCAGAAGCCGGCATCTGAAGCAATACAACGCATACCGCCGAGAACAAGCCAACGCCATTGTCGAATTACAAAATGAAATGACCCAGAAAGAAAAAATTCTGGAAGTCGAAAAAAGCGAAAAGGAAGTCCTCAAAACTCAAGAAGAAGCCAACAAACAAGAGCTACGCAAGGAGAGCCAACAACAAGACAAAATCGTCAAAGCCCTCCAAAAAGACGAGAAAAAACTACGTCAAGAATTACGCAATCAGGAAATTGCTCGAAACAAACTCCAGAAGAGCATCGAAGATCTCGTCCGCAAAGAAATCGAGGCCGCCAGACTTGCCTCTTTGAAATCCGCCAAGAGCGACAAAGACAAAAGCAGTGCCACCAACCGGGAGCCCGGTCCGGCACGCAATCAAGCTTTGTTGGAACTAACTCCCGAAGCCAAAGCCCTTGGGAAAGCCTTTGAAGAAAACAAAGGCCGGTTGCCTTGGCCCTTGCGCAAGGCGATGGTGAGCGAAACCTTCGGATTTCATGCCCACCCGCAACTCAAGAACGTGAATATTCGCAACGACGGCATTACCCTCCGAGGCGAAAAAGGAGCTGAAGTCAAAGCTTGTTTTCGCGGGGAGGTCACTGCGGTGGTCAATATCCCCGGCATGCAGAAAACCGTCATCCTACGCCATGGACAATACCTGACGGTCTATGCCCATTTATCCGAAACCACCGTAAGCAAAGGGCAGAAAGTCAATACGGGACAAGCCTTGGGCACTTTGCATACCCGTCAAGAAGATGGAGAGTCCGTCCTTCAGTTCCAGCTTTGGAAAGGAACCACCAAGGTTAATCCCTTGCCTTGGTTGGCAGGTAAATAATCAAGAGCGGTAATCCGATAGCATCACCGGCATCAACAACATCAAGGTATCCTCTTGGTCTTCCTGATGCACAGGCCGCAAAACTCCGGGTCTGCTCGATAGACTAAGCTCAAACTGCACTTCGTCCCCGGACAAAGTGGACAGCATCTCCACCAAAAAGCGCGCATTGAAACCAATTTCCAAATCTGACCCGTTGTAATCACAGGAAATCGTCTCCGTCGCCTGGTTCGCAAAATCCGGGTCCTCTGCTGACAATTGAAGTTCACTCCCTTTGATGGACAACCTCACCTGGTACGTGGACTTGCTGGAATAAATGGAAATCCTACGCAACGACGAAAGAAACTCCGTGCGCTTGATCACCAAGCGGTTGGCACTCTCTTTGGGTATAACGGCCTGGTAATCAGGGTATTTCTGATCGATTAGCCTACAGACCAATTCCAAATCCCCGAAAGAGAAAGCAACATGGGTATTGTTATAGTCCACTTTCACGGGGGTCTCATCCCCCGGCAGTGTGGCCTTCAACAGGTTCAAGGCTTTGCGCGGAACAATAAACCCTGCAGCGGCGGGAACAGAAATTCCGCCTTGTTTATGCAGGACCAGCTTGTGGGCATCCGTTGCCACAAAGCTGAGGGTATCCCCCGCACATTCCATTTTGACCCCCGTCATCGCCAATCGCAATTCGTCCGTGCCCACCGCAAACAATGTGTTGGAAATCCCCGTCAGCAAGGCATCGGAAGGCAACGAAAAATGCTGGTTACCGGTCATATCGGGCAATGTTGGAAATTCTTCTCCGTTTTCGCCGGAGAGCTTGAACTTTCCTTTGTCGGTATGCAATTCGACCGCAAAAGATTTGAGATCAAACGAAATGGAGATCGGCTGATCGGGCAGGGTTTTGAGGGTTTCCAAAAGAATTCGACCGGGGACGGCCACTTTGGCCTGACCATTGCCTTCTACACCCAATCGCGTCCGCATGGTGGTGTTTAGGTCCGTGGTGCAAATGGTTAGGTTCTTGGCATCCACATCGAACAGGTAGTGGTCCAAAATGGGAAGAACGTTGTTGGTCTGTATTACGCCTTGAACCGCCTGCAATTGACGGAAGAGGGCCGAAGAAGAAACGATAAATTTCATAAAGCGATGTTGATATTGATTGAGCAATAAAGGTAAGCAATCAAGGCCTAAGGCCCTCTTCGCTTAATTGAGGTTTTGTAGCATAAAACCATGGGATGGCTCTTCGCTGCAAAACCCCAAAATCATTCATCCCGTGGTGGTAGAAATAATCGCGGTCCAGATCCGGAGCGACATTCAGGAGCACCACATCGAGTTGATTGAGTTGGCTTTTGGGATAAACTGAGATAAAATGGAGCTTTCCGCCCTTTTCCCAAAGCTTGACACGCATTTTCTCGGGCACCCTTCCCGGAACACTGTCCCGCATGGGTTGCATATTCTCAAAACCCTCTACCGGCATAAGGGCAAATCCCGCAAACAAAGCAGCAGCCGCTCGTGGGTTGCATGGTACCCTGGTACCGCTTAGATCGCGCAATTCAAAGGTGCCGGGTGGTAATATTCTCAAATCGTAGCTGTTCTCCGGCTCGGAGGGATATTCCACCACCAACCTTTCCAAATTGCTTGGCCGAAGACGCAACAAAACCCTTTCCCGCATTTCTTCTTCGTTGGCAAAAAAGCGGGTACTCAAATACCCCTCCCATCCCGGCAAATGAAGAATGTATGGAAGCTCGGACCCCTCCTTCATGGCGTAGGTCCCCCTCATATCCTGGGTGCCCGATCCCACATAGTAAACCTGCCCAAAACCATCCGCCATGGTCACCTCCACCTTCACACTCATGGTGGCCAGGCTTTTGAAAACGTTCTGAACCGCCGGCCTTGGAACGGGAGTCTTGACCTCCCAGCGGCTTAGGGTCTGCAACAAGGTAAAGACCGCATCAGGCCTGGGCGTTTTGCCGGAACCCATCCGCCAGGGCCCGCCCTTCTTCCGCTCCAACGTCAACCGCTGACCTTTGCGGTCTGCAATGAATATTCGAACCACCGAGGCGGTATCCTCAATCGCAAAGCTGGTGTCGTCCGGATCCAGGGTCCCTGAATTGCGGTTGTTCCAAACGTACCCGCTCAAGGCCGCCAAAACCACAAAGACCAACAAATAAGGCCAGTTTTTTTTCATGAATCCACCAACGGTTTGACAAAAGCCCTTCTTCTACGGTAATAACGCAGACCCCCGTAGGCCAATAGCAACAACAAAGGCAAGCCAAGGTTCATGACCTGCCAAAACAACTTTTCTTCCTTCACCCGTTTGGCATTCAACAGGCGAAGGCTGATTCGCCGAGCACGTAATTCGATGGTGCTACGGTCTTCGAGCAAATAGGCTACGGCATTGAGCGCAAAATTGCGATTCCCATACTGCTGGCCGGTGAATCGATCCAAGCCCAGCGGGTAAATTTCCCCGGTGGAGACCCTAACCTCGTTTCGTAACAAATCACCATCCGCGACCACGATCATACGGCCGTTGTTAATGCTGTCCTTCTTGGGCATTTGGAGTGAATCCACCGCCTTTTGGGCAAATTCATTCAACACCCTTTTGCGATAAGCGGAATGGAAGGTCCCTTCCAAAAGCACAGCCACCGGCATCCGCTTGCTCTGAAACTGACTTTCTTCCAAAGCCTCGGTGGCCGTACCCAAATGCACCCTAAGCGGGGAGGCCAAGGACCGGCTGCGATCGGACGATGCCAACAGGACCTCTTTGCGAATCCCGGGTGCGGTAACCGTATCGATACTGCTCACAAACCGAAGCAAAATTGGATCCAAATTCCGCGACAAGGGATGTTGTCCATCACCCAAAACCAAGGGGAAATAATACCACGGAAACAACTTGGTCTGCGGTTGACCACCCATGGAGCCGTAAACCACCGGAATAGGCGCGGCTCTGAAATCTTGAATCAAATTGGCATTCACCCGAATTCCGTACCGAAACAACAAGTCTTCAAGACCCGACTCCACCGGCATGGCCATGAAGGCGTTTTCTTGACCCATGGAATCCATGGAGGCGCCAACCCCCTCCAAACACCATAGAATTCTCCCACCACGCATCACAAAATGATCCAATTTGTATCGGGTCCAATCGCTGAAATAGGCCGAAGGCTTGGCGATTATCAGCATGTCCACGTCTTCGGGAACCGCCTCCACCCTGTTCAAATCGTAGCGCGTTACGGAATAATGTTCGCTGAGGGTTTTGGCAATATCCGATACCATTGCCTGCTCCAATTCTCCGTGTCCCTCGGTGAAGGCAATTTTGGGTTTCTTCATGCGAACGATTTTGTCAATCGCATCCACCAAGGCAAATTCCAGGTTTTCTTCCGAAGCGTTCAAAATCTGCATCGGCGTAGCGCCGGGGCTACCTCCTAACAAAAAGTTAGCGGACTTCTCTTGACCTCGGTAATACACCATGGCTCCCGGCCAAATAACCTGCCGGCTCATGGAATTATCCTCCCCCCGGACCTGCAAATCCGTTGGTTGCAGGCCTTGTTTGTACAATTGTTCAAAGAGCTCGTTGGTGCTTTTGCGGTCCGCTTGGGCCGAAGGGTCGGTAAATTCAAATTCCAACTTCCCCCCTGATTCACGGCGCATTTGCCGGAGTAAATCCTCGGTCGTGTTACGCAATTTGCGAAAACCCGGGGGGAAATCCCCTTCCAGATACACCCTCACAAAGACCACGTCCTTGAGCCCTGCCATCAAGGCTCTGGTGTTGGGGTGCAAGGAATAACGTTGCTCTGCCGTCAAGTCCAATCTCCAATTTTGAAAAGACGCCAACATATTGATCAAAATCAAGGCGCCCAAAACCAAGGCAAGCCTCAAATAGGCCTGAAAACGCAGGGAATATTGCTTCACCATGTCCTGCTTTGAAGGTTCGTCCTCGTCCAGAAAAGGAAAAATAAAGTCACGGTAACAAAATACACCAAATCTCTAAAATCAATCACCCCTTTGCTCATACTTTCAAAATGCGCCCCTATACCCAACTGCTCCAAGACCAAGAGGGTGGTGTTGGACAAAGGCAGAAAGCGCAACGAATCGAAAGCCGCATACATAAAAAAGCAAACAAAAACGCCCAAAACAAAGGAAACCACCGGATGATCCGTGACGGCCGAAGCCCAGGTTCCGATGCCCACAAATACACCGCCCAACAACATCAACCCCAAATACGAGCCGGCAATACCGCCGCTATCGATATTGCCCGCGGGTTCGGCCAACATGTACAAGGCAAAGACATAACACAGGGTTGGCAATACACTGAACGCTACCAGGGCCCACCCTGCCAAAAACTTTCCGGTCACGATGGACCAATCGCTAAGCGGCCTGGTAAACAACAGCTCTGCAGTTCCGCTTCGCTTCTCTTCCGAAAAAAACCGCATGGTCACCGCCGGCACCAGAAACATCAAAACCCAGGGACCGATCACAAAGAGCTGATCCAACTGCGCGTATCCAAATTCCAAAATCGAATAATCCGGAAAGACCCAAATAAATAAACCGGTAATCAACAGAAAGACCACCATGGCGATGTACGCCACCAGGCTGTTCAAGAATCCATTCCACTCTCTACGCAAGACTGCCCACATATCAGGATGCTTTGGATTGAGGAGAGGAGGCCGCCTGTCCTCCGGGGATGGTTCGGGTCAATTCACGGAAAACCGCTTCCAGGTTACGGCCAGCAGGGACCTCCATGCGCAGGACGCGGAGCCCTTCCTGAACCGACCAATCGAACAAAACGCTTCGAATGTCTCTCTCATCGGCCGCCTCCACCACTGCAGTGCGGGCATCACGCGGGTCAACCGAGGCAACGCCAGGAATTTGCTTCAGGGCCTCCCAGTTGGGCTCTTGATCCCATTCCAACTCCAGGCGTACCCTTCCGGCATGGGCCTTGAGTGCCGCCATGGTATCATCGGCCACCAAACGACCTTGATGAATAATCATCACGCGCTGGCACATGGCCTCCACCTCCTGCATAATATGCGTGCTGAGGAGCACCGTCTTGTCCGATGCCAGACCCATGATTAATTCCCGTATGCCAACCAGTTGGTTGGGGTCCAAGCCCGAGGTGGGTTCATCCAAGATGAGCACCTTGGGATCATGAACCAACGCCTGTGCAAGGCCCACTCGTTGACGATACCCTTTGGAGAGTTGGCCTATGCGTTTGTGGGCTTCGGGGCCCAAGCCAGTTTGTTCAATCATCCGCTCAACCCGAGTACGCGCTTGGTCCAAGCGGTAATAGGCTGCAACCGAAAGAAGGTATTCCCGCACATACATGTCGGTGTACAAGGGATTGCTTTCCGGGAGGTAACCCAACATACGCCTGGATTCCAATGCATTTTCCACCACATCGTGGCCGCAAATCCTGGCCTTCCCGGAACTGGGTGCCAGGTACGAAGTCAACATCTTCATGGTGGTTGATTTACCCGCACCGTTGGGGCCGAGCAAACCCACAACCTGACCTCCTGGAATTTGGAAACT
>Ga0194133_10009251_pt1 | contig 11319 bp, 11 predicted proteins | sample TA2KigOf40mmetaG_FD_155448 | JGI IMG/M metagenome (GOLD analysis project Ga0194133, IMG submission 155448) | Freshwater microbial communities from Lake Tanganyika, Tanzania - TA2015055 Kigoma Offshore 40m | ecosystem: Environmental > Aquatic > Freshwater > Lake | place: Tanzania: Lake...
GAAGCATTTGGTGAGTTTAAATTTGAAAATTAAAGATTTGTGGGTGAATAATCGCACCACAAACAATCACTTTAGATCTTTAACAATGCCCAAAGGTGAAGGACTGACAAAACTTTACCAACTTTCGTCCGACCTAGCAGACATTGTTGGAAAGGTAGGTGTTAAGCTGGGGGCAATTACCATTTATCAATCTAAGTTATCAGACTTTACAGAGTTGTAACAATCCTGTGCAACTTTTATTTTAGAAAGAAGCTACCAGAGGAGAGTGCGTGAAACAGCTTTGGGCCTACATAAAAGAACACGAGTTGCAAGATAAGGATAATAAACAGTACTTTTTGCCAGACAAAAGAATGGCCAAAGTATTTGGAGCTGAGAAAATGCGAGGGTTTGCAATGGCTAAACATTTAGGAAGTCATCTGAAATAAGAAAGGTTTTAATGAAAATTTTGATTTTATTTAGCTGCAAATATTTTATTTTCATATTAAGAAACTCTTAGCATCATCGAATTAATCCAAGCATTTAAGTTCTTGCTTGAAACTTCAAATAAATTGTACTCGTGTACCTTTTTTCATCACTACTTGAAATTTAGAAAATGAGCTAGGAACAAAAATCTCGGTCATCCTGGTGTCACACCAGGATGTTATATAACCGTTTCATTAAAATAAGCTTCTGCACAATAAGAATTATATTTTTATAGGCTTTCATATTAAGTAGATCAAAGAGGTTTGCACTATACAAACGAAAAAATGCGAGGCATATTTTGGTACATGTGACTTGCCTCGGTTTCAACTTTTTCTCTTTCAAATTTGAATTGATTAACAAGCTTTTTAAGTAGAACCTTAAAAGGCAGAGCTATCACATTTTTCATTGTTAAAAAGAGGAGGGAACTATTTAAATGTTCGAATAAATGATGTTTGGTTTGTTGATTTACATCCTGTTGGTATGTCTGCACTTGCATGATGACTTGACAAGATCCAAGCTCAAATTACAGAAGACCTTTTTTGTGCCAATTCTTCATAACTTCTATTTTAAAAGAATTTTAATTTCCTCTTTCTCTGCTGCATCTAGGTACGTGGTTCCATCAGGTGCTTGCCCATCCTTCTGACATCCCTGGGTGAAAAAGTATACCTAATAATCCGATATTGTTTCATGTTTTTAAAAGTGAGAGATTCCTATACCCTTTCAATCAAAAACTTGACACAGTTTGTGTGTCCTTCCCAGATCGCCGCCAAGATGACTGAAATGCCATGTTTGTCTTTGACATTCACATCAGCACCATGTGATACCTATAAGAGAAAAGGACTTTTTTTGAAACACACTTTTCCTAATAAAACTTGGCATGTGTCACTTACAAGATATTCCAGGACTTCGAGCTGACCATAATCTGCTGCAAAATGGAGAGGATAACGTCCGTCAATAGGAGCATTTACATCAATTTTCTAGAGGGAATCACAAAAATGATCGTTTGATAATTTCGTTCATAAACAATAAACAAGAATTTTGTTCTTACTTGGACTTCAATGGATTCCTTCACTTTATCAATTTCGCCATTTTTCAGGGCCCAACTAAGATCACCCATAATTAAGATCTAAATGATTGTTTGATAGGTTAAAAGCCAGTCCGTAAATGCAAAACTCCCCGACTTATCGATCAACCAAATATTATTTTTTTTGTTCGCATAAAAATAATCATGTTTATAAAACAGCAACAGCTGAATTGCCTGCACAACGTGGAAAAATTTTAACTGGAATAATCAGATACAAAATAGGAAAGAGGGGACCATCAGTAGTGGTGCAAGAACTAATAATGAGGTTAATTTATACATAAGAAAATGTATTCATGAAAAAATTAGACAACAAAGTCATGCATTTATTTTAAAATATCACAATAATATAAATGGAAATTTAAATATTCTAGGCTTTTAGCTGTGCAAGCATTGCCTCAATTTCTTTTTCTGCATCATTGACTTTGGCTTTTGTACCCAATTTTCCTTGCTGAGGTGTTGGAGCATTTGCAAGCTGAAACAATTTTTTTTCATTTTTAAATTTGTTCTTTTCGGCTAAAGGAAGCAGAAAATACAACCTTTCCACTTATTTCGATTCCAATCTCGTCTAATACTTTGTTAACAATGGCTGCTTCCTCTTCTTCGTCGTCTGATCCTGCCAGTATATCATCTAAAGCGTCGTTCACTAAAACGAATTATCAAATTTTATTAAGTTCTTCAGACAAGCATTCCAAAGTGAAACGATAAGTAAAAAACTAAATTAGAAGTTAATTACAGTCAACAGTTGCTAATTAGGGAAAAAATCAGGTGAGATCGGAGCGATGTTTGATCCCTAGGTTGCGACAGTCATCAAACAGAAGCTTCCAGGGATTCACAAATTTGTGAAAAAATATTTGCCTTGTAAGCTTGCTTCTTGTCGGCTCAATCGAAATAAAACAAAAATTATTTACTAGTTTCCTCTGTCATTGACATTTTTGCATTTGCCATTTCAAACTCTCTCATGGTTCCAGCTAGTTTTTGAGGATCTACAGCTTTATTCACCTGACCCATTGTTTTAGCAGTTTCGCCCATAGCCTCTGCAAGTTTGACGTTTGCACCCATGACTTTAGAGGCTGCCCCGACGGAAGAGATCTGACTAGTGGCCTGTACAATAGAAAAATATGGTCTGAGATAGAAATTGACGAGTCCACGTCAACCTTTTATTACTTGGTAGGTCCTTGTTTTTTGCTTTCTTAATTGCACCAGTTGCTTTGCCAGAACTGTGCAGGCCTGCTTGTTGCCAACCTTGGCTGCTTTTTTAATGTCCATCTCAAGCTTCTTTTCTTCTCGCTCCAACTCACGACGGTCCCTTTCAACATCTCGAGTAACTTTTCTGAGTTGACGATCATTGTCTCTTAATTGTTCTACAAAACCAAAAACGATTAAGCGTTAAGCCTCAAGATTTAGTATATTAAAATCGTACCTTTCACTGTGGGTTTGGGTTTAAACAGGTTCATTTTTATGGTTTTACAGCTCTACAATTGGATATTGCGATACACAAAATCAGATTTTGATAGGTATGACTCAGCCAATTCAAGCTTTATCTGTTTCATACAGTTGAGTGAGTTGACTCAGAAAATTGTACAAAAAATCTTTGTTTTTGTTTTGGTTTGGTCTTGATTAGAAACAGTGTGCCCAGAGCTTTCTTAAATAAAGTAAGAATTTCATTCAAAAATTAAATAAAATTTGTTTAAGTTTATTTTAAAATTTATTAAAAATTTTAATACAAAAGTTTATTGAAACAAAAGTTCTTAGACACTAAGTTTAAAAAAGTCTGATTTTGTTTGAAAAGGCAAAAACATCTTGTCTCACTGATTCCGTAAGCTAATCCCTTTTAAGAAGTGTGTTAAAAACAATTTCATTGGGGAACAACAAAAGCTTAGTCAACTAATGAATTTTAAGAAGAATTTTGAATTCTACTTTTTAAAAATAAACATGGCGAAAAAATTACAGGGTGTCAAAAATATATTAACGCTCACAGTTTTCATTTTACAGCTTAGTTGTAAAAACATGATTTGTAGGTACATACCTTGAGAGCATTTATACCAAATTTCAGCTCTACAGCATGCTTGATTGGAGTGCAAAAGCATTTCGACGGCACCCCATTTGCATTAAAACCCTGACAGCTATAATTACTAATATTTGACTTGACACACTCAAAGTTTTGATTTTACAGCTTAGTTGTAAAAACATGATTTGTAGGTACATGCCTTGAGAGCATTTGTACCAAATTTCAGCTCTCCAGCATTGCTTGTTTGAGAGCAAAAGCATTTCAACGGTATCCCATTTGCAAACCAATCTCAAGGCATATACCTACAAATAGTGTTTTACAATTAAGCTGTAAAACCCCCAGGGTGCCCAAAACTTTGCCCAAATTTTGAATGCTACCAATAAAAACTTCAAGGCATAAAATAAATTAAATTTATTAATCACATTCAGATTTTTAGTGAAAATATAGTTTCATCATTCTAGGGCATGGAGACGTACAAAACCTCTTGATCCAGACGATCTGTATGAAAGAAAATGCATGTTTTTAGCATTAAAACTCTAAGATAAATGACCATGATTCAAATGCTTTCATGTCAGGAGTAGCTGATAGCATCTCAAAGAATCAGATTTTCATTTTGGTCATCATTGTAAAAAAAATTATACAAAAAGACCTTAATCCAATACTTACTCTCAATTATTTTCTTTCTCTCTCGATTAACTTTTTTGTATTATTTATCATAAAAACAATTAAATATTTCATTATTTGAAGCAAAGTGCCTGTTTCACATGCTTGTAGGTTATGAACTGACTTTCCCTATCCAATTTTCCCCCACCCATGGGATGAGAAAGCTTCTTTTACCCCCAAATGAGGAGCTTTCCATTTGAAAAAAGAGCAATAAATACCTTGTTAGAATTTCGAAAAATAGAAATGCCCAAATAAATTTTTCAATTAACTATTACTAAAATTTTTTTTCAAAATTGTTTCCAAAAATACTTAAAATAATGCAGTTATTTAGAAGCATCAGATAATTCTTGAATTAAAGTCCATAGCATATTTCTAAATGGTCAAAAAATTAATATAAAAATAAAACATTTTGTAACATAAAAATTACTTTTCAGGTATTTAGTATCTCAATTTGCTCAAACGTTGATTTAGGATTGACCTTGTGAACTTTACGGAGGTGAAGCTGGACATTATCTTTTCTGGTCGACCTATACCCACAGATGGAACATTTGAACGGTTTGTCGCCTGTATGAATTCTTTCGTGCTGGTGCAGTCTTTGTATACTTGTGAAGCCTTTCTGACAAAATTTACATTGAAATTGGCGTTGGTCTGAGTGTTGGTTAAGCATGTGTTGAGAGAGTCCAGTGACTCGGGAATATATGTTGCCACACAAATGGCAAATGAAAGGCTTCACGTTGTTAGGGTCATGCATCTCTGAAATTAAGTCTTAATTGTAATTAAAGAATTCAGGAAAAAATCAAAGCTACCTTTTCTATGGGCCTTTAGTTGACTTGGGTACAAGCAAATTCGTTCGCAATCCTCACAAGGGTAGGTCCGGTTCGGATGTTCAATTCGAAAGTGGCGACGAATTTTGTCCCTCTTAAATTAAATTTTCTATCAAAAAATAATATAAAATTAAGCAGATGGAAGAAATGAGTAATTACCGAAACTGGTGCTAAACATTTAAGGCACAAAATTTTGTCGCTCAAATCATTGTTGGCATGATTTTCCATAAAGTGTAAATTTAGATCCGGTCTGTTGTCGAATACCTGTATTCAAAAAATATCTAGTGAACTATCAACCTGTGATCTAGCCAATCAAGTCAGAAAGGAAATTCTGCTTCTAGATAATTCGTAGATTTATCAGGACTAATACCTCAATACAATTTTCTATGGGGCACTGTGTTTGCTGCATTAGCTCTGGAATATCATGCTCGTGAACCCTCAAATGATCCTGAAAGCGCTCTTTGCTATGATAATTTCGAAGGCACACGTAGCAAACTACTTCTTTTTCTTTGTCTACTGGCCTTAGTATTGGGTCTGGGTTTAAACATAATGGCAATGTATCGATTTTGGAAGCAGACTTCCTTTTCTTTAATTTCTGTGCAATTTTTCGTACTGTTTTGACGTTTCCTAAAATTAAAATCACTTCAATAAAAACTGCCAATTATTCCAAGTGTGCATTTTTACCTTGATTTTTTCTACAATCTTCTGCATGTGTTAACAACGCTGACACTGAAGAATATGTTCCTTTGCAAGTTTTACAAAACAATCCTTTTTCCCTTTGCCTTTTTTCTGCTGTGCAGTTCAAGTAATGTTTATCAAAACCTATTTGATTTTAAAAAAGAAAAAAATTGTGGATTCATATAAAAATATTGATTTTCTTTACAACAATGTTTGATAATTAGATAGGAAAAAGGCTTTACTCGATTTGTACAGAAAGATTGTCCCGCAGTTCGTGCAAACTAAATTAGGAACAGATTTTTCTGCTTTTGGCACAACCTCTTGCCGCTCAACGACCTCTGATTTTTCGTAAACTATCTCCTCAAATTCTTCAAGACTGTCCGTAAACTTGGAGTCTAAGTTTGAGCATTCAAAACACTGGTGAGACATTTTTTCTGTTGTTTCCTTGAAAATTTCGATTCATTGCAACATAAAACTTGAAATCAGTGTAAATAAAACAAAATAAAAACACCTGAGTAACGTCTAACACAAAACTGCAACGTCTACTTCGGACAATGTGGTCGGCACCTTACAAAACAAGAAGAAAACGCTCAAAATTTAGAATGCAAGTCTTCATTGTGTAAATGATTATGAAGTGGAGTAAATTGATTACTAATATGACATAATTTCATTACCTAATGTTGGCTCAATATAAATTGTTTCTGGGCTTAAACTTTTATGAGTTTTGTGAGCAATTCCAGAGCAAACCGTTAATCCCTCCTTAGACTGTTTATATATCTGGAAAAGACAAACATAATTCAACAATGTTTACAGTTTACTTCTAAAAGACCACTATTACCTTCCAAAGAAGCTCGCTATGGGACATTGTGATTTCTGACACTCCAAATTCAGTTATTATCTTGAAAAATTATACATCATATCAAATGGTTTTTAGTATTACGGGTTTTAGTAGATACCTTTTCTGTCTCGTAATTCTGGCCAAATGAAAAGGCTAACTTTACAAATTCTTTTTCAATGAGGTGGCCAAGATGTGATACAAGTGAAATCGATATTAAGCTCCTAAAAAGTAAGTAAAAAAAGCTCATATTTAAAAGTCTATAGCCAATCGTAGCTTAGCACAATGACAAACCTGCAGCTTTGATGCTGCGCCACAATTGCCATTGGACTGAAAATGAGATGAAATGTTCTAGTAATTAATGGCAGTCTGTAAATACTTGTCGTTACAAGATCCTTTTCTGAAAATTTAATTCATTTATTAGTTTTGACATAACTACTTTAAATTCTACTTGATGATTTTATCAGCTGCAATATAGGAACTTTTCAAAGTACGTTTACCAAATTTTTTCTGAAAGCTCGATTTGAGATTATCTTCACTCTCTAAGCTTTGGACAGTTTGCAAATTAGGCCTCAAAGTGATCACGAGAAAAGAAGTTTTGCTTAGAGAATCTGTATGAACATAGGGTGGACATACATCTGCAAAATATTAAAAAGGGATATAATTTGCACTTTAAGTTTAAAGAACTGCCTTTATTTTAATAACTATTATTTATACCTAATCCAAGTCCATCGCTTGTTGTTGTCCAAGTAGTCAAATCGGGGTAAATTTCCTTCAAGTAGTCTTTGAGAGAAAGAAGAAGTGCAACCGAAGTCTTCATTTTTCAGGTACGACCTACTGCCGTTGGTAAAATAACATTTAAAAACCTGTTGACTTTGCTAATTTTAACTATTGGGCGATTATGAGAATCCAGTGTAATAGTGGTTCTAGATGGAATAGCGTTTAACTATTTAATGTTACTAGAGTAACATTTATGGTAAACTTGTTAAAATTTTAGGCTTTGATGACTTCAAAGTTTCATTTCAGAAGAAACTTCTTCTCTAAAACCAAAACTTTTAAAGTTGTTTTGGTAAAATTTTGAGGGCAATGATATATATAGTTGAGAAAAATCGAACACAAAAGTTTCTTCAACCGACGTCTACGTAAACTCGGTTGAGTTGAACTTATATTCGGGATAGTGTTAAAATAAAAAATCTCGAAACATAAACTTGCCATAATCTTATTAAAAATCATAAATAAAACATTTTTGAGCTTTTGTTTTTAAATTTATAAACAATGTTAATAAGAATAATATTTTTCATACAGCTTATACACCAATAGACTTTTCTTGATCTTGTACTTGCTACATCTCCAATCGGTGCCGCTAAACTTATTTATGAAAAAAAATAATCGATTCGAAATTTTCTTGTTTTCAATTTTTAGTTTTAAGTTTCTTATTTCTCAAACTGAAAACCATTGCAAATGAGAAATATTTCTTTTCAAATAATTGGAATTTTTCTCAGCTTTGTTTAGGAATTAATCTTAATGTGCTACTTTAAGATAAAGATTGAATCAAAAGAAGTTTGAAGGTGACGTGCCACTCAAAGTTGTCACTGAAACAAAAAACATGTCTGAAACAAGCAGTGAATTTATTCTTAAAAATGGACCAGATGATGGCATTTCAGCTGTAAAATTTGGTCCTCACTCAAACCAGCTTTTATTAGTTTCATCATGGGATTCTAGTGTCCGATTGTACGATGTGCAGGTAAAGCAAGATTTTAAGATATGCATGGTTTCTAGCTCTCTATGGTTTTATAACTTTCAGAGCAATGTTCTGAAGATGAGGTATACCCATGATCAAGCTGTCCTTTCCTGTACTTTTCAAGTAAGAAAACATCTTATTTTTATCTTACTAACACTATCGAAAATTGGTGTTGTTGCCCCAAATGTAGGATCCCATAAGGGTCTGGAGTGGAAGTTTGGATGGTACACTTAAAAGTTTTGACATCAACTCTGGAGCTGAAACAAAAATAGGACAGCACGAAAATGCTATTCGGTGTGGTTTACAAAGATCAATTAAAAATACTACTGATTCATGAGGTTTTGGTTTTGTAGGTGTGTTGAATTCTGCCCGGAGCTTAACATGGTACATACTGTCTAGCTTATAATATGTGTAGTATATAAAAGCATTGTAAAGGAAGTAGTTAAATACGAAACGTCTCTTTGAAGCTTGTTACAGGAAGTTGGGACTCAACAGTAAAAACCTGGGATCCAAGAACTTCCTCTTGTGTTGGCACTTATAGTCAAGCAGGTAGAAAAAAAACTGAAAAATTAAAGTTAATTTTTTTCAAGCCCGTTTGTTTCTTCATGAATTTTTAAGACAAAGTTTATGCAATGTCACTTGCTGGAGAAAAGCTGGTTGTTGGAACAGCCAGTAGGAAGGTAACCAATCATTTTCATCCAAGATCTATCCAATTTCGAATACTCTAATATTCATTTTATTACTTTAGGTATGGATTTGGGATCTAAGAAACATGGCATTTGTGCAACAAAAACGAGAATCATCATTAAAATATCAAACGCGAACTCTGGCTTGTTTCCCCAACAAACAGGGCTACGTTCTGAGTTCCATAGAGGGCAGGTATACTCCCATAAATTTTTTTTGTTCACAAAGTCATGGCTTGTTGAAGAAACCACCTCAATTGCATGGAAAGCAAGAGTCATTTTTGTTTATTGATGTCCCACAGGGTTGCCGTAGAGTACTTGGATTCTAGTGCAGAAGTTCAGAAGAAAAAGTACGCCTTCAAGTGTCACAGAGTAAAGGTAATTTTTAAAGCGCCTCAATTGTAGTTAAAGTTATTCACAAAAGCCATCATAATGTCTAGGAACAGTCTGGAATGGAGCTCATATATCCGGTCAACGCGATCTCATTCCATCGCGAGTATAACACTTTTGCGACGGGTGGATCTGACGGCTTAGTCAATATATGGGACGGGGCCAACAAAAAACGGCTTTGCCAATTTCATAAATATCCCACATCTATAGCCAGCCTTTCTTTTTCCTCTGATGGTAGCCTGTTGGCAATTGCAAGGTTTGAGCTCTCAAAAATTTCTTTTAATTTTGTAACTCAATGGTTTCCTTTTTTTAGCTCATATATGCATGAATGTGAAGAACCACCGCCAAATATTCCACCGGATACGGTATATATAAGACATGTCTCCGATCAGGAGACCAAACCAAAATGATTGAAACTAAATATAAAATAAAATTGAGCACTTTGTTTGCTTCAAGCGCTGATATTAAAGAGGTTGTGCCAACCCCAAAAAGTCCCTGGGTGTGTCAGCCATTTTTCAGGTGAACTTTGGGTACTCCATCAAAATGGTCAGAAAAAATCCAACTCCTATTTTAAAAGGGTCAGAGTAACAGTCTGAGCGTACCTCAACATATGGTGAGTGTTTGGTAAGCACAAACCATGAAGGATCACATTTTTCGTTTGGAAATGGATTGCTTTTTTATCCTTATCGTGACCCCAAGCTGGCCAGGACTTAAAATGTTTGGTCAAAGCTTCTGGTTAGTGATTCAACAATTGTAGGATCAACCCCTATCAACCATAACACCAATTGATTAAAACTATAGTAAAATATAAAATGATTCCAGGAAGACTAATAAGCGTTTTTAATGATTAAATTTTCAAGAAAACAAAAAAATGGTAAATTATTACTAGATTCGAAAAGCTCATTCGGAATTTTTACAAACTTGATGTAACTAAACTAAATTAAAAGTTGTGGTCTGTCTCGAATAAAATATGGCATCGGATCTCTTTGATTTCAATGGTTCTGTTTTATGGTCTACATCCAAAATTTTTAAAATGTTTTCAGTGTTATTTTTGTAGCATTTCGAGCACAATCAAAGTAAAGAGTGTAGAAAATATCAGTTGAAGCCAAAAATTGGGATAACCTTGGTCATCCAAAATCAAAGTTGGACGAGATTTTAAGTCAAACCTAAAATCATCAAAAAATTGATTTGAAATAAATGGGTTGAGGTGAGAGGAAAGTTCAAGTTACGGTTGAATCTCTGTTCCAGGTGCACTCTCTTGAGCTGCTACAGTTTTGAGATTCTCAGGCCGAGGCAAAAGCATTCCATTCGTGCAGCATTCCAGAACAAGGCTTCGTACTATCATTCAATGCATGAAAAACCGTCCAAAACGTGCTTTGTAGGATCAAAATTACCTTTTGTTGGGTTCCAGTCAATGTTAAGCTCCTTATCAGTTGCCTCAGAATTTGATGAACTGCCATACCATTGGATGAGCAATTTTGTCTTTCCAAAAGATGATTGAAGAGGCTTGCGTGATTTGACCCTGACTGTAATTGTTCGACTCAAATTGGGTGGAATGGTTCCCCTGAAACGGTCAAAAGTTTTGAAATCCTTGAGAAATTTAGATGGAAAGAATGGTAACTCACTTGGCAATGGGCTCAGCGGTCACCTGGAAGGTTGATCGCGGTAATCTGCGGGCATTACTTACCAACTTGAACACCAAGATCTCTCGGGTTGCGTTGCAGACTCGAAGAGACGCTTGAAGAATTTGACTTCGATTCGAAGCCGATGAAAAAATCAAGGATTGGGTTTCATGTTTAGTCTTTACCTCTGCCTCTGAGAGCCAGACAATCGTTTGGTGTGACGGTGGCGGACGCCTTCCGACGCTTTTGACAACCAGATGGGCCATTTACAAGACTAAAGACACCTAACTTAAGCCTGATTAGGCACAATTTATTGTTCAATATTTGAA
>Ga0194133_10009252_pt1 | contig 11318 bp, 9 predicted proteins | sample TA2KigOf40mmetaG_FD_155448 | JGI IMG/M metagenome (GOLD analysis project Ga0194133, IMG submission 155448) | Freshwater microbial communities from Lake Tanganyika, Tanzania - TA2015055 Kigoma Offshore 40m | ecosystem: Environmental > Aquatic > Freshwater > Lake | place: Tanzania: Lake Tanganyika...
CGCGATATCGATGCGCAGGTGTTGGGCGGACGCACCGGTCCCCGGGGCGGCTGGGCCCGCGTCGCGCGTCTGGAGGCATGGTTCCGATGACACTTCCCCTGATGCCCAAGGCAACCGCCGTCTGGCTGGTCGAGAATACCGGGCTGACCTTCGAGCAGATCGCCGAGTTCTGCGGGATGCACCCGCTCGAGATCCAGGGCATCGCCGACGGCGAGGTCGCGATCGGCATCGTCGGCATCGACCCGATCGCCACCAGCCAGCTGACGCGCGAGGAGATCGCGCGCTGCGAGGCCGACCGCAAGGCGCGCCTGCAGCTCCTCAAGAAGGACCTGCCGCAGATCGTCCAGCAGGCCAAGGGCGGCCGCTACACGCCGATCGCCAAGCGCCAGGACAAGCCGAGCGCGATCGCCTGGCTGCTGCGGCACCACCAGGAGCTGACGGACGCGCAGGTCGGCCACCTTCTCGGCACGACCAAGTCGACGATCCAGAAGGTCCGCGACCGCTCGCACTGGGACATGCAGAACATCAAGCCGACCAGCCCCGTGATGCTCGGGCTGTGCAGCCAGGTCGCCCTCGACGACGCGATCGAGAAGGCCGCGCGCGTGGCCGAGCGCCGCCGCAAGGAGAGCGAGCGCGCCCAGCGCCGCGCCGAGCGCGCCCGCGCCGAGGCCGAGGCGGCCGCCACCCAGGCCGCCGAGCAGCCGAGCGAGTGACGCGCCCCCGGGGGAGCGGTCAGCCGCCCCCGGCCATGCTCGGAGACTTCGCGTAGCCCAGCGGCCTGAGCGCCTCGGCGATCTCGTCGAGGATCGCGGGATCGTCGATCGTCGCCGGAAGCTTCCACGCCTCGCTGTCCGCGATCTTCTGCATCGTCCCGCGCAGGATCTTTCCCGAGCGCGTCTTGGGCAACCGCTTCACCACCAGCGCCTGCTTGAAGAAGGCCACCGGCCCGATCGTGTCGCGCACCATGCGCACGACGTCGGCCACGATCTTCTCGTCCGGGGACTTCACGCCGGCCTTGAGGACGACGAAGCCGAGCGGCACCTGCCCCTTGAGGTCGTCGCCGACGCCGACGACCGCGCATTCCGCGACGTCGGGATGGCTCGCCAGGACCTCTTCCATCTGGCCCGTCGAGAGGCGGTGGCCGGCCACGTTTATGACGTCGTCGACGCGGGTCATGATGTGGACATAGCCGTCCGCGTCCACCATCCCGGCGTCGCCGGTCTTGTACCAGCCAGGGAATTCCTCGAGGTAGGAGCGGAAGAACCGGTCCTCGGCGTTCCATAGCGTCGGCAGAGTGCCCGGCGGCAGCGGCAGGCGGCAGCAGATCGAGCCGATCTGGCCCGCCGGCACCGGATGCCCGTCGGCGCCGAGCGCCTGCACGTCCCAGCCCGGCATCGGCTTCGTCGCGGAACCCGGCTTCACCGGGAACACCTCGACGCCGATCGGGTTGCCTGCGATGGCGTGTCCCGTCTCGGTCTGCCACCAGTGGTCGACGACCGGCACCTTCAGGATGCGCTGCGCCCAGAGCAGCGTGTCAGGGTCGCAGCGCTCGCCCGCGAGGAACAGCGCCTTGAAGCAGGACAGGTCGTGGCGGCCGACGAGCAGCCCCTCGGGATCCTCGCGCTTGATGGCACGGAAGGCCGTGGGCGCGGTGAACAGCGCCTTGACGCCGTGCTGCGCGATCACGCGCCAGAACGCGCCGGCATCCGGCGTGCCCACCGGCTTGCCCTCGTAGATCAGCGTCGTGCAGCCCTGCAGCAGCGGGCCGTAGACGATGTAGCTGTGCCCGACCACCCAACCGACGTCGCTCGCCGCCCAGAACACCTCTCCCGGCTTCATGTCGTAGAGCATCGACATCGTGTGCTTGAGCGCGACGGCGTGGCCGCCATTGTCGCGCACCACGCCCTTTGGCTGCCCGGTCGTGCCCGAGGTGTAAAGGATGTAGAGCGGGTCGGTCGCCGCGACCGGAACGCATGGCGCGGGCGCGGCCTTCGCGACCGCCTGCGCCCAGTCGACGTCGCGGTCGGCGACCAGCTCGCAGGGATGTTGCGGGCGCTGCAGGACGACGCAGGCGGAAGGCTCGTGCGCCGCGATCGAGATCGCGGCGTCGACCAGCGGCTTGTAGGCGACGACGCGGTTCGGCTCGATGCCGCAGGAGGCGCAGACGATCGCCTTCGGCTTGCAGTCGTCGATACGCACCGCGAGCTCGTTCGCCGCGAAGCCGCCGAACACCACCGAGTGCACCGCGCCGATGCGCGCGCAGGCGAGCATCGCGACCGCCGCCTCGGGCACCATCGGCATGTAGACGATGACGCGGTCGCCCCTGCCGACGCCGAGGCCGGCGAGCACGCCGGCGAAGCGCGCCACCCGGTCGCGCAGATCGCGATAGGTGATGCGCTCGATCGTGCCGCCGGTGACCGGGCTGTCGTGCACGATCGCGAGGCGGTCGCCATGGCCGGCCTCGACATGGCGATCGACGGCGTTGAAGCAGGTGTTGAGCTCGCCGCCGGGGAACCAGCGGTAGAAGGGCGGTCGAGAGTCGTCGCAGACCTTGTCCCAGCGCCGCGTCCAGGCGATGTCTGCCGCGCGCGCGGCCCAGAACCCGTCGCGGTCCGCGAGTGACGCCGCGTGGATCGGCGCGTATGTCCCTGACGTCATCCCCGTCCTCCCTCTTTGGATCGATCCTGCAGCCGCCGGCTGCTGTTGGAAAGCGCCGCATGTGGCAGAATGCCTCGGGCGCGAGGAGGAATACGGCCATGGCGAAGCGACGCAGCGCGGCAAAGGAACGCAAGCCGGGGCGCAAGGCCCCGCTCCATCCCTACGAGGCCGACCTGGGCCGGAACCCGGCCAACCATGCGCCGCTGACCCCGCTCGGCTTCCTGGCGCGCGCCGCCGCCGTCGCGCCGCGGCATGTGGCGGTCGTCCACGGCCATGTCCGCCGCAGCTGGGCCGAGACCCATCGGCGCTGCCGGCAGCTCGCCTCCGCCCTGCGGCGCCGTGGCGTCAGGCGCGGCGACACGGTGGCGCTCATGGCGCCGAACATCCCCGCGGCCTATGAATGCGCCTTCGGCGTACCGATGGCGGGCGCGGTGCTCAACGCCATGAACGTGCGCCTCGACGCCGCGACCATCGCATTCATGATCGACCATGGCGCCGCGCGAGTCGTGCTGGTCGACACGGAATTCGCGCCGGTCGTCGCCGAGGCGCTGAAGCGCGCGCGGCGCAGGCCGCTCGTCGTCGACATCGCGGATCCGCTCGGGCCGGCCGACGCGGGCCGCATCGGCAGCATCGAGTACGAGGACTTCCTCGCCTCCGGCGATCCCGACGACGAGCCGCTCGCGCCGCGCGACGAATGGGACGCGATCGCCCTCAACTACACCTCGGGCACGACGGGCAACCCGAAGGGCGTCGTGTACCACCATCGCGGCGCCTACCTGAACGCGGTCGGCAACGTCATGGTCTGGAACCTGCCGGCGCGCCCCGTCTACCTGTGGACGCTGCCGATGTTCCACTGCAACGGCTGGTGCTTCCCGTGGACGATCGCGGCGATGCTCGGCACCAATGTCTGCCTGCGCCGCGTCGAGGCAGGCGCGATCCTCGACGCGATCGCGGCCGAGCGCGTGACGCATTTCTGCGCGGCGCCGATCGTCCTGAACATGCTGGCCAACGCGCCGGAGGCCACGCGCAAGGGCAAGGGCCGGAAGGTCGAGGTGATGACGGCCGCCTCGGCGCCGCCCGCGGCGGTGATCGAGAAGATGGAGCGCATGGGCTTCCACGTGACCCATGTCTACGGCCTCACCGAGGTCTATGGCCCCGCGGTGGTCTGCGAGTGGGATCCCGCATGGAACGACGCGAGTGTCGAGGAACAGGCGCGGCTCAAGGCGCGGCAGGGCGTGCGCTATCCCGTCCTCGAGGGGCTGATGGTCGGCGACCCGCGCACGCTCGAGCCGGTGCCGTCCGACGGCGAGACCATCGGCGAGGTGTTCATGCGCGGGCACATCGTCATGAAGGGCTACCTGCGCAACCCGAAGGCGACGCGCGCCGCCTTCCGCGGCGGCTGGTTCCACACCGGCGACCTGGGCGTCATGCACCCCAACGGCTACATCGAGCTCAAGGACCGCTCGAAGGACATCATCATCTCGGGCGGCGAGAACATCTCCACGATCGAGGTCGAGGGCGCGCTCTACAGGCACCCAGCCGTGCTGGAGGCGGCGGTCGTCGCGCGGCCCGACGAGACCTGGGGCGAGACGCCCTGCGCCTTCGTGGCGCTGAAGGACGGCGCGACGGCCAGCGCCGAGGACATCATCGCCTTCTGCCGCACGCAGCTTGCACGCTTCAAGTGCCCGCGCAGCGTCGTCTTCGGGCCGCTGCCCAAGACCTCGACCGGCAAGGTGCAGAAATACGTCCTGCGGGAGCGCGCACGCGCCTTGTGACGCCGCGGCGCGCTCAGCGCATCGGCGCGCCGCCGACCACCAGCGCGTGGCCGGCGACGTAGCTCGCCCAGGGGCTGGCGAGGAACGCCGCCGCGCGCGCGGCGTCGATGGCGCGCGCGCCGGGCCCGGCGACGAGGGCGTTCGCGCCGATGCCGTGCGGGCCGAGGTCGCGGGCGAAGGACCGCGCCATGGTCAGCGCGCCGCCATCCTCGACCCCGGCGAGGCCCGTCGACGCAGCCATGCCGGCATCGCCGGCGACGACGACGATGCGTCCGCCGCCCGTCGCCTTCATGGCCCCGCCCGCGACGCGGCAGAGCAGTTAGCGGTCGCGCAGGGAACCGCCGATCGACGCGTCCCAGGCCTCGTCCTCCGCCTCCGCGAGGGACGCATGGACCTGCGCGGCGGCGAAGGTCGCAAGGATGTCGAGGCGCCCGCCGAAGAACGCGACGGCATCGGCGACGAGCGCATCGGAGGCGCCAGGCGCGGCGGGATCGTGGCCGCGCGCGGCATGCGGGCCTTCGGGGAGACCGGCGACGACGGCGCGCGCGTCGGTGCCATCGCCAGCCGCGAGCATCACGCGCGCGCCAGCGGCCGCGAGCACGGCGCAGAGCGCGGGGGCGAAGCCGCCGGCGGAACCGGCCACCAGCGCGCAGCGTCCGGCAAGGCCGAGCGCGGAAGATCGAGGCATGGCGCTCATCGCAGCATCAGCCCGCCCTCGACGTCGAGGACATGCCCGGAGATCCCGGCGGCCCAGTCGCTGGCAAGGGACAGGATGGCGCGCGCGAGCTCCTCCGGCTGCCCGGCGCGGCGAAGCGGGACGTTGGTTTCGTAATGCCGGCTTCACTCAGGCTCGGGAAGGCCCTGGCGTCCCATCGGCGTGTCGATGCCGCCGGGGCATACGCCGTTCACGGCGTTGCCGCGCGGGCCGAGCTCGCGCGCCAGCACGCGCGTGAGCGCGACGCTGCCGCCCTTGGTGATCGCGTTGACCGACGAGTTCTTGGCGCCGCCATTGGAGGCCGCGGTCGAGCTCGTGTTCACGATCCGCCCGCCATGCGGCCGCATCGCCGTCGCGGCCGCGCGGCAGAGCGCGAACTGGCTGCGCAGGTTGACGTCCATGAGCCGATGCCACAGGGCGTCGTCCATGTCCGCGATCGCGACGCGCCGCAGGATCGCGGCCGCGTTGACGAGGACGTCGATGCGCCCATGGAGCGCGCCGGCCTCCCCGACCACGCGCGCGCAGGCCGGGGCATCCGAGAGATCGGCCGCGATCGTCGCGCAGGGCGCCTCGCCCGACAGGGCCGCGAGCCCGCGCGCCTCGACGTCCACGGCCACCACGAGCGCGCCCGCCTCCGCGAGGAGCAGCGCCGTCGCGCGCCCGATCCCGCTCGCGGCGCCGATCACGATCGCGGCGCGTCCGGCGAGGCCGAGCCCCTCGCCGGCCATGACCGATCCGGCGCTAGTCGAGCTTCGCGCCGACATCCGCGACGATCTTCCTCCAAACCTCGATGTCAGCCTCGTTCCGCCTGCGGAACTCCTCGGGCGTCGACCACATCGGCGTGATGCCGAGGTCGTTGAGGCGCTTCTGGAACTCGGGCGCCGAGACGATCGCAACGACCTCCTGGTTCAGGCGCCGCAGGATCGGATCCGGCAGGTTCGCCGGCGCGAAGAGGCCGTACCACGTCGTGCTCTCGAAGCCCGGGATGCCGCAGGCCTTCTCGACCGTCGGCAGGTCGGGAAGCGCCGCGATCGGCGCGCGCGTCGTCACCGCGAGCGGCTTGAACACGCCCTGCTGGATCGGCCCCATCACCGTGATCGACTGGTGCCACATCACCTGCGTCTCGCCGGACATCATCGCGTTCATCGCCGGCGGCGTGCCGCGATACGGGATGTGCTCGATGTCGAGGCCCGTCATCTTCGTGAAGGCCGCGCCGGCGAGATGCGTCGAGGCCCCGTTGCCCGTCGACGCGAAACGGTGCTGCCCCGGCTTCTCACGTGCGAGCTTCATCAAGTCGGCGCAGGAATTCACGTTCGGCATGACCTTCGGGTTGACGATCATGATGTTCGGCACGTCGCCGAGGATGGTCACGTGCGTGAAGTTCCTGATGACGTCGAACGGCAGCTTGCCGTAGAGCGCGACGTTGATGGCATGCGTCCCGGCGGTGCCGAAGTACAGCGTGTAGCCGTCGGGCCGCGCGCGGGCGACGAACTCGCTGCCGACGTTGCCGCCGGCGCCGGACTTGTTGTCGACGATGACCGAGACGCCCAGCGCCTTGCCCAGCGGCTCGGCGAGCATGCGGCTGTAGATGTCGGTGCCCGCGCCGGTCGGGAACCCGCCGACGATGGTGATCGTGCGGCTTGGCCACCGTTCCTGGGCCATCGCCGTGCCAGCCAGCAGCAGGCCAACGGCCGCCGCCAGGATCATGCTTGCCGTCTTGCGCATCGTCGTTGCCTCCTCTTGCGTGGATGAGGTCTTCTCCCCTCATTCCCTGAACGCGTCGCCGCGGATCCGCCCGACCTTCGGCAGAAGCACGGCGAGCAGCAGCAGCAGCGAGAGCGCGAGCAGCGTGGCAGAGATCGGGCGCGCGAAGAAGACCGAAGCGTCGCCTCGCGAGACGGCCAGCGCGCGCCTCAGGTTCTCCTCCATCAGCGGCCCGAGCACGAAGCCGAGCAGCATGGGCGCCGGCTCGAAGCCCAGCTTGAGCAGCGCGTAGCCCAGCAGCCCGAAGCCGATCATCAGCCCGACCTCGAGGGCCGAGCCGTTGAGCGCGTAGACGCCGATGCAGCACAGCAGGAGGATCAGCGGGTAGAGGAGCCGGTAAGGGATGCGCAACAGCTGCACCCAGAGCCCGATGAGCGGCAGGTTGATGACCAGCAGCATCGCGTTGCCGATCCACATGCTCGCGACGAGGCCCCAGAAGAGCTGCGGCTGCTCCTCGACGATCCGCGGCCCCGGGACGACGCCGAATATGCTCATGGCGCCGACAAGCAGGGCCATCAGCGCGTTCGAGGGGATGCCGAGCGTCAGCATCGGGATGAAGCTCGTCTGCGCGCCCGCGTTGTTCGCGCTCTCCGGCGCGGCGACGCCCTCGGCCGCGCCCCTGCCGAAGCGGCCGGGCTCGCGCGAGACCTTCTTCTCGAGCGCATAGGCCGCGAAGGAGGCGAGGATCGCGCCGCCGCCGGGCAGCACGCCGAGCAGGCTGCCGATCGCGGTGCCGCGCAGCGTCGCCGGCACCGAGCGGCGCAGCTCCTCGCGCGACGGCCAGAGGCTGCCCACGATCGCGGTCGCGCGCGGCATGGCGTGCTGCTCGAGGTTCACCAGCACCTGCGCGACGCCGAACAGGCCCATCGCGAGCGTGACGAAGCCTATGCCGTCGGACAGCTCGGGGATCCCGAAGGTGTAGCGCTGGCGGCCCGTGTTGAGGTCCGTGCCGACGAGGCCGAGGAGCAGGCCGAGCAGGATCATGCCGACGGCCTTGGCGACGCTGCCATGCGCGAGCACGACCGCGCCCACGAGGCCGAGCACCATGAGGCTGAAATAGTCGGGCGCCTGGAACATCGTGCCGAGCTGCGCCAGCGGCGGGCTCGCGACGGCGATGAGCAGCGTGGCCACGGAGCCCGCGAAGAAGCTGCCGAGCGCCGCGATGGCGAGCGCGGCGCCGCCGCGGCCGTTGCGCGCCATCTGGTGGCCGTCGAGGCAAGTGACCACGGAGGACGTCTCCCCCGGCAGGTTGACGAGGATGGACGTGGTCGAGCCACCGTACTGCGCCCCGTAGTAGATGCCCGCGAGCATGATCAGCGCGGTGACCGGGGCGAACTGGAAGGTGATCGGCAGGAGCATCGCGATCGCGCCGAGCGGGCCGATGCCCGGCAGCACGCCGATCAGCGTCCCGAGCAGCGCGCCCACGAAGCAGAAGAGGAGGTTGACGGGGGTGAACGCGACGCCGAAGCCGAGCGCGATGTCCGGGAACAGGTCCATCGCGCCGTCGCCTAGCGGCCCCAGAGCGGGATAGGCAGGTCGAGCGCCTTGACGAAGAGCAGCGCCGTGCCGAGCGCGAGCAGCGCCGCGAGCGCGGCGACCTCGCGCCAGCGCGCGTCGCGCCCGCCGAGCGCCGCGATGCCGACGACGGCCACCGTCGCCGCGACGAGGCCGAGCCGGTCGATCAACAGCTGGAAGCAAAGCAAGGCGATCGTGACCATCGCCAGCGGCCGCCACGCGCTCGGCAGGACCCGCTCGGCCGTCGCGTCGCGGGCGCCTGCCAGCGAGATGCCGGCGCCGATCCCTATGAGCAGCCAGGACAGGATCCGCGGGAAGAAGCCCGGCCCCATGCGGCGCGGCGTACCGATGTCTAGCGACGCGCCGAGCGCGAGGCCAAGCACGCCGAAGGCCACCAGCAGCAGGCCGCCGAGGACGTTCTGCCGGAACAGGATGTTCGACATGGCTGGGTTCCGTTCCCGATGCGGAATCACGCTAGCATCGCGCTCGCGAAACTGTCCACGACGCCCCGGGCGCGGCGGCGCGCGCGCGCCGTGTTCCGGCACCCGCGACGCGATGCTAGCCTCCCTCGCGCCTTCCCGCGGCCACGCATGGATGCAGAGATGACCAGGACGGAACCCGCCGCCTCGCTGACGCAGGCGCTCGGCGCCTTCGCCGTCGCGCTCGAGCCCGGCGCGATCCCCGCGGAGGTGCGCGCGCGCGCCCGGCTCTGCCTCCTCGACTTCGCCGGCGTGACGCTGGCCGGCGCGCGGGAGCCCGCCATGCATCCCCTCGCCGGCCTCGTGCTCGACAATGGCGGCGCGGGCGAGGCGACGACCTGGGGCTTCGGCGCGCGCGCGCCCGCCGCGATGGCCGCGCTCGCCAATGGCTCGGTCGGCCACCACCTGGAGCTCGACGACGGCCACATCCTCGGCCACGTGCATCCCGGCGCGACCGTCATCCCCGCCGCCTTCGCGCTCGCCGAGGCGCGGCGCGCCCCGGGCGCGGCGCTGGTCGCGGCGATCGTCGCGGGCTACGAGGTGCTGGTGCGGGTCGGTCGGGGCATCGCGACCTCGGCAATGTACGACCGCGGCTACCACGGCCCCGGCCTCTTCGGCGCGTTCGGCGCCGCCGCGGCGGCAGCCTCGGTCCTGCGCCTCGATCCCGTGCGCGCCGGCGACGCGCTCGGGAATTGCTGCCTCGCGCCCGCGACCACCTTCCAGGCCTTCAAGGAAGGCGCGGGCATCAAGGACCTCTATTGCGGCTGGCCCGCGATGACCGGCGTCATGGCCGCGCAGCTCGCCGAGGCCGGGATCCGCGGGCCCCGCGAGCTGCTCGAGGGCCGGCTCGGCTTCGCGCGCGCCGTCGCCGACCGCCACGACCTACCCGGCATCGTCGCCGACCTCGGGACGGCGTGGCTGCTGCCGACGGCCTACGTGAAGCGCCACTCCGCCTGCAGCTTCGCCCACACGATGATCGACGCGCTGCTGGGCCTCGCGGAGGCCGGCCCCTTCCGGCCCGAGGACGTGGCGCGCATCGAGGTCTCCACGCATCGCTTCGCCGCAGAGCTCGACGAGCCGGCGCCGGCGACGGTCGTGGCGGCGAAGTCGAGCCTGCCCTTCTGCGCGGCGCTGGCGGTGACGCGCGGCCATGCGCTGCTCTCCGACTTCACGCCCGAGGCCCTCGCCGATCCGGCGCTGCGCGCGCTGAGTGCGCGCGTCGCGATGATCGCCGACCCTGCCATGGACGAGCGGCACGCCGCGCGCGAGGACAGGCGCCCTGCGCGGGCCGAGGTCGTCCTGTCCGATGGCAGGCACCTCGTCGCCGAGCGCGACGTCGCGCGCGGCTGGCCGGAGGATCCGATGGACGCGCGCGCCGTGCGCGCCAAGTTCGACGAGCTGGTCGTGCCCGCCTATGGCGCCGCGCGCGCACGCGAGATCGCGGCGGCGATCGACGGCGTGGAGGCGATGCCCGACATCGCCGCGCTCGGCGCGCTGCTCGCCGCGCCGGCCTAGCCGCGCGCGCTACTCGCGGCCGAGGCCGCGGGCGATGCGGCCGAGCAGCAGCCGCGACTGCAGGATCACCATCTCGCGCCATTCCCGCGCGTCCGGCGCGAAGGCGTCGAGCAGGCGGCGCTTGGCGGCCTGCACCTCGGCGTCGCGCCAGTCGTTGCGCCCGGAGCGATGCATGACGTGCTCGACGCGCAGCGCGTCGATGACGTCCGCGTTCGGGATCGTCCCGTACTCGAACGAGACATAGCCCGAGTTGCGGCCGCAGGAGCGCTCCCACAGGTCGGAGCTGAGCCCCTGCTGCGGCGGCGTCGCCGACTTACCGGTGCGCTGCAGCGTCATCGCGGGCCCGATCCAGCGCTGCAGGCGCTTGCAGCCCGGATGGTCGATGTCGCCGGAATAGATCGGCTCGCAATAGCCATAGGGACCCGCGCCCGTGTGGAAGTCGACGCAGGCGACGTAGTCGCGTCCCGCGAGGTCGTTCTCCGCCAGGATCGCCTCCATCGTGCGGCGCGACCAGCTGGGCCGCGTGCCGCCGTAGAACATGCCGTCCGGCCGCGTGTACTGGCCGCCCGAGGTCGCGATCCTGAGCGCGGCGACGCCGTGCCGCGCGCCGTAGGCGCGGATGCGCTCGTCGGCGGCGGCGAACGCCTCCGGCGACGCCGAGCGTGGCACGAAGTCGTCGTGCAGTTCCTCGTAGCCGGGGTTGGGCGGCAGCGGCCCGGAGAAGTCGATGAAGTTGCGGTTGATGTCGATGTTGTCCTCGTTGCCGCGCCTGAGCCACGCGGCCCCGTAGGGGTTCACCGAGTGGCAGAGCAGCAGCGCGACGTCGCCATGGTCCGCGGGGCGCATGTCCATGATCGCATCGACCTGCGCGCCCGATCCGCAGAGGAGCTCGGGCCC
>Ga0194133_10009254_pt1 | contig 11317 bp, 9 predicted proteins | sample TA2KigOf40mmetaG_FD_155448 | JGI IMG/M metagenome (GOLD analysis project Ga0194133, IMG submission 155448) | Freshwater microbial communities from Lake Tanganyika, Tanzania - TA2015055 Kigoma Offshore 40m | ecosystem: Environmental > Aquatic > Freshwater > Lake | place: Tanzania: Lake Tanganyika...
GAGATAGGTGGTTCAGTGGCCTCTTTTGGTTGACGTGCGCGCCGGCATCTCGGGGACTTACCGAACCGTGTTGAGCATGAAACTCCGTAAACAGACCTCGCCTACGGGCGGCGATAATCCTTCTATTTGCCGCAGCGATACTGATGCCAAGGGTTTTTGCAACCGTCGCCTGCACCGGGCGACGCCCACGCTGAGCATCCATATAGAGATGCACCACGGCGCGAAGTTCGTCATCCGTGTGACGACGCCCTTGGTGCGCGGTCGTGCGCTTGTTGCCGGTGACTCTCTGGTTTAGGAACCTCGCCTCGGCAGCAACTACCTCACCAAAAAGCCGACCCAATGGCAGCTCTCGAAGGAGACGTCGATTGACTGCTGCATTGCTTTGCGCCGAGTGGACTACGAGTGTTGCAATCTCGGGGCGCCCATTGATGGACTTCAACTCGGCCACCAGCATCCATTCGTGACCACGGCGATCTGTATAGGTGACGACTGCGTCGGGACGAGAGCCGAGTACGCGAGCGGCCATGCCGTCGATAGGAACCTGTTTGCCATCACTTTGCATGGATACGACCGTACTAGTGCAAAGTATCGTTCGCAACCTCTTTTTCGAGATTTTCTGTAACCCCCGCACCCGAAGTCGGACTTATGTTGAAATCTGAGGCATCTGGCCCACAAATCCGCTTGTTTGGGGTGTTCTACCCAACCCAGTCGCGGGGGAATCCCTCCATCTAAGCCCAATTCGAAGCATCCGGGCGGGCCGGTCCGAGTCAGATTCCGGCACCGAGTTTGAGGCTCTCGGCGCGATGACTCGCCCACTCGTTCACCAGTCAGCTGCGCTGTCCAACGCCCAAAGAGGTGTGTGATGTAACGAGTGGCAGTGAGCGACCGCTCGCTAAGGTGGGCCAATGAGCGAGGTTCGTTTCCCGGCGTGGAGTCGAGACGAGTTGATTCTCGCACTTGACTTGTACCTCTCGTCAGGATGGCTTGATGACAGTCACCCGAAAGTGCAAGAGCTCAGTGGTGTGATCCAAAATCTGCCACTTCACCCTGGGTGGCGCGGCAACCCAAGCTTTCGCAGCCCGGACGCCGTCAGTATGAAGGTGGCCAACTTCCAAGCTTTGGACCCCGCATATCCCGGGCGCGGGCTGGCTGGCGTCTCGAAAGGGGATCAGGAAGTTTGGGACGAGTATCACAGCAATCCAGGACTTGTTGCCCAAATGGCACAGGCGATTCGTCAGGGTGCAGCCACGCCTGCGGCGGAGACGTCTGCCGAAGGCGAAGATAGCGCCGCGGAAGGAAAGATTCTTACCCGCGTTCATCAAGCTAGAGAGCGGAACCAGAAGCTAGTTCGGACACTGAAGAAGCGCCGCTTGGATGAGTTCGGCACGCTGATGTGCGAGGCGTGCGACTTTGACTTTGTGACTCGCTACGGCGATCGTGGACACGGGTTCATCGAATGCCACCACAACGTGCCACTTTCGCAAAGCGGAGCGACGACCACGCGAATTGATGACCTCACCCTGTTATGTGCCAATGGCCATCGAATAATTCATGTTCGCTCCCCGATGTTGACTGTGGCTGCGCTCCGCGAAATTATTGCGTGATTGAGATAACGGCTTTCCTACAAGAAGCTCCCTGAGAGCAACTCGCGTAGCGAGGTTTGAGACCTCAACTAAGCTCTGACCCATGAAGAGTGCTCGTTCCGTAAAGCTTCCCCTCACCGTCCGCGACAAGAGAACAGAGGTTCCAAAGAATAGTGGACTCAATTGGGGCCAACGAGGCGATCGAAATCGAAATGAGGCTTGCATCACAGTACCTACAGATATAGGTCGCATGAATTTCTTTCCCAAACGCAATAAGAGCTTTGAAGTCAGAACTGACGATGGATGCACGTTTCGGCTAAAGCGCACAGGTGATAGGGGGAAAAACCTTCAGGGCGAGGAGCACCTCGCACCCCTTGGCGAGTATTTTCGAAAACGCCTCGGCGTGAAATCTGGAGCGAGAGTGACGCTTCGTCATCTCCAGCGCTACGGGCGTTATGACGTTACTTTTACCCGAAAGGGAACCCACTACAGACTTGACTTTCATAGCCAGACCAAATTTGCGAAACAAGGAGCAATAGAACTTAAAGCAACCTCAATTCGAAATCTCAAAAGCTCCGGCCAGGGTTATCTTGCTGATGCGAAGAAGCGAAAGCTTATTGAAGAGCGCGCGATGCAGATTGCATTTGGATATCTCAAGGCCCGTGGTTTCAAGAAAATTATTGACACTAGCGCAACCAAGCCTTATGACTTCACGGCAACTCTTCATGGCAGGAAGTATTACATCGAAGTTAAGGGGACTCAACGCGCTATTTCGACCGTGGAGCTAACCAGCGGAGAAGTGAAGAACACGACCCAAAGATATCCAAACACCGTTCTCATTGTCGTTCCACACATATCGGTTAAGAACGACATCGCTCAGCAAGTGCATGATGAAACGCTCTTTCTGAAGCCCTGGAAAATCGAGCCTTCTGCGCTCGCACCAACCAGATATAAGTACACAGTGCCACGCAAGTCAAGACAACGTGCCAAGCGAAAGAAAAGTAGATAGGGAACTTCATTATTCCCAGAGATTCAGGTACAGCAGTATTAGCTGTCGCACGATAATGCGCTTCACGTCTGAATTCCAATAATTCTACGACCGCTAGAGATTCATATCAGGGAAGCCCGGGACGAAGGACCTCCAGTGGAATCTGTACCCGGCTGGACTCCCAGCGAATACTTGGCTCTTGGTCGACTGGGAAACTGCTTTGTATCACACTTAGATTTATATGTCCCAGAAGTGTTGGCTTGCTGTCTACGACTCGAACGCATACCAGTGACCAGTTTGAGTTATTGCAACCGACGCGAAACTCATTGCGCGTCACGAAGCAGTTGAAAGTATTTCCCGGTCGGACAGTGGTTTTAACTTCAAGTAACTGGACCTGATCCGAATGGGTTACAGAAGGCGTTAGTACGTCGTAACCCGCCGAGTCATCTTTGAGTGAGATGTGCCTGATTCGCCGAGAGTCTTCCGCCGAAAGAAGTCGCTTTAGCTCGCCAACCACAAAGTCCTCTCCTGTTGAGCCGATTTCAGCCAATTGTTCATGGTCGAACTTCCTGATCACTCGCTCCTGCACGTCTACGAGCTGGGCCACCTCCCACACCAAACTGTTGCCAGCCTTCATACCGTCTAGGAGCCAGCTAGCACCGTCGATTCGTCCAATTGCCAGGCACCTGTCCTCTACTGCAATAATTTTTTCTTCGATCAGCTTCTCCAACACGCGAACTCGATCAAAATGAGACGCGTCAATGTCAAGTGGCTGAAGCACTGAACGACGATTGAACTCCTGAATTGAGAGTCCTTCTGCGGCAGCACTTACGACATCACGCACTATTGCGAGCCACTGACGACTTACTGGTGCCACCTTAAACTCGCAGATGTTCGAAGAGATCATCCAAATCGATTGAGTCGATTCCCAGAACTGCGGCACTGTCTAGTATCAATTCTTCGTCCGGCAGACTGACTCGTACCAAGTCTGAGTCATCCATCGCTGCGGCCAGTCGTCTGATTTTCGCTTCGAGTCGAAGAGAGACTCGCTGATCAATCGTGCCTTCCGTGGACAGCAAAAATACCCTGGTCTCCTGTTCGGGTGATAGTCCAAGTCGGTGTATTCGATCGATCGATTGCAGATACAGCCCAGCGTTGTAGCTACGGTCAACGTACACGGCATCATGGCATACCTGGTGCAAGCTAATTCCCTCTCCAAGAGTCTGGGGGTTGGTAATGAGCACAGAACAGCTGGGATCATTTCGAAATCGCTGAATCTCTCTTTCTCGATCATCCAAGGGAGTCGCACCATGAATCATTACGGGATCATACGGAGCAAGGAGTCTTTGAAGCGCCCGCAAGTTACCGACAAAAGTGCTCCACACAAGAACCTTCCGATTCTCTCTTGATGCAACATCGACGAACCGACTAACCCACTGATACTTAGGTGGCATTTCATTCTCCGCATACGAGGCGAGTACATTCATGAGCTTTTCGGCTGACTGGACTTCGCGAGGTGGCCACTGAAGATTCAGATAAGAATCCTCAACCGATAATCCCATTAATAATCCAGGGTTCGTTGCAGCCGCAATAAGCGACATAACTGCACGCCCGCGTCTCCCAAGTGTGCTTTCATCAGCAGAGCTCAAGCTGAACTGCCCAACATACATTCTTCGCAGGGCTGAGTAGATCTGTTCCTGAATACGACCGGGGGGCAGACGCTCCTCAACGATTTTAAGATCCGGCAAGTTGAGCTCGGTCTTCGTGGTTCGAACAAACATACTCCCCCTCTTCAACGATTGGAGACGAGCGTCTGAGAAGAAGAATCGAGGAATCTCGGACCAAGACAACGCGAGCAAATTCCTCAGGTCTTCAAAGCTCTGCGGCATTGGCGTGCCAGTGAGTAGATCAACCCGGGGAGCGTCAGCCACAAGCTCGCGACATGCACGCCATCGAACTGAGCCAGCTCCACCTTTCAACCGATGCGCTTCGTCGAGCACGATTAGGGACTGATTATCTAAAACCCACCTTCTCAGCCGGCCGAGCTTCTGATCATTTTCCAATTGCTCATAGTTTGAGATGAGGATTTCTGTTCGAGGCTGAATTGGTTCGAATCCGAATGTCTGGGCTTGCGGAGGTTGAGTGAACGACAGACCTGGCTCTGCCGACCATGCTTCAAAGGCTGATCGCGGGCAAATGACAAGTAAGTTTCCGACATTTCCACGGATATTGAGCCACCTCCAAACAACGAGCTGACAGAAGGTCTTGCCTGCACCAGGTACTGAAAAATTTGCGCCGTTCTCCATCATTACTAGGCGAGAGACGTTCTCAAGCTGTTCCTCGGTCAGGCTCCTCGCTAAACCCAGCTCACCAAGTTCGATTGAATGCAGCTCTCGCTCGCTCTGCAAAAGATTTTCGAGCCGTACCTGAGAAGCGCGTGCATCTAAAATTCGATTTTTTAGTACTTCTGTTATCTGAAAGGATCGACTCCCATTTCTGCTCCAAACACTTCTCAAATACTCGATACGGAGCAGGAAGGTATGCATTTCAATGTGAAACGAATCATCGATGTGAGCTGACGTGCTTGCGTTCCACCACGAACAAACTTCCTGCCAGGTGGCATCATCGACCCCTACACCCCTGGTGATTGAAACAAGATCGTCATCTATCAGGCTGATACCAAGGGACGGAATCAGCGTCATTGTGGGGCGCCGCAACAGATAGCAGTACTACTTTGATGATTTCGAGGAAGCCAGTTTGGCTAGCTCGCTCACAGCATCTTGCAACCTCTGTAGTTCGAACTTAAAGTTCTTTGCGTCAAAGTCTCGCTGAAGGCTTAACTCAGAATACTTTTCGATAACTCCTTGCACGTCAAGACACACGTCTCTCAAGACCTTGGCAGGCTCAACAAAGAACGACTTGCGTCGCTCATCACGAATGATTTGATCTGCAGCGCCTCTCGCCCCTTCTGCCAGAGCCGCAAATGGGCTATCAAGTTCCTTAAGCAAGATCCCATCGTCGCTACGATTCGCTGGGCGGTTTAGCATTTCTTCGACAACAACTTTTATGTCGAGGCGTTCATCACTTCTCGCTTCCGTGCCAAGAAGCTCATCAATGACGTCAGGCTTCTCACTCGTGTGGACGCGTCTTGCTTTATCGAGGATGGCAATCGCTTCGGGCTCATTCACCAAACGCTTAGTTGCGACGTCGCTAAAGAAATCTGCATCAATGGTACGAACTTGATCCTTATTCACTCCCATGAGAATTGCCAAGATTCGTGACCACTTAGTTTGCTCTGCTCTCGCAATCTCTCCAGCATTCTTCAAATTCTCATATTCATCATCGAGATTCTTGAGGTGTTCTTCTTTGGAGTCGAAAATTTGATACGGCAAGTGCGTATTGCTAAGCGAGCGAACCTCGTCAATCAAGGACAGTATGCGAAGCCGCTGTTCAACCTTCTTGCGTCCGCGGCGGAGCCAACCCATCTTGTTAGCGAGCTGCTCAGCGGTCTTTCCTTGCTTCAGATATCGCCGCATGAATAGCAACTCATTGGTGAAGGTGTAGTCCTGGTGCACTAAGCGAGTCATTTGCATCGCCATCTCGATCTCCAGCAGGTCATGATGACTTGCATCTAGTGGCAGAACCGCCACGTCGATACCTGATGCTCCAATAGCCCGCAGTGCAGCTAATCGAGTGTTACCGTTGATCAGTAGACCAGCGCGAGTAATCAAACCTGGCCGGTGTTGCTTGAGGTCCGTAAGTTGCTCCTTCAGAGCATCGAATTGTGGCGTGGCAGCCAAAATAGATTCCAGAATGCTTTGGTTTTCGGCCGAGGTGGGATCCGCGAAGAGTTGCTCCCGAGCAGGGTGATCAACTAACTGGGCACTTAACCTTGCGTTGTCATGATTCAGCAATGGAACGTCTAGTGTCAAAGTCACAACAGGCAATAGAGTCCTCTGTCCGCGAAAATCAACTTCTTCGGTTCGCTTGAGAGCGTTGTTCGCATATGCTTCCAGGGCCCGTTCAATTGCGAGAGTTCTCGCGTCTTCATTTTTTAGCATCAGCCGCCTCGTACTCCTCGCGCCAAGACATTAATCAGCACGTGCCTCGAAGATTCATCGTACGCCAGAAACCAGGTCATACTGGAGCAAGAAGCATCGAAGTCCGGTCTGATGAGCTAGTCTAGCGTTAAATGTCAATACAAAATAGGCGGAAATTATCACAGCTTCAGATACGAGTAGACAACAATCTCCTCGAGCGTTTCTCTGTTGCATGCCATCGGCAAAATGTCTCAATGTCGAGCACCATCAGAAAACTCATCGAGGATCACTGCGCCGGAAGTGAGAGTTCTCGAGAAAGCGAAGCGACCATGATTCAGCTTCCACGGTTCAATTCTCTGAGGCAGATTCGACGGGCTGGTCGCCCACGTCTGACAATTGCAGAAATGTACTGCGGTCCGGGCGGAATCGCTCTGGGTGCGGCGCTCTCAACGATCAAGTATCAGGGAAAGCAATACTCATACCGCCACAGTTGGGCAACCGACTATGACCGGGACACCTGTAGCACCTACTCTTTGAACATCCTCAAAGACCAAAGTGACAGTCGCGTCTTATGCGCCGACATTAGAACCCTTAACCTTGGGTCACTTCCCTCAGTTGATGGCTTTCTTTACGGTTTCCCCTGCAACGACTTCAGCAATGTGGGTGAAACTCGTGGCTTGGAAGGCAAGTTCGGGCCGCTCTACAGATACGGGGTCGAGTACATACGCCAAGCTAATCCGCTGTTCCTTTTCGCTGAGAATGTGAGTGGACTCTCAGGAGCGAACTCCGGGGCTGCCTTCAAGCAAATTTTGAGCGAGCTGGCTCACGCTGGAGATTACGGTTACACCCTCACCACTCATCTCTTTAAGTTCGAAGACTACGGAATTCCCCAAGCTCGCCATCGATACATCATTATTGGATTCCGGCGAGACCTTGGACTCAAGTTTGAAGTTCCGCGACCATCCTTTGTAACGCGCACCTGCAAAGAGGCAATCGAGCATCCACCGATACCCACATCAGCGAAGAACCATGAGCTAACTAAACAGTCGCAAATCGTAATTGACAGACTTCGGCACATTGGTCCAGGTGAAAATGCGTGGACTGCACAGCTACCAAAGAACCTTCGGCTAAACGTTCAAGGCGCCCAACTTAGTCAGATATACAAACGGCTCGACCCGAAGCGACCTTCTTACACAGTTACAGGAAGCGGAGGTGGGGGTACGCATGTTTATCACTGGAGCGAACCGCGTGCCCTCACGAATCGCGAGCGCGCCAGACTCCAAACATTTCCAGATGATTTTGAGTTTGTGGGTTCGAAAGAAAGCGTACGCAAGCAGATTGGCATGGCGGTACCCCCAGCGGCGGCGAAGGTAATACTGACTGCGATTCTGAAGACTTTCGCTGGAGTTCCCTATACATCTGTTACTCCATCAAATGGCTTCTTGAATGATTGAGTTATGCACGAAAATCGAGAAGATAACCCTCGGTCTGACTTCGAAAGATATCGACACTGGTGCGGCCGTATTCATGTAAATGTCGAAGGGCAACTGGGTTTCCGAGACGAACATTGAGACGACGACGAAAGTATTCGCCCAGCAACGCGTTGTTATCAGGGGTTTCTAAAGCCTTCCCATTTTGTTGTGCTCGTACCAGCGTCAATTTGAAACCATCATCACACTCAACTGAGAACGCCTCACCAACTTCAGGGAAAAAGCCGCTGCGTTGATCCGCGGCAGGAATAGGCAAGTAGGCCTGATTGGGGTTTCTTCCAGCTCGTTGCCCCCAGTTGAGACCCGACCGATCTGGCACCCGCTCGCGACCGCCGGAAGTGACAATTAGCGAGATTCGCACATAGTGAGTTGTAAGTTTCTTCGAGAAATCGGTTGTCCTTACCGAGCTACCGTTGTCATCTCGACTCATCAATTTACACCTCTAAGTGAGACACTATTGCGGCTAGCCATAATCCCAAAACCTCGACCGCGTTTCCCGAAGTTCCTGGTAATCAGTTCGACCGTTTTCGCTGAATTGATCAGTCTGACGATGATCTCGCTTTCGGCGGCGAAGTGTTCGGCTGCCTGAGTCGATGGCAGTTCCGACAACACACCGAGAAGTACTATGGGCTGATGGTAGAAATAAGTGCTTCGAAGCATGCGCGGACTCGAGTGACGCTTGGTGAAGTCCGGAATCAGAAAAAAGCTCAGTTTGTAGAGTCCCAAGTGGAATCACTTGCGAGAGAATTCTCCAATTTCGAGATTACGCAAGATCAGATTGATGCATGGCGCACTCTTTGCGAGTGGCTCCACGATGCCAGTCAGAACGTACCGAAGGAGTACGACAGCATCGGATGCTTCTTCGAGTTTCAGCCCCCAATGAAATCCGAACGAAGCGACTTGATGCTGGTTGGTGACCGAGAGCTCCTGGTCATCGAAGCCAAGACCGGACAGGCTCACAACGTTAGCCAGGCACGGAAACAGGCTCTCAATTACGCCTTCCAGATTTATTCGTCACTTGAGGTCGGGAGTGAGCGGTCAGTAATTCCCATAGTTCTTCAAGAAAACAAGTTCAAGGGGAACAAACTAAGCCCAACAGCTATTTCAGACCTTTCATATGAAAGACATGATGTTGCAGTCATCAGTGCTTCTGAGTTAGCAACTCACATTCAAAACATGACCGCACCTTCTAGGGGTCTAGATCTCTTAGATACCACAGGATGGGTTCATAAACCTCGGGCATCAGTTGTTGAACTCGCTCGAGAGATGTTCGGCACACTCCGCTCTGGTGGTATCACGAAGTCTCTTGCAGATAACGATGAGTTGGAGCGTCTTGTAAAGAGGATCAGAGAGTTGATTGACCAAGCTCGAGAGACCTCCGAGCACCGAGTTGTCGCTGTGACCGGTAGACCTGGCTCCGGGAAGACGCTCGTGGGTCTCCGAATCGCCCACCAAGTGGGCTTTCTTGGTGATGTAAAAGTCGGCGCCAGTGCGCCAATATTTCTGTCAGGCAACGAGCCACTCGTAGCAGTTCTCCGTCACGCCATTTCCTCGGGTCAAACTGATGCCGCAAAGAAAAGCAAAGGCGGTAAGCAATTGATGAAAATTCGAGGAGATCTTCATCCTGAACGCGAGATCATCTTGCATGTATCCAAACTCACAGATCTAGAGGTAAGCGCAAGCATCATCGTCTTCGACGAAGCGCAGCGAGCATGGACCGCCAAGCACAATCAGAAGTCGAAAAACTCACGAAATCTCAGATCCCAGCCCTACGTCGTCCTCGAGAAAATGACAACGAAGCCGTGGTCCGTCGTTATCTGCATAGTCGGGTCCGGGCAGCACATCAACCCAGGTGAAGAGGGCATGAACACCTGGTACAACGCGATCGAAGAAATCAACAAAGCCCGACCAGAAGTAACGAAACCAGTGAAGTGGCGCATCACCGTGCCCCGGGGAGAGGAACGCGAAGGTCCAGATATCGAGTTTTCTCACGATCTCGAGCTGACAGTCGATATGCGAGCCGGATCGACGCAGATGAATGAGTGGGTCAATCTGCTACTGGGTAACCAGATCGATAAGGCCCTTCTTTGCCGGGCTACATTTCCTAGCTTTCCGTTGCTTGTCACTCGTGACCTTGAAGTCTGCAAACGATGGCTCAAGCAACAGACGAATTTGAGGCACGACGAAACTGCCGGACTTGTGGTGTCATCCAAGAACAGACGTTTGGGCCTCTACGGACTTAGCTGGCCTCAGCAGACACGAGACTTCGATGCGGTGAGCTGGTTTACCTACAAGGATCCTCATCTAAAGGCTTGCAGTTCCTTTGAGATCGCAGCCACCGAATACGGTTGTCAGGGACTCGAACTCGACCGTGTGGGCGCGTGCTGGTCGTGGGATCTTATTCCTTCTTCAAATGGCTGGAAGTCGCGTGAGTTGAATTCAGAAAAGCGGAAATGGCGAGAGCTGCCGTCAGACAACCTGAAGAGTGAATACCTAAGGAACGCTTACCGAGTTCTATTGACGAGATCACGACTTGGGATGGTGATCTGGATTCCTGAGGGTGACAGCCAAGACCCATCCAGAAACCCCGACGAGGCCGATGAGATCTTTGAGGTATTGTGCAGAGCGGGTTGCACACCGCTTCTTGGGTGACCGCCTAACTTCTGTCACTTTCGCAATCATCTTTAGCTATTGCGACAGTGATTCACCCCTGCATCAAGGCATTGACGCTTCTCTCCCACCAGCGAACCGCTCGTTACTACCCCACATCCACAAGCTTCGGCGAACGGTTCTCAAAATTCGCAGCGATCGCTTCCACCAGGTTCGCTGAGCCGATCAACTTGAAGATGATCTAGCGTTCGGCGGCACCGGCGTTCGACAGGCGGTTGATGAGTTTCTTGGCTCCACGCATGGCGTCGAGGCCGCGGCCGGCAATTTTGCGGCCATCGCCATGGCGTCGTCCACCGGGGTGTTCGACAGTTGGGTCACCAGGCCCAGTGCGGCACCTCCGTTTGCGGGCAAGATGCGGCCGGTGAAGACGAGTTTTTCATCACGTCATCGCGCACCAAACGTGAGCGCTAGCTACTCCATACCCCGCGCACCCCTCTCCTAACCTCTGAACTGCATCAAGAGATGCCTCAATAGAGGCGTCGGCAACCGAGCCCACACCGGGCCGCGGTGCCACCCACAACGGGGCTGCGGCGCGACGAACGCAAA
>Ga0194133_10009257_pt1 | contig 11314 bp, 7 predicted proteins | sample TA2KigOf40mmetaG_FD_155448 | JGI IMG/M metagenome (GOLD analysis project Ga0194133, IMG submission 155448) | Freshwater microbial communities from Lake Tanganyika, Tanzania - TA2015055 Kigoma Offshore 40m | ecosystem: Environmental > Aquatic > Freshwater > Lake | place: Tanzania: Lake Tanganyika...
TCACCCTTTTTGGGTTTTGCACCCAAAATCTCCCTTTTTCAAAAAAGGATGACCTTATTTTCAGTCTGGTAATATTGATTTTAACCCCTCATTTGAGGTGTTTGTGTGTCTTATTGACATAATAGTCACTAAAAGTCAACTTTTTTGAGTTTGGCACCAGAAATCTCCCTTTTTTAAAAAAAGGGTGACTTTTTTTTGGTCGGGTATGGGTTTGATTTAGTAAGCCAGTTTGCCAGAGTAGAAATTTTTAACCTTTTTGTTCAGAAAGCGAGAAGCTGCTAAGTATATAATATGCAGAAGAACAATCGCAAAAACTGGTTTTAAAAAATATTTTTCTCACTGTTTCATGATTTGTTGGGCAGTACCCTGACTACAATTCTTCTTGTTGGTTTAAAACTTGATGCATCATTTCAGAGGATTAGTTGCGAGGTGTCTTGAACGTTTCCTTGCAATCATTGCATTCGTCACAGGGCTTATCTTATATATCTTTTCATTCTAGGATGGCGTGACTTTCAATTCTTATTTACATTATCATGACTCCTTCATGATTTCTGGGGTCAGTTCTCATTTATGAAGAATGATGGAGCAGGTCTTCTTTAAAAGGCAAGAGGCCAATAATTTAGGGTTTTTTATTAGGTGCTAGTGAAATCAAGTATTTCATTATTTCTGCAAATATACAAGGATAAAAACAATTTTTGTAAAATGATGAGAAATATCGACTGTCCAGCGAGAGTTTCTGCAATATCTTTTGCAGATTTTTGTGGTGTCATTTCAGTTGATAGTCTTGTCTCAATGCACAAAATTCAATCTTTATTAGGTGTGCGATTATTGCTCAAAATAAATCGATGGTTTGACAGTTGCAGCAATCAAGGAATTTGGGAAACCTTCTTCAGTTGACATTCTATTATTAAACAAGTTGTGTTGGCAAAAATCTTCTCATCCCATAGGTTGCTGGATGGTTCAATTTCAGCTTCTTCCCAATAAACTTTATCATTTTAGTGTCTTCGTCTAGAATCCTGGAATTTAAGTGTTTTGATATTTTGGTTAAAATTGGATGGGGCTAAAATTAAGCTGCAATCTGTATTTGAGGTATCTGAGAAATTTTCGGGTCTAGTATCTTTCGCCCAATCCAAGTTTGCCCAATCAAGCTAGGTTAGGTTAGGTTAGGTTAATTTAGTTTAGCTTGGGTTAGGTTAGGTTATAATGAGCGAACTTGCATTGGGCGAAATATCATGGAATCAAATTTTCATTTACTGCATTTTTGAGTCATTTGAATGACTATAGTCCCTTAAAATTATATTAAGGTCAATTTTTCTGATCAAACCTAAAAAATACTACCAAGACTTAAAAATGCTTTTAAACTGAAACACAAAAAATCACTTGAAGCATGTTTATCCTACTTTTTTTCAATTCATTCATTTGAAATACATATGAGAATAAAAACCCCAACAAAGATTAAAGGACATGAACAAGTACTAAAGTTCCTTATGTTTAAACCATTTACATTTTCGTACACGCCTACATTTTTTAAGGATCTAACAGTTCAAACACTATTGCTTTAAAACAAAGATATTGTCCTCACCTCGAGGTTTCTTTCAGATTTTGAAGTAAATCATCCTCAGGGTTTGTTAGAAGTAACAAACTTATCTCATTTCGCAGGCTAAATACAAAAGCATCTAAGGATCTTTTGCCTGCTCTCCCAAAAACAGTTTGTTAATCATATCATAATAAATTACCTAGCCTTGAGGTCATTAACAAAAGAATTCAGTCCACCAACTTGTTCTGGTCCCTTCTCTATTGAGGACATCTATAGGGAAAACTTCACCTTTTGATTTTCTTCACAACTCATACTTCCTTTTATGGTCATGCTTTTGAAAAGGCTCAACATATATAACAAAATGGTGTCTTACATCAAAAGCCCCCTTTTTCAGTAGATTGACTTTTGATGGATCAAGATCTTGGAGGCCATACTCTGAAAAAGTGGCATCGATAGCAGGCTTATAGTTGAAAGGTCTCACTTTTTCAGTTTTTATTGCCTTTGACTTCACCATTGGATTGAAGCTCTCAAATGCTTTGTCTACGAAAGCAGAAGGTGCCCATGAGGTTAGAGTTCTGAAAAAATTGTTTTGCTTAAAAAACTCATTATTTTGTTAAATCACAAGAATATAAACCTAAATCGCCTTGCATTTGAGTCAGAGTGAACTGACATGAGTGGACTTGCTTCCACATTAAAACTAATGTGGGCAACAACAATGGCCAAAATTCCAGTTGAAAATGATGTGCACATTGTCCTAAAGATTTTAAATAATTGGAATTTTGTTGTAATTCTTAGTGCAACAAAGTACTTCTCATTGGAAATGGGCATTCCTATTTTAAAATTGTCTTCGTTCAGCCTTTTAGCTTTCTAATTTCTTAAAATGACATAAAGAAAAGGAATCTTACCACTTTAGTCCAAGAAAATTAGAAAATTTCCCTATAATAGCAGTTTCAGTTTTAATGTCCAAAGCTCTCCTACTATGGGAATAATTTGGATTCTGTGAAACCTACTTTTCTCCTCTTTTAAACTTATTTAGACTCTCTTGAGATCTTTGTCTGGGATTGAATCAGAGCCTTTTACTTCTATTTCATTTGGTAAATGATGCCTACTGAATATGACTAATCACTAACCTTTAATAATTGATTGATTGATCAACAGCTTTTAATCAGGAACTAATTCATCAAACACCATAACAATAAATTGAAAATAATGTTGACTTTAAAATAATTAAAAAATTAAAGAAAAATGTTTCTTTGAGCTGAATCCTGATCGGTTATTGTCTTTAATGATAGGATGTCAGGAAGAGCAAAGTTCATTGATGGTTCAATCAAGAAGATCGGTGACAGTCACTAGAAACAGACTGAAGCCCATAAACAGTCTTGAATTTGATTGGATCAGACAGTAAGTGCGCAAAAACTACATTAGAGTACATATTTTAAAGAGACAATTTTTAATAATTGATTGGTATTTTGTATTATTTTTGACTATGCTTCCACTGAAATTGATTTATTTGCACATTCCAATTGAAGATGGTACTTATTTCTTTTTGTATCTTTGTTAACAGGGCAATCAATTCGCCATTTCCAATGATTGTCCCACCCTGGCTTTTAAAAAATGTAACAATTCATTTAACTGCTGGGTAAAGCTCTAATAAATGAATAAAAAATCCTTACATTCTGTCCTGACTATGATTGAGCTATAATTTAACTTTTGTTTTACACATTTTGGTCAAAAATGATCTGTTTCATACTAGCAAGTAAGGTGCGTCTGGAGGAGATGAACCGAAGGCAGAAATTACAAGCAATGACGAGATGAGCAAAAAGCCCAGTGATGCCCTTCCCAATCAAGGAAAGAATCAATACTGAACTGTTTATTTATAGCAGCAAGGGGCTTTGTATAAAGAAGGGATATAAAGAATGGATCAAAGAAACAGATTCAAAAAAATATCTGACCTCTGAGAAGAGGGTAAACTGAAACAACAGGAAAAGTAAAGTGGTAATGAAAACAAGGGTAGCCTGTTTGGAATGACTTTCTTATTGACAAATTCTTTTGTCTATAACAATCCATATTTAAATGAAATAATTCTAACACTAAATTTAAAAGCTGACAACAGTATGAGTCTATTTTATTTAGCTTTGAAATCATGTCAGCACATTCAAATGTGTATTAATCAATTGATTTAATTTGAAATTTTGATTAAAAGCTATACTTGAATATGTGGAGCAATTCAGTTATAGTTATCATTTTCCTTATTTCCATGAGCAAGCACATTGAGTTTAGTATTTTCATATTGGGTTCAGACCCTTTTTTTGGATGTCAGTCCCAATGTCTGTCACTCACATCTCCTCCCTGATTTTTTATGCTAGAAAGAAAATAATTAGTGCATTGGATAAATTAATTCCTTGCCTGTAATATCAGGTTTGATTTAGGAAGAAAACAGAAAGGTAATCTTCTCTTTGATTAAGAAACTTTTTGTAGGGAGAAAGAATTTTTAAGAAAATCACTTTTGTCAATAAAACTTTGGTAGACAAGTGCAAAAAATCAAAGAGTTTTCTGCTTAAGCTCTTTGACAAATTGTGAAAGGAGAAAATTTGATCAAAAGCTGTAAAAAATTCTTACACTTTATACAAAAGTGATATTTTGTAGCATTCAAGAGGTATTACCAATGCTTGCTTTAAAAAATTTCCCCAAGTTTGGAGGTCGTCTTGTAATATTCCCTTTAAAGGGTCGCACTCTTTGTTGCAGCCTAAAAAGTTCTTCTTGAATCTGACACACTCATTCATGCTTTCACTAACAAACGACACTCACACATTTTTCCAACGATAACCTGTGTAAATGACCAAACCCTGGCCCTCAAGTAAGCTTAGACACAAATACCAATCGCAATCCATTCCCTGTTTCAACTCCCCCTAGATTTTATCTTTTAAAACTCTCACTTACTCTGATCTTGACCCTGGGCCATAGGGCCATAGAACCTAACCGAACCACCAGCCTCCGGTTTCTTCTTCAAACTTTTTTTAAAAAATTCATTTAACCTCGGACCCAGATCCCGGGCCCTGCTCATCAGTCAACCTTATCTCCAGCCTTAAGTCCACTCACCAACCTGACTTCTATTTCGAAATTTTTGTACTCCTAACCCCAATCCGTCAGAGTCCATCCTCAACCATCAGACCCCAAACCCCACCATCCCCACCATTTATTTGATCCAGACATCAACTCAACCCCTAAACATAAAATCCCAGCCTTACCTTGAGGCTCAGATTTCATTCATTCATTCATCTGATTTATTGACTCATCAGTTAAATGTAATATGCAGAAACTTTATTAGAGGTTACCCCCACACCATTTAGGTATGGGGGTTAATAATCAATTGAACAGACAGAGCATTGAACAGGGATTGTCAGATTCCATGTAGCTAACTTAAACTTTCTTGCAGCTTTTCAATCTCCATTTCCAGCTTTTTTATAGGTGCAAAGTCAAAGTAGTTCAATAACATTGATTTTTAAATTGTTAACTGAAAATATGATTCCTATTGAAGTGCGATTTGGAGATACAAATGATGGTAAATCAGGTAGGGAGTGTAGTGCTGCAGCATGGGAGGTGAGCAAGTAACAAAAACCCAGGGATGACCTTCTTGCTCAAGAAAAGAATCAATACTGAACTGTTTATTGATAGAAATCTAGGCCTTCATAAAGAACAGACTCGCATCAGAGATAAGACCAATCATGAGTGTGAGCAGAGAATTGGTGTTCTTTGATTGGATAAAAGCATTAACCTTACACAGAACTGTTATGTTATGGCAATAAGTGTGGGAATGAAAGGTCAGATGAATACCTGTCTTGAAATATGTTTTTAACAAGAAAGTGATAAAAATATAGAGCATTATTGTTAAAATATCATGATAAGTAAAATGAGAAAATAACTTGAATTGTGCGCACTATTTGATGGCAATAAAATCTCTTCTATTTAAAGTTTTTCTATTTTAAGACACCAGTGTATGGATATTTTGGCAGAAATGCTGACAAATTATTCTACACAACTCTTATCAACATGTAAAAATTGGTCTTTTGGTCAGAGATGCAACTTTAAACTTGATCCTCTCAAGTAAAAGAGCACCTTATGACCCTTATTTAACCACTCTGAAAGGTTTATAAGTTATAAAATGAAGATTATCAAATCCTCTGTTGTCCATTTCTATCTTTTATCTCCTATTGTTTATTTAGCTGGACTTTGGAATCCAGAACAAATAGGATTTTTATTATATGTTTTGTCATCTGGAATATGTTGCCAATTCGACAGAATGAATGTCATCTCTTTGTGAATTGGATGAATCCATTATCTACAAAATGTGCAAAGTTAGACAAAGTGAAAAACTTAATCAGAAAAATTTAGGTTAGTTATCTGATCTTTGGGAACATTTTGGTGACAGCAGATACTTAAAACAAGTTAAACCCAACAGATTCAGTCTTTTGATGTCTAGAATTGTAATTGTGATTTTTGTTTCTTGCTATTTGGGGTAAAACAATATACTTTGATTGATAAAAGAGGTTTTTTATAAAAGGTATAGATTATAAATCTTTTTTCAGGCTACATTATTGCCCGGTAACTTCTTAATGGCTTTGTTGTCACTTTGGACTGTCTGTGTTCCTGTCCTAGCTCTAATTGATCCCAAAAAGCCTCCCTTGATTGCAGGAATTGAAGAGCCTCAGTTGCAGTGCACATCATAAATTGATTCAGCTTTCCATCCATGAGATATTTCTGCGTCATTTCTCCTCGGGCTAACATTGTGAGATACTTTTTGTCATGTCTCAATCGGTCGCATTTACCAGCATGTTTTCTTTCCTGATGATTTGCATGACCTTGATTGATTAATAGTATTTTTATGAATCTGAAACCTTAAACTACTTTGTAAAACACCTTGAGGTTTGGTGATACTTTCTAGCCTTTTTGCTGCCAAGGAATAATCAAATTGAGACTCATTTTGACAACACATAGCAAAAGAGTCCAGCTCATCTGAAAAAGAATTTCAAAAACTTTTCAGACTTTCAAATTGTATAAAAGTGAAAATTATCTAGGAAATATGTGTGGATCTTGCATTTATCCCAAACCCAGGAGAGTTTTGCCTCAAAATCTAAGTAAAATTTTGCTCAAACTCAGGAAAAGTACTCAGCCCTGGCTTGGATACCAATATCCACACTCCCTAGTACTAGGCCAGTGACCCGTAAACTCCAAATCAATTTGAGGAAAAAATAAGTTTGTGTAATATTAGTTGTCAAAAAACTTTTATCTGATTTTGAACTCTAAGCCCTGTTGTGCCAAAGTGACTCAAATGCACTCCCTACTCTACTACTCTAGACTCAACTCAAAAAAGGGTAGGGGGTTGGTTGGTTGGATGTTGGCATGCATCTCATCACAAGATTGGATCATCGGCAGGCATGCAGCGGCATTGAGAGGAAGGTTGCCTTGGCTGAGAGGTCTTATGCACCTGACTGAGAACTAAGATTTAAGGTTTTAGGTTAAATCCTCAGCCCAGATTGCAAAAAGATGAACAAGACACCCTCAGTCATGGTAATCGTAATCTGCAGTGACAGTAGACTTCTATGGCGGGACTCTTTTAAAGGTGTTAGTTGTGCTTTTAACATCAGAATGAGTCTATACTGCAGAAGATTATTATCCCTCTAAAGCAAAGGAAGAGGGAGTTTAGTGAAAATCAGTAAAAAAAATTTTGTTCTAAAAGGGGCTGTTTGAAATTTTGCATTTTTACAGTACACCTGTCTGTCTCATCCTTTATCTACTCCCTTTCCACTTTCTTTAATAGCTCCCACAATAAAGATAGAGAGCTGATATTTTGCATGGACACAGCATGAAGCAATACCTAAATTTTAGTATTTATAAAACTTTACTCTAAAATTAAGCATAAAAGCCAGCACGTGGGTTTTCTTAGACCTCAAGCAAAAAAAATGCTTCTTTGACTTAGAAGCCTGTCAGCTGACTGTTGGTCATGAAACCTCGGTCGAGATGGTTATTATGAGCAAATACTAGAAATGGGCCCTGACCCAACCCGACCCGATCTGAGCTTACTTTTGACCCACAGTAAATAAGAGGCCGACCCTCCTTTGCCCTGGGAACTTTTTGACCAGAACCAAAAGGAAAAAATTGAAAAATTTTACATTTTTAGGGGAAATTTTTTAAACCCAAACCCAAACCATAAATGGCTGACCCAACCCGACCATCACTACCAAATACAGGGTGAATGTGAAATATAAATCCAAATAGTACCTTCATTTCCAACCAACATACCAAATAGAGTGTCTATACAATCGATTCGAAAAATGTCTGCAAATTTTGTTCTGAATGTTATTTTTTGGCGAATTGTGTTTTAAGGCCAATTCAATTACCTTCGTTGCCAACTCCATCGTGAATTATTTTTTGACACTTTTGCACACCCAACCTGAACTCGTCCATGTCAGGGGCAAGAAACTGTCATCAAGCAAAAAAAACCTTATGAAGCCAATCAAGTTAAGATTTTCACAGACTTAATGAAAATATATTTTATTTAACAACACAGTAAAATTTTACCAATCCTCGGTGAAAAAGCACCAACGAATGTTCGAAGTTGCATAAGTTAAACAAAGCCTCAGCCTTAAAGAGAGTTGCTTTGACATTCCTTCGATCTTCTTGGAGAACTATTTCAGCAGTTTCTAAAGCATTTGTCCAATCAGCCATATTTAGATGACATTTTGAAACAGTGACTTTACTGGCCTGAAAATCAAGTCATGAAAATTTCCATTTCAAATGTTTTGAACAACAAAGCAATCCAGACAGACATGACAGCCATTCAATCAAAGTCTCACAAATTTGTTACTTCAATTTAAATATTGTTATATTTCTTACAATTGAAGGACTTGGTGTTGCAAGTAGCTCTTTTAGGACCATAAGTGCAGCCCCATTCAAACCTCTTTTCATGTAGTGCTCTGCAAGCTTGACAACATTGTAATCGTGGTGTTCATTAAAGCCTTGCTCACCAGCCCACTTCTTTGTTGTTTCACTCATCTACAAAGATAATGAATTTGACTTTCAAACTGCATTTAGATTTCTCAAATCAATTCAAACCTTATTTTTCAAATCCCCTTCACCTCCAAGCTCCACTGATATCATTCTTGAAGAATCAACATAGCTTAAAAAGATTTGAAGATAGAAAATTGTTTAAAATGGTTTTTTTAAACTTGAAATTTTCTTACTATTCTTGTACAACAGTTTGATTTTTCTGTTGTTGTTGCTTTCTACTTAACGTACGACGGATTTCCTTGAATTTCTTATCACCAGAACGGTTTGAAGGTCGATCTTTCGACGCCATATTTAAACTGTCAGTCTTCACAACTCAACCAGTTCGACGAATGATGAAATTATTTCAAAGGAATTTCGGAGCACAATGGAAAAAAGAGTTGCTTTGCTTCTTCAACTTGGAAGAGAGTTTTTCAGTTCCCACCGAAAAGACAGCTGGATTGTCCTTTATGTTAAAAATTTTGTTGACTTCTTCGAATATAATATTCTAACCTAATTTTTATTTTATGAAACAATTTTGATTTCATTCAAAGCATCAAGGACAGCCACCCAATTAACTAAAAATAAGTTGGCTACATCATCCTGTAAAAAAGTTGCTAATGACAGGAGTTTTTCACTTTAATCTGTCATTTTTAATGATTTCTGTTTTGAAAGATACGTTAATGAAGAGTCCAATGCAGGCACCTGTCCATGTTTTTACCAATTTAGACTTAAGGTTATTCTAGAAAACATTTCTTGAACTACATCTCAACTGTCAAGCCACATCCCCATGACTCTCTAATCCTGAATCTCTGCCTTACATTTAAAAACATCCCCCCTAAAAACCCTTCATCCCTTTTCCCTCTTAACACAAACTTAACTCATATTCCACCATAGTTTAATAAACTCCACAAAATAATCAACCTTTTACACACTGTAAGACCCAAAACAAACTCCTTCTTTTGCCCTTAACACTTACCTTATAGCTATAAAATCAGTTTGATTTCACCTTAACTTCTTGAACTTCAAATCACCATTTCAAGTTCATAAAATATACCACATTCTCACTTAATTCACAGTGTAAATGATTTTTGAGGTGTGTTGGGGAGCTTTAGAGATGAAAGGGGGATTAGGGAATGACATGATAGTTTTAGGGGTTTGCAACTGATGTGGGAACTGGATAATCATGTAAGGAGGAAGATTGGGTGATGGCATGTATGAGTTGAAGAAAGGTTTGGATCAAACAAAGCTTCAACTACTTTTGTCATATTCTACATTTTGTGAAATATGTGCTTTTATAATCTTATTTCTTAGGAGGAGATTTCTTCAGCTAAGAAAGTTCAAGTCACTCCTTATTTTTTGGCCCACTCTCATTTCATTTAAAGTTTACATGGACTCATTATCACATTCAGTAAATGATTTAAATGGAAAAAAAGTTGAAACGTCAAGGAATTTAATCATTTGTTTTTATATCACTGTCATTAATTTCAATGCAAAGAATATTTGTTATTGATTTCCAATGTTTTTCAATATAAGTTTGAGGAGAAATCTTAGTGCCTAAGAAAAAGTCTAATTCTACGGCTCCTTGCACAAAAGAGCTGGTAGGCAAGCAATTGGCAATTGACTTGATAAAATCTTTGAACAACTCTGTGATAAATGGACAAGCGCCACCACTAAATATGCAATACGAGTTTACTTGAAAAAGATAATCTTTTGACATTGAATGATTTTTACTCGAACTGATTTCTTATTAATCATTGAAAATTGATTGACAAATTGTTTATTATTTTATTGCGTTTCATATTTGGCTACTATTTTTTGACAAGTTTGGTTATAATGAATGAAAATTTATTTGCATTTTTACAACTCGCCTTAAAATTTGAGGTGAATTGCGGTCAGGATTTTTGTTTTTCATATACGGATAACAATGAGTCCTTAATAAAAGCTTTAATGGAAATGAAATGAAATAAAGTACTGAGATCAGAGGTGCTGGAGACAATCTGATACTTTTTAATCACTTTTTGACTACTAGTAGAGCTCATGCTTCAAGCATTGGTTCCTCAAACACCATACCAATTAAGTGATCAAGTGTTAGTTTAAGATTAACTGTCACATGTACTCCATTACTAACTTTTTCTTTGTGATTCAACCAATTTGTCTCCAAAGCTATTTGAAACGAAGTAAAAGATAGCATTGAAAACTCGAAAAATCTAATAACTATTATGGCATTATAAAACTTACTTCAAAATAAGTTATCTTATTATAAAAACAATATTCAAAAGCTTTTTGTGAAAAAAGGCAATCGAAATTCAGTGTATTTTAGTGAAGCAATACTTTTACAGATTTCTTAGCCCTTTTAGTTCATTTTTTATGGCCAAAAATCGAAAATGATTTATCAAAAAGTTGACACACAAACGTAGTTGCGTTCTTCGGTGCATGATTGATGGTTATTTTCTGTGATAAACTCACAATAGAAGAAAATTATGCTTGGAAAATCAATGAAAATGGTCGTGGAAATCTTTTTGAACATCAACTTCTTTCACCAATACAACCTTTTATTTTTTCATATTTATTATCTACATTATTCTCAATATAATCTCAAGAATATCTTCCTCTTCTTTTGGAAAAGGAATTTTCCATAGAAAGTTCTCACTTTGTATATGTTTTATGAAACAAAGAGCTGTCCTTTGGGTTCGTTTGTCTGATAAAGTCACAACTTTTACTTAAGACTTT
>Ga0194133_10009258_pt1 | contig 11312 bp, 8 predicted proteins | sample TA2KigOf40mmetaG_FD_155448 | JGI IMG/M metagenome (GOLD analysis project Ga0194133, IMG submission 155448) | Freshwater microbial communities from Lake Tanganyika, Tanzania - TA2015055 Kigoma Offshore 40m | ecosystem: Environmental > Aquatic > Freshwater > Lake | place: Tanzania: Lake Tanganyika...
TCTTGGTTCCTTCAAAGGCATTGCGCCGCAAGCTTTTTCGACCATTGCAGCGCTGTTTGAAAGCGTGCTGCGATTGATGCGAGTTTTGCAAGAGAGCTGTTGACACACACCCAGCCCTGACCTATAGTGAGACTGAATGGGTCGTGCTGAACAGCCCTAATTCCCGCGCCTTTCCATCTGATTTCTTATGGCCAGTTACGTCTCGACCACCACGCTGGGCAACGCCCAACTCGACAACGCATACTATTGGTCCAAAGATAAGTATGTCTTATCGACTGGTTACGGCGCTAAAAGCCAAGCCGACCTTCAGTCGTTTAGTGGTGCTAGTGCCAACCTTGACGCGGTTTCACCAAATGCTTATGGCTATGGATACGCCAACGCCACCGAAGGTTCAGCCGTTTCCACCACCGTCTACCTAGGTGCCAATGAGAAGGCTACCTGGCAGGTGCAGGGCTTGCCAACAAAGGATTATGTGGGTGACTTTGCCTACGCGTCCGTTGCCTACTTAGGCTCATCTTTATATGGATCAGTTCTCTACAGCAACACCAAGAAAATCTTTGACGACGGAAATACATCTGCTTACTACGGCACTGAATGGTCCCAAGTAAAATCAGTCGGATTTACTGCTCCTGTTGCCGGTTATTATAAGTTCACAACTGGTGTTGTGGATGCAGGTGACACCGTCGTTGACAGTCAAGTGTTTGTCAACAATTTCGGTTACGGCATTGCAGTACAAACGCCCGGCGCGAGTCCGATGATTAATCTCACTCCTGCCGGGTTTGTTAGTTCCGCACCTGTCTCTTCTATTGACACCACTGTCAAGACTCTAGGCAATGCGACACTGAAATCTGGTGTCTGGTGCCTCAGCACTTCTGACTCAGTTGCAACCAAGACCGATTCCGAGATGGAGTCTTTTCTTGGACTTGCTGGCGGCACCCTCGATCAGATCGAAAAAGAGAGCCCCTACGGCTATACAACCAACGCCAATGCCACCAGTGGCTCGGTATTGAAGAAGTACGTTCAGGTTTCCGGTGTCGGTGACACCATCAACTTCAATTACTTCTGGGATGGTGGTGATTACGTACCTTATGACGATTTCGCCTTTGTAAGCGTTGGCGGTAAAATCGTTTCAAATGAATCTAAGAATTATTCCACTCTCTATAAAACCGGTGGCGGCACAGATACGTCCAAAGTTACCTGGAATGGTGGCAACGGTAGCAAATCGCTAGTTTCAATTCAGGGAGCTGGTAACTACAATGATGTAAAAGGTACTTTTGCTTACACCGTCAAGAGCACCGACAACATCATCGAAACCATTAGTGGGCTGAAATATGTCGAACTTGGCATTGGCATCACCGATGAAGGTGATACCGTTGTTGACTCCTCCATCCAAATCAGCGACATCGGTAGCAACTACGGTGGCTCTTGGAGTGGTATCAATTCCAGCTATTACAGTTCATTCACGTCATATGCAAGCTCTTACACATCGACTAGCCTCTATTCCCAGGCAAGTTCGTCCAAATCGCAGTCGCTCTCGAGCTCGTTAAGCCAATTCACCTACAACCAAAGCTCTTACTCAGAACAAACTCTCAAAAAGAATACAAATGCCCTGGCATCTAGCCTTGGCAATCTCGATTTCGGCCTCATTTCTCAATCCAGCATCTCAAGCACTTTCGATTGGAATGCCACTTTCAACGCACTATTCAACAGCTCGACCCTGAGCACATCGCTGAGCGTCGATGTCAGTGTTGCTGTGAGCGTAAAGTCAAAAGTTCTCTCTGACATCAATTGGAGTGGTGTGAACTTTGGCAACATTGCATCTTCGACTTACAAGCAGATTGACTTCAATGAGGTCAATTTCTCCAGTGTCAATTTCTCGTCTAAAAACTATGCGTCCTTTGACTACGGTGCTGTTAACTGGAGTTCGCTAACCCAGTCGAAGTATTCAGAAATCAATTGGTCTTCTGTTGATTTCAGCTCTAAGAAATTCTCTACAGAAGCTTTCAGCTCGATTAATTGGTCGAAGTTCAGTATGTCTGATTACACTGAGCTCAAATCCAATTCCACCGCTCTCAGCCAATTCAAAGCACTTGAGAACAAGTCTATTGGTTTCAGCTCGGCTTCTGAATTCACTGCCTTCAAGTCCGCCTCTCAACAGGTTGGCTCGAATTTGAGCTTCAAGTCTTTCAGCGAGATTAATTTCTCCAGTTCGAAGTTCTCAAGCGCTCAGCTCAATGGTGTGATCGATTACTCGTCGGTTTCCACCACAAACTTCAGCAAATTCACGAGCACTGCTTACTCTGCTCTTGATTGGTCGAATTCCCAGTTTGTTTCGGCTTTGGGCGCCACAGCTTCTTCAACTTCTTACAAATCAATCAACTATTCCAAAGTCGATTGGTCTGAGTTGACCAATAGCGCCAGCGCTTCCAGTGCGTTCAATTACAGCGCTGTCAACTACAAACAGTTCAGCTCAACCAACTACTCCGCGGTGAACTGGGCCAACTTTGATTTTGCAGAGGCCAAGAGCTCAAGCACCTACAGTGCATTGAACTTCTCGAAGGTGCAGTGGAATGAGGTGAGCACGAGCCAGTATTCCAGCATCAACTGGAATTCAACCAAAATTGCCCAAGCGACTAAGTCCAGCAGCTTTAGTTACGAGGCATTCATCAGCTCCAGCAGCTTTAGCTCTCTTGCTGACAGTGCAAGCACCTACAAATCAATCAACTTCAGCAAGGTTGACTTCAGCAGCTTCAGTAGCTCTTCCTATAATGCCCTGAACTGGAATAACGTCAATTGGAGTCAGGCTCAGGCTTCCAACTCCAAGGCCTTGACTTCCATTGATTACAACAAGGTCCAATGGAGCGAGATTTCCACCTCTAATTACAAGAAGATCAACTGGAGCAAGGTTCAGTACAACGAGATGAGCGCTAGCTCGTATTCGTCTGTGAACTGGTCGAGCGTGAATTACAAGCAGTTCTTCGCAGGTTCGGCTAGCAATTACTCTGCCAGTTCGTTCTCTTCGGTGGAGTACACCGAACTGAATGAAAAGAGCTACAATTCTTTCGTTGGGGCTGCTAGCTCTAAATCGGTCTCCAAGTTCAGCTCCTTCAATTTCCAGCAGGTGTCTTCCACTGCTATCAGTTTCACCTCCACTGCTGCAAAGGCAGATGTGTTCAACTGCGGCAAGCTCTCCAAGGCGGGTGTTGCTGCCAACATCGATCTTCTCAACGACAACACTTCTTCTTCTGTCGCTGGTGATGTTGTGCTTCTGAACAAGACCCAAAAGTCTGCTGTCAACATTAAAAACTTCACTCTGGGTGTTGACCAGCTGAGCTTTGCTGGACTTGGTGCACTGGCCTCCAGTGTGGCCTTCAATCAGGTGGGCAATGGCCTGGCTGTGGTTGCCGGTGGTACAACCTTTGCAGTTCTCGAGGGCCTCAACAAGTCAACCGTTGAAGGATCTGATGCCTTCAAGAATTTCAAGGGCAAGGGTCTGGGTCTGGTCTGAACGTTCACCATCTAGGTTGTGTTTTTTCAAATCAACCCAGTTTGACCATGGAGAGTCGAAAGGCTCTCCTTTTTCTTGCTCCCAGCCAAGCATTGACTGCCTAGCACGTCACTCGATCTTTACCATCCCCGTCTCACATCATGTCTGAACAGCCCACCAACAGGCCCACTCTCACACTCGACGGCATCCGTTATGACGTTGAGGCTTTCAACGATGAGCTCAAGGTGATGGCCACCGATCTCATTCGTGCTGATCAAAAGCTCGGTGAGCTTCTTTATGAAACACGTATTAATCAGCTAGCTAAGGACTACCTGATTGCACAGATCAAGCAAAAAACCAGTGAACAGGGTATTCTCGGTTCACCTGTAAATTGAGTGTTGACTAAGTTGTTTAAACCTTTCGCATCACGAGCACCCAAACCACCCGCTCACAAGAGTGGGTGGTTTTTGTTGACATTTTTTTACTTTAATTACGAATCCCGCGCACAGAGCTTAGGGAGTCGATTGCTCGATCAAGCACATCGGTCAGCAATGTTGCCAGTCTCTTACGTCTGAGAAACAGTTGTACGTTGACGCTTTGGCCTGATTGCAGCTGATAGCTACGTCCACTGCGTTCAAGCTTCTGTTTGTCTAGTGTGATCACTGCAGGGAAACGCGGTACAGGTATTTTTTCATCGGCAGGCAGCGAGTCTCTACTGATCGACTTCACCTTTCCAGGAATTGAGCCAAATTCTGTGTAGGGATATGCATCCACTCTCACTTCGGCTTCCTGACCTACTTTAGCAAAGCCAATATCTCTGTTGGTTAGAAGAACTTTGGCCTCAAGTTTTGAACTTGGCACCACTTTGAACACCAATTCGCCTTCTGATACCACATAACCTGGAGAGTTTGGTTTAAGATCAAATATTCGACCCTCGATAGGGGCTCGTATTAACTGATAATTCAGTAATTGTTTTCCCTCTAATAGCTGCTTTTGTAGTTCTGCCAATGATGTCAGATTATCTTGGCGTTCCTTTTGATGTTCGGCTGTTAGTTCACCAATCCTTGATATTGCCTGCTCAATTTGGGTTCGCAGATTTTGCACCCTAAATTGCTGCTCCAGCACCTGTACTTCTTGAATTGCTCCTTGCTGTTGCAGTGGGGTAAGCCTCCTGAGGATTTCTGTTTGAAGCCTCATAGAATTGCGCAACGACATGACTTCAAGTTTTAGTCCTTTAAGACGTTGTTGATAAGACTGTTCGGCATCTATTCCTTTGTCGCTGAGAAATTGAATTTGCTTATTAAGCTGTTCTTGCTTGCTGCTTGTCAATGTGGGGTCAAGCTGCAAAATAACCTGTCCCTTTTTGACCAAACCACCCTCTACGACTTGCACTTTGTTGACTTTACCAGGAACCAGTGAACGTACGTCTAAAACATTGCCAAGCGGTTTGAGTTCACCAGTCACAACTGTAACTTCATCGATATCAGTTACAAATAGGTATAGCGTGGCAACAGAGATGCTCCCTAGTAATCCGTAAATTAGTAATTGTGCCCAGATTAGCCTTGGCCTCAGTGATGCATCGTCTTGCGACCTTGAAGTGCTCCTGGGTAGGCTTGCCAATAACATTTTAATCTTTTTCACTGCACTTGGTTGTTTCATCAGTTGTTTCATCAAACTAATCCTTCTGCGTATTGCTGTTGAATTAATGCTGCGTAGCGCCCATTCCTGCCGAGGAGTTCCTGATGATTTCCAACTTCATCTACCAAACCATTGTGCATGACAATAATCTGGTCTGCTTCCTTCAGTGTGCTGATACGGTGCGTGATGAAGATTAGGGTGCGTCCATCAGATACTTGCCTGAGATTTCTCAACACTCTTCGTTCAGTATCAACATCTAATGCACTGGTCGCTTCATCGAGAATGATTAACCGCGGATGAGTAATCAGCATTCGCGCGATGGCTAATCTTTGTCGCTGCCCGCCACTTAGACCAGAGCCTCGTTCGCCTACTGAGCTGGTGTAACCATTAGGGAGCAATTCAATAAATTCATCTGCGCAGGCGACTTTAGCGGCATGCACGCATTCATCAAGACTAGCGTCTGGTCGCGCCAAACTTAGATTCTCCTGGACGGTTCCATCAAATAGAAGGCTGTCCTGTGGAACGATACCAATCTGTGACCGCAATGAGTACAGATCTACTTTATGAATGTCATATCCGTCAACTAAAACTTTGCCAGCTTCCGGTCTATAAAGTGATGAAATTAACTTGACTAAAGTGCTTTTCCCACTACCACTCCCTCCTACGATGCCAACAAAAGTTCCGGCTTTGATTTCGAGATTGACATTCGCCAGCTGCAGTGGTCCTTCCGAGTCAAAACGAAAGCTGATTCCTTCAAAACGTACGTGCCCTTTTAATGGTGGAATCGGCACGAGTTGAGTGCCGTGCACCTCAGCTTCAGATGGAGAATTGATAACATCTCCAAGCCTCTCGAGTGAAATCGCAGTCTCTTGGAAGTTTTGCCATAATGTTGCTAATCTTAAAATTGGACTTGTGACGTAACCGGCGATAATACGAAATGCAATAAGTTGGCCAACTGTTAATTCACTTTTTAATACCATCATGGCTCCAACCCATATCACGATCAAACCAGAGAGCTGATCAAGAAATTTAGAGAGGGAACTTGCCGTTGTAATTGTTAGTACGTTTTTGAAGCCATAGTCGATTTGTTTGTTATATAACCTTCTCCATCGCCATTTGCTTTGAAATTCAAGGCTTTGTGTTTTTACTGTTTCTATTCCGCTTAGAGCTTCAACAAGATGACTCTGCACTTTTGCATATGATTCTGATCTTCTTTCAATCAGCCTGCGGATGAGAGGAGCGAACACAAAGGCTAGCGCCAAAAATAAGGGGATCACCGACAGTGTCCACAATGTTAGTGGTACGCTGTAAACTAGCATTACTGCGATATAGATAAATGAAAACAGCACATCTAGCACTGTGGAAAGTCCTGTACCTGTAAGGAACTCACGAATTTTTTCAAGTTCATTGACCCGTGTACTTACCTCCCCTACAGGGCGTTTGGCGAAATACCCTAGTGGTAGGCGCATGAGGTGATCGATGACCGTTGCCCCAAGTGCAAGATCAACACGGTTGGTTGTATCACTCAGCAAGAATGTTCGAAGTGAACCTAGAATTCCCTCTGTGAGGGCCATGAAGATGAGGATTGTTCCGTAAACATTTAGACTAGTAATATTCCCCTGGCTAATGACGGCATCAATAATTTGCTGTATCAGCAAAGGATTCAATAGGGCCAACAGCTGAACAAAAAAGCTAGCTACAACAACCAAAATGAGGGTGGTTTTGTATCGGCTCAAGGCAGGTATAAACCATCGAAGGCCAAATCGGTTGACTTTTGCATTTGCCCCCCTTGTGAGTACCAGCGCGTCAAACTCGTGATGCCCAAATCGCTCACGCGCAGCTACTAGTTCGCTATGTTGCTTTCCAAGGCTGATATCGCTGTACCACAGACCTCTTGAGCTGGCCCTCCATACAAGTAACGGACTCTGCTTTTGGTCAAGTACTAATGATGGTGTTGGTAAACGTGCTATATCATCACTGTGTAGCGATACATATTCACATTTTACATCCAGTAAATCCAGCAAGCTGGCAAATGAATAAATACTCATTCGAGCATTTTTGTTTTCTTCTGTGCGCCTTGTAATTGATTGTTCAATTGTATCACGCTTGTATGGAATGCCAAAATAGCGAGAAACCATACGCAAAATGGCGATTGCAGAATCGGCGCTATTATCTGGATCTCGCGCTATTTCTACGGGGATGACTTGATCGTTAATATCATCTCCGTACCAGTCGCGCAATGCTGAGGATGTTGCTTCCTCGATATCAGGTAGGACATTTTGCTTGCTACTATTCTTTGTCGATGTAATCTCACCTTTTGCCCTTAATGCGTCAACTTGAGTCTCGGTTTCATTGCGCTTTTTCTGTGCTGCCGCGAGGGTCTCGTCCCATTGATGTCGGGGCATCCTTACTAACCTGGCGGGTAAAAGTCCGCGTGGTCGAATCTCCTGGTTTGCCTCGATCACACTTCCTATTGGGCGATCAATAACATTGCTGCTGCTGATTAGATCAACAGAATCCCTTGCTTCGTATTCCTCGTTCTTGCTATCTATAGATCTTGGCCCATTGCGAATTTTTAGTATTTCTAACATTCCTACTCGTTCTAATTCCTCTGCAGTTTCCAGTAGATCAGTGCTTGGCATCGCCTGCCAAGCAGGAGAGTTTAAAAGAACTTCAAGAATTTCGCCTGTTGTGACGGTCTCTAGAATTTTGTGATTAATATATCCCTGCTCAATCCATTCGAGACACTTGTTGCTGCTAATAATTTGCATAATGCATTTATCAGCCGCATGAAAATCGTAGAGACTCGACCCCCTAATCACCTCGTTAAGGCATACAACGCTTCCACTTTCATGTTTTCTGATCGTCAAGTATTGATCATTTTTTTTCAGTGTTTGTCTGATTGACCCCTCTTGAACAATACCTATCCAGCTGGGTGGTTGCCCAGCGCAAGCAAGTGCTTGTCCTATTTTTAGTTGGACACCCCGAAACTCAGCCGATAGATCGCCGCAATCTGGGGCCTCGGGGTGGGCTAGAAATCCAGCCTTGGACAGTATTTTAGCGAGGCTAGGTTTTTCCAAGATCTCTTATTGATTCTTGTGCTTTCATTTTACTGTCGTGCTAGCGAGTTCCATGTGACTTCTTAAGAAATTCTGCGTCAATGAGTTGCTCTGATTCACGCCGATAAATTTCATCCATGGTCTCCTCCGTCATCTCTGCATCTTTCCTTTCATCCAATCGCAAAACAACCCACCATCCTTCGATTTCTTTAGGTGGCCATAGCTGGCCTGGTTGGCTCACTTCAAGAATCCGTTTAACAATGGGACCCATCTCTTCAATGGCCACAGGTCCCAATTTCCCGTTTCTTGATGCTTCTTCTCCCTCTGAGTAGCAGGTCGCTAGCTCTTCAAGCGTCGATTCTTTAGCGACCAAACGACAATAGAGTTCCTCGCAAAGCGCTTGGCTACGCGTTCTTAGAATCGTGTATGTCGCATACGTTAAAGATTGTTTGTGTTTGATAAACAAGGATTCTTTTGCGTTCTCGAAAAGCTGTCTACTCCATTGCCTAAAACGGATTGCCCTTCTCGCGATTACCTTTGCTTCATCGATTGTGAGTCCATGTAGGTTGAGTATGTGATCGATCTGTGCAGCGGGCATGCTTTTTAGATCGATACCAAGTATGTCACGAATTGCCTCTTCAAGTACTTCATCATTATGGGATTCATTGCTTAGACTCTGCTCTAAATTGTAGGGGCTTTGACCCATGAGCCTATCGCGAATCGCCTCTCGCGTTGCGGCTCTATAAAGTCCCCAACTCTTCAGGCGTTTGGCAAATTCCTGCTCTTCGTTAGTAGTGCTTTCTGGATTTGACACCCTGAATTTTAGGACGTGGTCGGTCTCTTCTCCTCTATTCTATGCCTGTTTTAGCTCATTCGCAATTCTTTACTGGCTGCCACTGGTCTTTCAGCGCATTGTTTCTTTGTTCATTCAATTGATTTTGATTTTCACCTCTCTCTTGGGTTTGAAATTTCTTGGATCGCCTCCTAGGCGTAATTGTATAAATTTTGTTTTGGCTTGTAATTGCACGGTTTATTTGGCAATTGCCGATTGCCTTTAGTGTTTTCTCTGTGAGCACGATAGATCGCGCCTCGTTGATGGTGCTAACTTAATGTATATTGCTTGTTGCGCAAGACGTATATTTTTTGTCTTTCCTCTCGAATGCTTGTGTTGCTATAACACTCTTGTTTGAGGTCGTGGTGCTGTTTGTCTTGTTCTTGTTCGTGCTTTGGTGTGCCTGTAATCTGATGCATTGGCTGTTTGTACGTGTGCCAATCGACTTGAGTTGTAGCTTTTGCAATTGGTTCGATATAAGTCTTCTGTCCGCTGTATCACCATCAAGACTATGAGCATATTTTCAAGTTTTCTCTTGTGTTTGGTTGTTGTTATTGGTAGAAGGTGCATCTATGTTGGTCAGGAGTTGTTGGTGCATATTTCCTTCGCTTGGGCCTTGAGAGGTGAGCGAATAATTTGTTCCAGATGCCGCTTTTTTGACTCACTTTTGGTGGTTTTGATTTCTTTCTGTCTTGACTTGATCTAAGCTTCCTGCCCCATCTTCTCTGACTTGTTAGCCTTTTGTATGCAAATAAACGTCAGCCTTGCATTGTTCTCTACCTCAACTTCCGCCTCTGCCTCTTCCTCCTTTTGTTGGTCATTTAGATTTTAATGTGCCTGAAATTTTGTTTCTATGGCCTGGAATTTGCTCGTATGTTTGCAATAAGATTTCAGCATGGTATGGCTATGGTTCTTGTCTTAGGAGGCTGCTGAAAAAGCCAGCCAGCTGCGGGAGAATGGCGTAACGGCATTGAGTGGATGCGCGGTCAGCAGGAACGCACCGGTCCCCTGTTCTCGTACATCTCCACAGAAGACCGAATCCCGGCCAGTCATCCCCTACGTCAGGTACGCCGTCTGGCCGACCAGGCTTTGGATCGGCTGAACCCCACCTTCTGCCAGCTCTATCCCGAGGGCGGTCGCCCCTCGATTCCGCCGGAGCAGTTGCTGTTGGCCCTGTTGCTGCAGGCGATCTACGGCATCCGCTCGGAGCGAATGTTGATCGAGCAGCTCGACTACAACCTGCTGTTCCGCTGGTTCGTTGGCCTGAATCCTGACGATCCCGTTTGGCATCCCACCACATTCACCAAGAACCGTGATCGGCTGCTCAACGAGGAGCTCATGGCCAAGTTCCTGGAACTGCTGTTGGCTGCACCTGAGGTCAAGCCGCTGCTGAGCTCAGAGCACTTCTCTGTCGATGGCACCTTGCTGAGGGCTTGGGCTTCTCACAGCTCGCTGGAGCGCATCGATGGTCTGGACGACGGACCGCCACCACCGAGTGGTGGCAACGGATTTGGCAGTGGCGCTACTGGTGGCAAGAAACGTGCCAAAGGCGACTTCCGTGGGCTGCTGCTCTCGAACCAGACCCACCGCTCGACCAGTGATGGGGAGGCCCGGCTGTTCAAGAAAGCTCCTGGTGTTGGTGCCTTTCTGAGCTTCATGGGCCATTGCGTCATGGAGAACCGCAATGGACTGGTGGTGGCCAGCGAAGTCAGTCAGGCCACAGGCAGAGCTGAGCGAGAAGCGGCGAGCCGGATGGCCCGATCCCTCAAGGGTGCGCACCAGAAAACACTGGGTGCCGACAAGGGCTACGACACCCGGGATTTTGTGGCTGATCTGCGCATCAGCGGCATCACGCCCCATGTGGCTCAGAACACCAGCCGCAGCGGTGGATCAGCGATTGATGGCCGCACTGCTCGCCATCAGGGTTACGCCCAATCGATTAACGCCAGAAAGCGGATCGAACAGGTCTTTGGCTGGATCAAGCAGGCTGCCGGACTTCGGCAGCTCAAGGCCCGGGGCCGAACCAAGGTGGGAGCGGTGTTCCGGCTGCATGTGGTGGCCTACAACCTGATCCGCATCACGAACCTGCTCAGAGCCCAGAGCCAGCAGGAGGTGATGGCATGAACGCGCCGAACAAGGGGCTAATGGCCCTGGAGACCAGGAACGAGTCGGGCCAATCGAGCCTGCAAGCAGTGCATGCGAGCCGCAGAGCACCGGTCAAACTGATTGACGCGGCGCTGCTGACGGCGTTGACCAAGGTCAAAGCATTGGTCCCGCTGGCTTTTTCAGCAGTCTC
>Ga0194133_10009260_pt1 | contig 11312 bp, 9 predicted proteins | sample TA2KigOf40mmetaG_FD_155448 | JGI IMG/M metagenome (GOLD analysis project Ga0194133, IMG submission 155448) | Freshwater microbial communities from Lake Tanganyika, Tanzania - TA2015055 Kigoma Offshore 40m | ecosystem: Environmental > Aquatic > Freshwater > Lake | place: Tanzania: Lake Tanganyika...
AAAAAAATCTGACATAAAATGTTGTTACTAATACACTTCTCGGGAAGAGAAACTGGCTGAAAGGATAAGAGAAACAACAATTAAAACTGGCTGAAAGGATAAGAGAAACAACAATTAACATTAAAAATATATAAAATGACATATATACACATTATTGGTATAATTAACAAGTACTAATATTTGAAAATAAAAATAAAAATTTACAAAAATAATTGTTGTAATATATATACTTTTAGATAAATTATAAACATTGTGTATGGAATAGAAAATTTAAAAATATAGTAATTATGTATTCTTTTATCTTGTCATAATTAATTAAAAATTTCCTAAAATTTTTTTAAAAAATTAGCGTACTTTGTCACCTGAGTAATTCTAAAAGTAACTGAAAGGATAAGAGAAACAATAATTAAAAGTAACTGAAAGGATATCAATGACAACAATTAATATTTCCTAAAAAATTCCAAGATAAAATGTTGTTACTTCTACACTTCACGGCAAGAAAAAACAAGGTGAAAGAGTAAGAGAAACAAAAATTAAATCAAGGTGAAAAAGCATAAACAACAATAATATTATAATAAAAAATAAAAAACATAATAAAAAAATATATATACATAATATAATGTCAGTTAACCATAAACAGACGTTAAAAGAAGATTTAATTATACGTTCAATTAAGATATTAGATTTTGCATTTATTATACCGATATACACATTAGGTGCATTATTTGGTGCAATTGTTCTTGATAAATATGTTTATAAATATATTAAAATTGTTAATAAAGATAATATTCAAGATGAAACTGATATTCAATTATTTACAAATATTATTATAATCCTATTTATTAATATAGTAACAGCATATATTCTACGTAATATCTTACAAAAAATACCATTTCCTTTAGAAAATAAATATGGTTTCAAGCATATGAAAGTATCCGAAGTTAAATCAGGTAGTATAATTATGATAATATTGTTTATTTTTTCAAATGAATTACGTATATATATACAAGAATTACAAAGAAGATTTACAAAAAAATCTAAATAAAATAATAAGTTAAATATGTAGTTAATGCCATTATTATACCGCCTTTACATAAATCAAATAAAGCTAATTTTTCATCAAAATGATCTATTGTTGCATAATTTGTACCTAAATAATTTGAGTATATTATTAATCCATATAAACCACCTTCAATTATTGTACCATTATGTTGTAATATAAATAAGTTTAATCCAGTTATTTGTGATAGATATCTTACAAATACACCAAACCATTTTAATTTAAATTGTGAACCTTGTGATTTCTCTGTTTCTTCAATATACCATTTTTGATTGAAATATAAATAAGTAAAATCTAAAATTAATAAAATTATTGTTGATATTATAAATAATCGAATGATCATAATTATACAATTATAAAATAAAATTAATTTTTCTTTTCATAAAATAATAAATATGCTCCAGGATTTATAATAGCTTCTGGATTTTTTACTTGGGAAACTCTAGAATCATTAAACTCATACCAATCTTGCGTGATCATATTTTTTGTATAAGAGATATAATGTCCTCCATTTGAACTCCCAGAATGATGCACTACACCATATAGATTATATGAATTAGATTCAGAATTATAAAATTGCTCTAATTTTAAATCTTTTAATGGAAAATTAATCTGATTAGAAATCTTCTGAATATGTATACCACCTCTTGTTTCTGTTTTTTTAAATCTCTTTAATTGAATACATAATTTATTTGGAAGTAAAAATATTGATTGTGTTTTAATTGCCTTGTTTTTGTTATTTACTCCTTCTACTTTGTTACACTTTGAGCATGAATAATCTACTTCTGATGGTGAAAAATATTTTACAAATAATTCATTAATATTTGTTGAATTTGACGAATCATTTAGATCTAATTCAATTGTATTAAAAGGTTCAAAATTATAGTTACAATTTCCACATGATGTACAACGAATTTCAAACATGAAAATTCCATAAAATATATCCAAAATAATTGAATGATTCTTTTTGATGAAATTTGTATAAAATTTTATCCCATTATCTAAAATATCAATCTTTGCATAATCAATCTTCTCTGGTTGTTTAACCTCTAAAATCTCTACATCAGTTTTAAACTCTTCATGTAACATATCAAGTATTAAAGATAGGAATTCATGCGAATCTTGTTGAGAAAAACCACGAAAGTTGGGTATAAGTTCATCAAGTGTACCTTTAAATTTACGCGGAATTACATCACAATTAATATTCCATAACAACTTTACAAGTTGATATAATCTGTATGTAATTGAATTTTTAAATCTGTATTTAGTTTTAAATTTAGGAACAGAATAGGAAATATCATCAAAGTTTGCAATTTTAGACTTTTTATCTTTAATAATTAATCTGTTAACTCCATTTTTTAAATCATTCTTAAACATCTTTGATCTTAAATATTGATTCAACATATCGGTAGCAGATAGACATTGTAAAACAGAATTCATATAACATGTATTACCAATATTCTCTAGACCACTCAATCCGAGTGTATTCCCATTTATTTCTCCATTAACTTTATCATCACCATTATCTGACATTTATTATTGAATATAATATATTATTTAATTATTTATATCATTAATATTAATTTTCAATTTTTATCATATAAATATGTCTACACCAATTGATAAACAAAAAGTTATAAATGAATTTTCAGATCTTGTTAAACAGATTAAAATTGATTTGGAAAACTCTACCGGAAAAGAGCGAATAAAGAATACGTTTAGATTACAATCAATCGAAAATGCAATAAAAATTATATCGAAGATTAAAGATGAAAAAATCACGATTGACGGGATAAAACATTTAAAAGGTATTGGTTCTGGAACTATAAGAAGGGTAGAAGAAATAATGAAAACAGGTAAATTAAAAGAGATAAAGATAACAACAAAGGATGAGAAGTTTTTAAGATTAATGGATGAATTAGAAGAATCATATGGTATCGGTAAGAAGACAGCATATACATTATTTAAGGAACACAATATTAAATCGATGGATGATCTAATAAAAAAAGTTAATTCTGGTAAGATTGTTTTATCTGATGTTGCTCTAAAAGGATTAAAATTCTATGGGAAAATTACAACAAAGATACCGCGTGCATATATTGATTCAGCTAGAGAATTATTATTGGATACTCTATTTAAGATTGATTTAGAACTCTTTGGTGCAATATGTGGTTCTTATAGAAGAATGAAAGAGACGTCGGGTGATATTGATTTAATAGTTGTTCATCCAAAAATTAAAACGAAATCAGACCTTAAAAAAAATCCATACTTTAAAACCATTATTAAAACGTTAAAAATTAATAAATTTATTATTGAATCGTTGACTGGCGATGATGTTGAATCTAAATATATGGGGATATTTTCATATAAAGGAATTATTGGTAGGATTGACATCAGATTTATACCATATGAATCTTTCTATTTTGCCTATTTATATTTTACAGGTGGTAAAGATCTAAATAAGGATATGCGATTAATTGCATTAACACATGGTTATAAATTGAATGAATATGGATTGTATAAAAATGGTTCTAACAAATCAGTCAAAGTTGAATCTGAAAAAGATATATTTGATATTCTTGGATTAAATTATTTACAACCCAAAGATAGATAAAATATTTTTATAATGTTATATAAATGCAAAGAGGTGGATTAAAATTAAATTATGCAAATAGTGATAAAATCTTAACAAGAATTGGTTTTAATATAGATAGAAATATAGAATTATTCTTAGCTGCACCAATTCCGATGGGCCATATAATATTAAATCATGATTTTGATAAATATACATTAACACATAATTATAAACGTGTACCATATGAAGCACATAATAGTGAAGAAAATATTATTCCAGTTATAATACACACACAATATCCAAAAACTCAACCGCTATATATGTTTATTCAACCTACAAAAGATATTACATATAATTATATATTATTAGAATTATTAATAAAAAGATTATTTGTTGATCTAGAAGATGGAGAGGTTAATTTACTAATAAATACATTAAATCAATTTAAAAAAGTTTATTTAATTGATGTCGGAAATCTTGGTATTAGATTACCAGAAATTTTTGACTTTTTAATAATGAGATGTTATAGAGAATCAATATCTGGACATGATCAAAATTTATATTTATTTTTTGATAAAACTCCAGAAGCTAAAGAAATTGAAGAAGAAAATTTTGAAAAGTCATTTATTAAATATATTAAACTAAAAAATCCAGGATATACTGATATTGATGCCGAACGATATCGAAATACTATAGGTAAAAATATGATGATAATACGTGCATTTGGTATATTTAATAAAGGTAAAAAAGAGATAAATCAAGTTTCTACATCTAATGCATTAGATGATTTTATGTTCTGGTTATTAGCAATATCAATAAATAATATATTTGATAGTAATCTTAGTACAAAATGTAATATAAATAATCCAAAATGTTTTAATACAAATTTAATTTTAATTTCAAGTGATAAACAAAAAATAAATGATCCGAATGGTAATAAAAATTTATTTACAGAATTAAAAGAAATACAAAATTTTGTTATTTATGTTAATGGAATTGAAAATATATTAATTTCAAAAACTGCAAAATTTATATCTGATAAAATTATTACAACATGTGGATTATCTGATTGTAATCCATCAAAATATCATGAAGATATAGGTATTAAAAATGCAAAATCATGTTTATCTGAATCATACAATAATGATAAACAAATAGAAAATGAACGGAATGATAGATTTTGGTTGTATGATAAGATTACAGCAAATGATCAAAAAATGTTATACAATCTAAAAACAGTTGTTTCTAGTATGAATAATATACATCCGGGTAATTATGAATGTAATTTATTTGAAAAAATTATGACTCTAATACGTTATTTACAATACATATATTTTGATTGTGCTGAAAAAATAGAAAAAGATAATATACGCGATACGAAAAAACCATATGAATCAAAATCTGCGAAACATTTAAAAAAAAATACATTTATACCAAAATGTGCAATGGACCAAAATATACGATTAGATTTTGTTAATGACCATTATTAATGATATTCCGTTAATAAAAGTGTAATACCATCTTCATCATATACTTTAACTTCGCCAACATATTTTCCATCAATTTTATTACCAATTATATGTATATTTCCATTATCATAATATGATGTAAATTCACCACATTCTTTTCCATTTACTAATAAAATCTCATAGGATAATGTTCCATTTCCCCAAAATGATTTATATAGACCACAATAACCATTATCAAATTTTTGATATTCTTTTTTTTCAATAAAATCTTCAAAAAATGCGTGTTCTTTATTTTTATAACCTCTCATAAATTTATCTATTAAGTCTCCAATTTTAAATTCTTTACCTTCAATTTCTACTTTTTCATATTTTTTTCCAGTAACATCTTCTATATCATAAATCTTTGATCTTTCTGGCCAAATACAATATTTTGACCGACCAATATTTGGCCAAGAATTTAAATCTTCTTCATCTAAAAGCTCAATCGTTATAATGTATGGTGATATTTTGCAGAATAAGAACATTTTAATTATATCTATTATTTTTATTTTTTGTCTTTTTTATTTTCATTTTTTTTCATTTTGTTGTTATTATTGAATTTATCCCTTCTGATATCAATCTTATTTGTTTATTGGTAAATGTTTTCTTATAATATTCCATAAAGTCTATTCCAAAATTTTTTAATAATAAATTTTTCTCTTCATCCAATATACCAGCATAATCTCTAATAAAATCATTGTAAGGGGAATATGAATCACAATAAGATGCAAAAATCTTATCAGATGCTCTTTGAATTAATTCTTTCTCACTAAGATTCGGATTCTTAACTTTAATCTCGATATACCATATACACCAGGCTAAACAAAAGCCCATGGGGTCACCTGTTATTCTGTTATCTGTATGATTATCATTTGATATAGATTGAAATCTTGTTAATTCAAGATAATCTTGTGGTCTATAACATTTTATCTTTATTTGTTTCTCCATTGACTTTTTTAATTGTTTCTCCATTGACTTTTTTATTTCTTTATAAATCATGCTTAAAATTATTTGATCAAGTTCTTCAATATCCTTTATAACCGATGTTCCATATGGTTCAAATCTTCTATATGTCGAATCACTTTTATCAAACAATATTACATTCGCATGAAAAATATTAGAATTTTTTATAATTGAAATCTTAATCGCAATATATCTACATTCTTTATCTTTTAATAATTTTTTTATTGTTTTATTTAATTTTGGATGAATAAAATTTATTTTTGAATTATGCCATAGAATAATAGATGGTGATAGATCACAAAAATAAAAATTAACAAGATTTACTAAATTTTTCATATTTTCTTTTATCTCTTTATTTTCTTTTATCTCTTTATTTTCTTTTATCTCTTTATTTTCTTTTATCTCTTTATTTTCTTTATCATTTATTCCATTTACTATTTCATTTACTATTTCATTATCTATTTTGCCATTATTATCATTTATACAATATTGTGGTATCTTTAATGTTGGATATTTTTTAAGTAGATAAATAAAATATAACATATTGTGTATTACATCAGTATTAAATATAACATGATTTACTTTTCGTTTTATCTCAGGAAATTCAATTAATTTTTCATCTTTGAGAATTTTACATTTATCAACCAATTGATTTTTTTTTATTGAATTAATTGAATAACCATCAATATTCATATATTCTGGATCAGAATTATCAAATATTATTTCTTGAATTTTTTTATCTATTTTAATCTTTTTAAGATAAACAATATCAGCTAAATATATTCCATATGTATTTCTAAAATTATCAATCACATCAAAATTTTTAATATATTTTAATAATAATAAAATAGTTTTCTCAATTTCATCCGTTGATTTTGGATTTTTTATTAATAAATTAAATAATTGGTTTAATGGTATATATTCATTCTTTAACCCACCTCTGTCGAGCTGTTTTAAATCAAACTTAAGTCTTGATAATAATGTTTTGATTAAATCATAATTTAATACACTTATCAATGCATTTAAAGGTGTTAAACCTTTTCTATTTGCAAAATTTATTCCACAATCTTTATTGATAAAATATTCAGCCAATTCGAAGTTTTTATTAAGTATACAAATATTTAGAATAGAATCAATAGTTGGTTGTTCAAAATCAATATATTTTGTAATCTTTTTTATTATTTTAAAATAACTACAATATAATTCTTTATTAGTAATAATCTTTGTCATATGTAAAATTATTTCAATTACAAGATTAGATTTATCATTATCCATTGCATTAAATTGATCTGTAAAACTATTATTAATAATATATTTATAACCTTTTCAAAGGTATTTATTCTTTCTAAAGTATAGAATGTGGGATATAAATATGAATTATTTTGAAATTCAATTAATTCTGAATCAAATTTTAATAATTTTAATCCTAAATCATCATATCCATTTTTAAAGGCTAAGTGTAGAATATTTTCACCACGTTCATTTCCTTTAGAATATATTTTTGGTTCTAACTTTTTAATATATTCCAATAATTTGTTCTTACCTCTTATTGCCAGAATATGCAAAAATGAATTTCCATCTATTATTGGTTCATTAATGTTTGATTTTACAATCCAATAAGCCTCATTTATTTTATCATAATTATTAGAATTTAATAGTGTTATAATTTGTTCTTTATCCATAATTATAATAAATAAATAAAAAATGATTTTTTAGTTATTTTTAAATACAATATACCAGAATGTAATAGGTAAAGACATTCTAAACAGAATATTCCATTCATATTCAGATAATAATATAAAATATGTTGAAACAATCAAAAATGATATATTTTCATTCTTTATAATCTGTTTTAATGTTTCACGAATTACATCAAATCTAAAGTAAGCATATGATGCACACAAATACAATATAAAATACTATAAATAATATCTTGTGTATCTCTATAAATTGACATTGACATTAAAATTGATTATATTTGATAAAAATAATAAAATAATAAAAATAAATAAATTTTAAATCAATTTTTATTATGTTCCAATCTTACGATCCAATCTTACGATGAACACATATCACATCCTTCAGCTCTCTTTCCAGGTGTAAATTTACACATCTTTACAGGTGCTTCTTCCTCTGATGTGCCACCTTCTCTCTTAGTTTCATTTTTAATTTCATTTTTAATTTCATTCTTATTTGTTTCTTGATTATCCATGTGTAAATCAACTAATTCCTTAAGCGATGCAATACCTTTTAATCTCTTTACATCATTAATATCAATACCAAAGTTAATTGGATTTACAGCCGGATTAGTGTGTAGATAATACATACCTGTTTTTAGTCCTTTTTTCCATCCGTAAAAGTGTGCTGATGATAGAGCTGTAAAGTCTGGTTTATTTAAAAATAGATTGAGACTTTGTGATTGATCTACAAATGGTGCTCGAGCTACAGAATGTTCAATAATTGTTTTTAGTGGAATCTCAAATGCTGTACGATAAATTTTTTTGAGATTATCTGGAATTTGTGGAATATTTTGAATTGAACCATTTTCAATAATAATCAACTTGCGAAGATCTTCATTCCATAAATTTAATTCTTTCAAATCTTTAATTAAATGATCATTAATAATAATAAACTCACCAGCTAGTGTTGTTCGAACAAACATCATTTTACGGTAAGGTTCAAAACATTCATAATTACCCATAATTTGTGATGTGGATGCAGTGGGCATTAAGGCTGTTAGCAAACTATTTCTGGCACCATACAATTTTAGATCTTCAATAAGTTTATTCCAGTTTAACCCTGGTGATAAATCATTTTCAGTTAGACCCCATTGGTGAAATTGTAATTTTCCAACTGAAAAGTCTGAATTTTGAAATGATTGGTATGGACCATCTTTTTTAGCTAGATCAATAGTTTCTAATAGTGCACCATAATAAATGTGTTCCATAATTTTCTTATCAAGTGCCAACGCTTCAGGTGAACCCCATTCAAGTTTGAATTTACAGAAAATGTCACTTAGACCCTGAATTCCAAGACCTTGGGGTCTGTGCTTCATATTTGAAAATTTAGTTTTATCAGTTGGATAAAAATTTAAATCAATAACTTTATTTAAATTATTAACTGAAATTCTTGCTACTTTTACTAGTTCTTCAAAGTCAAATACTAGATTTGCTTCTTCGTTTACTGATTTGATAAATTGTGGGAGGCAAATGGATACTAAATTACATACAGCTGTTTCATTTGAATCAGAGTATTCAATAACCTCGGCACAAAGATTAGATGAACGAATTGTACCTAGATTCTTTTGATTTGATTTTCTATTAGCAGAATCCTTATATAAGATATATGGAAATCCAGTTTCAGATTGTGCAATCAAGATTTCCTTCCAAAGTTCTCTGGCTTTAATCTGTGTAACAAATCTTTTTTCTTCTTCATACTTTTTATATAACTTTTCAAAATCTTTTCCATATAATAAGTTTAATCGAGAACATTCATCTGGACACATCAATGACCAAATTCCATCATTCATTACACGTTCCATGAAAAGATCTGGAATCCATAGGGCTAGAAATAGATCTCTACAACGTCTCTCTTCCATTCCAGTATTCTTTCGTAACTCAATAAAATCTAGCATATCTGAATGATATGGTTCCATATAAACAGCAATTGAACCCTTTCTCTTTCCACCTTGATTAACATAACATGATACCCAATTTAATCCACGACATACGGGAACAATACCATCTGAAATACCATTTGTACCACGAATAAGAGAGCCTTCGGATCTAATAGATGATACATGTACACCAATACCACCCGCCCATTTAGAAATCTTCATAATATCACCAAATGTATCTGAAATGGAATCAATATTATCCTCCATTGCGATAAGATAACATGATGATAGTTGTGGATGTTTTGTGCCAGCATTAAATAGAGTTGGAGTAGCATGTGTAAATTTACGTTCAATAAATAGTTTGAATGTTTCTTCTACTTTAACAAGATCATCGCCATGAATGAATAGAGCAACACGCATAAACATGTGTGCGGGTCTTTCTACAATTACATCTTCCGAAGTTACTTTTCTCCATTTTCTTGAATACTTACGAATTCTAAGTAGATATGATCTTTCTAAAGTTCGAATCCCAAAATAATCAAATTGAAAATCATTTTCAGGTTTCATAATTTTTTCCAGATATTTTCCGTGTTTTTTAACTAGGTTATAATAATAGTCGGATAGAATTCTAAAAGGTTGACCTTTCATATCAACATTATTGTATAAGATATCATTAACTTTTGTAAATGATTCAAATGTAGCTTTATGTAAACGTTCTACGAGGATATTGGATGCAAGATAATTGTATTCCGGGTCGACTGATGAGAATACTACTGTTTGATCCGCTGCAAAATTATAAAAGGTGTTTAATGTAACTTCTGATGGTAGACCTTTTACAATCTTGTCAACTAACATATCAAGATCGATGAATTTATAGGAAAATCGATTAATAATCATTTCTAAGAATGTTTTGACATAATCTGTAGTGATTATAACTTTTGTATTGTTAATATATTCATATTGTTCCATTTGTGATTTAAAATTGTCATATAATTCAACCATTTTTTGAGTATATTAAGAAATCAATTTTTTTTTATATGATTTTAATTTAAAAAGTTAATTTTATTTATATAATAAGATGTATGGCTACGTATATTGTATGATAAATGAAGCTGATCCAGAAACTTCTAAAGTTGGCGTTGTAAATACTGAAGGAAAAACTTCACATGATAGAGCCAAAGAGTTATTTAACACCAGTGTTCATGCAAAATTTACAGTTATTTTTGATATTAAAGTTTTAAATCCATTCAAGTACGAAAAGATTATTCATAAAAATCTTGAACATTTAAGATGTAATAAAAAGAGAGAATTTTTTAAGGCAAAACCATTTAATATTATTAAATATTTTTTAATGGAAAATCTTGTTAAATCTGAAGCTGATAAGAATGATTTTGCTTTTGATTATTTTACATTATATGCAAATAATAATCTTGATATATCCGATGATATCGATAAAGATGTAAATAAAGATGTAAATAAAGATGTAAATAAAGATGTAAATAAAGATGTAAATAAAGATGTAAATAAAGATGTAAATAAAGATGTAAATAAAGATGTAAATAAAGATGTAAATAAAGATGTAAATAAAGA
>Ga0194133_10009262_pt1 | contig 11312 bp, 4 predicted proteins | sample TA2KigOf40mmetaG_FD_155448 | JGI IMG/M metagenome (GOLD analysis project Ga0194133, IMG submission 155448) | Freshwater microbial communities from Lake Tanganyika, Tanzania - TA2015055 Kigoma Offshore 40m | ecosystem: Environmental > Aquatic > Freshwater > Lake | place: Tanzania: Lake Tanganyika...
GGACCTTAGTGACTGCAGATGTTTTTTTTTAATTTTCAAAAGGGCTACCAACATTTTGAAATTTTTTACTCCTCAGAAGATGATCTGATTTGCAAAGTATATTGTGAATTTTCTTTCCACAATCATGCAAAAATGGCAAATTCAATTGGCTTTTTTAAGGTTCATAAGGATCTAATTTCCTTTATAAAAACTTTCTTAATAAACCCAACAACTTAACTTGAAAATCTGCAATTTATTTTAAATATTTCCTTTATGTTTACAATTTTGAATGCAGATTTTTTTATTTTCAGCTTTTTTTTTCTTCAAATAAGTAACTTGATCTGTAAAAATATAATTGAGTGTCATTTCTCTAATTGAAATATTTTTCTACAAATTGCATGATTTATAGGTTCCAACCCAAAATACTTCTGATTTGATCATTCAATTTAGATTAATTGTATGAAAAAGGGCAAAATATATTTAAAAAATAAGCCTTAGCTTTTTTAGATCCTTCTTACATTTTTCATTTATAGAGCAATAAAGTGTTTCCTTATCTTAGCCTTGTTTTAGTAAGTAATTGCGACACCAATTAGAAGATTGTGCAAAAAACATATTTGGTGACAAGGATCACATCTCAAGAATAAAAGTCAGATGTCAAGTAAAAAAAAACTGTCCAATACTGCAGCCTTCAAATTTTCAAATGGAAAACTTCTGTTTAGAGAGGGAGAAAAAAAAATCCAGAGTGCTTTTAAGTTTTTCTTCTGAAAAGATAATCCATCACTTAGCTCAATGACTACTTAATGTAAAAGATTGATTTTTTTCTATGTAAAAGAAGGATTATAAATCCATTCATTTATTCTTTGATTTAGAGGAAGTGGTGATTATCTTCCTCTCTCTCTCTCTTTCTCTCAGAAACAGGCATTAGTTTAAAGGTCAATTAAACACAGAACAAGAATTAATTGGGAATTCAAGCTTCATTGAATTAGGGGATAAATTTAAATCCCACTGATCCAATACAGTTTAAAATTTGGATTAAATATTTTGAATTCATACAAGAAAAAGGAAAATCCACTGAAATTTTATTTTTGTGTTTTCAGTTTTGGTTGAAGTGTTATGAAAGTTTCTGTCTTTGGCTTAATTTGCAAAATGTATAAGATGATTCCCATTCAAAGTCATCCTGGCAAACAAATCTCAAACTATTTTAGCAAATTGAAATCTACACTTGAAAACAAAAGGACTGTAAGGAAGATAAGCTAGACTATAATAGCTTCAAGGTATCAAAAACTTCTCAACAATGCAATGTCTCCAAAAATATTTTTTGTGTGCCTTTTCCTCTATTTTTTTATTACAAAATTTTCCAATAATTTTATAAATATTCTACATTTTTTCGCATTTCATCTTTCAGAAGTCATTAGGATCATATCCAACCATTGACTCGAATGACAAATGATTGTAAAACTCCTCAACTATTTGTCAATATACTTAAGAAAAGGAAAAGTCAAGCTCTAAATGTCAAAGACACATAAGGTTTTTATTCAAGAAATCTGTAAAAAATGGTTGAAAAAAGGGGAGCCATTGTGGTTTCAAGCTGGAATTCTATCTTTGTAACCTGGGTTCCATTATCATACAGGGTGAACCACATAAAAAAAGTGTGCCTATAATGATCTTAAAGACTTGCAAGGTGTACCTTACACATTATTTTCAAAAATGTGGCTGTTTTTGAAAAATCTAAAAGTGATGTTGAGTTGAAACTCCAATGGGAATTTTTTATATAGCTCTGGTTTGCTGGATTGAAGTGAATGAATGTTTCTCAAAAGTAGATGATGTTCTAAAGAGAACTTTTTACCATTATAACATGGCCAAAGTCGAAAAGATTAGAAAATGTGAAATACTAATATCAAAATATTTTAAAGCATTTTGTTAATGTCATTTAATATGTTAGGTTAGGGTACTGAGTATCTCAGGTATTGTTTTTTTCTAAAAATCTGAATCATAAACATTAACAATGAGGTAGGAGAGCACCAAAAGATCAAAAAAGGTCTTGAGGAATAATAAAGTTAATGGACAGACTGAAAATAATTAAACAATTCCTGTGAATATTACCATTGGATTAATCAAAAGTTCAATGTGAAAAGGATAAATGAAGATGACACAATTAAGCCTGGCCAAACACACACAACCTGCCTCAATAACTCATATTAAAGTGAATTTAGGATTATTTTGCATCACCAAATGTAACTTTTTCTTTCTTCCTGAACCTTCATTTGTTTTATCTTTTTATGATTTATGCCCATATTTACATTTTGATAGATGTATTTAAATTTGTGCAAGGCAATTAGTTAGAAAAGTAACCTTGTTGTGGTAAATCAAACCTTTTATTCCCTTTGTCTCAATTTCAATTTACAGTTTTACAGCTCCTTAAATTGTATAAATAATATATAGAATAATCTCTGATTTCCTTTTTAAAGATTTCCTTTTCATTGATGAAAAAGTAAAGCATTTTTGGAAAGATTTTTAAAAATAGCCAAAAGTTGTAAAATTTATATCCTATTTCTGAAAATTTTTTTCAAGTTATGAAACAAGGAAAAATACATTCAAAAGCAGGATGTACAAAAACAAGTGCTTAATCAAAATTCATGTTTGTACCATAACTCAACTTGCAAAAATATTACTCATTTCATTTCTGCTGATTTTACAAACCAATTAAATCAAGATTTAAATGAAAAGTGTCAAAAAATTTCTCAAAAACAAAGCCATAATTCTAAAATTTCATCGTAAATTATGGCGATTTGGGTGAAATTGAAAATTTTTCCTATTGAACATGCTCAAAAATATTTTGCATTTTATCAAAAATGATCTATTTTTGAACTTTCATAAGATTAGCTGCAACTGCAGAGCTTTCCAGACAGGATTTTGCGGTCAACAACTGCAAATAATTGGGTAGAAATCAAGGAAAGGTCTGCATTCAAGCAGAAACATTCCCACTTTGTTTTTGTCAAGTCAAAATTCATCTTTTAGCAAGGATTTGAAATTCAAAATGAACTGATGATGTATAGCTTCATATTATAATACAAGGAAACTTTTCCATACATACGAAAATCCACCTTTACAAAATTTATTCCATTTCAAAAGATCTCTTGTGAAATAATTTCCAAGAATTTTCTAACAAAATCTTGCGGTAAATGTGAACTTCCAAATAGGAAATGAACCTTTGAGTTTTAAACTTTGAAAAATTCATGGAATACATATATTCATCTGAAGAGTGAATCAAACTGAGTTTCCTTTTTTTCCTACTTAATAAAAAGATGAATTTGCTCAAGAAAAGTCTAATAATAGTGAAAATTCAAAATATGAACAACTTCTTTTCAGCTCATGCAAAAAAAGTTTTTGCATAATGGTATACCAATTATACGTGTAAATATTTGTTGTGAAAGCGACAGGAAACATCTGAAAAAGTTCAGCAATAAAAACTTTTTTTTTCTAGAAAAAAAAGTATAGCCAAGCAAAGATTTGCATCGTTATTTGAAACAATAGAAAAACAAAAAAAAGCACACAAATCTTGAATCGGTGTTCTAGTTTTGTTTAGTGAAAAGCAATGCATTGGATGGACAGTTGTGTCATTTGGCACAAGAAATCATCTAACAGCTTCTTTAGAATGAGTTTATGGACCGATGAGAAACTTTATAAGAAGCAAGGATAAAGAGTTGAAGACCAATTTCCAAGATGAGAATCTCTCTCAAACTACACTGTTCATTTAAAAGCATAGTAAACTTTTCATCATGGAATCAAAGTCAACATGATTTTTGCAGAAAAACTTAGGTACCCTTAAATCAGTGCAATGCAAAAATTTTGCTCAGAAACTTTTTGACCCATGTTTGATGTTCATTTTTGCCATCTTTTGACACATTCATAAAAAGGTGCAATCCAATTTTGTCACAGTGTTGGGTGCGGTCAGTATATGATCTGGTAACTGCACTCATAAATTGATAAATCCCACAGAGGAGCCAGGCAATGAACAATGACAAAATCTTTTGGTTTTACTTGATTGAAATGTATAAGGGTGATGGCTGAGCAAACACAAACAGAAGTAAAAAAATTACATAACTTTATATCAAAAGATAAAGTGTTGGATCACAATTTGTTATCAGTTGTTCATTTACATTTACTTTAAAATTGATTTCAAGGTATCTTTCATTGAATAGATTATTTATTTGACATCTAAGTACATTTTGAGAGTTCTTTGGGGAGTCAAATAGGTAATAAAAAATAAATTCAATTTTTTTGATGCCTCCTCAAATGGCTGCATTTGTATTTTATACTTAATTCTTTGGCTTCATCTTACAATGTCAAGTAGCAATTCAAAAAATCATACTTTTTAAAAGCCAGCTCCCATCACCTAACAATCTTGAGGATTGTTAGGTGAGGTATGTCTAATCAATGGTCAATAAGTTCAAATGTTTACGTATAGATACAACTAAGTTCAAATAAATTAAATAAATTAAGCTGGTTTACAGCATGTCAAGGGCTCACAATCGCATCAATAAAGGATAAATTGTTTTTTGAGTTTTTCTCTGAGCGAGTCATTACTGATGAAACCTAACCAGTCAAAGTCAATGTCTTTGACAAAAGTGTAGTCTATCAAGGATGCATTGCCTTCCTACTTTTTTCTTCGCATCACTAAAAAATATTGCTCTTGTTGGCCCTCGGTCATTCATTATTCTGAGGTGTTGACCTATTCTGGTTTTACCGTGGTTAAAGAGCTTGATGACTGTTTTAGCTGTAGTGTATCTTGCCCTTTGTTTAGGTGTAGCCCTTTTTGCAATGACATTCCTGATCAGTTCCTTTTTTGTAAAAGACCTCACTTTCATTTTAGAAAACAAGTCTCTGATATGCTCATGGCTTTTAAAAACCATATTTTGTAGCAACCCAGGGTGAACGGTTGAGCTGGAGTTTGGACCCACGACCCTCTGATGCAATGACAGTGTCTCACAAGCTTTCTCTTTCAACATAAGCTCTAAAATCTATTCAGTAAAGACTTGTCTGCAATTTCCAGAGGAATATTTTTTTTTGTAAAATGAGCTACCAAAAAATATTGTAAAAAGAAAGTATAAAGGAATAAGTTTTTTTTATGTCCCAAGGGACTGAAATTAATTTTAAATTTGAAGTTTGGCTTTTTTTTGTTGCATAAAATGTGACAGCAAGGCACCTCAAGCAAAATGGAATGCCGCCTTTTTTTGCTTGAATGATGAATCAAAGTTACCAGTAAACTGAACCTTTTTTTGTTTTCACTGTCTAACCTCATTGACATAATGATGGATGTCAAACAAAGCAACAATGCAGAAAACAAAAGGTATCCATCACAAATTTCTTTTCAAGAAAATGCACCCTTGTACAAAACTGAAAGCATTTTTAAACAAATTTTATTGCCAAGTTAGAGCAAAATTTGTCAACAGAAAAAAAACTTAGGCAGTTTTGAAATAAAAAGTTCTAAAAAGTCCATGTATTTAAACTAAAAAAGGTTCATCGTCATTATAAATTTCTAATGCAGAACTTTTTTTTCAAATTTTGTGTAGAAAAGAGCTGCTAATCTAATAAGCAATGTGAAAATGGGAAATTTGTACATTTTTATGGGTTTTGTTGCAACCTGGATCTAATGGTCAAACCATCTGACTTGTATTTGAATTCAAAGGTTAGGCTCTGCCTCTGCCCCTAGTCATGCCAGCAATCTTTCTTTCACCTTTAGCTGCAAATGTATAAGTATAGTTCCTCATTCAGAGTTATTTTAAAGCAGTGACCAATAATTTCAATTTTAATGTATTTTTGTATTTGTATTTTCTTCTTAAGGCTTCACCTTACAATCGTGAAATCTGGCGACAACAGCAATTGAACTTTTTAAAAACCACGAAGTGAGGTGTACGAGACTCCGAGGAGTTTGTCACCCCTTTCTTGTGATAAAAGATAATACAAATTAGTGGTGATACAAAAATTCAATAAAATCATAGGAAATGTCACAAGGCTAAATTGGATAAAGTTCACAATAAAGCATCACAATAAAATACCACTTTAGAAATAAAAATATCACATGAATTATCACAAAATTGTCAATGAAGTCTTTTCTTCTCTATGTATCCCACTGTACATGATTGTCAGTAGATAAAAAAGGTTTTCTTGAGGTTGGTTCTAATTTAGTCATGATTATAAATTCCAAGCCAGTCAAAAGGAAGAAGTCGTAAGTTTTGCAGCATGTTTTGAATGCTTTGTTGGCCAATTTTTAATCTTGACTTGTTAGTGAAGGTCCATCATCAGTTCAGCTTTCTGTCATTGATGCATATATTATTCCGCAAGCTGAATGCAATTTGAGTATGCGAGATGTTGATGAGTTTTATTGCTGTAAAGGTGTTGGAGTACTGGGTCGATTGCCTGGGTGTTGCTCATTTTGTCATAATATAGTATTGATCTTGGTAGTTTTCTCTTTGTATCCTTAACAGCATCTCTAATAGCTCAATAATGTTGGTTGTTGAGCTTTTTCCAGGATTAATGGTTTTTTTTAAGCTTTTAAAGTGCGACTTGCAAATTTTTTTTCATGAAAGGCACACTGTTTTTTGGCTGGGAATCACTTGTTCTTTTTTGGCAACCCGGGGTCAAAGGTTGCCTGGAGCCACCGGGGTTTGAACTCTGGACTGAACCAGCTGGGGTTAGAACCTTCAGATTCCCAGCCTGATGCCATGACCACTCGGCCACGGGGACCCCTTGTTGATATGTACTAATTAAGCTTTTTGAAGAACCTTCACCCTTTTCTGATATAAACAGCTTAGCTAGATTGTTTTTTGAGGTTAATCAAAAATTTCATAAACTGTTATTCTTAAACTATCCCTTCAGGCCAATACAGAACACATTTTGGTAAAAATGTTTCATTTTGCACCATCAAATCTCTTTAGTCAGATTTTGATGGTTGGATGAAATTCAAAATTTGATGGATTGCCAAAACCTATATAACTATTGCCCCTAACATTTTGTAACATTCACTAGATTATTTAATATTTTACATTGCAATTTTGAGCAAAAAATGATTTCTTTTTGGCTGCATCATTTTCAAGAAGAAGATTGATTGTTTGGTTGCAAGGCAAGAAATGACCTGAGGCTGGAATCTACACACTGAAACTCAACTCTAAGGCCAAACAGAAATCCACATTGGCTGATTCTATAATTTATAGTGCCTTCTCTTTTACCTCTTTTCATCTTTTCTTTGTGCTCTTGGCGTGAAAAGGTTAAATAATTACTGTTTAAAAATAACATTCAAGACACAGAAGAAAAACAGCTGCAAATATTTTCTTGCTATAAGCATATACTTATAAAGTGTTACAAACTAAATTTTAGTCTATCTATCTTCAAATTTATTTGATGTAAAAATGTAGAACCATTCATTTTTTTGAGGTACCATCAGCAAAAATTTTCATCCTTTTAATGCACTTTCAAACTGTCAAGCTTTTTGACAAATTCCTCTGCATCCAACAATAATCTGTAATACTTCAACAAAAGGCATGAAGGGTTTTTTATTTTTAAAATCATAACTGAAAAAAGTGAAGTTTCCTCTTATGAAAAGTGCAAAAAAATTCAAATTTTGCAGCAGAAAAAGCACTAATTTTCATAGGCAAAATATATAAAAACTTTTCAACTTTATGTTTAGTGTCACTTGAACTTCACTATAGGCAAAACCAATCTACTTTTATTGGACAAAATGTTGCCCACTTAGTTCTAGTAATCACTTTTTTATTATAATTTTCCAAATCACAATAGCTGCAAACAAAGCAATGCATGTTCAAGATTTTATGAACACTTCTACTACAAGTAGCAAGGAAAGTTAGATTTTGAAAAGTTAATGAATGATTATTATCAAGTTAAAGCAAAGAAACATTCTAATGAGTTCAGAAATGATAGCTTTCTGCATTTCAAATAGTTACTGTTTGTTATACTTAAAGTACAAACATAATAAAATTCATTTCACAGTCAATGAGACTTTTCTATCAAGCAAAATAAATACTTCACTCATGTTTTATTCCTTTGACCAAACAGTAAAAATGGATCTTACAATGATGAAACACTTTATGTAAGCCTCACAGTAGTAATGTAATTAATCTCTTGATAGCCCAGGTTTCTGTTCTATACTCCATTGGATGTGCATTGTTGTGTCGAAAAATCCTTGAGTTCCTCTTTTGGAAGGATAATGCGCCACAACCCCTTTGAACTTGTACTTTCCTTGAGTGAGATACTAGCATGTGTAAATGCAATGTATTGTAGAGCCAGTAATGAAATAGATTCGTTCAACTAAACATGCCTTTTGTGAGTTTTATGATAGTAATGTGGCAAGCGTTGCGAATGGCAGAGGGGATACTCTAAGGGCCAGGATAACATCTGTGGCTTTGTTGCAAATTTTCTTATATTTTAAAGGTGGGCTTCATTGGGCCTCTCTTGTGTAATTACATTTTAAGTCCCTACCAAAAATAAGACACACTGTATGGCCACTTTCAGGTGTATCTACCCATGTTTTACCTGTCTCGCCCCTGTTTACACGTGGAACACCTGAATGCACACGCAAATGATGCAAATTTGGTTGTAAACCGCCATAAAACTATTAAAGACACCATAGTCCCAAAGTATGCCATTCTAACGTGCTTGCACAGCCTTATTTTTGGCCGGGGTAGCATCTTATGTTTGAATTTTTGCATAATCTTTCAGCATGCTCTTTTGCTGTTTTAAGTGCTGCCTAGATTAATATTTCAAAATAAAGAGACCCATCCAACCCCAACAAGGAACATTGTTATAAATTCTTAGTTAAATAGCCTATCAATCTATCACAAAGTCAAAAATGTCCCTGGAATCCAATTCAGCATTTTGCCACATTTTCTTTAATCCTAATGCAAAAATAAAAATAAATCAAGTATAAAAACTTTGACTATGTAAAAAGATGACAGAGGTTCTTTTCCTGAATTTGGATCCCTTCCAGGAATTGATGACATTTGCTACAAAACTCAATAAATTTTATACAAGGGAAAGTTTGCTCTAGAGTATTATGATCTTTAAAAGGACTTTGCTGACCTATCAAAAGAAATGGATCAGCCAATGAATCTTTGGGTAGAATATTATGATCTTTAAAAAGACTTTGCCAACCTTTCAAAAGGTTCAGCCAATGAATTTTTGGGTCAGGAAAAATTGTTAAAAAATTTAAAAACCATACAATGAGCTCCAAATTCTCTTTGGATTGGGCCAGCAAATGCTTGGTTACCCTCTTTTGTACTTTGTCAGAAGGGCCCAAATTCATCACTTGTTGGTTCCAGTGACAAAAAGGTATCTTGTATGTAAGGCTAAATTATGATATTCATTTTAAAGGTGGAATCTAAACTTTGCAAGTGCAGGAAATCACTTGTTTGACAACAGTTTGAGTTTCTGCAAAGACTTTTTTTAAGAATCTTTTTTTGACTCTCTTGATATTTAAATGAACTTAAAAAATTGCTTACACTGCATTTCAATTGAAAAATGTTAGGAAAAGATCTGATGGAGCAAAAAATGAAATCTTTGAATTTATCTTTGCTCTGTTCAGACTGAAATAAAGGAAAATTTTCAGTGAACACCACATATGACTTTTGCCATAAAATATAAATATATTTCACTTAACATTTTAGTAGTGAAAAGTGTAATACTTGTTTTGACAAAAACCTTTTTCAATATTAACCAGTACCTAATAATAAGTAAATTAAATGTTAACTGTCTTATTCCATCAATTACATGAGTTTATATATGTTTACAATCAATGTGAATGGGCAGATGTGAGTTGGCTAACTAGTCCAAGAGACAACAAGAAGGGTGATAAGAAAATGATCATAGATGGAAATTGATCCAGATGTACGCTGGTCAATTGGTGCCAGCTGATTACAAAACATCTTGTAAACGGCCATGGGGTTTTTAATGAACATTGACGAGTAATGGGAGTCACAACGGCAAAGTGGTATTGGCGCAACCATCTGTCAATCTTAAGGAGGCCCGGGTTTGACTCCCGCCCGGATCAAAACATCAATGAAAAAGATGACCAATAATTATTCGTTCTGTCAACCGTCAACATGGCATTCACTCTGCACTCTTAAAAAGCAATCAATTGCAAGAACTTACAATTGGAAAGAGATAAAAAAATTACAAATTCCTATGTACAATGTCAAAGTAATAAAGGATTTATCTACTTCACTTCTTCCAAACACTCAGTGTCACTTTTTTTGTGAAAATAAAATAAATCTGGTAAATGATTTTTTTTCTTCAAATCAGGAAGAAGCCTTTTTTTCCTTCATGATGTTTTACATTTTGACATAACCTTTGCCATATCTGGCACTTACCACGGTCAGTTGAGAGCTTTTTAAATAGTTTGAAAAGTTTTCCAGCTACTAAACCAACACTACAACGCTGTGTATGCAAATACCAAGTGGGATGCTAAAAGATAAAAGGTTGTACTTTTTCTCTCTCAAGGCCTCTATAGACATTGGAAAAAAGAGTTCAACATGAAAAATCATACCTAATTTGCAAAATAATGATAGATAATATCAGAATGAAATCAAAATTGAGAAGAATGCTTTCAAAGATATTTTTGACCAATTAATATACTAATAAGTTTCAATAAAAATAAAGTTTAGAAATGCTAGCGAGTCGGAGGTGTGAAAGCAATTATACAAAGGTGCAAAGCCGTGAAGACGGGAAGTGCAAATTCGATAAGCAGTGTGAATGATAGGGGAAAAACCCAGTAATGACCTTCCCAATCAAGAAAAGAATCAATACTTAACTGTTTACTGAAAGGAAACAAGGGCTTTATATACTAATCTGTATCAAGAAAACTTTCTGGCTATTTTGAAGAGGGTGAACTTAAAAAGGTGAGAAAATAAATGGCAGCCTGTTTGGAGTGACTAACTTACCGGAAGGAAAGACAAACTAACTGCATCCTGTTTGAAAAGACTTTGAGCTTGGAAAAGTGAAAAATGTCGTAGTAGATGAAAATATTAGCCTTTAACAATAAATGATAATAACAAAGTCCTAAATCATCCCTATTTAACTACTCCATTGTCTGTTCTTACCAGATTGTTAATCCAACTTTAGCCCCTAGTTCCTTTATTCTAGCTAATGAAGTTTCATCAAAGTACATTTTTGATATAACAAAAAAGGCAAGCAGGTTGGCTTGGAAAATGGACTCTTGACTCTTTTTGCTTGGCTCAAATCACTTTCAATCAAAAGTTTATTTGAATGGGTCTGAATGTAACCAAAATTTTCACTGCTTTTTTAAAGTACGACTTGTGTAG
>Ga0194133_10009263_pt1 | contig 11311 bp, 2 predicted proteins | sample TA2KigOf40mmetaG_FD_155448 | JGI IMG/M metagenome (GOLD analysis project Ga0194133, IMG submission 155448) | Freshwater microbial communities from Lake Tanganyika, Tanzania - TA2015055 Kigoma Offshore 40m | ecosystem: Environmental > Aquatic > Freshwater > Lake | place: Tanzania: Lake Tanganyika...
ACACAACTTTCAGTCAAAAATGAACTGTTGTAAAGTCAACACTACTCTCATTGACATGATTTAGTGTTAGAATAATCAGTTCATAACAGAAGCTCTCTTCTTCTTCTTCTAATCATCTATTACCAGAGGCATTGCAGATCAATATTGCCCTGACTGAGGGCACTTTGCTCCCTTTTTTTGCAATCTAGGGTGAAAAATTGGTGGCATGGCTGGGAATCGAGCCCACAACCTTAGAGCTTAGCTCTTAACAAAGTTACAAAAACTATTAAACTTTACATGTTGTATTGTTTTTCATTGCAAAAGACTATTATCAAAGCCATATTAACAGTTAATCTTCCTGATTTAAAAAACTTTTGAGCCACATATGAGCTGGTTGAAAACTGTTTTTGGTCAACGAAATAACCAATCAAAACTTTTAAAAAACATAGCTATGAATTAACTTACAAATAAAAAATCTTACCACTTAGATCTACGACTATTTTGTATTTTGACAAATCTTCAACTAGCATCTGTAGTGTATATTCCTTACAGGGTTTTTTAAAAGTGAGCGTCAGAATGATTTGATAGGGGTAAATCTTTCAGAGAGGAGAACAAGGCAAAAGAAGGGAAAAGCTTTTATCTGTAAAGGTTATCTTCAATAACTCAAGAAGAGCTAGATGAAACTTTTGAAGAAAGGGTAAAAAATTACTCAGTGTTTTTCACCAATGGTAAAATAAATAAAGTCATAATTAGTTATTGCACCTTTACTTTCTCAGTTAAAGTGGTTTTGAGTTGTCATGTGAAAAAAAACTACTAAAAAAGTTGAAAATTGGTTTCTGCTTTCGAAATTCCTCTTTTTATGATAAAGTTTTAAGCACACTGAAATTTGAGCCCTCAGGGGTATCTCTTTAAGCCTAACACAAAATAAAATGATAGAGTTTTCTTTCAAACAACATCACTAAAGGAAAATTCAGAAGGGTAAAAAAAATTAGGTGACCCTTTAGCCCCAACCCTTAAGGATACCCTGTTTTGCCATGCTCAAAAACATAATATGGTAATCTCACAAAAATTTTACAAAACATTAAATGTTTGTCAGAATCTTTAAGATGGAAATGTTTTTAAACCCTAAACCCTGAGCCCTCAGAGGCACCTCTTTATGCCCACACAAAAGCAAGGGATAGAGTTATCATCACTAAAAACTCTTCAGTTGGACTAGATTGAGCTTGAATTTTTCTTGACCCTCTTGCCCTGACCCTCAAGGGTACCGCATTATGCCATGCTAATAAACAACTTGATATGGTGGAATCTCACAAAAAAATTGTAAAATGTTAAACAGTTACTGAAAAAAATTCAGAAGTTTGGCTCACCCAAACATAACACCTTAGTGCCCTACCCATTAACTCACAAAATACCCGTACCAAGTGGTGGTGCAAGTCTGACTGGCCACAGACAGACAAACTTAAAATAGTACTTGGCCAACAGCCAGCTATTTGCATATAAGATTTTAATTGACCATTTCTTCTTTGTGCTACTGAGCGGATAGTGTGTTGCTCGTGTAGGTTTTTACATAATTTGGTTATGTAAAAAATTATTCCTTTACTAAATTGTGCTAAAGGTATGATACCATGTCATTTCATCTGCCTGATGCTTTGCCTACTGTCATTTTGCCTACGATGATTTGCCTACTATGTTGATTTGACTATGTCGATTCACCTACTAACCTAACTGATTTGCCTACTATCATTGCTAACCTAACCAAACCTAGTAGGCAAAACAACAGTGGGCAAAATGGCAGTAGGCAAATCATCATAGTAGGCAAATTGTCATAGGCAAAATGAAAGTAGTTGAAACAACAGTAGGCGAATCAACATTTTCCTTAAAGGTATACCCATTTCATTGAAATCAAAACTTTAACTATGATTGCTATCATTGCTAACCTAACCTAGCCAAACCTAGTAGGCAAAATGACAGTAGTCAAAATGGCAGTAGGCAAATCATCATAGTAGGCGAATTGTTGTAGGCAAAACAACAATAGTTTAAACAGCAGTAGGAAAATCGACGTTTTTCCCAAAGATATACCCATTTCATTGAAATCAAAACTTAAACTATGATTTAACAACTATATAAAACCTGTCATTAAATTTTACCAAATGTGATCCTCTTCTTTAGTGTTATGAAAAGAATTCTCAAGTATTTTGGTTCCAGATAACTTGAAAAAAAATTAATCGTTTGCATCATCATCAGTTTGCCGACCACGCATTTCTAAATACCAAACCTCGCCAGCTTCAACTCCAAAATTGAAGGAGCTTCAAATCTGACGAACAAATATGTGGATTGAAGTTAGTTGTGTTGAAAGGACGGTTCAAGTAAGAGAAAACAAATTTTTATGGTAACATTTTTGTAAATTCATAAAATTCATGTAAGTTTTTGACAAATACTTTTGAAAAGAATTTTTTTCTTAAAGAAACTGATAAAATGGGTGGTCAAGGAAAAAATTGGACACCCACCAAACGACGTGGGCCCATAGCAGCTGAATTCCAAGGTCCAGGTCCTGCTGACATCACATTACCATCGTTATTTGGAAGTGAGTTTTATTTTCATTTTAATTGTTCAAGATTATCACAACTTTGGGGATCACAAAAATTGCTAAAGTTTTCTGGCTTGGAACCTTCTTTGGGCTTTATAAGAGGTCTTTGAATAGTCATTAACATATTTTCACACAGAACCAAGAAATAGATAAACCAAGCATTCAATAAAGAAAAATTTACAGTATGGTTCATTTTATTTGGAACTATTTAACAAGAAATTCTTTTTCAATGTACTTCTAAATCATCAATCGATTCACAAAATTTTCAAATAATTTTTATTGAGACGAAATTTGCTATTTTACCATTAACAATCCCAAATTGAGACCTTTAGCAAATACGCCCTTAGTAGCTGTGGGCACACCCAAAACATTGTAAAAAAATCCCACCAGTCTATATTCTAAAAGTTAAGATTATACAGCCACCATTTTTTTGATATTCTAGGGACAAATAAAAAAATATTGTGACAAAAGTGACGTTGAATAGCTCATAACAATCTTTCTATATATTTGAGAAAGAAAGAGTGAATATATTTTTCAATTGACAATAACAGATACCTTTTCAAATGGGTTTTCCATTGAATTCTGTCAAAAAAGACTTTATGCAAAATTCAAATGAGCTGGTGGGGTATTAAAGAACAAAGTATAAAAATTTGAGTTCTGTAAAAGCATCTAAATCTGTTTTGTTTTTCAAAGTGGACCATCCCAGACCCAGTTTAAGCTTTTCCCAAGAAAACGGTAACTTATTGAAGGCTCATAGGTGGGTTTGTTGACAGACAACTCTTTCAGGTTTCAAAGCCCTAATTAAACAGTTGAAGAAAGGGCTACAAGGTATTTGAATTTGACCAGATGCTGATACATGACTGACTAATCATTATAAAAGAGAGTTCTGACCAAGCCATTCAATTCTGTTTGTGATCACAGTAGATTACTATTACCCAGCTGAGGGTATCTTGTTGATTTTTTTTTGCAATCAGGGGTTGAGAAATTGCTGAAAATCTTAAATTTCAGTTAGGTGGCCTTTGACCAATGGGGACCCCTTTTGATTATAAGAAAGACACATACAATATTACAAAAAATAAATCTTAAAGTAAATTCAAATCCTGTGCAATAACATTAGTTTCTTATACCTGCAAGAAAAGAGAGAAAACCCATATTTTTTAAATTTAGATTTCTATAACAAAGTTTAATGTGGCTTGGTTGTTTTGCGACTTTATTGGGTATGACATTAAAGCAGTCTTCATATGACTCACATGATCCAGACTCCTTCCTCCTCCACACAATTATGAGCAAAATTGATGTAAAAACGAAGCACTTTTTTCTCACTGTCTCATCTGAAGATGTCTCCCACGCATCTGCTGTTAGACAAAATTTGTGTGGGCTAAAAACCAAGTGAACATCTGGACGGGCTTTATTGGATAGTTTTAAAGATCAAACCTTTCATCTTTGGGATTACTCTATCTTTAACATATTTTATTTTGCAAAAGAATCAAAGCAAAATAATTTAACTTAAAAAAAGGTCTTCAAAGCTATTGAAACACAAAATAAAAAATACTTTTTCAGATCTCTCCGAACAAGTTATGGGCGTGCAAATTTGGCTCAAAGACAAATTAATTTTTGTGCTGTTTTCCCTTATTTATTTTAAAATCAATCAATGTCATTTTAAGATGAAATGTGAAAAAAAGGTTGTGATTATTTCTATAACAGGCTTTAAAAATTCAGTTGCTTTGGCTTGAAAGGGTGAACTAATAATTAAAAAAGCAATAAAGTTTACTTACAGATAACAATTCATTTTTGAATTTAAGGTTCAGGAATCAATGAATCTGGAAAGTTAAGGGCACCATCTTTTACGTTTGGAAACAGGTACTTTTGACTCTGAACTTCATTCAAAGGTTCTGTTATTGTCAACAAATTTACAATTTTTTTAGGCCAGAGAAAAAAATTATCTCAAGTTCTCCAGCACCTAACAGTTACAATGTCACAGGATTAAATGCAAAAGGTTAGAAATTAGAGCTGTGAAAAAATATTTGGAGTTGTACTAAACTAATTTTCACCTTTTCTTTTAGGCAAAGAGTCCTCAAAAGCCTTGACAATGGCAGGAAAGCTAAGGGACCACAAAGGCTCGCCAACCCCAGCCCCTGGTACCTATGATACTGAAAAAGCAAAAAAGATATTGGACGGGGTACCTTCCTACACATTTGGCCTAAGACCAGAGATCAAACTGAAATCTGACGTACCAGCGCCTGGTGCTTACAACCCAGAAAAAGCACAAAAGATATTGGACGGAAACCCGTCTTACTCATTTGGACTACGTCCCGAGATCAAGCTTAAATCAGATTCACCAGCCCCTGGCAATTATGATCCTGAGAAGGCTCAAAAGATATTAGATGGAAATCCTTCTTACACTTTTGGACTAAGACCTGAAATTAAGCTAAAATCAGATGTACCAGCTCCTGGCACTTATGACCCTGATAAAGCACAGAAAATATTGGATGGAAATCCCTCTTACTCTTTTGGCCTTCGACCAGAGATCAAACTGAAATCTGATGTGCCACCCCCTGGTACCTACGACCCAGAGAAAGCAGAGAAGATATTAGTTGGAAATCCATCCTTCTCATTTGGATTACGTCCTGAGATCAAGCTTAAGTCGTATTCACCAGCCCCTGGGACATATAATCCAGAGCTTGCTGACAAGGTATTGGATGGAAACCCTGCATTTACATTTGGATTGAAACCTGAGATCAAAATCACCTCCATCTCGCCAGCCCCCAACTCCTACTCGTTTAATACAAGTATTGACTCCCCACTGTACACTATTGGTAGCCGCCCAAAAGACAGCAAAATCTTTGTTACTCCTGCTCCAGGAGACTACAATCCTGAAAAGGCAAGCTATTTAAAATTTTATATGCTCATTTGTAACTGTTTGGCCAATTTTCAGGTTGTTTTGGACCACACCCCATCTTTTGCTTTTGGAATAAAGCATTCTCCCTATGTTGGACAACTAAGAGTTAACAATGGTGTTTCAGCAACAAATGATGAAAAATCCACAAATAAGGTCTAAATATTCAGAACATTTTTCATGATAAAAATTAAAGGTTTCAAATTAAAAACAGATTGCTTCAACAAAAAGTGACAATAGCTATAACTTCAAAACCAATGCCTATCAAGAATCTTCAACTCGGGGTTTAACAACAACTTCCACATCGAAAAGGTATGAAAATTGGGCAAATTAATTATTAGAATTCCTTTTATTTTATTTAAATGTATAAAAACGAAATGATAGGATTGCTGCTGATGGAACAATACACACTGAAACCCTTATTTACACGAAAGGTCCGACCACCTTGAAGCAAAGTAGTCACCAAGTCTATCAGACCTCTGCTGCTTAAACTCCTCGTCTTTCTATTGAGCAAAAAATATAATTTTTGACTTACTGCTAAAACTTTTTTGCTTTCAAGAAGTTGCATTTATTCAATCATCAAAAACCTTTAAAAAGACAATCCGAGCGAACATAAGAACTTGAAATATAAAAGACATTTTAAAGGTTCATTATATTAATATATAATCCTTATTTCAAAGCAATTTTAAACAGATCATTAACCCCTAAATATATTTAGAAAAACCTGCAACCAAGGACCTGTTTTCTTGCAATTGGCTAATGAAACTAAATGATAACTGTCAGACTTTTATATGTTTAGCTTTTTAACAATAAATTAACTAATTTAACCACTTGAATTTGTATTTGTATTTTATTCGTAGGCTTCATCTTACAATTCAATGCGATAACACAGTAAACTATACTTTTTAAAAGCCGTGACATGCACCAAGTCCACAGATGTTCTGAGACTTGGTGCTAACTGAAATTAAAAATAAATCTGGTCAAACTAGTAGTAAAATTTGTCAAATATTAGGTCAAAACTAGTAGTAAAATTTGTCAAATATTAGGTCAAAAATGGTTCAAAAAGTAATAAACTGATTCTTAAGTCTTTGCCTTAAAGTGTTATCACATATGTCGCCTATCCAAAAGTGAAGTCTATTCAGAAGGCAATTTCTTCCAATCTTTTTCTTGGCATCACCAAAAAAGGATGCCTTTCCAGGGTTTCGGTCATTGATGTAGCTGGTGTTTCCCTGGTTGAACAGCTTAATAACAGTTTTAGCTAGCGTGTACCTAGACCACTGCTTTGGTGTTGCTCGTTTGGCAATTATATCTTGTAAACTTCGAGGGATTTTCTTTTTGAAGTCACATACTGTTGCACGAATGGCTCTGTAGTGTATACTGTTCAGTCTGTTCCACTGTGCTTCAACTAAGCCATCATTTGTCTTAAACTATTCTCAATTTTTTTGATTAAGAGTTCTGTAATTTGGGTCTGATGGAGATCAATTTCTCTGCCACAAAATGCAAAAAATATCAAGCTATTACACCCTAGCTCTTCCTGTTAAAGTAAATTAAAACTAAATGTCTTTTTTTACATCTGCACTTCGCAAATGGAAATTTTTAATGCATCGAAGTGTAATCATCTGAACAGGCAAAAAAGCTATCGTGGGTGGGTGTTTTCAATTTTAAAGATTTTGCACAGTTTGATGCTTGAGGGTGCATTTTCCTGAATGGAAATCAGAGTGGTCAAGTTCTTGGTTACTAGCCGGATTTCCATCCCGGCAGCCTGGGTTAGACTCTTGCCAGGGCTATGTAAGGATTTCCAATGTGGAAGTATATCCAGGTAAAAGTTAGACTGATTGTTGGGTACAGGAATAGCATAATACTAAACAACTCAGGAATATACCATCTTTTAGTTGATACAAAAAACGAGAAATGTGCACCAAGATTTTATAATTTATTTAAGTTATACTTTTTTATTGATATAGCCCTTAAACATTATTGGGCTGAAAATCTCATAAAAATCGTAACACAGTAAAAAGTACATTGAATTTTACTTAATGACCTAAGAAAAAAGTTTTTGTGTAGCTGAATGGATTTCATAGCTTGTCAAAATAAATAAGCTTGTTGTCAGAATAAGATTGGCCAATGGAAAGTCCCTCAAAATGATCAAGTGACCTGGAAAAATTTCTTTTCTAATCATTATCTTGACATATACTTAGAATCTACTGAAGTGGAGGATCATGGGAAATTTGTAGATAAGATTATTATTCGTTAAAAACTACCAAAAAATATTTTGTTCAGTTAGGACATATTTGAGGCTGAGACATGATCAATACACTTTTAAAAGCCCAATATATTATTTTCATTGAACTGCCTTTGTTTTTAAAAATCTGGGATGAAAGATTGTAGAGCTAAACCAGCTGCCTCAACTATTTATGAAATGACTTTTCCTGAGGGATTTTGCTATTGATAGGGAAATCGAAAACCAAATGATCCACAATTCGGCTGATTTTCAAAAGCAGATACTAAACTTACTTTCCAAGTCTAAATGCTTGCCTAACAGAGACTATAGCAATTGATTTTGGATTATTAGTAAACTCAGACCTTGTTCTTTTCCAGACATCCAAACATGGCATTGGCAAAGATACAATTCTAGACTTTAAAATAAAAGATTGTTTTTTAAAAAATGTAGAAAAAGTTGAATCTGTTCCAACCTGAACTTTCCAAAAAATGCAAAGAATTTTGAATACTTTTGTTTCAAAAATGTTGAAGAATTTCTCAAATAAACGAAAGTTGCAATCTGAAATCATTTGAAATTCGAAAACTAAATAGTCAACTAGTTTAATATTAAGTTTTACCACTGGTCCAATAAAAACTGGATGAAAAAACAAATATTCTTGTCTGGTTCTTGATAATATAAAAATGATGAAGTAAATCGCAAGGCAAATTACTGATAAAAACTTCAACAATGCTAAGATTATTCTTTTACAAATTGACTCCAGGATCCATTCAGATCCTACAGCAAAGATGGTGCCGTAGAGAGAACTGGAAAAAAATCATATTTCAGATTCATGCTGTGAACCAAATAATTTTATGTACCTGTAGAGATCAATTTCTAATCTGGATTTCCAAGAATCAATAGTCCAGTCATTTGAGGCCAGTGGAAACTCCCATGGGTAAATCTTGAATACTAGAGCAAACATCTCCTAAAAGATTCACATTTCACAAATTATGGCATTGTTCAAGTTAGCCAGATCAAAAGGGAATGCAGAAAGACCTCATTAGTTATTGTCCAGTAGTTAAAAACCATCAAACCAAGAGAGCTGCAGAGAAGGTAAAGTTGTTTGAAATGCACTGATGGTACTAACTTAAACGGAAATCACAATTTTGATTTAGCTCCATTTTCATTTTCTTGAAAGTTTTCTTACCAAACTGGGTCCAAATGAAAATAGATGTTGCAAAACATAAAAGTAAGTGATGAGTGGGACAAAATAATACTGGTTGAAATGACCATTTGTAACAAAGCATAACATGACAAAAAGAAAATTCATCCTTATCAAAATCTAAATAGACAACTAAATTGTAAGTATAAAGAGTCCAAGATTTGTTTCTTTATGAAAAAACTTACTTTGAAAAATCTTTTTGTGACACTTTTGAAATCTAATTTTTTTGCCTTAATTGCATAAACTGCATGGCCATAACCGTTGAGAAATATGTAAGATGAAACCAAATATCTCATGACAATATAAATTCTTAGATTTTGACTGCCACCAGTGAAGTGATAAAGTAGAATTATGAGTTGCATCCAACCTTTTAAGAAAACACATTAAGCGTATTATTTTACTAAACCTGTTAATATTTGAAAATTATATTCAATCAAAGCAAACATGGTTTCAAGTGGGAAAGGCAAGGGTTTTACTCAAATAACCTTAAATTTAAGATCAGGATAGAAAACTCTTTTATGTTATATGGATCTCAGTACTTTTCATTATTTTCTGATACTTTTTTACTTTAATCACACAACCTAACTATTCACATTTGATTCCTGCAAGCACTCCTTTTCACTGCACTCCTGCCTCCAATTTTGATAAATTGGCTTGCACACTTGAAGATATCAACTAGTTATTTTTCACTATTCTTAAGCGCAAGATTGTGCAAGAATAATTAGGCCGTAATTTTAAGTTCAGAATGTAAGTTTTTAATAAAGTACTTTGAACATTTACTCAGACTTTTAGTCAGCTTACTGTCAACATAAGTGGCATGTGTGCTTCACTGGGTCAGTGCTATTCTGTTTAAGACATCGCATAAGGCCTGTGGATATGTGCTCTAACAAACAGTCTTCATGAATGCGTCGGGGAAGCATGTAAACTAAATGGAAGTAAGTGCTGTTCACTAACCCCAGGTAAATTAAGGAAGAATTTACTTAAGCCTATAATCTTGATGGTAAGCTGCAACATGTTATTTTATTGTACCTAAATTCCATTCAGGATAATTTTTCCTCAACTTACTTAGTTGAGTAAAACCCTGGTTTTAAAGCTTTGACATACCCAAGCCTGAAGTCTCCAGACATTCTTTCTTCAGGTTTTAAGCTTGAGGTTGATATAGATCTGGATATAGTGATGGGTCCGGGTCACTGGATATAACACATAAATTATGCAGGATCTTGTAACATTTAATTGTGATATTCCAAACCTATTTTTGCTCAATTGCTACTGTACACCTGCCTAGAGCTTTAAAAACTGATAAGTGCAACCACAAACAAAAGAATAACAATTCCATCCTGATCTTAGGAAAGGATAGTTTCTATCACATATTGACTCTAAGTAATAGTCAACAACCATAACTGTTCTTAAAAATTATTTGACCATACCTTTCCATTCATCGGTTTGGTGTCTATTAAGTAAATTGTCTTCACCAACTTCAACACTTTCGACAAACCAAAGTCCAAGAATCATGCATAAAAACACAGAAAATATGAATCCGTCGCAATGAAAATCTAATCTGAGGTGAGATTTGAACAAGAAATTGGGAACAGCTAATAAATTAGTGTATTAAAATTTATTTACTTCTTGGCTAGTTCAAAAATATTGGTCTTCTCGCATATAAATATAAAGATAAGTACTAGAAAAAGCTTAGTTGTGCTGGCGAATATATTTTCCAAGTAACTTGAAAATGGAAAGAAGGCAAGCAAAATAAAAAGCCCAACTAACCTAAAGTGTGTCAAATAACTTGATTAATTTTGACACAAGAAAGAATCAAGGATAGATTTCACTTACCCAAATGTGCCAACAACTATCAATAGTATTTGAGGAACAGTGATGACTTCTAAAGGTTTGCAACATTCTTTTGATCCTCCATCTATAAATCCCGAGCAAAGGAAGCTTAAAAAGCTCTTGAAACAAAATTGTTAACTGTTGATGTAACTATTATGTTACTGCTTTGACTTTTTTACTCACATCTTTAAAATAGTTGAGTTCAAATTCTGAGAAATGGACTCCATCTTCAGTTAAAGGGGTCAGGCTTTGCTCTACAAATCTTTCAAAGCTCGTTCTAGAAATTAAGACTTGCTAATTTTACAAATAGTACTTGATGGTTTGAAAATAAGTTGACTTACATGAATTTAAAATTACTGGACTCTTGCTGGAGCTTCATCAAGGATTCATATGCTGCATTGTTGTATATTTCAATTTGGTCATTGTTCAAAAAGGAAAGATTTTTTCTGCATAATCAGATAAGATTCTCTTCATTATTGTATTATTTTCAATAAAGAAAATTATGAAAAACCTACACTAATACTACGGGTTGATTCATCCATATTAATTTAACGCTTGACCCATACAGAATATTAGAAATAGCCTGTGGATAAAGAG
>Ga0194133_10009264_pt1 | contig 11311 bp, 10 predicted proteins | sample TA2KigOf40mmetaG_FD_155448 | JGI IMG/M metagenome (GOLD analysis project Ga0194133, IMG submission 155448) | Freshwater microbial communities from Lake Tanganyika, Tanzania - TA2015055 Kigoma Offshore 40m | ecosystem: Environmental > Aquatic > Freshwater > Lake | place: Tanzania: Lake...
CAGGATTTCTTACCAAATTTAGAAGTATTGGTTTCTGGACACAGTGACAGGAACTTTGAAAAGAGTGTAACGATTCCAAATTCTGTTAAGGTGTGGTTTTCACAGAATAATGCGATTGTCGGAGATTCAAGAATTCGTCTTTTGCCCATAGGTATCGAAAACCTTAGTCTTGGAAGAAGCGGCCAAAAGAAATATTTTCGAGAGTCACCTGTAGAAAGGGTAGAGAATCGAGTGCTTGTGCCTCCGTTTTCACCTACCAATAGAATACGTAAAAAAGTGGTTTTAGAGTGCAGAAAAAAACCAGATATTTTTGAGGTTGTTACCCAAATGACCTACGAAAAAGAGTACTTTGATTTGTTAAGTCGCTATCGCTACGTACTCTGCCTGGAGGGAAATGGTTTTGACACTCATCGCCTTTGGGAAACTCTTTATCTAGGAGGATTTCCAGTTGTCTTGGAATCGCCATGGTCCGTGAATCTAAAGCAGCTGAATCTACCAATTCTAATTGTAAATTCAGTTCACGAGATTAATCTCTCGCTACTAGTTGAATTCCAGGACTCTAATTCAAATTTTGACCCAAGAGACAGAGAAATTCTTTGGTCTTCTTATTGGAACCAAGCCTTTAAGCAACTCCCTTAGCGACCTTTGTGGTCATATGAAACGACTCTTAATCTGTTCCCATGTCTTTGGGATTGAGAGTATCCCTTTACTGCTTGAAACTTTGTACATGGGCCAAGGGTAAAACACCCTTTTAGAATTGCTAGCCATAACAGCAGACCAAAATCCGAAAGTAGAATTCCCAAGGATAAAGTAATTTGCCTCAGACATCTTCCAAAAGGTTTCTACTGCCTTGTTTTGATGACCTTGGCTGTTAATGCCGAACCAGTCGACATCAGCTCTATCCAACTCTGAATATATTTTTTTGGCTACTTGAATCTCGTCAGAATAGATTACAAATCTCAATTTGTCATCAACTCTCCGTAAATCATTCATAATATCAAGATAATAATCAGGGCTTAAGAGTCCATAGCTTTTAGATAAATGTATTCTAAAATCTCCAAGTCGAATATGGATGGCACAAATAGGCTTATTGGGATCTTGAGGGCGCTGTGTCTGGCCTTTGAGTTCTGTAAACGGGCTAAACAAACCGTGAGTCTGGAAAGTACTAAACCTGGATTTAACTTCATCAAGATAAGAAAAATCTTGAAAGTAACCATCAACCCTAATCTTTCTTATATTCCGTTGTTGCACCAAAGCTTCAATCAATCGAGAATCAATCTCGCTCTTTTGAAATGGATAGAGAGATTCATCTTCGTGAATGAATAACGTTTTTGGATAAAAAAAACTTTCTAACTTGTAACGCCGTATCTTACCGTTTGCTAAATTCATCATATAATTATGGGTAAAATCACGTCTTCGAACGGTAATCCCATAAGCAGATAATTGTCGGGGCGAAGCTCCGATGAGTTCGAGAAAAGTATCATTCCCATGTTTATAGTCGACATCTCTTAGGTTTATTTCGAGACTTCCTTCAAGCTTCATTGCGAAATACAACCCTGCTACAAAAGAAAAAAGTTGGTTACCGAGACCCCCGGGAACACTAATCTCTACTTTCATTAATATCTCAATTCGAGTTCACGGTACAAGGCTTTCATTACATCAACTTCGTCCAAAACCCGAGTCTTTGTCTCAATCTTTATTCGAATATTGGTCATATCTTTCAACTCTGAAGGTGGAGGAAGCTGCTTACTCGAGATGTTTATCGAGGCCATTTCCATTGCCTCAACTTCATTATCACTGAAGAATTTTCCAAAGGCAACATCATCTAATGTGTGTGTTACAATTTTCCAACGACCATTCCAAAGGAGTTGAGCTGAATTTCGATTCAAAAGCATAAAAGACCCAATAACAAAACGCGAATCAGCAGAATGTGCGCATTGGCCTGCATATAGAAATCTCTTTTCAATGCATTCGGTTGACTCAAGAAACCTTTCAAGATTTTTAACCGATACATAAGTAGACGGATTGACGAAGAGTAAATACTTGTAAGTTGATTTTAAGAAGTAATTGATTACCGATAATTTCTTCCACCTCAAAGAGGTCAATGTTTCAAGACAGTTCAACCTCATGTGCTCTATAGATGGTAGAGATTCATGTTCACGATGCTTCAATACCCTTAACCTGGGAACTATTGCGCGAAATGGAAACAGAACTATCATTAATGCGTATGCGATGAGATAAGAGGATCTCCGGCCGGCATTCCAACGCAAAAATTCAATCGCCTTGCCCATGTTTTGAATTACTGATCCGTAGTATCTACAGTGAACATGTATAGTCTTATGTTTTTTCGCGATCCCCTTAAGCCAAGTTTCTCTCTGACCGCTGAGAAAGATGTTTTTCCACGGATCAAAATTTGTCCCCATAACAGAAATCATTACATTCGACGATTCTAAATCCTTTTTTGAATCGTTAAAGTCTGTCATCATGCTCGGCAAGGTTACATTAATATAGCGCTTAAATCGCGCGGACTGTTAGCCTAATCTCATGGGAAGTCTTTTCTTGAAGATAAGGGTTAAGTTAGCGCACATAGGCCGGAATCTTCCAATCGTATTACAGATTCGATTTACAATTTTTTTAGTTAAGAGAGCAAAGGAGGATGGTCGTTTTAGATCACTCCAACAAGGGCCGGTTGACGTTGATGGGACCCCTATTCCCTGGTTGACACCTGCGAGTATCGCTTTTATAGAAACACTCGATTTATCAAATTTCAACATGGTCGAATTCGGTGCCGGGCATTCCTCTATTTGGTTTCACAAAAGAGTGAAGCTGTTGACTTCGTTTGAGTGTGATGAAAATTGGATTTCTAAACTAAGGACTAAATATGGATACTTTGGCAATATCCAAGTTGTTGACAAGAACTATGCAGGAAACCCTCTTGACTTTTCGGGTTGCCAAGTAGTTCTTATTGATGGTTTGGACAGGTCTAAGCTTATAGAGAATATGCTAAAGAGTATCTCTTTAACCGCCACCTTAGAGTTGATAATTGTTGATAATCCTGACTTAGTAGACTTCCCTGTATTGGAACATCTCTCTTCTAATTTTGTTCGAATCGACTTTAGAGGTTTACCTAACAGCTCTTGGGGGGAATCGACCACATCGATTTTCCTACCTAAATAAGGTGTTTTTTTGATTTTCATTCAATTTAGCTCCCTCATCAGAAGGTTGTTGTCCTTGTGCCTCCCCGTGATTAGAAGATGTTCGGCCATCTACTCTTCTTCAAAGCTCACCTTGCTCTACATTTTTTTTGTCGCACTTTTATTGAGCAATATTTCCTCACATGAATTGTGGCGCGATGAAACAGATGCTTGGCTTGTAGCAAGAGATAGCACCTCGATTAGAGAACTATTGAGTAACGTACGAAACACAGGTCGTCCCCCTTTGTGGTACTTGCTTCTGTACGGTGCTTCCCACGTTAACGAAGACATACTACTTTTACAAGTTATGACATTCTTAATTTCAGCTAGCGCTTTATCATTAGTAGTCTTCGTAATGGAAGGCACTATTCGAAAAAAGTTATTTCTACTATCTGGGTTCTACTTCCTTTTCGGTTTTTCTGTTTTATCTCGCGATTACTCTTTGATTTTGCTACTCGTCATCAGTCTATTTATTGTTTACAGAAACAATAGGAGTCTCAAAACAAGGCTTAAAGTAATCTTGATGATCTGTATTCCCTTATCGAGTATCAACATATTTGGGATACTAGTCGTATTAGCAATTTTGACTTCAATCACTTTGTCTGTTGCTTCAAGTGCTTTTAGAATTATTAAAACCAGTAAGGGTATAGTCGTTCTATCAGCTGTTAATTTAGCTTGGTTGCTAGTAATGATTAGTATTTCGTTACCACCGAAGGACCATGTCTTCTCGGTTTACCCACCTTATGAGGTAAGAGATCTTAGTTACAATTCTCTAAAGATTATATTCTGGAAAAGTATCGGGTTCTTTGCTCAGGTAGTTTTTCCATTTTGGGAAAACTTTCAAGTTTCACATTTAACTACAATTCCGGCTCTTATTGGATTTGTCCTACTCGTGTTTCTTGTAAGAAATCTAGAAAGGGAGTTGAAGCTAGTTGCGGTTTGTTCAATCACATTTTTTTATCTCTTCCATATTTTTGGATATTCCCCTTTTTGGTGGCACCGCGGTACGTTAACTATTGTTCTTGTACTACTTGGTTTCTCACTATTAATCGACAGTAGGACCTCGTCGACAGATATTGGGAAACTTGCAGTTACAATTTTCTTATTGATCCAAGTAGCGGGCTCTTTTTTCGGACTTGGAAGAACCTTCTGGGGAGAAGCACCTTATTCTAATGCTGAAAATGCTAGTGTTTTTATATCCACCATTTGTGCAGAAAATAAGCTCATAGTTGCCGAAAGTGATTTGTCCTCTTCCGCTATATCTGCTTACTTGCCCGATTTCTCTCTTTTTTACTTAAATAGGGAAAGGTTTGGGACATTTACTTCTTGGAAAGCAAGCGATTGGACAAATCCAATTCTATCTTGGATGGAAGTTGAGTCAAGAAGTGGAGGATTATCTCCATGTGCCTACATCTTGTTGGGGAACTCGCCAATCCAGCCACCTGCAGGTTTCTCAAAAGCTAGATTTCTGGGATCTATATGGGGTGATAATTATCTAATTGTCTACAGATAGTGATACTCCTGTAAATAATTACGCCCATCACCTTATTGAGAAAAGAGCCACGGCTTGATTGTAAGATTTCAAACCACGACCTTCGCTCTACGATTTGTTGCATCTCCCATCCATTGCTTCAGCTCTACAAACAAGAAATCAGACTATGAGCCTTGACTTTCGCTTTGCCTAGAGCCGACTCTTTCTATATCTAGGTACCGTAACTATGCAACAACTGCTTCCCTTGCACTTTGTCTCAAACAGATGTTTGTTTTTGAACATATAACTCGTCGTTGGAAGCTAGAAATAGTGATTGACAAGCAAGAAGACGTATCATTTGATTATACTGTTATACATTCATTTCCAGGGAAAGTTTGAGGGAATCCTCTACAACCGCATCGCTATTTTGATACTCAAAATTTCCAAATCGGCCGTGAGTCCAGATATTCAAAGAATTGAAATAAGAAATCAGAGTGTCGGTTCTAATTCTATGCTCTAAATCATAGATGACATAAGCAAAAGGAAATGTTTTTACAAGACTATCTCTCAAGCGAGATTTCGAAACAATGCCAATTTTCTCTAAGTCGACAGCACACCTCTCAACTAATTGACTATCTTCTAAAGTTGACAAATAGCTATCTGGGCGAAATGTTACTTCAGCCATGAGAATCAAGTCGCCAGACTTATCTCCATAATTTTCGCCGAGAAAATTTAATCGAGATAACCTGTGAAATATGATATTGCCATCTGGGATGTAGAGTGCAAATTGATCTTCTAGAGCATCTCCTTGATAACGAAGCATTACAATGTGAATAGAGTTATACATAGATTTCTTCGACAGTTGCCTTATCTCATGGGGCGCATCAACCAATTTATGAAGCTCGGGAAGGGGGATGGTTGAGACGACACGATCGACCATAAATTTGGTTCCATCGCCTTTCTGGAGTACAAATTTGCTTCCCATCCTTGTTATTCGTTCAATGCTGCAACCTGTGTGGATGTGATTACCCTTTTCAAGATTCCTCTTTACATATGCATCTACAAGAGTCTGAAATCCTCCCCTAGTAGGGTAAGTAAATACTGACTGATGGCTATAGCCTTCCTTCGGCGAACCTTGGGCCCCGGCCATCACATCTTCAAGGGGTGGGCGGGGTATGCGTTCCACCATTTGAAGATCAAGAAAACTAGGATCCAACTTCCATATTTTCTTGTTATACGGGTATAGGTAAGTATCTGTGATGCCTTCTCCAAAATAGGAAAGAAAGAATTGCTGCATATTGGATGGCTGTAGGTCACGGTATGGATTATTAATGAATTCAGAGATGCAATAATCTCGCAGTTCATTTGTTAGCGAACCCAGATTATTCTCGAAGGGGTACTTTACGTAACTTCCCTCAAGAAAAATTCTATTGAGCCTTCGATGAGTGGTGACTTCACAGATATTATTATGAAGGTCGAGAACTTCCTTGTTTTTTGAGAAAATAATATGTGGACCAACATCAAATGGAATCCCACCAAAATCAAAACTTCGGCAAAGTCCTCCCACCAAACTATCTTTTTCAAAGAGGACTGCGTCATCCTCCAGAAAATAACCTAGGCTTAGGCCAGCTATGCCCGCGCCAATTATTCCGGTTGTCATTTAGCAGCAAATCTTTTAGTAAACCAGTGCATTATTAGTACGTGAAGGTTCTCAACTATCTGATAGTCGAATGATGGAATGATGATTGAGTAATCGACTTGTTGTCTGAGCTCCGTACCAGCTTGCCCAAGAATTGCAAAAGTGCGACAGTTGATTTCTCTTGCCTTTGAAATAGCCTTGATAATGTTTGGTGACTTGCCACTTACTGATATACAAAGCAAAGCATCATCGGCTGAAGCGAGTGTTTGAAGTTGAGCAGAAAAACTTTCGCTATAGTCGACATCGTTTGAAATTGCAGTTAACAAGGTAATTGAGTCGCTCAAGGAAATAGTCTTAAGTGGTAATTCCCCTCCAAGCCCCTCTATTGTCTTCATGAAGTCGACTGCAAAGTGAGATGCTGTGCTTGCAGAACCGCCATTGCCGACGACCCATAGGGTTCCTTTTTTTTGACGGACTTCATCCAAACAAGAGAGAAACTTGTCAATCTCTTCTAGTGGTATTTGTCTCGCCACAGAAAGATTTAAATCTAGGTATTTTTGAAACGGGTCAATAGAATTATCGAGCATAAATTATTGAACTCCCGGCATAGTCGATCTCAACTCGAAGGATTTTTGTACCGTTGAAAGCCTCAGTGAAAGTATCCCTTCTATCCCTAGGGACATAAAATAGAACAAAACCACCACCTCCGGCTCCCAGTAATTTGGCCGCCGAAGCACCCTTTTTTACTCCATGTGATATTAGTTCATCAACTTTATCTGTTGAGGCAAACTGTCGCTTTATCTCCCAGGATTTATTGATGAGATCCGGGAGCAAAAGCGGGTCTCTTCGCAAACCCTCCAGTGATCCAAGCAAAATCTCATACATTTCCTGCAATTGCTTTTCTCGGATTTTTGCATTCTTACTTTCCCCAAACGTTTTGTTCAGTCTATCTTTTGCACTTCGAACATCACCCACATAAATCAAATAACAACACTCTGCAACATCCTGGGAAAGATCTTGATCCTTGAATAGGGGTTGATAATCTACAGACTCGTCTTGATTAAAGTAGATTAGATTGAATCCTCCTATAGAGGATGCGTATTGATCTTGTTTACCCATAACTCCTACCGAGTTTAAGTTCTCTAGAGAGAACGCCAGTTCCGCTAATTCTGTCGGTGTTAAATACTGACCCTTGTAAGCTGAAAGAATGTGGCACAACCCGACTGCAAACGCAGACGATGATCCGAGGCCTGTACCAGAGGGAATGTCGGAACTAACACCAAGGTCGATTCCATCCAGTTTGAAGTACTTGAGACCTTCACGAAAGAGGTGATGTTGAATTTCTTCATTCTTACCAATCCTCTCAGTTTTTGAATATTTTAGAAGAATTTCATCCGAGAAAAACATCGGGTGTGCCGAAATATAAATATACTTCTTAATCGACATCGAAATAACAGCACCACCGTATTTTCTATAGAACAGAGACAGGTCAGTCCCGCCCCCTGCGAGACTTACCCTAAATGGAGTGCGCGAAATAATCACGTTACTAACAATCCAATCGCAGTTTCAAGTTGCTTAGAACAATCCATAAAGTTCGATTGCAGACCTGGTGCCTTAATGAAACGCATCCCTAGGTTTGTTGCAAGTTGTTCATCTACAATCGAATCCCCAATCATTATCGAATTTTTGATAGATAAACCATAAAGATTTCTCAACTGCTCAATTAAGCCAGTGTTTGGCTTTCTGCAATTGCAAAAACATTTAAGCTCAATTCTTTCACCTGGAAATCCTTTTTCAGGATGGTGTGGACAAAATACAAAGTCGTCAATAAAACTACCTCGACTAACCAGAATGCCCTGCAGCATTTGATGCACTCTATCTACATCTTGTTCGAAAATTAACCCTTTAGCCACCGCGGGTTGGTTCGTCACTACAAACATAGGAACCCCAAGACCATTCAGTCTCTTAACAGCGCTAGAAAAATCATGGGATATTTCTTCTTCCGAAACCTTAATCCTTCCTCTTGAAGAATCTGGGAATATTGTTCCGTCGCGATCGATAAATATGCAGGGAATCTCACTCTTACCTCTTCTTTCATATGCGCCGGACTCTATATGAATACGGGCTCTTTCAAGCCTTTCTCTCGTACCTGTGTCCTGAAAGTAACCAACTGACTTAATGGGGACTGAATTATTCCCCAAATAAGGCACTAATCCACTTCCAATGTCTCGTAACTCTTTAGCTAAAAGACTATCCACGAGAGCCGCGATTTCATTCCCTTTAATGAAAAAAACGCCCGCTAGTGCATAGGTCAATCCCGATTTTTCTTCGGTAAGTTCTTCTAATTTACCAACAAAAGTAGAGTTTCCAGTGCTGCCATCCATTACAAATCGATCTGAATCAGTTGGGTGTAAGTTTGGATGCACAATTGCGCCCAGGTTTACATCTTTCAGTCTCCAATAATCGAGACAAGGCTTCAGGGTGAAGTTTACTACAACATCACCGAGTATAACAATGGCCTCGTCGCAAGGGTAAATTTCTAATCCTTTAACAAGTGCGGGTAAATTTCCCTCCTGGGACTCTTCTATAAAGTAATGGATTTTGAAATTTGGAAACCTCAATTTTTTTTCATTTAAAAGAGGAAGAATTGAATCAGACATTGCTCCAAGCAAAAAGACGACATCCTTAAGATCTTGCCTATCAAAGAATTCAAAGTAGAGATCCAATAAAGTTTGATTTCCGTGGACATTTTGGAGAATTTTAGGCAATTGTGGATTTTCACTACGAGTACCTCTGCCCCCAGCCACAACAAAAACTCGCGGATTCAAATTAGAAACGCCTAATTCTAAGACTTGATTCAAGAATTTGACTCCTAATCGCACGGACAACGGCTTCTTCGGAGGATGCTATTTGAAATTCTGGTAACAGAGTGTGAAGCAGGCTGGTAGAAAAAGAATATTTGGGTACATCCCCAAACCAACCTATAGGTGATTCTTGATACTTTCCTTCAAAATCCAAGCCTGTCTCTTTACGTAAGATTTGTACAATCTTTCTCACAGAAATAGAATCATCTGGTGATACATTGACAAATAGTTCTTTAAAAGTTTCTAGACTAGTTATCCTTACTATTACTTCGACCAATTGTTCCACATCAATGTAAGGTTTTCGCTGGTGTCCATCTCCTAAAATTTGTAATATGGAAGGATTTTGCTCAAGCTTTCTGAAAAAATCAAAAATTACGCCATGGGTCATTCGTTTACCAACAACATTTGGAAAGCGAAATCCCACCAGTTTAGATATTGTTCCAGCAGCAAGAGAGGATGTGAGCAATGCCTCGCTTGAAAGCTTCATCCACCCATACGGAGAAATGGGGTTCTTTAGTTCATTTTCAGAAATCGGCTCTTTAGTTAGACCGTATATTGCGCTAGAAGATGCGAAAACTACTTGTGGTTCACTGTTTGGAATTATCGCATTAACAATATTACAAGTAGAAACAAATGTATTTTCATATTCAATTTTAGGATTCAAAGAGGATCTCCGTATATCAGAGTTTGCGACTAGATGAAAAATTCTCTCTGGGCGCGCGACCCTCATAAAAGTAACAACTTCATCAAAATTACGGCAGTCGCCTACGTGTATGCGACCTTTGAATTCAGTCGCTTCTAGCTTATTCCCCATTGATAAATTATCGAACACGAAGATTTCGTTTTGAGGATCTAATGAGAGTTGATGAACTAAAGCAGATCCGATGAAACCTGCACCTCCGAATACAGCAATCTTCATTCAGACATGCCTTTCGTTATTTCTTCATAATTCTGAGGCTTATAAATAATTAGATTGACTACTAAGGTTTGAAGGCTTGCGGCGCAGAATGCGCAGCCCGAGTGCCCGCCCAATACTAACCACGGTTGCCTTGGCACTTGCGAGTTTCATAAGTTGCGATTCGCCAATTCTTTCTCGATACTGAATAGGCAACTCCTTAAGTTTCCATCCGAGAGCCGCTGGATAGATTAGGAGTTCCACAGTAAATCCCAAATCAGGTTTTGTCCAAACAATCTCTCTTAGTCGATTCGCATTGTAAACTCGCATTCCAGAATGAATATCATGAAGAACTTTAAACATCAAGGCACTAGCTAAAGTTGTGAAGAGCTTATTAGCTCCATAGTTCAACAAGGGCATAGCTTGTGGTTTCGATTTAGAAATTCTAGATCCCCCTACTACGTCATAACCTTTCTCTAATGTTTCTAGAAGCCGCTTTATATCTGAAGGGACGTACGTATCATCGGCATCGACGGTTGCAATGAATTTTCGTTTCGATGAGAAAATCGCCTTGTTCAAGGCTGGTCCATAGCCTCCACCTGGTTCGGGAATTACAATCGCTCCAGCCAATCTTGCCAATACGGGCGTACTATCACTAGAACCGTCTACGACAATTACCTCAACTCCAGGTAACTCATTGACAATATCTGAAACTACTTTACTAATGGCTTTTTCCTCATTACGTGAAATCATCACAACACTAAGATCTTGAAATGTGCGGTTAACGATGTTAATTCTCCTTTTTTTCTAACTAGCGCGCTTTTCCGAATAGACATAGTCACAGATAATTAACAGGCACATCTATACAGTCGCGACTGTAGGAATCTCCATGATAGCGGACGTCCACACCAAAACTTTGTATAGCAACGGGAAAGACAAAACGAGTTAGATAATCCTGGCTGGAAACTTCTTTTTAGTTGAATACAAACTCAACTAAAGATTGTAAAAATGCCTGAATCCCGACCTCTTCCGTTCAATTTATGGAGCCGCCCGCGGGAATCGAACCCGCGACCTTCGCTTTACGAGTTCTCAGACCTCCTATCCACCACTGACTCACTGCGTTCATTATCGCTCAATCCACTGACATCCTTAGGGATAAGTGTCCATAGTTATTCGCCAATGTCCAGCTCGGTTGCATCCAGAATTGCATCCAAGTCTTGGCTTCGAAAGCAAACATTTCGCTTGAAG
>Ga0194133_10009267_pt1 | contig 11306 bp, 10 predicted proteins | sample TA2KigOf40mmetaG_FD_155448 | JGI IMG/M metagenome (GOLD analysis project Ga0194133, IMG submission 155448) | Freshwater microbial communities from Lake Tanganyika, Tanzania - TA2015055 Kigoma Offshore 40m | ecosystem: Environmental > Aquatic > Freshwater > Lake | place: Tanzania: Lake...
GAACGTGGCTTGCGGTGGTCATGCCGGCGATGTCGAGTCGATGCGCGCGGTCTGCGTCGCGGCGGTAAGTGGAGGCGTCGCGATTGGGGCACAGGTGTCGTACCCCGATCGACAAAACTTCGGTCGTGTCGCCATGCAGATCGATCGTGCATCGTTGGCGCACTCGCTGAGTGAACAGCTCGATGCCCTGATGCAAGTGGCGCGCTCGGTTGGAACATCGGTGACATACATGAAGCCGCATGGTGCGCTGTACAACGTGGTAGTGACGAACGACGATCACGCGCGTGTCGTAGTTGATCTTGCATTGCGGCATCAGCTCGCACTCTTTGGCTTGCCGGCATCTCGCACCGAGTCGCTGGCGAAACAGGTGGGTGTGCGGTTCGTGCCTGAATGGTTTGCCGACCGTTCGTACTTGGCGAACGGCCAATTGGTTCCCCGTACTCGCCCCGGTGCCCTCGTGACATCGCCATACGACGTGGCTGCACGTGTGCGACAACTTGTGACCGAGTCGACGGTTGCGTCGGTTGACGGCGACAACATTGCCGTCGAATGCTCGACCATTTGCGTGCACAGTGATACTCCGGGTGCCGCCGACTTGTTGCGCGCGGTTCGTGAAGGGCTAGTGAGCGGTGGTGTGGAGATCGGCGGATGGCACTGATGCGCGTGCGCCCGTACGGATTGCAGGCGAGCATCATTGATCGATTGCCGACCAGTGCTCCCGCTGCGTTGCGCGAACTGCTGTTGGCCGAATGTTCCCGCCACACACTGCACTGCGTTGATGTGATTCCGGCTGCGAGCAGTGTCGTGGTGACGCACGATGCAGGCGATGGCGAGCAGATACGAGAGATTGCCAACGGTGTCATTGCATCGGCGGCGCTACGAAACATCGCTACGCACCGACACGAGTCACCCGTGATCGAGATTCCCGTTCGCTACGACGGTGCCGATATGGCCGATGTGGCAACCGCGTGTTCTCTCTCGATTGATGAAGTCGTGACATTGCATTGCAGTACGACTTTGGTCGTTGAGTTCTGCGGTTTCTCACCGGGCTTTGCCTACCTACGAGGACTTCCCGCACCATTGCATCTCCCCCGTCGCGCATCACCACGAGCGAGAGTGCCCGCCGGTTCGGTGGCCATCGCGGCGCACTACGCAGCGGTGTATCCATCCGATTCACCAGGTGGGTGGCACCTGCTCGGTACGACCACCCTGAAGATGTGGGACAGCACGCGTGGTCGCCCGTCACTGCTGCAACCTGGCGACCGCGTTCGATTCGTGCGAGTTGATTAACGAGATGTCGAAGCGTGATCGACCATGACGCTGCGTATTGATCGCTGCGGATGGACCACCGTGCAAGACCTCGGGCGACCAGGCTTTGCACACCTCGGGGTGCCGCACTCGGGTGCAGCCGATCGGGCTTCGTTTCTGTTGGCCAATCGGTTGGTCGGAAACCATCCAAATGCAGCAATGTTCGAGACGCTCGGAGGTCTTCGCATCACGGCATTGCATGACACGATCGCGGTAATCACGGGGGCTGAGTGTGAGGCCACGGTTGATGGTCAGCCAGTCCGCCGATGCGCATCGTTTCCGCTGGGCAGTGGCTCGACAGTCGTCGTTGATCGACCGCTGGTTGGTGCACGTATCTATGTGGCTGTCTCGGGTGGAATCATCGGTACGCCATTACTGGGTTCGCTCTCACACGACACATTGAGCGGCATCGTGCCGCTTCGAGTTGTTGACGGAGAGCACATAAAGATCGGAGACGAGCGAGGTATCGCAACGAGCCTTGATATTCCCCTGTCACCGAACATCCACCAACCTGTGCGAGTGATGCCTGGTGTACATCATGAGATGTTCATGCGCGACGATGTGGCGGGCTTCATGCAAGGGAAATGGTGTGTGTCGACGACGAGCAATCGAGTTGGCGTGCGACTAACAGGAGTCACCCTCAACTCTGTAAACAGCGGTGAGCAAGAGTCGTTTCCGTTGGTGCGGGGAGCAATTCAAGTAACGCCGGGCGACGAAGTGGTGATCATGTTGGCTGATCACCCCACCACTGGCGGCTATCCGGTGATTGGCGTGGTTCACCCGGACGATGTTGATCGAGTGGCGCAGTTAGCCGCAGGGAGCGAAGTTCGTTTCGCATAGCGCTGAAGTTTGATTGGAAACGTGTGGTGGAGACGATGGGACTCGAACCCACGACCCCCTGCTTGCAAAGCAGGTGCTCTAGCCAGCTGAGCTACGTCCCCGAACAAGACGCTTCATGCTACGGCACATACTCATAAACTCGTTATCGGTCCATTCCACGTGAGCATTTTTTCGGTTCGCAAGCTTTCCATTCGGAGACAATGAAGTGTTTGTAGCCCTCGATCGCGACGGAACGCTTATCGAGCACATCCCCTACCTCGTTGATCCAGAATTCGTTCGAATTGATACGAGAACTGCAATCGCGATTCAGAAGCTGAACGATCTGGGTATTCCCGTAGTAGTAATCACCAACCAGCCAGTGATCGGGCGGGGACTTGCATCTCGCAAACGCGTGGACGAGATTCATGCTCGAATCAGTTCCGAGTTAGCTCTGTTCGGTGCCCGCATTCATGGGTACTTTTTGTGCCCCCACTCTGCCGACGGAGACTGTGATTGCCGAAAACCGAAGCCTCGCTTGGTTGTGGAGGCTGCGACGTCGCTCGGAGTAACCCCAGCTTCATGTATAGTCATTGGTGATTCTTGGAGAGACATGCAGCTTGCAAGAGCCCTCGGCGTCCCAGGTTTACACGTACAAACTGGTCCAGAGAAAACTCATGATGGCGGTGAGAAAACATTCCCAGATGTACTTTCCGCTGTTGACTACCTAATTGAGACCATCGTCTAGCTCTGTGAAACCATTCTCGTCATGAACCAGTATCAGTCACCTATCGATGTGTACTTCTCACAGTCGCTGGGTAAGTTGCAATTTGTGCTCAGTGAGCTCGAGAACACGTGTCTCAAGGAGCTGCGGACTGCAATTGAGGTCATGGTGAACTCCGTTCGCAACGGGGGACGAATTCTGATATGCGGCAATGGTGGGAGTGCTGCCGACTCCCAGCACTTTGCCGGTGAGTTGGTCGCGACATTCAGCAAGGATACAAAACGACCCGCGATCTCGGCCATCGCCTTGCCAAATGACGTGGCAACGATAACGGCATTTGCGAATGACTTTTCCTATCTTGAAGTTTTCTCGCGTCAAGTTGAAGCTCATGGCCGCACGGGTGACACTTTGCTCTGCATAAGCACGAGTGGAACCTCGGTGAATGTATTGAATGCAGCAAAGCAGGGGCGAACTCAGGGCTTGAGTGTTGTGTCGATATCTGGAAGCTCTAGCCCGACACTCGCCGAGCTCAGTGATGTCGCAATCGTCATCCCGTCAATCGAGACTCCGACAATTCAGAACGCCTCTCAATTTCTTATTCATGTTCTATGTTTCGGTATTGAAAGTGCACTTGGTGATTACGATGCTTCACATACAAGCCAGGCGAAATCGACGAACTCCTGACTCGAATCAGCAATAGATAGGGGCTTGACATCTTTTTGTACAAATCACGTTCGTGGATCATTGATTGTCTTGTGTTTGCAGTCGTAGTCGTGACGTGCCTGCCAATCATCTGTGCTACGCGTTCGACGGGTTACTACGACGACACGATTCTCTTTGTTACAAGTGCACTTCAGTTGCCGTCATCAGTGATCGGAGCAATTTCGGCGGCGTTTAATCCCAACTCACAGCCCGGTGTTCCTTCAACAGAATTTGGAGCACCTGGTCTCGCCCTGGTTCTTTGGACCATGAACAAGCTTCAGTTGTTGGGAAATATGTCGTTGAATGTTCTTGCTGCGTTCCTTGTCGCGTTATTCGGAGTCCTCGTGCATCGTATTCTGCAACACTCTGGCTTCTCGTCTATGGTCTCAGCACCCGTCGCCTTGTTGATGTCTCTAAATCCAACAAATTCTGAGTTCACATATTTCTTTGTCTCGACTCAACACCTTTGGACAATCACTTTGCTATTAGCACTAGCGCTTTCTTCTCTCAAACTTCTTAGTCTTAATCGTCACCAGCAGCAACGAAAGATGTTGATCATCGCCTTGGCTAGCACTCTATTGAGTGGGGTCGCAGCGATATCCGCAAGAGAGTTCTTTAGCGTATTTGCCCTATTCGGCATTGCTTTTCTCACCATCAAAAAACCTACGCCAAACTACCCATTGGTCGTCATCGCGTGGCTAACCGCAGTTCCGTTTCAGATGGCTCTGCTATTGACGGGTGGTAGTGGTTGGCGCGTCTCCTCGGTAGGCATCGTCAAGAGTATTCAAGAATTCCTTCCTGATGCGTGGCTAGAACTCACTAAGGAGCTTCTCCTTCCACTCTGGATCATGTCGATGCTGAGTGGAGTCTTTGCTCAAGTCCTGACCTTGAAATTGTTTCTTCCAAAACAAGTACCAATATCTAAGGCGGTTTCGACAAAGGTATCTTTACATGCCACGAGATGGTACGCATTTACAATTGGGCTTATACTGGCCAGCAGTAATGCCGTTCGAACCCTTATTATCGGATCGATTCCGGGTTCCAGCCATCTCTTAAATACTCGACTTGACGATCAATTCTCAAGATGGCTTGTTATCGAACCGAAGTTGTTTGTTATTGTTTTCCCGCTACTGGGAGTCTTCACATATTTGATGCTGAAGATTAATGTGCCAGACGAACAACTCTTCATTCTCACAATACTCGGATGCATTGTTGCCTATCTTTCATCACTACGCGAACTTGAGAACTCTGCTGCTCTCGCTCGATACGTCATATATCTGGTTCCACTTACTCTGCTGATTGGTGCACGTTGGATGCGTAACGCTCTGCAGGATTTGCGTCGTTCCTGGTTGATTGTCTGCAGTTTCTGGCTCGTTCTGGCAACTCAGATTCCGCAGTTTGTGATGACAGCTCAGAGAAGTGTCGCCACAAGTTCAGGTGCGGTTCAACTAGTTGCGCGTGGTTGCAAATATCAGGATCCGGGGCTTGACTCATTGTCAGTTCTAGAAGTTCTTCGCTTGCGCGCGAACTCTCTCTCTAATGACAGGTGGATGGTTGAAGAGGTCGCGAGAGATGTTAAGCGACTATCGCGCAGTCCTCGGCTTAATCTCGTCTGTGACTATTCTGAAGCTGCATCAACAGGCAATTGGGTGGATATAGCCAATTTCATCGGAAGTTATGTCAATGGACCAGAACAAGACAAACTGGATTCGGTTAGTCGCTTAATTGAGAGCGGGTCACTGACCTTGTCACGTTTTGATGACGTGATCAGAGACCAGGAACGTATGTTCTTCGGGCTACAACAACCCTAGATGGAAAAGTAATGCACCTCTATCGGGTGCGTTATCGCCTCGAAATTCGGAATTGCGCAAGGTCCCCGACCTGGGTTCAGGCTTTAATCTCCAGCTTGGTAGTACTGCCAACTGATTGGTACCGAAGGTTTTCGCCATTACGTGTACTTTGATCAAGATCAGTGACCATCGAAGTTGGGCACTTCCTCATTTGTAGCCGTATGGATCAGAGTCACATTGCCGAACCATAATGCGCTGGCCTTATGTGATCGTCTGCATGAGTGCTGACTCATAAGTGACCCACTAAGCAATGGCTGATTAGTACCAATAACAAATTTGGGTCAGCAAGCGGTTTTGCTCACACCCGTAACTCGGAGCAGTACTTCTCACCTATCACTAATAATACAACACCTTGTGACTCCGCTACCCATTCAACTTCCGAATATCTGACAGGTCTAGATCCACTTGAGCTGTGACTCAAAAATTGCAACGATCCTGCCGAACAGAGTGGAAACAAGTCATCTCACTCCATATTCAGGAATTGGAAAATTGATTTCAATCGGTGGAAAGCTTGAGAGTCCAAAGTTGTCAGATTTAGTTACTCACAAACTCGTTGATTACGATACCAATCAACGGTTTCACGTAAGCCTTTGTCAAATCCCAAAGTTGGGGTCCAACCCAGTGATAAGAGAGCTCGATTGTCGAGGAATCGTGCTGGAGCCCCATCCGGCTGATTGGCATCGCACCTAAGACGAATTGTGGCATCGACCTCTCTCACAATACGTGCTGCTAGATCCATAATGCTTAAGACTTCTCCGCCACCAATATTGACTGCTGTTTGTCCTTGATAGGTATCATGAAGGAAAACAATCGCGTCCGCAAGATCGTCGACATATAGAAACTCTCGTATTGGAGCACCTGTTCCCCAGAGCATTAGAGTTTTGGAACTGCTATTGGCTTGTGACAGTCGTAATGACTTCAGAAGTAGATCGGAAATTACGTGTCCTTCCGATTCTTTCAGGCTGTCTCCCGGTCCAAAGGTGTTTGTTGGAACTACACTAAAATAATTGAGTCCATACTGACGCTGATAAGACTCGCACAGTCTCATCCCGAGAAGTTTGGCGATTCCATACCACTCGTTTGTCGGCTCCATGGCCCCCTGGCCAATCATCTCAACTCTGTGCGGTGGAATCGCCTCCCTCGGATAGACGCAGTTTGATGAGAGATAAACAAGTGTTTCAACTTCTGCCTTGAAGGCACCATTAATCGTATTCAGTGCAATAACTGCATTGTCTGATAGGAACTCGAGAGGACGTGTTCGGTTAGCTTGAATTCCTCCGACAACCCCAGCTGCAACAATTACTGAATCTGGTCTGAATTTCCTAAGAAATGTGAGTGTGCTCTCACTATCGCGAAGATCTAACTCACTCCGTTCTCGGGTGATTACTTCATACCTGCCCTGTTTCGTCAAACGCCTGACGATAGCTGACCCAACAAGACCGTTGTGCCCCGCAACAAAGACTGATGAAGCCAAATTGACTTATCTCTCTACGCTCATAATGCTCACACATTCCCATATCTACGGTTACGAATTATCGAGAACGCATTGATGAGTTCTCGAATACCAAAGTCCAAGTCATAGGTCGCACGATAGCCGGTGGATTCAATTTTCGCATTTGACACCACATAGTTTCGCTGGTCGGGATCTACTCCTACAGGTGCTTCCATGAATACAAAATCCTTCAAGTGCTTTTTGATCACAGAGCAAAGCTCAAACTTGGACAAATTTGCCGTTGAGAGTCCGACATTGAAGATTTGACCAGTCATTTGCTGATGAGAGTTGATGGCATGAATAAAGACTCGTGCGACATCACGAATATGGACATAGTTCCGTTTGTAGTGCGACTCGAATAGCACAACAAACCTGTCATTTACCGCACGGTGAACAAAATCATTGACGAGGAGGTCAACACGCATCCTGGGTGATGCTCCAAACACCGTTGCAAGTCGAAGACTTATGGCCGAGGGATGATCCATAAGTTTCTTTTCAACTTCGACTTTGTCTACGGCGTACTGAGATATTGGATTAAGTGGTGACTCCTCTGTACAAAAGTTCATTGCATCACCTGAACCATATGCACTATTCGTCGTTGGCATAATGACCAGCTGATCCTTGGACAGGAACTTCAACATCATTGTGATGGCATCATGATTCACGGAATGTGCACCAACAGGGTCTCTTGCACACAGCGGAGCGCCCACATATGCAGCCAGCGGTATGACGACATCGGCATCGCTCAGCACTTCTCGCATGAGGTTCTCAGACCGCACGTCTCCACGGCAGACAGAAAAGTGTGGATGACCGCAGACGTCCAAGAGACTTGATTGATCGTACATAAACTTGTCCAGCACTTTCACTTCGTGTCCAGCCTGAAGTAGCTCTGGTACAAGTACCGATCCGATATACCCAGCTCCACCGGTGACAAGAATCTTCATGATTCACCTCATCTGCATGAATTGATGATTTCGCACAATTCTGACACTTCATCTATCGAAAGTTCAGGGTAGTTTCCCAGATAGAAGCCGAAAAAATGAATATGCTCTGCAATGGGAAACAACTTATGATGATTTTCCGGAACGTGGTTCTTTAGATACGGTTGACGAATTTGATTTCCTCCACCCGCACTTCCACGACGATGCTCGATTCCATGTTGGCGCATGTGTTGAACTAGTCGGTCTCGAAAATCAGAGTCGGGCTCACGAAGAAACAAGTTGAAGGCATAGTTGCTGGAACCTTCAAGATTAAAATCAATGAAGAACCGTTTGCTATCGATTTGTTTAAGAAACTGCTGGTGGTTCTCGTTTCTCCGCAAAATGTTTTGATCAAGTCGAGTTAACTGAGATCGACCCAGCACGCCTCCGATCTCGGTTCCACGCATATTGAACGCTGGTACTGCAAAAATAAAGTCCGGGTTCAAATCTGGATACTGGTCTGCGTACCTTTTCTTAAAGATGTCGTCAGTTGATTCCCGCACCATGCCGTGTGAGCGGAAGAGCCTCGCCAGTTCATGGGTCTCTTGATCGTTTGTACAAATCATGCCACCTTCAATAGTGCTCATGTGATGTGCATAATAGAAAGAGAAGTTCGATATGTTCCCAATTGCCCCGAGCTTCTGGGAATGGTGGGTTGCCCCATGTGATTCACAAACATCCTCAATCAACATTATTCTTCGGGCTTTCAACTCCTCAATCAGCTGACTAGTAAGTGCGTTGAAGCCCTGTGCGTGTGTCATGAATACTGCTCGTGTTTGATCTGAAATGCTCTGGAGAACTAGCTCTGGATTCATGCCAATCGTCTCTAACGTTACGTCTACGAACTTTGGAGTGAAGCCACATTGCAAAACAGATGCGATGTCTGAAACCCACGTAATTGTGGGAACTACTACTTCCCCTCCATCTGGATATAAATGACGCAAAATCGACATCGAAATGAGATTGGCTGAAGCTCCTGAGTTAACAAAGGTGCTGTATTTGACGCCCAACCAATTGGACCATTGCGATTCAAATTCTCGAACTTGGATCCCGTTGGTGAGCAAGGGGTCCGACTGCTGCAAGTAGCGAACAAGATGGTCAAGATCATCTCTTGTGATGTTGTTCTTCATTAGCGGAAAGCGAAACTTTGTTGGCTGGGTCATTGAAAGGTTCTATTCTTCCCCAATTTGCCACGTCTCTGCGCCGATATCTGAGAACGAGATATTCGACCAGAAAGACACTGAGCTGAACTCGCTTCGCAATTTGTCGTGCAACCCGGGATCAGCGAGAATATAGAAGAAACCCGACCCGCCTGCTCCCATAAGTTTCCCTCCAAAGGCACCAAGAGAATTTGCTCTCTCTAGCAAGGAATCTAAATCACTTAATTGATGCTCATTGGCGGCGAGCGACTTTTTCAACTCCCACCCAACACGTAATAGCTCACCGATTCTCTTAAGCGACTGCTCTGATTCGAGTGCCTCTAGGGCCGCAAGTGAGAGATGTCGCAGTTCATCAAGTTTTGACACATATCTTCCCTCTTTAATTCCATTCACCAAACCCGCTGCGTGCTCAGCACCAAATCGTGGCGACCCATAGAAACCCATGAGGACTGATTCCGACAGCGCTACAAGGTACTCTTTGCTGACTTTCAAGGGCCTTACGTCCAGATTCTTGCCAGGCCCACACGAGATTACGAGCGCACCTCCGTATGCAGAGGTGATTTGGTCCTGAACTCCAACTGGCTCATTCGCCCCATCTCGCTCAATTGCTATAGCTAGTTGCGAAATCGTTTCAGCCGTATAGGTCTTCTGTTGATATTTATGAATGGCTGCAAGTAAGGAAACCGTAAATGCCGCGCTAGTTCCGATACCAGACCGCGCGGGTAAATCTCCATCGTGATGTATTTCAAGACCTTCAGGCACGTTGAGTGTCGTCAGGCATGCTCGTGCAGTCGGATGATATAACTCAGAATGACTTTTCACTGCTTCGATTTTTGAATAGACCAGCCGAGTACGGTGAGTTTCAAAAAAGGGCGGTAACGATCGCATGGTAATATAGCAATGCTTATTGATTGCTACCGCCGTGACAACTGTTGGTACTTCATTGAAATACTCTGGATAATCGGTGCCACCGCCAAAGAGCGAAAGCCGAAACGGCGCGCGACTGACAATCACTTATTGCCTCGTTACAATCGAACCATCTAGAAAATTCAGTATGTATTTTATGATGCTTTCGTGTGTAGGTGTGGAGTTGTCAGACTCACGACTAAACCCAGCTGTTCGATCATCAAGCCCCAAGAGGGATACGTGACCATCAGCAATTTCCCAAAGACGGTTCGCAACTGTTGCTGCAACGGAGCAGGACTCGTAATCGGATTCCACAATTAGTGTCAATCGTGCATTCCGTACTGAACCAAGAAGAGCCTCAGATAACTGCAGTGGTCTCAACCAAACCAGACCAAAGCCAGATGTTCTCACCCCCAGAGAATTCAGCTGTTTCACTGCCTCTGTCACGGAGATCCTGGCTGGTCCAATACCGACAAGTACAACGTCGGCATCGTTGATTACCAGGTCGGACATTTTGCCGATAATTTCAAATGACCTTCTGCTCTCACTTACGTAAATTGGGTTATCATTCGCCATCCACCAGTGAAAAACCGAGCTCCATTCCTGCCCTGACATTGGCGCTGCTACCGCAATGCCCGGCATTCTGGCGACAAGACTGTGATGTACACCAGAAGCTACTGGACCGATTGAGCCATCCATACCGATGCCACGCACCATAATCGGACAAGGAATTCCCCACATCTCTTTAGACTTTGCTGCATAATTTACAATTGAAGCAGCGTTGTACCACATAAATCCTTGGTAGCGGACAACATAGATTACGCGTCGACCCGAGAGTGCGGCTCCCACTGCGATACTCCCGCCTGCTACATCTGCCATTGAAAGCTCAATGAGTCCTTCGTCTTCAGTGAGTTCAGGAATGGTACCTCCGACCCAACCCACCGCGGTTAGACATTGGCCAAAGATCAATCCCTTGTGATTGAGAAGTAAGTCTCGACTGTGCTCAGATATTATCTGCGCAGTTGTTTGCTTCACGACTGCTCCCAAATTCGTCTTGCTCTCTCAATTTCTTCTGTCCTTATCTTCTGAAGAGTCTCGCGACCAACAACTCCCGAGTACTCATCTTCAAAGATTGACATACGGTTCCACTCGGGTGGTCCATCTGAACCTGCTCCAGCATGCCATCCTCCTCGAGCGATATGAACATTGATCAATGCTGGAAGCTGATTGCTTAGGGTCTCGGCAGCTCCAATGATCTCCGAAGGATCGTCACAAATGTCAAAAGCACTAAGTCCGAAAGCCCTTGCCACAGTCGTAAGATCCCAACTTCTTCGTGTTTGAACTGGGGTGAGGATTGAAAAATCATTA
>Ga0194133_10009269_pt1 | contig 11305 bp, 10 predicted proteins | sample TA2KigOf40mmetaG_FD_155448 | JGI IMG/M metagenome (GOLD analysis project Ga0194133, IMG submission 155448) | Freshwater microbial communities from Lake Tanganyika, Tanzania - TA2015055 Kigoma Offshore 40m | ecosystem: Environmental > Aquatic > Freshwater > Lake | place: Tanzania: Lake...
CATAAACTTATTTCAACTCACTCTACAACCTATTCTGCCTGCTATTTGCCCACACCAACCTTTACTTTTGCTATGGGGCCATACAACCCAATCGTAGGGTAATACTTCGGTATCAAACGTACGCCATATCTTACAATATTTATCAGGATCGCTAAACATACGATTAATCTCCTGCGCGTCAGCATCTTTACGATACAAGTCTCTTCCATTTTTATCTCTAAACGCTACACACCAAAAGTCATAATCTTTTTCCGGTACCTGATCATATCGTATATCTATACAATGCTTAAAAACTGCACAAAGTTTAGATTCAAATTCTTCTCTATCTTTGTATTGAGGGACGGGTAAGTTTTTTTTGTCTACAGTTTCTTTCAATATTGCGCGTTTCTTAAAACACAAACCAGCATATTGCTCGTATTGATCTAAAGTTCTCTTCGTACCAAAGTCATATATTCCAAAATCAACGTCTTTTTTCTCACCATCCATCCCAAATAATTTTCTGTTTCTGGTGTGAGAAGTTGTATTCTTATCCACCCACTTTTTGTCGTCGTCCCAGTGTTTTGTTCTGTTTTTTCGAGTGTATTCATGCCAGCATACCACTACATGGGGGTGAAATAAATCATAGCCGTGGGTGTACGATCTTACTGCAAGATTAATTTCCTCTCCATGAAAGTAATAATGAGGATCGTATGGAACCTCTTTTACGAATGACCCTAAAGTAAATGCAAAGTGACCTGAAAAAAATCTTGCGGGAATAGGTTGCGTTAATTCTTTAAAATTAGAAATACTCGCAGGAAGAAAAAACACCGCACCCTCAGGTATAAATCTATCAAAATCCATCTTCCACGGCACTCTAACTCTACCGGCCGGATCATTATCTGGGTCGTATGACGGTACGTACGCAGTTAATAACGGTTTTTCATAACCATTATTTTGTAAATCTTTAATCATTTGAATACAGGTTTTATCCCAATTCTTTTCAAACCGATGATGAGAATCGAGCATTAACGTATATTCTTCATTGTTATAATAACCATTTAGAAGTGATCTTGCCCAACATGTACCTTTTGTTTCTGTGTGCGGTATATCTATGATAGTTAAGCGCTCATACGAGCGAAGACAGTCTATTTTTTCCTCAGGTGCATGTTGCCATGCTATACACACATTAATGTCGTTCTCGCCGCTACTTTTCTCGTATAGGTCCTTTATTGTTGGTATAATTTCTGGATCTCTATAACAAGCTATTTGAACATATATGGAAGACATGCAATATATTTTACTTAATTATTGCATGAGTTCAAGTTTTTATTTATTAAAAAGCTCTATTAAAATACCAACATCATCAGCATTAGCTTCTACTGGTTTAACAATAGACTCTGCCTTTTCTTCTGTGTCATAATCACCGTAAGGATTACTATTATCAACCTCATAACTAGAAATGGTTTTCACAGAATTAAGGTCAACGAGGTGTCTACCGCGGTCTATTATATGACGCATTAGCTGAAAGGTGTGAATATCATTTTGTGCTCTCCCGACAAAGTCTTTAATAACTGCTACTGAAAACTTTCCCGCAAGCTCTCTAAACGGGTTGGCATATGTGCCGAATACATATAAAGGCACGTACTTGTTAGCTATGACAGCACAATCTTTAATAACATGATAGGCTGCAGGTTTTATTATGGTAATACCATTATCTGGTTTATCAACACACTTTTTACTTGGTCCCAATAGTTTGCCTTCTTTAGTTTTAGAGTTAGTACAAATTATTTCTTCAAATGTCATAATATAAATATTTATTGAGATGTAGGGGTCTTATCTGGTATGTGAATTAAATCAATACCAAACTCTTTCGCCAGCTCAAATGTTAACTGAGAGTTGTAATTAGGCAAAATGTGTTTAAAGTAAACAGTTTTAATGCCCTTTTGCTTGATTAACTTAATACACTCTTGACAAGGTAAATGAGTGACGGCTAAAAACTCAATTTCATCTCCGGGTTTGCAGTAATTAAGAGCATTAGCTTCTGCGTGGATAACTCGAGGTCTTCTTTTATCTCTATTCGACCAATCTATATCTACACCTGAAGGAGCACCGTTGTATCCAAGAATAAAGCTCTTATCTTTTTTAACCGCAACGGCTCCTACCTGTACATAAGGGTCTTCACATCTAAGATTAGCTATCTGTTCAGCTAATGCTAACGAGGTAGTAACCCAATCATAACGCTTTCTTCCGTTCATATTCGAATAATGTTAAAACATCCTTTTTAAGAAAAGCCATTGGATATGTAATAAATTTATTTGATTCGCGATCGTAATAGAGAACAGTTAATCTGCGTGCTTTTCTACCGGTTTGTTGATGATAGAGGTATGCGTAGATAGAGAGCTGTAGGTTATATATGCTATATTCACATTCTGTCAAGTGATCGAGAGGCTCTTTAAGAAACTTATCATATTGCGAATAGAGATTAAATTTTTTATTAGTCTTAATGTCGAGAACATCAAAATATGGTCCTTTTGCTTGTATAATGTCTGCAGTACCTGCTATCTTATATTCGTGATTAGCCAGTTGGTGTTCGCTTAATATTTCACTTGAAAGATCAATAATATCTAGCAGATTAAAACTGTCTATTATACTTTTTTCTTCAAGATTATTAGGAGTATAAGAGCTCCTCGACTTAAGATATGTTTCTATAATTTTGTGAATTTTATTACCAAATTCTAAAGACTGCTTATTAGTCGTCTCCCATTTATCGAGAATAACTTGCTGATCAACTCCCTCGCGACGAGCAACAGCCTTACTAATCTTATCTTTTTCAAAAACTTGCTTATATTTACCCACCAATGAAGTGGTGGAAGTGTATCGATCGCCTGTATATTTATTTATGTAAGAATGCGTTTCCTTTTCAAAAATAACCATGCTATAATTTAGTGTATTTTACAAATATAGCAACAGGTTACAGTATCATCAAAAACGGTTTCATGAACGCAAATGAACCCTCTCTTTAAAAGCTCGTTATGTAGTATGATAAAATGTCTATGCTCAATATTGACGATTATTGTTCCCTGAATCCAATCTATGAGAATATCGCTAAAAAATTCTGCGCACAGAGCTGCTGCCGACTTTAATGATTCTACAACGCGACTATCGATGCTCATGGTATACATTATTTTACTAGTTCGTATAGTTTGCAGTTGGTTTATTTATGATATCTACACGCAGCGTAGTGCTGCCCCAGATATGACCTTGTCTATCCACGCCAGGACCTGCCCCAACAAATAGTTTTATTATTGAGTCGGGTTTTATAGGGTATTTTTCTAAGTCTACAGAAAAAATATTCCTCGCCCAACCTTGCTTTCGATCGCCGTGATGAATCTTACCCAAACTATAGCATATAGGAGCAGTGTTTGATACGCTGTAAGTGTTTTTAACAATTTTAAAAATAAGTTGATCTTGCAAACCACCGAGGTATTTAGTCACAGCGGGTTGGCGTGCGATACTATATTCAACTGTTGGATCAAGTTCGTTATTACTGAGTGCAGCCTTGTTTAAAGCTTTAAGAATATTAGATGGGGCGGTAGTATAATCTATTGTCGAAGTAGATACTACATTTTTAAAGGGGTCTAACAGAGAATCGCCTTGGAGAGTTGTTACTAATACAGGAGCAATTTGTTTAATACCTGTTATTAAGTCATTTAGCAAAGTACTTCCTGGATTTATTTTTGTAACGTCTAAAAACTCGATAGTTGTGCCGGTTGCAACTTTAGTAATATAACTTTGGTTGTTAATTTGCATCCAGAGAGATACATCAACATCCAAATAACCATGAAGGGTACAGATAAGTTTAGCGTCTTTGCGAACAAATGTGTCGATAGGGTTTGTAGAGCTGCCTTTAGTTTTTAGAGTAAAAAGGTTGCTAATGTTACTTAGATTAACAACCCCGTAACTATTCTGCTGTATACTCCCGCCACTATAATAGTACAGTGGGTAGGTATCGGAATCGCCCGCACCCAAACCACTACGCAATAATGTATAGCTGTAATTATAATTTATGGCTCCTTTCAGTTGACTAAATTTTATAGGGCTAGATATACCAGTAGGTATATCAAGGTCTTGACCGCGTAGCCTGCTTAGTTTGTATGGAGCAGGCTGGGACCCAAAACTTTCAATACCAGTAATTCCTGACAACGCGGAAATTTTTGAGAAAGCTATATTTCCTGATGTAGGTAATATCAGAGTAGTAGCACCCAGAAGGCTCATATTACTTTATCTTACTATCTAGTTCGCGAATAGCTTCCACTAACAGAGGTATTATTTTTTCGTAATAAACTCCGTAATAACCATCATGCCGGGTACCTACAGCTTCAGGTACTTGTTTAATTACATCCTGCGCAATTAAGCCAACATCATGACCAGTGCGCGGCATAGTGTCAACCGCAGCCCAGTCAAACTCTACACCCTTTAACGCTAATAACTTTTTTAAAGCATTAGCTATAGGCGTGACATTATTCTTTAATCTTTCATCCGACGCGGTAAAACCAATAATATCGCCAGTAGCACTTAAATCGCCATGAACAGTTACACTGCTTGAAAGAGTAATGGTTTTAGTGGCTACTGTAAACGTACTTCCATGATAGTACTGGTTACCGCTAACAGTGAAGTTGGAATTGAGGTACCTATTACTATCATTAATACCTACAAACCCACTAGTATCTTCTAGGTTTTTAGCAGCAAACACTGTATTGGTCGACCCGGCCATTGTACAGAGCCACTGGTCGTGGACGGTGTTCTTATCGAGAACTCTTAGTCCGGTAAGAGGGGCTGTCTGTACATCTGTTATATCGATAACCACACTCGAAACTGAACTCAATATTGCGGTTGCGGTGCAGAAGACCAGACCTTGAACTACCAGGTCATTTGTGCAAACTAGTTGTTCAACTTTTACACACCCCCCGGACAACACGAACGACGGGCTGGCGCTAGCTGCAGACATCGCGGCGTTACGTAATCCGTTCTTAATGATGAAGTTCTTATCGCCGTTAGTACCGTTAGTAGAGAGGTTAATAGTGTCAGTGCCTACTATGGAACCTGATGTTCCCAGGTTAATTACTGAGTCAGATCCTGGGAGGGTTATAAGTCCTCGAGTTTGATTCGCAGATAGTGATATGTTATTGGTGTTACCGGTGACAGGCAAAATTAAAACTTGTCCGCGCGATACTAACGTTGCTGCCAAACTAGAAATACTGTCATCATATTTACCAATACGTACTGTATTATTCGAGGCATTTAAATAATCTGGGTTGAATGTTATTACATTGTTGTTAGCACTTAATGCATCGCTGGCTACGCTTACTTGATCTGGTGATACATCTACCCAGCTGCTTGAAGCTGCTGTATCATAAACATATAGCCTCCTGCTTGCAGTATCAAACACATAATCTCCATAAAACGCATTTTGTATGCTTCCTCTAGGTACCGCGCCGAGATACTTGTTACCTGCTACCGTAACCCCAGCGATGCCTTGACTGTTATTCATACCTATGAATAAGCGTTTAGTGTCTACCGCGTATCCAAGTTCACCTTGAGCCAGAGTAGCAAAGTCTAGGTCTGATTGAGAGCCTCTCCGGACAATTAATCTTATTACTGTGTTATTGTTGATTTCGATCGCCATATTATTTTCCTATGTGGGCATAATTAGCCGGGGTAGTTGCGCCTACAGCTGTAAGCGCGTATAATTTATTGGTGTCTATATTAAAAACCATATCATATAGTTCTATATAATTAGTAGTTAGATCTTGAAACCCAGATATTATATAGAACTTAGATGCGACCGGTACCCCTCCACGAGTCAGACCGTCACCTATAAATAGCCTAGCAGTGGTGTTATTGGGTATATTATCCTCAACAGTCATTCCTAATTCGCCCTGAGCCAGAATAACCTGTTTACGTTGGGAATTCAAGCCTCGTCTAACTAAAAACTTAACAATATTTGTAGGGGTCGCCATATATACTTAAATATTTAATACATTAGTCTAATAATACAGCTTTGCTCTCTGAAAAATTCGTGTCAAGAATAATAGTGTTGCACTTACTTATCATTAGTTCTTGCAGCTTATATATTTTCTCCAAGCCTCTACTCACTACTGTGTTAAGAAATGCTTCATTATTACCAGCAAAGTGGTCTTTAGTTATTTTATAGCCTGTTAAATCGAGATCTTCTAAGGGAAAATAAAAAAACCCTGCCAACAATATATTATTTTGGACGTCAAAATCTCCAAAAAACCTACCTATCATTTTATCTTTTAATCTAACATGGTTCAGTATTAATTTTTGTATAGCTTTGTTAAACACCCACGTTTGTGAGTATTCTGATTTATCAATCTTTATCTCGTCAAGTGTAAAAACTGGAAAATCTGGTACAGATAATACATCAGAAAAGTTTTCTGAATCTTTTAACTTTGCAATAAAATTAACCCCTGACACGCCACGCGATATTAGATAAACATCATCTACTTCAGAATTTGAGCTAGCTACGCTACCTGCATCAATAACAGTATTTGATGCAGGTATCCCAAACCTATAAACTGTAAATTTACCTATAGGGTTAGTAGGTTTACTAGTATAAAATTTCCAAACGTTTTTATTAGTACAGATATAATAAACATTATCGAAATTATTACTATAAAAAAAACTTTTTACCTCCTCCCCAGCAGCAGCAAACAAACCAAACGAAACAGTAGTATATTTTCCTATTTTATCATCAAAAATATATATGGTGTTATTATCGGTAGCTACATATATTTTATTTGTTTTTGGATCACCGGAGATAACAGTAGGTTTATTGTTATGAAATAAATCTTTGCGCTGTACGCTGTTTATAAAGTTAAGGTTTAAATCGTAGATCTTGATAGCTAAATTGTCTCGATCCACTACATAGAGTCGGTTGTTAATTGCATCCAGCGACCTGACTCCATTAAATTTGTATCCATCCTGTGCGTCACCTGTACCACCTATTACTTTAGTGAGTACGAGACTGTTGGGATAGATCACATCATTATAGAGTAAATCTAGGTCATATTTGTAGATGCTATTATGTGAGGAATCGCATATAAATAATTGCGTGTCTGCTAGAGCTAACCCAGATATACGTTCAAACTGAAGATTCTGATTAATATCAATAGTTTTACTTGAGAGTAAAACAGATATAGAAGAATTATCTAAAGCTGCTTTAGTGAGTATAACTTCTGACGGTGAGCACGCGACGAGAATATTTTGCATTAACGATGGGCTGTATTCTACTCGACTGTAAATTATATTATCGAACCCAGATAAACCTATAGTACTAAACGAAGTGAGCTGAGCGCTGTCCGTGCTGGTTGTAGCCCATTGAAATGTATTAGTAGAACTAAATACCCCTGCTATGCTTTCAAGACTATCAGGAACAACATTGTTACCCATTTTAGTTAATCCGTAAATATAGAGAAAATTGGTGTATAACTTTTCGATCGAGGCATTTATTACTCTATAGGTATTAAGTTCATTCGGCTGTATTTTAATTGAATTAAGATCAAATGGCAGCGAAAACGACTCGTTAAAGAATCTATCGTGTTCAAATGTTGAGCTCTCAAAAATGTTAGATATAAGATCCATTAGTCTATCCAGTTTATATTATTTAGTTTTACATTATAAGGTATAATACTCGTAATTCTATCAGTAATTCTCTTCTGTAATAGCTGTTTGAGCTTGTAGTTGGTAATTGAGCTATTTACTAAAGAGATTTTTAATTGTGCAGCTTTATTTTCTGGTACATCTAGCTTAAATATTCTCTCTACTTCGTCATTTAATTGTCTTTTACCTGAAGGTAAATTGACGTACATAGTGTTACCTGAATTCTTTAAATTAGCTACAGCCATAATAGTCTTGTCATCTAAGGGCACATCATATATTCTAAAGTCGCCAATCTTTGTGCCTATCACGTAAAAATACAAATCTCCCAAATATTGTGAAAGAGTTTGATTGTTAAAAAATTGCGAGCTACCTATTGTGAACGGGTTAATGAGACTAGTAGTTTTAGCATATTGACCGGGTGTAAAATCTGTATGGCCAAATTCTGTACCATCAATAAATAGGCTCATTCTACCTTGTATATTATCAAATCTCACAGCAATATTATGGGCTCCGTGGTCAATCTTATCGAGTGGAGCCGTCACGGATAATAATTGTTTATTAGTTCCTAATATCCCAGGGAGTTTAGCTCTTAGCGTTAATGAATTATCAGTGTGGGTAGGGGCAATCTCGCGTCTCAAATAATCACCGTTTGTTAAATTTGTGACTGTAATGGGAGATGTAAGATCTGCAAGAATAAATTCATCCAATTTTAGCCCATTTGAGTCATATTTGTTAATTTTAATCCCTCGGGAATTAGTATTTACACCGTTAAATGCGATGGGTCGTGATGTAATGTAAGTACAATAGTCGTAGTCTAATGCATTAAACTCACCGGAAAAATCTATATCAATGTTCTCGTAAAACTCATCAGTTATATCAGCTGTTAAAATAGTTTGACGAGTATTATTTAGTTTTGTGAGTTTATTGTGTTGTGCAATATAAAAATTACCGAACCTATCAATATTAAAAGACTGTATAGGTATTGATGCACTTAAAAATGGAAAATCACTATTTCTTGAAAGGCTCCACTTACGTATTTCAAAGTCACTTTCCTTATAATACAAGTCGCTACCCGATAGTCTCGTTAAATATGCGCTTGTGCAGTAGAAGCGATTATTATAAATAACGCTGCTGTTTACTGAAGAGATTGGAATGTTGCCGAGAGTTGTTATTTGACTTGCATTAGGCTCAAAAAAGTTTTCTTTATTAAAATCAAAGCCCAAAACCTTTTTCGCAGATATAGAGTCAACTACAAAGCACGCAGAATGTGAATTATAAAAAGTGCCAGTTACATATTCAAAGGGAATTATATTTGTATTAGCCTGAGATATAATGGTATGGTTAGAATTAAGTTTATAAATTTTACCGTTAGAAAGTAAAGTATAATAATTTTCTAATTCTTCTTTTCTGAATAGACCTACAACATCTGCCTCAAATACAACTCTATTAAGTTCAGTTCCTCTATGGTTAAAAACATGCAAAACATTATTTTGTGGTATTAATAAATACGGTGTAATATAGGTTTGATTAAAAATGCCAATGCCTGAATCAACATAATTACCCACTATTTGGTAACCAAAACTCCTTTGCCAGTTATCTACGTTTAAATCAAAAGTAAGAGTGAAGGAATTACTTTTAGCGTAGATACCAGTTAGAGTGTCAGTTTGCGAGTACTGCTCTCCGTTAAAGGAATACTCAAGCAATTTATTGTCAGTAGTTAGTAACTGAGAGTTTTTAACATAATAGTTAACTAAATTTTTTTGAATTAAGTTACTATCATATAATCCAACATATCTGTGTAGATCCTTATTGCCGATATGGTGATAGGCATAGTAAACCCCTTTCTCGAGATACAAGTTACTCCTAGCATCAAATACGATGGGGTTGCCAGTGAGGTGAGCAGTAATATTATTAAAATCAGATACGTAAGTACTATTGGCAGGGTACATCGTACAAAGAGCATCAAAGAATGTGGTCTGTTGTGGATTGTAATATCTATCCACCCATACTGGCGCGGTGTTTACGTTACTCGATCCAGATAACCACGAACATAAAAAAACGCCGTTTGTTTCATCGGTACTATCGCCGAAGTAAGTGTAATTTTTATATCCTGCTCGTTTCTTAAAAATCTTATCAGCAACTAAAGGGTGATCCCCGGCAATAGCGCCTTTTGATGCAATGTTGGTATCATTAATATTTAGCCTCTCATAGGGAAATGTATCGTGTGGTACGTGAAAATAGGATATGGAGCCAGGTTTAAATTCTACTTTTGAAGTAAACCCATCGTAGGAAAGGATCATGCTCTCAGAGCCATATACTTGATTAGTACCTGTAAATATTTTGTTGTAGTCCCTAAATGTAAAATCATCAGCTAAAATATAAGGGTCAAAATCGGCGTTGTTGTTTTGGGGAGCTAGTTCATTTTTAAGAGTCAGTAAATTAATTACGACCTCTTTCCCCGTAATATTACTATACTCAGTATTAATAATATAGTTATTTTTGATACCCACTCTAACCGCATCTTCATCAGTATCTAGAGTGTTAATTTTGTAGTTCTTTTTATACTTTGCATGAAACTCATCTAACGGATACTCATCGTCGGGGCTAACAGCGGATCTAAGTTTAATAACTGATTCAAGCGGAAACGTGTTCTCGGGCCCTAGAGGCGGTTGCTTTAGAGCAAGCCTACCACCACCTAAGTTAGAAAAGGTAACATAGTAAGGAAAATCAAGTACTTTTTTGTATAGAACGATAAAATCATTAGCATCGTCGTATACGTAGAAAAAAACTTGAGGACTAGTTGGTCGCCCTTTTAAAACATCAAACTCTGGCTGAAAGCTGAGATTAGTTGTACTGTCAAGGGTTAAATAAAAATCAACATTTCTGTTATTATGTTTTATTTGACATAGAATCTCGTCAAGAAAAATTATCTCAAAAAAGTTTTCGTTGTTGGGTATTTTGACATCACTTTGTATCTTACAAACTCTACCAGCTTCTCCATACTGATCGGTATCATATCTCCAGTACTTAGATTCTGTATCAGTTCCGTTTATAGCATTAAATGCAAAGAAAGACGAATATATGCGTTGGACTTTTGTCAGTGCTTTAACCGATAAAATGTCACCAAGTTTTTTTCTATTAGACAGATAAAAGATAGAAAAGTTATTAAGCTTAACATCGTTCGCGCCAGAGAGTGCGTGCGAAAACAGTAAATCTATACTTTGCTCTGTATAAAATGGGCGTGTCTTTACGGTAACAGTCTTATCTGGGTAAGAGATGTCGAGAGATCTAAAGGTGTTCTCGGTATATAGGCTGCTATACATTCGTAATTATTTATTGCAAAATTATGGCAGGAATACCATATTGTGTTGATCATTTATAGTAGTCTAACTGCCGGTGTGACATAGGTTGGTGGGCACGGTGGTTTGGCCATAGACGTTATATCCCCAACCCACCACGGTGCCACCCGACTTCAAGGCCACGGTGTGATAACCACCCGCTGCGATGGCCACCACGCCGCTCAGGCCGGCGGGCACGGTGGTTTGGCCATTGCCGTTGCTTCCCCACGCCACCACGGTGCCATCCGACTTCAAGGCCACGGTGTGATAACCACCCGCTGCGATGGCCACCACGCCGCTCAGGC
>Ga0194133_10009271_pt1 | contig 11304 bp, 7 predicted proteins | sample TA2KigOf40mmetaG_FD_155448 | JGI IMG/M metagenome (GOLD analysis project Ga0194133, IMG submission 155448) | Freshwater microbial communities from Lake Tanganyika, Tanzania - TA2015055 Kigoma Offshore 40m | ecosystem: Environmental > Aquatic > Freshwater > Lake | place: Tanzania: Lake Tanganyika...
AACCTTATTAACCTAACCTAACCTGAACTAACCTAACCTAACCTAACCTAACCTAACCTAACCTAACCTAATCTATAACCTAACCTACCCTAGCCTAACCTAACCCAACCTAACCTACTCTTTGGAAAAATGTATTTGGGAAAATGAATTTTCAACAACCTCGTTTTACCAATTTTGAGAAAAATTCATAAAGTCCTTTATAAGTACTTAAGCATGAAAAAAATACTGCTTTTTAAGAAATTAATAGTTCAGTCTCTTTAAGTCTTTTATTTGGAAAGTAATACAGTTTGGTAATCTTACAATTTCAAAAGGTTAGATCTCAAAGCAAAGGAAATGAGTATGGCAAATTCAAACAGATTTTTTTCTGGAAACACACTCTTTTAAATAGATTTGCAACAGATACAATAAGCAGGTTGGTCTAATCTTTGTTTGCTTTGCCAAAAATGGACAATGAAGAGCCATGAAGAAAAAGAGGTCAAAGACTAGAAATTTTACTAAGAACAAGATGCCAGGCCATTGCACTTTGTAAGAACACCTGTTTGGTAAAGGGTTCAAGAGTTGGTCCTTTCTTAAGGAAAAAGTTTTCAGCTTTTAAAAAAGGGCAACTTAATAAAATGTTTAAAAAATGACAAAAGATGATCTTAAAAAACGGTTCTAAGTTGGTTGTCATTCTCAAAATTAATCATGATTAATTTACGGTCTCTAAATTAAAGATGCAAAAGTTATGAAGAAGTAAAATTATTAATTTTTTCTGATTTAATTAAGAAATGAGAATGGCATTCTAAAATTTTAATTAATGGAAAAAAGTCAGATATTGAAGTTTATTCAAAATAGTTTAAAAAAAATTCTTTTCATACTTTTTGACCAATATTTTTTCCAAATACTGCTGCAGGAAAAAAGAATATTTTTTAATTAAATTAAACTTTTGCTTCAAAGTGTGCCAAAATAAAAAGTGAAAAATACTGGACATTTTTAAAAAAAGGCTTTTTCCCTTCTATCTTCTGGCAAAATATTTTATTCAATTCAATGTCTTGAAGTTTTCTTGTTTGTCTAGATGTTTCCCCCAAAGCAAATAAATTTTACATTCTTAGGTTGCCATCTTTGGCAGCATCTGTTGGCTTTTGCATGAAAATCTGGTGCAAAAGATAAATTTTCTTACCCCATTGGTTAAAGAAGACGTAAACAGCAGCAGCCCAGACGAGAAGAACAACTCCAACAATACAAACTTCATCAATATGGACAGTAGGTTGGTTGCCAGTGATTCCATACAAAAGAGCTTGCCTTGAGTCTTGAACTAAGTGGAAAGTAAAATAAAAAGTTATCAGCATAGAGTTGACACAAAAAGTTAAACACAATGAAGGACCAGAGTAAAAAGTAAGGGTAAATCCTAAATTTGTGGTTTATTCAATCTCTATTTTCATACTTTTGATTAAAAATATGTTCTTTTCCCAGTTCCCCAAAATGTTTTTTCAACCGGTTTTTGTATGATTGGTGTAGAGATGTGCCCTGTCCCGACCCAACTTGAGCATAGTTCTGACCTAATAAGGGGCTGGACCGGCTCTGGCCCAGGTATTTTTTGACCCGACAAGATTTTTTTTTGACCCAAAGATAAAAAAATTGAAAAGTTTGGGATTTTTGAGGGAAATTTTCCAGACCCAGAGATGACTGACCCTACCCGACTCAACCTGATCACCAAAAAAATGATCCGGGTCAAAAGTTTTTTAACTGGATTGGTGACTCAATTTTATCAGCTGCCACCACCACCTACATTTAAATTAAAATACTCTTTGAATTTTTTATATCTTAATTGTTGTCGTGGCTGATATGCCATAGGCACATGACATGAAAACTAAGATCTAAGGTTGTGGGCTCAATCCCAAACTATGCCACCAATTTTTCAACCCCAGATTGCAAGAAAAATCAACTAGTCACCCTCAGTCAGTGTAATAATGATCTTCATAGTGACTCTGATAAAGATGATTACGGTGAGTAATTCATCACCTTAGTCTATACTGCATCAGATTATGATTTTTATTAACTTACTTGCTGTACTAAAATCAACAGATCCTATCAAATTCCTTTTCAGTCTGTTCCAAACTTCAAGGTGGTACACAGTGAATGGGCGAAGGTCTCTCAGCTCAACATTGTTTCCAACAGGATGAAAGATGGACATCACTACTTTGTAACTGAAAAAGTAATTACTTTTTCCATTGAGATCCTTGCACTCTAAATCAGAGAGATGTGACATTTAAAGTGTTCATAAAACAAAAATGATGCAAATTCAGTTGTTGAGTGTTTTTGCTATTGGCATTAAACAATTAGATTTCTTTTAAAACTTGGGAGAACATCAATTTGCCTACTGCTATTTTGCCTAATGTCGGTTTGCCTACGACGGTTTGCCTACTATGACTGTTTGCCTTCTGACAGTTCACTTAAGATGGTTTGCCTAATGACTACCTAACCTGACCCAACCAACTGACCAAAACCCCGCAGGGTTAAGGAAGGTGGAACATGATTGAGGGGATTGGTTAGGTCAGATTAGGTTAGCAATGATTGGGGGAACAGTCATTAGGCGAACTGGCTGTAAGCGTATTGGCTATCAGTAAAACCGTCGTAGTCGAATTGTCTGTAGATAAAGCGTCCTGCAGACAAATCAACATGGTATCTTAAAACTCTTGGTGCCTTTTGGTCCTCAAAACCAAACAACAATTTAGAGAAACAGTAAATCTAATCTTTTGCCAAAAACAAAAACTGTCAGTAGCTGAATCCAAGCCGGTTGCGGGGACTGTTAAATTTATTCTGCCCAGCCTGCAGCGACACTAAGCACTCTGTATTTATCATCTCTCTGATCTAAACTCTAGACTTTATTCATAATTTATCCTTGTGTATGTAAGGAAAAAATGTGAGAGTATAAATTGAATGTATAAATCATATTTGTCAGGTTAACCAAATGTTGCTACAAAATAAAACTAATGGAGGAAGCCTTTTTTCTGCAACATTAGCCTTGGATTGTCCTCCAAATGCTCTTCAATAAGGCAAGAAATATTTTAAGATTGCTGACCTTTTAAATTTTGATACTTTCATATGCACAATCTTAGACAGCATATATTTCATTTCAAAAGGTTATATACAGTAAGTGAAAATTTTCAGGATTACACGAAACTTTACAATATGTTCTAACTTTTGAAATTACCAGCTCTTGAGAGTTTTTGCTCATGGAAAAAGGTATGGCTTTGCTTTTAATAACAAAATTGAATAGAGAAAAGACAGAATTGATGCTTTTTGGCCAAATACAGTCTTGAAGAAGCCTCCATTTCAGTTGGAGACCTCAAGATTGCTTGTACAGATAAGTTTAATGCCCTAGTTGTGCTTTTGGATGATAAGTCTCAGTAGACAAAAAGCAGTGCATCAGTTGAGATATAATTGATTCTAAAAATACCCAGAGTTTTATGGTAAAAGTATAATTATCAATTTATCAAGATAATAAGTGCATATATTTAAAAGCAAAAGCATGAGTCCTAAATAAAAAAAGACAAAGCAGAGATTTTAGAGTCTCATTTTGAAAACTTTTTAAACATTTCTTTTGAAACAATTATATGAACAAAAAAGACAGATTTGAAAAGTTCAAAAAATACTAGAGAAGCAAGTATATAAATTTTTGATGAATAACCTGAAATCAGACAACTTTTTTTTGCTGTCAAAGAAACTTTGAAAGTAAATAGTGGGAGCCTTTGAAAATTTTTAGTCTAATGACATTTTTCATTTTCTTTGTAGAAGGTCTTCTCCAACTCTGCTTATTGAAACTTTCAGCCAAAGAACCTTAATAATGTACAGATAGCCCAAACAGGATCTTGTAACTAAAGTAATTTTTTAGCATTACTTTCTCCACATTGGTCCCTTTACTTAAGATCATAACACATGACAAAATGCTTTTTTTGCCAATCAAAAACAGAGACAACCGACAATGTCACGCCAGGATGTGGTACAACACATTGCAAGTGTTTTTGCAGGGTCCGCAAGATGTGACTCTGGAGGGCTGATAAAATAACTCATGACATAATTGTCTAATTGGACCTTTTTACAGCCTTTTGATCGAGGGTCTAAAGTTAAGCAATTGCAGACAAACATATCCTTCATAGGCATATATTGAATAATCATTATTTTGGGTACCATGTTGTTTCGCCTAACCTAACCTAACCTAACCTAACCAAACCTGACCTGACCTAACCTAACCCTGCGGGGCATGCTTTGCTTAACCTGGGTTAGGCAAAACGACACATTAGGCAAAACAACATATTCCCATTATTTTGCCTTCTACATTTATGAATGTTGTAAAAATGCCCAATTACATTCATAACTTGTAAATCAATTTTGAGAAAATAATATTTTTTCTCAAAGGGTAACTATTCTCACAAATACTTTTTGATTCTTCTAAACAGCACTTGAATGTTTGTTGAAGTAAAACCTATTGATCAACATTAAGATTTCAATGCAAACAAATACAAATTTAGTGATATTTTGCTCCTTATGTGTCAATAATTTTTTTCCTTAATGTGAGAAAAAAACTGTCAAAGGTTGAACTTATCAATTTATCAGGATAGAGGATGATAAAAAGGTCTTACAATCTTGATATGAGAAAATAAATGTAAAGATTTATTGGACTCACTTGGCACTTTCGGGTGAGAAAACGATGTCGAAATCCTCTTTCTGAAGGAAATGGGAAGGTGTCCAGCTAAAAAAACAACAAATTGAGAGTTAATACGAACAACATTTGAGTGGGAAAAACATACCTTAAAATGGCTGTGTTCCCGTTAACGACTGTGACCTTCATTTCCAGACTTAATGGAAAATCTAATTGAGGAAGATCGGTGGAAGTAGATTCTCCATCGGCCAAGGCTAAAAAAACAGTTTCACTTTAGTTTTCAAAATTTCATTTAGAGCACAAAAATGAGGGATAGTGGTTGCTGCCCTGACCGGAAAAATGGGACCATGTATTACATAGTTTTGAGACACTCAAGAACAAATGTGGAGTATTTAGAGAAAAAAGTGTGTCTCGTGGTATAAAAGTATAAATAGAAATGTGTATTGAGCTCTTAATCTCTTAAAATACCAGGAAATACATTTCTTTTTTACTACTATCATCACACATGTGGGCATCGACCATTTTCCTCGGGATCTTAGGTTCGATGGCTCAGATCCTGGGACCTGTTTGATTTAATTTGTTTGGTTTAAGGCGGTACAGGTCACTGATTTGCCCATGATAAAGTCGGCCCCCAGGTACGTAGGGACTCAAAATGTGCTTAAAAAACTCATCAAGCATGTTGTAAGACCTGTGCAAAATTAAGTGAAGTTTGGTTCAGCAGATTTTGCGTCATGATGGGAAATACACGTACACGACTCAAACAAAGCAAAAATAAAGTCAAATAACACGTAGTTTTCATCTGTTCCTTTCAAATGAAGGACAAAACACTTTATTCTCCCCTTTGAAAGTTATAACCTTTCAGTACCTTCAAACCTGACCATTAACCTATCAAGAACCCAACTGAAATTTTAAACATACCCTCTTGCCTTTTCCAATTAAACCAATTTCCATAAGCAATTGCCATAATCCAAGCTAGCCGGCCTGAACAGAAAAAGTATAAAAGACCATCTCTTGATCCTTTTGATCAAGAGTTTTACATCACACCCTGCTGCATTGACACCTACATGATAATGTGCTCCCTTGCTGACTGCTTTTCAATCCTCTTCTGCTTGTTTACCTTTTGCATTTGATTTAAATGTCCAGAGATCAATAAGACTATTTTGATGTTATTCTTTGTTTCATTTAATCAATGGATGAGATAAGAAACTAAGAGAGAAGTAAGATCACTTGATTCTCAGGGAAAGAAAGTTTTTCTTCTAAAAACATCTCTATACACATAACTATATAGGTACATGTGTTTTAAATTAAAAAGAAGCTTATTTATTAGGAAAATTATAATTTCTATATGCTTTCCAAAAAGAGATGGGTAGATTGTGAATTGTAAACAGATAAAGAGATTTATATTTTGGTTTACAGCTTCATCTTACAACTATCTAAGATTATTATGCTTCTTAAAAGCTGACAGGGAGTTGAAAGATATAATTGATGAACATTTTTTGTTATTGTGGTCAGCTGAGCTCTTGGATGGTGATGGTGAGGGGGGTGGGTCCTGTTATGTTTCACTGAGATTCGAACCCCAGTCTACAGGATGAAAGTCAAGTTGCTTACCACTGATCCATTGCCCACATGGTGTTGGAGGTCTTATACCCTCAAGAATTTAGTCCTTAATTTAGACTTAGTGGGACTGCTACCCAAACTACGGATATTGGGTTTTGCAACATGGCATTGAGCCCTCCAATCCACTTCTATTGTTTAATTAAACACACATGCTCAGAACAGCTTTACCAATTGAAAATTAATTATCACTTATGTCAAAATGATAGTCAAAAAGGTTTAGTGGGTTCACGCCATGATGCCATCCCTGGAAGCTGGGTTCTTCTCCCACCCGGAGTAATCCACATTGAATATAACCATTAACAGTGTGCCTTTATTGAACGCAGTAAACAATGCTGTCAAACAATTTGGAAACTGAAACTTTTTTTGAAATTTGTTTATTTGGCAACCAATTTTGTTTTTCTATAAAGTAAAATCTCTCCAATTTCTTTTTTTCTCAGACTGAAAAGTGCTCTAACTCCATTCAATTTTGTACCTGCATTGTTCAATATTTTGGAAGTGAAGCATTTAATTGTATCAAGTAAAGCTTTGCAGCATCATTCAAATCAGACTATTTTTTTCTTAAGTGTTTCCAATTTGCATTCTTCATTTTTTTGTCTTTTTAAACCTACCAAACCTTCCCAGTATGCTGCAAAATTTTAAGTTCTCTGAGATCAAAAGTTGATTGTCAAACTTTTTTTGACTTGAGAGTCTAGCAAAATCAATCATGACAGACACTTTGATTCTCTGGCTGGAAACCATTTCTTGTGAATTAAAATGCAACTCGAGGCCCAAGGTTGCAGGAGAAGCTGGGGTTTAAACCCCTGTCCTCAGATCACCAGCCAGATGCCATTACCATCTTGCTATTGCAACCCCATTTTATGACTTTCTTTTGAAAACTAAACTTTTTTTCTTTTTGGTTATTTGCAAAATTTAAAATGATATATTGTTATTAGATTATGAATAAGTAAGATGTTTGACAACTTTTTATTGGTTGAACTAATGACCCATTGTCATGCTACAGTACAACATGAAGTTACTTACAGAAATACCATCGAATGTGATAATGTGGTATATATTATTCATTTTGAGGGGCAACAAAACCACATAAAAGGCAGTGTCATCATCACAAATTTTTTGGCAAAATCAATAAATTAGATATGCCTTATTTCTACAAACTGTTGATCTCCAAGTTGAAAACAACAACATTTTACAGGCTTCTTTTTTCAATAACTTTCCTGATTACACAATGGAAAGTTATTTTTAGAAGCAACATTATCATTGGGAGGGCAAAAATCGATCCACATGAACTACAAATAACCCATTAGCTTTTTCAAAAGATAAGAAGTGAATGGAAAAACTCATTATTGATAAGTTGTTATTGAAAATCACAAAAGGATAATTTTTAGAAGTTCCTTACTAAACTAACATTTTTTCATTGTTAATTGATTATGATACTAGAATAAAATGATTTCTCACGTTGGTATCAAAGTAATTGAGTTGAGGGTAATCCAATTATACGACTTGATCATTTAGACAAAGAGCAACATTATTTTCATTCAACATGCATGCAGAGAAAGCCTAGAAACAATTGTTGCAGAACACTTTTCTACCCACCCACAAAAACCTCAAAACAAATGAATTGTTCATCTATTTTCTAAAGATTTTTGCATTACATGAAAGTACTTAAAAAGTTTACAATGGCTGCAACAGTCATAAAATGACATTATAATAGGTAATGTAATGTGAAAAAAGTTTTTGGGAAAACATAAAAAAGAGCTGTTCCAAAAATGACTTTGCTCACTTATATTGGAGTAAGCTGACCTTGTAGGCAAATATTGATTGGGCAAACTTTATCATTGTGATTGTTACTCTAAAGTGATCATGATCCAAGTTCAAACTATGGGCAATTGATATGAATTTCAATTGAAGCATGGGTTTTTATGTGTAACCCATCTTAGCATCATGGAAATAAGAACAGAAAGTTTCAGGGCTCAATCCCAGGCCTTTGCAAATATTTGACCAATTGATCAGCCTCAAATGGTCACATCATTGATTGATTGCAGCTTTTATTCAGAACTGATTATTTTTTACTCCGAAGAGCAAAACTTTGCAACAATTCATGAGTTACCAGATGACATCAATTTCATATTTTTTATGATTCTATCAAAAAGTAAATGTATATTCAATTAATGTATCTTCATTAGAATCCTTATCTCATCATCCGTCAGATGTTTATACATCCAGTCTTCACGTATGTCTCCCAACAGAGACAGCCTGTTTTGTATTGGTTGATAAACCCATTTTGTCATAGAACAGCATAGAATTTACCAAGCCCAGGTTTTCTAGGTTCAACAATTAAGTCCCATTTAGAAGCTCATAAAGTGGTTTAGGTTTTTGATCTCTAATGATTTAAATGACCTTGAGCCCAGTCACAAAGTTATTCCATTCATTAGGCTTAGCACGCTTACAGATTAGACTAAATTCTTTTTTAAGTTTTGGCGTAGAGATAATCCTTACAGGCTGTCCTTAGCAGTATGTTATGCAAAGACTTAAGCTTGGCCTTGAATTTACCTTTGCAATAAAGGGGTTGCTGTGGCCAATAGGTCATAGGCACCTGGCTGAGAGCAAAGATCTAAGGTTGTGGGTTCAATCCCTGGCTACCCATGCCAGCAATTTTTCAACCCCGGATTGCAAAAAAAATCAACAAGGCACTCTCAGTCAGGGTAGTAGTAATCTGCAGTGACCATAGTCTTCTATGGTGGGGCTCTTATAAAGATGTTGATCGTGCATTAACATTGGAGGAGTCTATACTGCACAAGATTATTATTATTATATTATTGAGGAAACCACACAGAAGCGGCACCATTTACCACTCCATAAAGTAAGCTGCTGATGCTTTAAGGAACTTATTCCCTGTTTAGATACTTTCTCATAAAGCCAAAGATCACAATCAGTTTTTACCCTTTCTTAATGCTAGGCTAGCATCAGCATCCTTGTTCAATTTCCCACTGACTAAATCAGCTTAGGCATTGGTGTTATCTTCAATTTTCAGTAGCTTGTTGATATGTCCAATCCACTGAATTGCCAAATTCATAAGACCTCTTTTTACTTTTATTAACCACCATGCCAATCTTTGTTCAATATTTGATACTAGCCAACCTGAGCCCTGCGCTGCCCGGGAAAAATTTAATGCATTTTATGTAAAGCAAAGTTTTTCTCCAGTGATCTGTTTAGGCTTTGGAGTTTGGCGTACGCTGGGGTCAGGGCATCGGGTTACGGAGTCAAACTTGTGTTAAGAATCTTCCACGAGTTGGTGTGGAGGTCTGTGCAACATGTAAAATGACTGAATTGCACTTTTATTTTATTATTCACTAAATTTAGTGTTAAAATTCGCGGTTCTCAACATATGCTATCTTTATTTTACTTTTACTTAGTATTGGAGTAAGTTTACCTTGCAGGCAAATATTGATTAGCCAAACTTGATCAAAATGATTGGTTTGCTCTTGTTAGATCAAAAAGATCATGATCCAATTTAAAACCATGACAAATTTTTCTGAATTAATTATGATAATCATTTCAAGGAGCTTTATTGTGATCATAAAAAAGAAACCAAAAGAAGCTTAGCAAACCTCAAAAAAATCAGGTATTTTAAAGCTGAGATTATAAAAACACACTTGAGCAAATTGTTTCTAAAGTGGCTTATAAAATATCTTTTTGTTGTTGACTTTCTAATTAGATAATGGCTTGCTTGCAGGTTTGGTAGAAATTTCAAATGTTCTTGTTTCAAGATCACTTTTTTCTCTACAACCAGACAGATCTGTCTTAAAACTTTCCAAGCATCAAATGAAGTTCAGAAAGGCTTAGTCATCATCACGCTTTGTTGGCTAATTATTGAAAAATCAAAGTGATGAAGTAAATTGAAGAATTAGAAAGGAGAAAATTGCTTGAAATCATTGTTTAAAGAGTGGAAGGAAAACATTTTCCAAGGATACACAATTTAACCTCAAAAGGTTGATTCAATAAGCATTAAGAAAAATTAATAAAGTTTTCAAAAGTGAAAAAAAGAATGTGGCATAATCAATTGGAAAACTCTCAGAAAGTACTTCAAATAGACATAGATTCATAAAAAGCCATTTACTTCAGCCCAAAAATAAGGCACTTAGAATTATACTCAAAGACTATTTAAAATTAGTCTTTAAAAGTTCATCTGGTTGAACGTCAACGTATGAGTTTCAGCCGATACCATGATCTTTTGCCTAATGCAAGTTTGCCAACCATACAAGCTCACCTAAAGTTCAAAGTTTGCCACTTTATTGCTTACCTAACCTAACCAGACCCAACCAACCAACTTAACCCTGCGGGGCTAACCTAACTACGAACTCGTTCTATGAACGCAATAAAACGCAACATGAAAAAAAGTAGGTGGGGTCACCTGGGGTATGCATTGGGCAAACCAGGGTATTAGGCGAACTTGCATTATTAGGTGAACTTGTCAATTAAGCGAACTTGATTAGGCAAACTTGCCTTAGGCGAAAGGTCATAGACCCGTTGCAGCCTGCTAAAAATGAATTAAGCAGATGGGCATTTCTTGTGCGAGAAAAAATGCCAAACCCTCTTGAGATTCCACAAGACACAAAAACAAAATTATCAATTGGGAGTTAATATTTACACACTATTAAATTTATATATTATACTTTAAATTGAAATAAATCAAACCTATCTTAATCCGGGATATTTGGCCAACCATTAAGGTTGTTTCCATTCTGCGCCACATGGAGGCATTTAGGCTAACCTTTATTTTGACTCATTCTTATACAAATTAACACGTAATTGCCCTTTATCGTATGTAACTGTTGTCGAAGTCCTGGGCTTTGAAAATTCCCGGATTTTAGACCACCATCTTAAACCCCGTAGCTCTTCCTCTGCTTTTTGCTAAAAAGCTGAAACTTTGGATACAGACAGCCTCAACCCTTACAAAAAGGATGTACTTTATGGATTGTCCATATTTGGTCCGGGAGCTGAGAAATGAGGGTGTGACTAAGATAAAAAATAGGTCTGATGAGACC